>ERZ791611.362-NODE-362-length-46773-cov-7.701892_pt1 | contig 46773 bp, 39 predicted proteins | sample MGYA00510275_ERZ791611 | MGnify/ENA primary metagenome ERZ791611 (study PRJEB30046, sample SAMN00791912) | human gut metagenome | study: EMG produced TPA metagenomics assembly of the A metagenome-wide association study of gut microbiota in type 2...
TTGCAAGCAGGTAAACATGGGCTGTTTCTTAATATCTTTTTGTTTGGGAAACACCAGGATGGTTATTTCCTATTGTCTGGACCCTTCTTTATATTTTGATGGGAATTTCTAGTTATTTTATTTATATCAGTCATGATCCTAAACATGAAAACGCCTTAATTGTCTACTCTTTTCAATTATTTATTAATTTTTGTTGGCCAATTTTCTTTTTTAATCTTCATAATTATTTTCTTTCATTAATGATTTTAATAGCTTTGATTCTTACTGTTATTTATATGTTGATCATTTTTAAAAAAATTAATCCAAAAAGTTTTTATCTAAATATTCCTTATATTCTTTGGTTATTCTTTGCTTTATATTTAAACTTTATGATTTTTATAAACAACTAAAATAGAACAAAGTTTCTTCCATGGCCCTTGTTTTAAGACGATAGTATGTACTTCGAGAATAATAATCGATCCACCAATCTTTACCAACTCTCTCTATAAATTCTTTTTCAATAATAACTTTACTCTCCATCGATAAACAATCTAAAATAAATTCAAATGTTGCAATAACTTTCTCTAATTCTTCTTTTAACACCAATTGATCATTCAATTGACTTCCTTTATCTTGATAATACGTCTTCTTTTCTTTAACAGTATCAAATTGAATCGTTGGATAAAAATTCCTTTCTTCTAAACATTTAAGTTGTAAAACAGCACGGTGATACTTTTTAAATAGATCTTCTAAAACATCTTGTTTTTCTTTAAACGTTAATGCCTTCATAAAAAAAACCTCCTATGTTTATATATGACAATAGGAGGCCTTTTTTCTTTTAAATTATGAAATTTTCTTTAATTTCTTCAATTTCTTCATCACTAAAACCAATATTTAATAAATATCCTTTAGTACTACCATAATTTTCTCTTAAATACGCAATAAATTTCATCATCACTCTTGGATCAGAACCTAAGAATTTTTCATCTTCACTTGGTATCATTTCTTCCAATTGTTTGATCATTGCCATATTATTTTCATAAGATTCTGAATAATCTTTAACAATATCATATTCATGACATCCCGCTAGATCTAATAACATACATGCAATAACACCTGTACGATCTTTACCTGCAGAACAATTAAATAATGTACAGTCATAAGGATGATTTAAAAAGATATTAAATACTTTTTTAAATTGTTTTTTATTCGCTTCGATCATAAAAATATAAAAACCACTTAAATCTTGATAGTCTTTAATATCATTTGGTAATACTGACATATTTTCATTTTGTAGTAAATTAATATGATAATAATCTATATCTTTATACCCTTTTAAACTATGTGGTTGATGAACTAATTCATAATCACTTCTTAAATCAATGACAGTGCGAATACCATATTGATAAAATTGTTCTTTTAAATCATCACTGATCCCACTTGGACATGTACTTCTAACATATTTATGTGATTTTGTATAATATCCTTCTTGTGTTTCATAACCGCCTAAATCTCTTACATTGGTCATTTTTCCTATATGAAGTAATCTTTCTTCACGAGATAATTGCATCATTTTTTCTTTCCTCACTAATCTTCAAATGGTCTTATTCTTAAAGTTACCCCAATATTTTGAGCAATCTGTTTACAAATTTCTACATCTTTTTCAGGAATTGTTGTATCAACAATCGTTAAAACAACATGAGGCACATAGGCTTTACATTTTTTAGCAAAATCTAATAATTCATCAAATGAATCAATTCCATATTGGCTTCTTGTAAGTTTTAAATAATCTTCTTTATTGCTTGTATTTAAACTAATAGAAACAGTATCTAATAATCCTTCAAATTCAGGTGTAATATCTCTTTTATTATATAAAGAAGATAACCCATTGGTATTCACTCTTGTAGGTAGATCAGGTCTTCTTTCTTTTAAATACTTAGCAACTTTCATTAAATCATCATGTCTTATAAGTGGTTCACCAAAACCACAAAAAACAACTTCTTTAAAATCATTTAAATCATATTTTTCAAATTCTTGAATAATTTCATCAACCGTTGGTTCTTCTTTTAACCATAAGGAATTATTTTCAATCATTTCCTTTGTTTGTCTTAAACAAAATGTACATGAACATGTACAACGATTTGTCGAATTAACATAACATGTAATCCCTTTAGTACTTTCTAAATGTGCAATATCAATATAACTATTTTTATATAATGTATATAATATCATCTTAATCCCCCAATTCTTTTAATAATGGTTCAAAACATAATCCCATATGTGGATGAGCATCAATATCTACAGAATGTTGAATGCATTTAGAAGCAAAATCTGTTGATTTTTTAACAGCTTCTAAAAAATTTTGCTCTTTCAAATAGCTTCCTGCAATTACTGCAGAAATAACATCTCCTGTACCACTACGATCTTCTCCAATACGTTTCACATAGATTTTTTCAACTTTTCCATAATCATAAACAAAATTTAAAATTTGATGACCAATAGAAATACCCGTTACTACAATCATTTTTGGACCCATTTGACTTAATTTTTCACACATGCGCTTAAGTTCTTGCTCATTGCTTGTTTCATGATAAGCTTCATCAATCAAAGCACACAATTCTGTTAAATTAGGTGTAACAATTGTCGCATAAGGCATGAGTTCTCTCATTTTTTCTTGCATTTCTTGCGTATAAGTCGGATAAAGTTTTCCATGATCACCCATGACTGGATCTACTAAAATAAAGTTTTTTTCTGTTTTAAAATCTTTAAAAAATTCTTTTACTATTTCTATTTGTTTCGCAGATCCTAAAAAGCCACTGCATATTCCATCAAAATCAATATTCATTTTTTTATATGTTTCAATATAATCATTCATCTTTGATGTATAGTCATCAAAAAAGAAATCTTTATGATATGTATTGATAGATAAAATTGCTGTTGGTACAAAAGCTGTTTCAATTCCCATAGCTGAAATAATTGGCAATTGACAGGCTACTGAACATCTTGATAATCCTGTTACATCATTTACTAATACAATTCTTTTTTCTCTCATCTTTAAAACCTCTTTCATGTATTTTAGCACAATCAAGTCTTATTGAGTATCTTTTTTTCATAATTCATATTTGTTATAATATTGAAAGAGGTGAAATGAATGAAAAAATTGCTAAAAGTACTTTTAGTTTTAATGACTGTTGTTTCCATTGCTGGATGTTCTTCTAAAACAACAACAGAAAAAGCAACTAAAAAAACAAAAACTTTATCAGGAAATTATCAAGTTGAAATTAAAGTTAAGGATTATGGAACAATTTATGCTGAAATTGATGCTGATACAGCACCAATTACAGTAACAAACTTTGTAAAGTTAAGTAAAGAAAAATTTTATGATGATTTAACTTTTCATCGTATTATTGATGGTTTCATGATTCAAGGTGGAGATCCTAAAGGAGATGGCACTGGTGGAAGTAAAGAAACAATTAAGGGAGAATTTTCAGATAATGGGGTAAAAAATCCTTTAAGTCATACACGTGGAGCTCTTTCTATGGCAAGAAGTCAAGATAATGATAGTGCTTCTTCACAATTCTTTATTGTTCAAAGTGATTCTACTTATTTGGATGGTCAATATGCTGTTTTTGGTTATGTTTATGAAGGCATGGACATTGTTGATCGAATTTGTAAAGATGTAAAGGTAGAAGATAATAATGGAACTGTAAAAAAAGAAAATCAACCTGTTATTGAATCGATTCGTTGTAAAAAGATATAATTAAAAAGAAGCTCAGGCTTCTTTTTTTAAGGCATTTTTTAATAATAAAACAGTAATAATAAACGCTGATAGATCCGCAACAGGGACAGCTATAAAAATACCATCTAAACCTATAATCGATGAAAAAATTATGATACAAGGAATTAAAATAATAATTTGTCTCAATAAATTTAAAACACTTGATATTTTTATCTTACCAATCGCTTGAAAATAGTTTGCACACATTACTTGTGCACCAATAAGCGGTAAACACATAAACCAAATATGTAAAGCATGGCTACATAATTTTACAACATCTGCTTCATCATTAAACATATAGACAATACTTTTTGTAAAAAATTGTACTGCGATAAAACCAATCAGAGCAATCATTGTAGCACCTATAATTGCATATTTTAATGTTTCTTTAACACGATTCATTTTTAAAGCACCATAATTATATGAAATCAATGGTTGTTGACCTTGCATCAAACCAGTAATTGGCATCAAAATAAGTGTTTGAATGCTTGTAACAATACCAATAGCACTTAACGCTAAATCTCCACCATATTTAACAAGAGACGCATTCAAAATAATATTTAAAACACTATTCGATATTTGCATTAAAAATGCAGGTATTCCTGTTTGAATAATTTGTTTTGAAATATTCAACTGTAATTTCAATAAAGTTGCATTTAAAGGAATAATCGTTCTTTTTCCAAATAAAAATGCAAGTTGCCATAAAGCACTTAAAAACTGTCCACCAATCGTTGCAAAAGCAGCTCCTTGCATTCCCATATGGAAAATACAAATTAAAATATAGTCAAATAAAATATTAAACCCTGCTCCGATCAATTGTGAAATCATGGCATTTTTAGGATTTCCTTGAGCTCTAGAAAAATTATTTCCTGCCATTGCAATACATTGAAAAACAGCACCATATAAAATAATACTTAAATAATTTTCAGCATAAGGCAAAACAGTTTTTGAAGCACCTAATAAACGTAACATTGGTGCTAAAAAAACATTTCCTAAAATCATAAAGACTAGGCCTAAAATAATTGTTAAAGTTAGACCATTTCCCATATACTTTCCAGCTTCTTCCTTTTTGCCTTGACCTAATGCTATTGAAAAACGAGTGGCTCCACCCATTCCAATCATTAAAGAAATGGCCATTAAAACAAGAGTTACAGGATAACAAATACTAATTCCTGCTAAACCAATTGCCCCCAATTCTGGAGCATTTCCAATAAACATACGATCAACGATATTATAAATTGCATTAACAAGCATTCCGATAATAGCTGGAATTGAAAATTCTACTAATAAAGGTAATATATTTTTAGTCCCCATCTTATCCTCATTTTTCATACGTATCCTCCAAATTCATTTTCATTTTTAATAAAAGTTCTTCTAAAAGAATAAGCTCATTTTGATCAATATCTTTAATCATCATCTCTTTTGTCTCTTTAATGACATCTTTAATTTTAGGATATAATTCTTTTCCCTTAGAAGTTAAAGACAAAACATGATTTCTTTTATCTTCTTTTGAAGTTTTTTTAATAATAAATCCCTTATCTTCTAATGTTTTTAAAATTCTCGTAACTGCACTTTTATCAATTTGTAATCTTTTATTTAAATATTCTTGTTTGATATTATTTTCTTCATAAATAATTTTTAAAGTAATCGCTTGTCCATGGGATAAACCAAACTCTTTAAGTTGGACATTCATATAACTATTTTTTTGATTATGAAGAATAGAAATTAAGCGTGATAAATTCATATTCCCTCCTATAGTTGACACATCAACTATAGGGTATTTTATATTTATTGTCAATAAAAAAAGAAATATATATCGAATATATACTTCTTTTATATTGTGTTATTTAAGAATTGAAAGAAGAACTTTTTCTATCTTATTAACATCTATTGGTTTTGATATATGTCCATTCATCCCTTGAGCAACCGCCTTTTTTCTATCTTCCTCAAAGGCATTAGCTGTTAAAGCAATGATAGGAATCGTGGCTTTGTCTTTATTTGACAATTGACGAATAGTTTGTGTTGCCTTATAACCATCCATATGAGGCTTTGAATATCCATTAAAATCAAATCATAGCTTTTAGCAGGCATTTGTTCCATTTTAGCCACACATTGAATCCCATCTTCAACACGCTCAACTATTAATCCCATATCTTCTAAAAGAGTAATCGTAATTTCAGCATTCAAATCATTATCCTCTGCAAGTAAAATATGTTTCCCCCGAATATTTTTATTTGCATTCAACAAAGACAAATCTTCATTTACTTGCGCGTAATATTTTTCATCAGCAAGGTGATGTTTTAAAACAACTGTAAACTTACTTCCCTTTCCTAATTCACTTTCTACATCGATCGTACCACCCATCACATCAACGAGTTTTTTACAATCGGCATTCCTAAACCCGTTCCTGCAACAGCTTGTTCATATTCATATCCATAACCACTACGCTTCCCTTTTTTCCCTGTAATATGATAAGAATCTTCCTACCACCCTACACGTATTTTTCCTTCATTTGCTCGTACAGGAATTGAAAATAATGAAAAAACCAGGATAAAACCTATAAAAATGCATCCACATTTATTTAAAATATGGTTTATTTTTTCATCATTTCTCCCTCTTTTCATGATTAAAATATTTTGTAAATACATCTTTTAATTTTTCTATATCAACTGGTTTAGCAAGATGTTCATTCATTCCAAGTTGTAAAGCATGTTTTCTATCTTCTTCAAAAGCATTTGCTGTCATCGCAATAATTGGAATTTGAGCATTTTTATTATTAAAACTTCTAATTATTTTTGTTGCTTCATAACCATCCATAATTGGCATTTGAATATCCATTAAAATAAGATCATAATATCCTTCTGGCATCTTTTCTAATATTTTTATACATTCTTCTCCATTTTTAGCTAAATCTATAATTACTTTAAAAGTATTTAAAAGTTCTATTCCAATTTCCGCATTTAATTCATTATCTTCTACAAGAAGAATATGTTTTCCTGAAAAATCAAGTGTTGATGTATTTCTTTCATTGACATTTTCAACTTGTAAAGAAGTTAAAAACGAAAGTTCTACAGTAAACTTTGTTCCTTTATTTAACTTACTTTCTACTTGAATTGTTCCATTCATCATATCTATAAGAGATTTAACAATAGGAAGTCCTAATCCTACTCCAGGTACTTTACTTTCTGTACTTGTTTTTTCTCTAGCAAATTCTTCAAAAATATGTGGTAAAAAATCTTCTTTCATTCCTATTCCATTATCTATAATTATAAAATGATATTTTACTTTATTATTTTCAAATGAAATTTCTTGGATCAATAATTCAATATTTCCACCTTCTGGCGTATATTTAATCGCATTAGAAAGAATATTTAAAACAATCTCTCTTAATTTAGTTTTATCACAAATAATATGATGATGTTTAATCTCCAAATGATAGGAATAATGCAATTTTTTCTCTTTAATTAGCGGTTCAACTACAACATTTATATTTTTAACTAAATCATCTAAATCTCCTATTTCCTTTTTTAAATCTAATTTACCACTTTCTATTTGTGTCATTTCAAGAATATAATTAATCAAAGAAAGTAAAATCGTACTTGATGATTTAAGTTTCGAAATATAATCCAATGCCTGTTTTTTATTATCTAAATTATTTTCTAATAATTGTGTATAGCCAATAATTGCATTCATTGGTGTACGAATATCATGAGACATATTAAATAAAAATCTTGTCTTTGCCTGATTGGCATGTTGTGCTTCAGTAGCCACTTTTTCAATTTGTTTTGCATAAACAGCTTCTTTTTCACGTCTTAAAATAATTTGCCAATAACCCATTGATAACAAAATAGCTACCAAAACACTTACAATACTTCCAAATATCTTATAAGACATTGGTATCCAACCTTGAAAAGGAACAATTTCAAAATACCATGTATCATTAGGTACTTCACAAGCAACACTTAATGTATGATTTAAAGAACTATGACCACATGACATAATTGTCACATGTTTTCCTTTGTTGCCCTCTTTCCAAACTTTAAAATGATAAGTGGCATCTTCTAATTTATCTACTTCTAATTCTTCTAAAAAAGCATCCCAATTTAAAACAAGAATAGAAAATCCCCAAAATTTCTTTTCATTTCCATCATTTATATAAATAGGGTCAAACAATAAAGCCCCTGTACCACCTTGTTTTAATTCATATGGACCAGCAATTGTATATTCTCCACTTTTTCTAGCAATATTCGCTTCTTTTTGACGTTCAGGAAGTTCCAACGTATTCATACCTATCACTTTTTCATTTCCTTTTAATGGATAGGCCTTTTCAATAATCCCATTAGGTGCTAATTCATATGCTTCAATAACATTTTTATTTTTTTTCATATAACTTGCAAGCTGATTAAACTGTTCATCACTGATTGTATGTTTTGAAGATATAATATTTTTAAACATTTCAGAATTTTCTAAATATCTTCCAAGCTGTGTTTCTATTTTTCGAACAGTATCTTCTGCAGTATAACTTGCACTTATTTTTTCTTTATTTACTTCAAATTGAATTAAAAAATTAAAACAAATCAACATGACACTCATCACTATAATAAAAAATAGGCCTGTTTTTCTTTTTAATTTATTTAATTGAACAACTTCTTCTTTATTCATTACTTCTACCTATCTACTCAAATGATTCTTATGAGTCCATTATACACATTTATGTAAATTTTCTCTATAAAAAGCTTGATAAAATAAAAAAGAGCAATCTTAACGATTACTCCTTTATACAAATTAATAAGCTTTTGCAAAGTAAACAACTTTTTTAGCTGGTTTACCACAAATTGGACAAACATCTCCAAATGGTTCTTCATCTTCTTTGATACATCTTGATGTAGCACCTGTTTCTTCTTTGATTTTAGCTTCACAAGCATCATCTTCACACCACATCATACGAATGTATCCAGCTTTTGTATCTAAGATTTCTTTGAATTCATCATATGTTTTTGCAGTTCTAATATTTTCATCTCTAAATTTTAATGCTTTTGCATACATTTCATCATGAATTTGGTCTAATAATTGATGAATTGTATTTGGTAATTCTTCATTTAAAGCATATGTTTCTTTTGTACCATCTAATCTTTTAGCTAAGACACATTGTCCTTTTTCAATATCTTTAGGTCCAATTTCTAGTCTTAATGGAATTCCTCTCATTTCAGCATCTGCAAATTTATATCCTGGTGTTTTATCACTCGCATCTACTTTAACACGTAATCCTGCTGCTTTTAATTGTTTTTCAATTTCATAAGCCTTATCTAAAACGCCCTCTTTATGTTGCATAACTGGAACGATCATTACTTGAATTGGTGCCACTCTTGGTGGTAAAACAAGCCCATTATCATCTCCATGAACCATAATGATTGCTCCAAGTAAACGTGTTGATACTCCCCAAGAAGTTTGATAAACATATTCTTGTTTATTATCTTTATTTAAGAATTTAACATCGAAAGCTTTCGCAAAACCTTGACCAAAATAATGAGATGTTCCTGATTGTAAAGCTTTTCCATCATGCATTAAAGCTTCAATTGTATAAGTTTCTTCAGCTCCAGCAAATTTTTCACTTTCAGTTTTACGTCCAGTAACCATTGGAATTGCAAGTAAATCTTGTGCAGTAGAACGATAAATTTCTAACATTTGTAAAGTTTCTTTTCTTGCTTCTTCTTCACTGGCATGAATTGTATGTCCTTCTTGCCATAAAAATTCAGACCCACGTAAAAATGGTCTTGTTGTTTTTTCCCAACGTACTACTGAACACCATTGATTATATAATTTTGGTAAATCACGATAAGAATTAACAATTTTTGCATAATGTTCACAGAACAAAGTTTCAGAAGTAGGTCTAATAATTAAATTTTCTTCTAATTCATTTAAACCACCTTTTGTAACAACGGCACATTCTGGTGCAAAACCTTCTACGTGATCAGCTTCTTTTTGTAATAAAGATTGAGGGATCAACATCGGCATATAAACATTTTCATGTCCTGTTTCTTTAAATTTTTTATCCATATGATTTTGAATTTGTTCCCATAAAGCATATCCATAAGGGCGATAAATAATAAACCCTTTCACACCACTATAATCCATTAATTCAGCTTTACGACATACATCTGTATACCATTTAGCAAAATCAACATCTCTAGCAGTAATAGCTTCATTTTTCTTGTTATTTGCCATCTTTTTTCCTCCTCTAAAATGCTCCTCTATTTTACTATAGAAATGATAAACAAGCAAGATTAGATCATCTGAATCACACTTTGTTTTTGTTTTCTTTCAACTACAAGTTGTCGTTCAATACGATCTTTTAAATCACTAACATGTGAGATGATTCCAATTAATTTATTTTCATGATGCAATTCCATTAAACAATTCATTGCTTGATCTAATGATTGACTATCTAGAGAACCAAACCCTTCATCAATAAAAAGCGTATTTAATTCAATTCCTCCAGCATAATCTTGAACCATTCTTGAAAGTCCTAAAGCAAGAGATAAAGCCGCTTTAAAGGATTCCCCACCAGAAAGTGTCTTAATACTTCTAATATTTCCACTTTCTTGATCAAAAACATCTAATTCTAACCCTTGCTGACTTCTTCCTTTACCTGCATCATCTTTCCTTAATAATTGATATCTTCCTTGACTCAATTGTTTCATGATCACATTGGCATAAATCAACATATTTTCAAAATAAGTTGCTAGTACATATCTTTCAATCGACACTCTTGCATTATTTTTACCACTTGCTAGATTATAAAGATCTAAATATCTTTGATAAGTATCTTCATCTTTTTCTAATTGTTGATTGATTTTTTGAATATCTTTGATCATTTTTTCTTTTAATGAATAATCTATTTTTAATTTTTCTAAATCATCATTTTTTTCTCTCAATTGTTGATTTACTTCTTTAATTGTTTCACTTAAAGAAGATAAATCAACATATGTTGAATCTTTGACTTCATTTTCTAATGAAATAATCTGTTCATTTAAACTCTTTAAAGAAATTAAATAATCTTGATATTTCTTTTCCAAGATACTGATTTGATTGATTTGTGTTTTTAAATTTAAAAATTCTTCTTCATTTATAAATGCATCTAAAGCAGTATGATATTTATTATCTAATTCATCATATATTTCTTGTTCTTGAATAATTTGTTGATTCAATGACGAAATTTTTGTTTTTATTTCAAGATATTTATTTTTGACCTTTTCATAATCCTGTTGAATAGTTTCTATTTCTAATGAAAGTTGACGATATTCTTTTTGAACTTGTTGATAATTTTTATTAACTTCTCCAATTTCATATTGTCGCAGTGAATCATCTAATTTACCAGATAATTGATGAATTTGTACTTGAATGTTCTCTAGACTTTGTGCTTGTTTTAATTCTTTACTTTCATAAGTAGACATATCTTTCAATGAAAGAGCCACACTCTTTTTAAGCTTTTGAATATATTTAAGTTCATCTTGTAATTCAAGATATTCTTTTTTCATTCTTTTTTCATCTTTTGATAAATGATCTAATTCTTTAATAAAGATTTCTTTAGATATCTCTTCTTGAATATTAAGTTCACTTGAAAGTTGTTTTGTTTGTTTAACAAGCATTTCCTTTTTTTGATTAGATAAGAGTATTTTTTGTAAGATATCTTGTAACCTATGTTCTTGTTGTTTTACTTTTTTAGCTTGTTGATCTAATTTTTCTTTTGTTATATCTTCTTTTTCAATTTGTGCCGGATGAGGATGATGTAAAGAGCCACAAATAGGGCATGGTTGATTCTCTTTTAATTGTAATGCAAAAATACCTGCTTGTTTTCTAAAATACAATTTTTCCATTTGATTATATTGCATTCTTTCATGATCAACTTGTTTTTCAACAACTGTATACTCTTCTTGTAAATCACTTTTATTTTCATTAAGTTTGAGTATTTGATCATAATAATCCGACAATTGATGAACTTTTACTTTTTGTTCGTTTAAACGAACATATTGTTGTTTGATCAGTTCATATTTAGATTGTACTTGTTGTTCACTTTGGATTCTTTCTTGATCTCTTTGCAGCCCATTTTCAAATTTTTCTTTCTTTTTTAAAAAGAGTTTATGTTCTTCATCTAACATTCTATATTGTTGTTTTAGAGTTTGTAAGTTTTGATAATCATTTTGATATTGATAGATTTGATTGATTAATTGTTTCGTTTCTTGAATTTGGTTTTGTAATTTTTCTTTTGTTTGTTGTTTATAGTCAAGAGAATTTGCTTGTACCTTTTTTTCTTGATAATCTTTTTCAAGTTTTTTTAATTGTTTTAAAAAATCTTCTTGATTTAATTTTAAGGTTTGAAGTTTCTTTTGTTGTTTAATATAAGAAATATATAAATAATTTGTTTCTTGTGCTTTTTTTAAAGTATCTACAGTTTTATTTAATTTATGATAATCATTTTCTTGTTTCTTTAAATCTTGAAATTGTTGTTTTAAATCTTTTAATTGTATTAATCGTTGATTTTGCAAGCGATAGAGTTGTAATTGTTGTTTCTTTTGATCTAAATCTTTTTTTAAATCATCATATTCTTTTTGTTGACTTGCGATAAGTTTTGTTTGTTTAGATAAATATTCTTGATGATCTTCAACTTGTAATTCTTGCATCAAATCTTTCCTTTTATTCAATAATAAATCATATTTATCCTGATACGTTTTTAGATGAACTTTAAGTTTTTCTTCTAACTTTTGATACGTCTCACTATGAAATAACTCTCTTAATACTTTTTCTCTTTCATCACTTGAAGCCATAATCAATTTTGTAAATTCTCCTTGAGCAATCATACAAATCTGTTTAAATTGTTGATCATCGACCCCTAATAAAGAAATCATTTTTTGATTGACTTCTTTAATACCTTCGACCATTTTGCCATCTGGTAAAATAAGTAACGCTGAAGGTTGTTTAGGTGTTTTTTTCCCTTCTAGATAATATTTAGGATTTCTTTTAATTGTATAATTTTGTTGATGCAAAGAAAATGAAAATTCAACAAAAGTAGGAATTTCATTTAAGGCATGATCACACCTTAAACTGTCCGTTTGTCTAATTTGACCACTTGTTTTACCATATAAAGCAAAGATCATGGCATCAAAAATCATCGTTTTTCCACTACCTGTAGGCCCTGTAATTAAAAAGAGACCATCTTCTTGAAATGATTCAAAATCGATTGTGATTGTATCTGGATAAGGTCCAAACGCTGATAATGTAAGGCTAATGGGCATCATCTTCACTTACCTCCTCTAGTAATTGTTGAATAATTTCTTCACTTTCTTGACTCATTGCTTCACCTTTCATTTTTTCATAGAATTCTTTAAATATTTCTATTGGAGATTGTTTTTCAACATCTAAGGAAGAAGCTGTTTGATTTGTTTTAAGTTTTTCTAGTGATTGATAAGTAATTTGTAATAAATAAGGGTATTTTTCTTTTAAAAAATCATATGCATGACCAATGACTTGTTTATCTAATAATTCTACCGCTACAAAATCATTTTCATTATTTGGATAATGTAAAACATCTTCATATTTTCCAACGACCTTCACTAGATCTTTTTGTGGCTTTAAAGGAATAATTTGCGTAGAAACCCCAGTTTCATCAATAGTTACTTCAACCATTCCTTTTTTTTGATGAACTTCATCAAATGAATACTTCATTAAACTTCCTGCATATCTTACATAATCATATTTAATTTTTTGACTTGCATGAATATGACCTAAAGCTACATAATCAAAATCTTTACATAAATCAACATCAATAATTTCACTACCACCCACGGAAAGAATCACTTCACTTTCACTTCTAATCACTTCTTTATTTCCCGCAATAAATTGATGTGTTACAAGAACTTTAGGATGGTCTTCAACAAATGTTTGTTGACTTAAATAATATGCAAAAGCATCCTGATACGTTTTTAAATCATCTTTTTCATATAAATAACGTATATAAGAAGGTTTAAAAAAAGGAACCAAATAAAAATAAACACCTTCTATTTCAATTGGTCTTATTTCTTTTTCAGGATAAGAAACAATATACAAACCTTGACTTTGAAGTAAAGAACTTGCAAAATCAAGTCTTTCACTGCTATCATGATTTCCTGAAATGATCAATACTTTTTTATGATAATGTAAAATCATTGCTTCTAAAAAATGATTTAAAGCAACTATACTTTCTTTAGAGGCAATCGCACGATCATAAACATCTCCAGCAATTACTAAAGTATCTATTTTTTTTTGAACCATATAATTCATCACTTGATTTAATAAATCAATTTGAATATCTAATAGATTATTTTGATAAATAATTTTACCTAAATGTAAATCCGCTAAATGTATAAATTTCATAACTCCTCCAAATCCAAACAATATATTCTTTTTATATAATCACCTTGATCAAAATCTTTCTTCAAACATGCAGGTACTTCTTTTGTTTCAAGATACTTAAATGGCAATGACTCAATAATCTTACGACTTGCTATATTATCAGGAGAACATGTAATCATTAATTGTTTAAATCCTTTTTCTTTTGCTTTATCAAACAATAATAAACAAGCATCTTTACTATAATGATGCCCTCGGTATTCCTTTTCTATCGTATAACCAATATGTCCATCATAATATCTTTCTTCATTACTACCTTCTCTTAAGACAATTCTTCCTACTTCTATATGATCGACCATGATTAAATATATATAATAAGGTTTCCAACCACATGGAAGATTTTCTTTTTCATATGTTAAAAGTTCTAATTTCATAAAATCACCTATCCCTATTGTATCATGTATCTTTCAACAAATTAATATAATAATCTCTTTTAAATCCATTTATTTCCACTTTAAAAATTTATTTTACATATTCTTTATTTATTTAAAATATGCTATTATAGATAGTAGGAAGTGGTAAATATGTATAATTTATATAAAGAATATCTAGAATCTGAAGAAACTGATCTAGAATACTTTGACTGATTAGATAATCAAATACTTTTACGTTCTCGTGATAGAAAGCTTGAAGAAGCAAATAAAAAATATGAAAATCTAATCAATGAAATAAAAGAAATGATTGATGAAACAAAAGAGAGCATTATCAAATACTCTCAACTAAAATTTCATGAAGATATAAGCAGTTCTATAAATACTCTTTCTAAATATCAAATTTTTGATCTTTTAGATCATTTATATGATTTTAAAGAATTTGAAGAATTAAAAAAACATCTTCAAAACTTAAAAATTTTAATTTTTTGATAAAAAAGAAGAAAAACACTCATAAAAAGTCAATATAAATAATGGAGGACTTTTTATGAACAAAAATAGAGAGAATTTTAAAAAATATTCAAATGATTTATATTTTCATCATTTGCTTGTTGAAAATGAAAGAATTAGAACCCTTATTTGTCAAGAGCTTATTTTAGACAGAGAGATTGTTTCTACTAAATTAAAAAACGCACAACAATATGGTAAAAATTTCTATGAAAAGAAACTTATTTTAGATATTTTAGCTATTGATGATGTAGGTGATCTCTACAATATCGAATTACAAACTTATGGTTTAAATGAAGAGATACTTGTTCGTTTTGAACTTTATAATGCTGAACTTTTAAGACAACAGGTAAAACAGGGGGAAGATTATACTAGTGCTCATGTAGTAAGATCATTAATTATCAGTTATGGGCATATTTTAGATAACGCACCTCTTTATAAATGTCACTTTAGAATGGTTGATGATGAACATCATATTGTCTATCCATTTAATCGCATGGAAATAACAATTATTCAACTCGAATATATCAATCAAGTAATTAATGAAATGACGAGTTTTAATCAGTTGATGTATCTCTTTAAAAACGAAAAACCATATGATAAAATTGAAATAGATTATAGAATAAAGGAAGCGATACAAATGCATGACAAATATATATCTTCTGAAGAATCATACCTAGAATATCTTGATCGTTTAGATAATGAAATATTGCTTCGTTCTCGTGATAGAAAAATTAAAGAAGCGAATCAAAAAGTCGTGGAAGAAAAGCAAAAAGCTGAAGAAGCGAATCAAAAAGCCGAGAAAGAAAAGCAAAAAGCGGAGGAAGCGAATCAAAAAGCCGAGAAAGAGAAGAAAAAAGCGGAGGAAGCAAACCAAAGAGCTGAAAAAGCAAATAACGAAATAGATAGTATTCTTGATGAAACAAAGGAAAGTATTATTAAGTATATTAAAATGCAATTTCATGAAGATATCAGTGATTTTATAAGCACTTTTTCTAAACAACAAATTCGTAATCTTCAAAAACATCTATATGATTTTGAAGAATTTGAAGAATTAAAAAATTATTTTCAAAAACCAAAGGGTTTGTCAAGAAAAGTGTGTAAGTAATTTAAAACTTACTAAAAAATAGGTTATTCAAGTTTGTAATTATTTCTTGTAGTGTCACTAAAAGAACTTGTATTTAATAAACAGCAGTGTTAAAACCTATCTTTAATACTGCTGCTTTTTGAGTATATAAAAGGTTATGCAATATATGAATAATTGCATCCTTCTCAAATCAAAAGAATAAGCAGACTCGCTTATTCTTTTTAACTATCTTATTAATTGTCTTAATTCTCCAACATCAAGAGAATATCTTTCTGCTACCATACGATTTACTTTTCCAGTATTTACTAAAGTAGCAAGTGATGCATTTAATGTTGTCATTCCTTCATTTCTTCCAGTTTGAATCATTGTATCTATTTGATGACCCTTATTTTCCCTAATTAAATTTTTAATAGCGTCATTAGCAATCATGATTTCTAAAGCAGCTGCTCTTCCTTTACCACTTGCAAGTGGTAAAAGTTGTTGAGTAACAACCGCTTGTAAAACAGAGGCTAATTGAGCACGAATTTGAGCTTGTTTATGAGGAGGAAAAACATCAATAATACGATCAATTGTTTTAGGAGCACCAATAGTATGAAGCGTACTAAATACAAGATGGCCTGTTTCAGCTAAAGTAATAACTGCTTGAATCGTTTCATAGTCTCTCATTTCTCCAACAAGAATAACATCTGGATCTTCACGCATGGCACTTTTTAAAGCTGTATCAAAAGAATCAACGTCTTCATAGACTTCTCTTTGATGTATAAGAGCTTGTTTTTGTTGATACACATATTCAATTGGATCTTCAATGGTAAGAATATGACAATTTCTCATTGAAGAAATAAAATCAATCATTGCTGCTAAAGTTGTTGATTTTCCACTTCCTGTAGGACCGGTTACTAGAACAAGTCCTCGAGGAAGTAAAGCCAATTTATGTAAAACATCAGGTAAATTTAATTCTTCTAATGTCTTGATTTGTTCATTGATGATACGAATTGCGGCTGTCATATAACCTTGTTGAAAATAAATATTAACACGATGTCTTCCTAAATCATTTACATAGACAAAGTCAGCATCTTCATGTTTTTCTACAATCTTTAAAATTCGATCTTTACACATTGATAAAATCATTTCTTTTATTTCTTCATTACTAAAAGTTTGTTCAAATTCAATAAGTTTTCCATCTTGTCTCAATGTTATACCTGTATTTTCACCAATATGAACATCACTACATCCTTTAATTCTTGCATCATTTAAAATATCATTAATATTTGCCATAACATTCCCCTTTAATCAATATAAGCAATAATCTTATTGAATTCATCTACTGTTGTTTTACCTTCTTTAACTAGTTTTAAAGCTTGATCTCTTAAAGTTTCTACTCCTTGTTCTTCAACAAGATATTTCATAATATCATCTATTTCTTCTTGATTAGAAATCATTTTACGTACTTTACTATCTATTTCAATAACTTCATGAATAGCAATTCTCCCCTTATAACCTGTTTGATTACAATGAGGACAGCCTGTTCCTTTAGATATATATTTGATTCCTTCTTGTAAAGCTAATCGATCAGATAAAGAAGTGGCTACTTCCTTTTTACAATAAGGACAAACCTTTCGCATTAAACGTTGCGCAACAACACCTACTAAACTGTTAGCAACCATATAAGGTTCAACACCCATTTCTTCAAGCCTAACAATCGTACTAATAGCATCGTTCGTATGTAATGTACTGACAACCAAATGTCCTGTAATAGCTGCACGAACAGAAATTTCAGCAGTTTCTTTATCACGAGTTTCTCCAACCATGATTACATCTGGATCTTGTCTCATTAAAGCACGCAATCCTCTATCAAATGTAAGACCAGACATTGTATTGACTTGCATTTGATTAATACGATTTAATTTTCTTTCCACAGGATCTTCAATCGTTGAAATATTGATTTGTCCTTGAGCTAATTTTTCAAGGATCATATAAAGTGTTGTAGTTTTCCCACTTCCAGTAGGACCTGTTACATAGATAATTCCATGTGGCATAGACATCATATGATTCATTTTCTTAAAGTTTTCTTCTGTCATTCCAAAAGTACTTAAGCGGTCAATAGTACTATTAGAATTTAAATAACGCATAACAATCTTTTCACCAAAAATTGTAGGAATAACAGATACACGAATATTTAACTCTACTCCATCGATAGTTCCCATAAAATGACCATCTTGAGGTAATCTCTTTTCAGCAATATCCATATTAGATAATATTTTAATTCTTACAATTAAAGCAGCTTGAATATTTTTATTCAAATCCAAATAATCAACAAGCATACCATCAATACGCATTCTAACGTGTAATTTATCTTCAAAAGGTTCAATATGAATATCAGATGCACTATTATTATATCCTCTAATTAATAAAGAATTTAATAACTTAACAACAGGTGTATCATCTTCATTCGCATCAAATAAATTTAGATCCTCTTCTACTTCAGGTAAAGTCGATTCATCAATATCATCTACTAAATTCAAAGTATCAACATCTGAATAATATCTTTCAATAGCAATTTGAATATCTACTTTTGTTGCAAGTGAAACACTAATACGACAACCTGAAACAAGTCTTACATCTTCTAACCCATAATAATTTAAAGGATCACTTGTTGCTACTGTTAACACATTATCATTAAAAGCATACCCAATGACATTATATTTTTGTGCCATTGCTTCAGGAATCTTTTTAACAGCATTAATATCAAAATCTATATTATCCAATGAAACTAAAGGCTCAGCTAATTTATCAGATAAAGCTTCTAACATTTGTTGTTCACTAACAAAACCTAAATCTATTAAATGTTCCCCTAATCTTTTACTTCTATCTTTCTTTTGGGCATCTAACGCAATCTGTAACTGTTCTTCATTAATATACCCATATTCTTTTAATACTTCACCTATTGGTAAACTTTTCATGTGTTAACCTCCAATTTTATCCCAATTTATTCCCGTTTGATAAATATTATTAGATGGATTATTATCAAAACTAATATTATTGCTTGCTTTAATATATCCAATTCCACCACAATATACTACATCACTTTTTAAATATGCACTATTCGAACGGTAAGAATTATCAAGTATTTGCCATCCAGATGAAGCACTTGATCCCGGCTTTCCTACTCCATCTAGAACTTTTAAATAATAACAATAATCATATGTTCCATTCTTTGATGGTTCACTATAATACTTTTCTTTTACAATACTTCCTATTGCATAAGACCCTGCATCAGAATAATTTTCTACCTTATCAAGATCGTAATTTTTTAACTTTTCAGCAACTGTAGTAAGATTATTTTGCCACAATGGTTTACAATTATGTTTTCCGTATTTTTCTTCATCACCTTCTTGATACTCTTTAAAATATGTTTTCCAATGTACAGTAGTATATTTGTCAGGTGCATCTTCTCCTAAATCAATATATATTTTTTTATCATAATATGATGTATAAAAAGTTGCACCTGCCCCAAAAGTTTTTATACATATATACTTTTTTCCATTATTAACAACTATATCACCAACTTCATAATAACTTGAATAATCAAACTGATCATCTATCTTTTTCCAATATCTATTAACTGTCTCACCATCTCTATTTCCAGGTTCAAAACAATTCCAGTTAATCTCCATAAGTTGCCACCAAGAATTATTATGGTATACAAACACTCCTATTGGATAATTAGTCGCGCCCGCATACATTCCCCAATTATTCAAAGTATTTAAGCAGTTTATTTGATTACCAACCATATTTCCTCCTACATCAGGTGTTGGAGATGGAGTCGGTTTTGGATTTTCATTATCATCGCTATTATTAGACGAATCATCTTTTATATAATAAAGTTTTGTATTTTCTGATAACTGTGTCGTACTAGAAATATTACTAAATAAAGTCGTTTTATCAGTTGTATTAATATTAAAATTGACTAGCTCATATGTATTCTTTGTTGAATATACTTCTTCTGTCCCATTTAAATACTTAAGCGTTAAATCCAAACGATATCCATTAGTGGTAAAACCTCTAACATCCATTTGTAAATCTCGATTATTAATATAATAATCATCATCAAAAACTGCTTTACCATCACGATAAAGTCTACCTTTATTTTTATCATTTTTTAATACATAAAGATAATGCCAATCTCTATCATCTGGTTTAGTATTTGATACTCTTACATCTGTTGCATAGGTGATTTCATTGCTAATAAAATCTAGAACACCATCTAATGTTTGTTTATCTAAAGATTTCTTGGTTGTTGTATCAAAATAACCTAATGAGTTGACTAAGATTCCTCCTGTAATTGTCATAATAATAGAAGCAATTAAAAGTACAACAACAATTTCAACTAATGTCATTCCTTTATTATTTGTTTTCTTTATCATATCTTAGCCACCTTCTTTCTATTTTGATGTTGTGTAATGTTCCCAACTTGAATCATTTATAATACTTGTATAATATTCTTGATAAGTTACATCATAAATTTTTTTTGTTGAAACATTGCTTTCAGGGATTAACCAAGTATCCTGATTATTGTTAACACTTGTATTATCTAATAAAGCCCATATGTCCGTTGGTCGATCTCCTTTTTTAGCCTTATCACCAGCTAAAATGTATACATACTTTTTATAGCCACCATCTTCAAAAAATTCTTTAAATGTTAAACTTTTTCTTTTTTCATCTGACATATACATACAAGGCGTAATATACTTATATTTCGTTTTTTCAAAATTTGGATTATGTTCTTCAATAACATCTAATAAAGAATCTAATTCTATATCTGGATATATACTTGCATATAATTTAGGTAAATTAGTAATAAAATCTGATTTATTTTCACCTGTTTTTTGCATCATCCACTCTTTTATGTAACCATTTGTTTTTCCCTCAAATAATTTATCATTTGAAGCAACACCTTTTTGTTTTAAATATGTTGAAAAATTTTCCATTATAGTACAATAATTTTTGTAAATATTTCTTCCTTTCACAGCTTCATTTATTTGAATTTTAGGAATAAAATTTGAAAGATTAACATCCTTATATGTTTTACTTGTTGCTTTTTTATAAGTACCATTGACGATAATTGGATTACCACTCTCATTAACAGTAATAGAATAATTAGCTAAAGTATCATCCACATCAATATCTGTATCTTTATTTTCTTCATCAACTAAAGCTTTTTGTTGTTTATTTGTTACATCTTTATAATGATTAGAATCTGTAAAAAGATTAAGTGCAGTAACAAAACCAACCACAATAATTAAAGATGCTGTACTAATAATTAATAGAGAGATGATTACTTCAATAAGTGTCATACCTTTTGTATTTTTCATATTCATCCCTCCTACTCAATCATTTGCCAATCATCGGTTTGAATTAATTGCTCTAATTGTTCTTCACTCATACCATTTGTTTGTAATGAACCTGATTTCTTCACGTATATATGATTATCAATGAATAATAAATATGTTTCGCTATAATTCCAACTATTATTTTGGCCGTTTGCTGTTAAAAAGAATTCTCCATTAGATGTATTTAGATTAAAATGCAAATATAGTGGGTAATTTTTAATCCAACCTAAATCTTTATTAACTTCAATAATTTTATCATATAAACTATTATCTAAAGTCAAACATCCACCTTTATTATAAAGATGATCAAATATCACATTGATGAAACCTCCATTATTAAATTTCCAATCATTTTGATTTTCAAAACTTACATTATTATTTTGACATTCTTGTTGATACCACTCATTAAATTTATTAATATCTTTATCATTTTGATAATATGCATTTAATAATGCTGCAATTTTATACTTAACTAAAGAGATTGCATCTTTATTACTATTTGTATTTCCACTATCTTCACCATTATTATTTCCTGTATTATTATCTGTACTACCATTATTCCCTGAATCATTTCCACTTGAACTACTATCAGTAGAAATATCTCGATTTCCATTTGTATCATATTGAACACATTTCCATTGATTGTTAGACTGCGTTAAATAAGCATAAATTGTATAATCTTCATCATGGTAATTAGCTTTTAGTGATGCAATAATTAAATTTTCTTTTTTTCGATTAATTTTAATATTTGAAACTGTTCCATAAGGAACAGAGCATTTCATCTTTGATACATTAATTTGTTTACCTGTATCTGGAATTAGCTGCGAACTATTTTCATCATTTTCAATAGCACCAGCTAGAGATTTAATTGCCGAATTAGCAATCAATTCAACTTGTGTCTTATTTCTATTTTTAATAGATTGATTATAAGACATATATGCAAAAGACAAAGAGGCACCTACAATGACTACAAGAACCATAATCAATGTAATTGCCCATACAATTGTTGATCCCTTTTTATTTTTCATTGTTTGCACCTCTTTTACTATTTTTCTACCATATAAACTGTATATGTAATTGTTAAATCCAAGTTACCTGTTGAATTTTCATAAGCAACAGAATTAATATGTAAACCACTCATATTTTTAACATCTTCAATTAAATTGAGTAAATTAGCTTTTGTTCCTGTACATGTTTGTGTAACAACACATGTATAAACCGAAGCTTGATTATCTTTAGTATCATCAGTTGATTTAGAATCTGATGTAGAATCACTAGAATTATCTGATGAAGTATTGCTACTTTTATCAGATAAATTTGATTGTGTTATTTCAGACATTGTTAAATTAGTAGGACTGATTTTATGTTCTATTGTTAGATTTGTAATCAATTGATCAATATCTTCTTTTGACATAAGATTGTAAAATTGATCATTTAAAGCTTTAATTTCTTGATTAATATTCATAATTTGTGTTTTGATATCTTCTGTTGAAGAAGATGAACTTGTTACTTTTAATTCAGTAAGTTGTAATTCTAAACTATCTTTTGAAGACTTTAATGATGTATGTGATGTTAATTGTGGTTGTAATAAAATCAACCATCCAAAACAAACAATCAATAAAATCACTAATATATAAATCAATGTCTTTTCTCTAGAAGAAAGTTTTTTAAATGAATCTTTAATCTTGTCCACTTGTCGTACCTCCTTCTAATGTACATGTAATCGATGATTTATAAGTAATTGGTGTCGTATTCGTTACTGTTTGTGTTGTTGTCGCACCTGTTGTAGGATCTGTTACGGTTTCCGTTGTTTCACTAACACCACCATCTTGAGTATACCCATTGTAATCAACTGTTTTAAAAGTACCTGATTCTCTAAGTGTTCTTACTGTTTCTTCACAACCATTAACTTTAGAAGCTGTTACAGTAAGTGATATAGCTCCTGTTTCTTGATTAAATGATATTGAATCAATTGTTAAGTTCTTACATGATTTATCAATTGTTTCTAAAATACCTTTATCAATTTGAGGGTATTTTGATAATGTTTGTGTAATTGTTTGTAAGTTTGTAAGTTGTTCATTGAGCTTACTTAATTCTTTTTGTTGATCAGAATTTGTATTAGATGCTGTTGCAGAAAGAGCCTCTTCTATTTGTGTTTGCAATGTATCAACATCCTTTTGCAAGTTTCTATTAGTGATTGTTAAATAAAGTGTACTTGTCACAAAAATAAGAATGAGTAAAACAGGTAATGCTATAAGCAAGAGTGTTTTAGAATTTATATTTATTTTTTTCTTTGTTTTATAGACAGATAAAAAATCAATATCTTTGTTACTGTTTCTTGCCATCTTATCTCCTCCATAAACTTCCTACAAATAAATATTTATGAATAGGAAAATTATTATCTTTACTACAAGTATAGTTTGTTGGTTTAAAACGAGATGTCTCAATACTCAAATTAGAAGAAATAGTTGACATCAACATATCTTCTTCATAAGTTTCTAGCCCCGCAAAATAGATTTTTTCTAATTGGGCATCTTTATAAGCACCTTTAGTAAACTGCATTAATTTAGTAAGTGAATTGGATAATTCAGTAATAAAAGCAACTGTTCCACGATCAGAGAAAATACGTATTCTATTAGCTATTTCATATTGTCCATTAATAAATAAATAATGAATAACATCTTGTCCATTGATTACTGTTAAAACATAAGATAGATTTGTTAATTTAGGAATAGATTCTGTTAATTTAATAATTGAATTTGTCATAATATCAATTGATTCTAATGAAATTCCCATTTCATCAAACAAATCAATATACGGCTTTAAAAACTCTTTTTCCATTGCCGCACATAAAACGAGTTGACCTTCTTTACCTTCAACTTTATCTTTTATGATTGCATAATCATATAATAAATCCGTATATTGACTTTCAACGTCAATAAATTCATCATTTACAAATTGAAGAATTTGTTTATGAGAAACGTTTGGTAAAACAGCACACTTCACTAAAATTTGCCCACTATCGACAACAAGTCTCACACTATCAACATTTTCTTTTTTTAAATCAAGTAAAACATCTCTAATAGGTTGATCATCAAGAATATTTCCATCAAGCATTGTTCCTTCAACAAATTCAAATTCTTTGCAAGAAGAAATATGAATATTATTTTTTGAAACATTTCCTTGAACCATTTGTAATCCTTTTGTTGATAAAAATACAATATAACTCATAATTCCTCCTACATATTTCCTACATTGTTATACAATGTATAAATTGGTAATAATACAGATATAATAATTAAACAAATCACAACCGCTAAAAAGATAATCATTAATGGTTGAATAAGGGTAATCATTCTCTCTGATGCTTGTTCTGCTTCAAAATCAAAATCATCTGCAAGAGTTGTAAGCATTGATTCCAAACGTCCACTTTCTTCTCCCACAAAAATACTACTTGTTAATTTAATATCAAAACCATCAATGTCCTTGATTGCTTGAGATAAACTTTCCCCGTTTCTTAATTTCTTAATAGCTCCGTCAAACTGTGATTCAATATAAACATTACCAATCGTTGTTTTAGCAATATTTAAAGCATTAACAATAGACATCCCACTTGTATATAAAGAACATAAAGTTCTTGCAAATCTGCTCGTATAAATTGTCATCAACAATTTACCAAACTTAGGAATTTTTATTTTTAATTTATCTACTTGAAAACGTACCTTTTCTACTCTAAGTAAAGCAATAAAAGTGACAACCAAACCTGCAGCAATCAATAAGACAAAATACCAATAATCTTGTAAAAACTTAGAAATACTAATATTGATTTTAGTAATCAATGGTAACTCAACATTTTGAAAAATATCAAAGAAAGAAGGAAGCACTGCTAAATAAACAATCAACAAAACAGCAATTGTAATAACAATCAAAATAATAGGATACATCATTGCTGACTTTGTTTTACCTTTAATACGATGATCCTTAGAATACTGATCAGACATTGTTAAAGCTGTTTTATCCATATTCCCACTTGCTTCACCTGAACGATACATTTGAATCATTAAATTAGGAAAAGCGACACCTTGAGCTTCCATAGCAGCGGATAAAGTATATCCTTGTTGTAACTTTACATAAATATTTTCATAAATTTTTTTTATTTTTTTATTATCTTCTCTTCGAACCATAATAGAAAAAATACGAATCAAAGATAAACCAGAAGCAAGCATTGTTCCTATTTCTCTAGAATAAGCTGATAATTCATTTAATTTCATTTTATACTGATTAACAGTCTTTTTAGTGACATCTTGGCAACTTACTAAAAACAAATTTTGTTCTTTAAGCTTTCTCACTAAATCATTTCGATCATCAGCTTCTAACGTTCCTCTTATTGTTTTAGCTGACATATCTTTCGAAATATATTTAAATGTAGCCATTCTATCACCTCTTTACATCATTAAATTTAAATACCAACTTATAATTTCACTACCATAAGATAAAGCAATAAAAATACCAATTGATAAATAAGGACCAAAAGCAATATGTCCTTTTTTATTAATCTTTTTACTTACCAATAAATAAATACTATAACTTCCTGCAAGTAAAATACCAATAAAAGCAGCAAGTAAACTATACTTCCATCCTAAAGCTATTCCTGAGACAAACATTAATTTAATATCTCCACCACCAAAAGATTCAGCAATTAAAACATTTAATAAAATCATTGGTACAGAAATACAAAACATACCCATAATACTTTCTAACAAAGACATATGTCTTACATACATTAAAACAATAGAAACAATGAACATGGCTATATTTAAACCATCAGGAATAATCATTGTATCAAAATCAATCATTGTAATCGCAAGTAAAATCATCGCAATCACAAACATTAAAATCGTTTCAATACTAAAACCAAAACGATAAAAACAAAACATACCAATCAATCCACCAAAAATTTCAATCAAAAAACCTCTAATAGGAATCGAAGTATGACAATAACGACACTTACCCCTTAAAAAAATATAACTTACAATAGGAATCAAATCATACCATTTTAAAGTCTCACCACAATGATCACAATGACTCCTTCCCTTTACAAAACTTTCATTTCTAGGAACACGCTCAATCACAACATTCATAAAACTTGCTACACACATTCCTATTAAAAACATATATACATAAATCAAAATAATAATTGAATCCATAAAAACCTCATCTAATCAAAATTATGATTACTATCAGTACTTACAATCTTTACATCCTTATTCTTTGTGAGTGTAGCTTCAATATGATGATCATCATCACTAATCCAATACATTGTATAAGTATTACCATTTCTTTCTACATCAACATCATCTAACTCTGTCTTTTTTGCAATAATGCCTTTCAATTGATTATTATCTGCAGTAGCAATTGTATTACCACTCAATATATTTTTAATATAATTATCTATATCATCATCACTAGGATCATCTGTTGCCTTATACTTAGCCACTTCCGTTTCAACAACTGTATAAATAGAATGTGCCTCTTGAATATAGCGAGACTCTTTAGCTTCATTTACATAACCAATTACAGAAGGTATAGCAATCGCAGCTAAAATAGCTAAGATTACTAATACAACAATAATCTCTACCAACGTAAAACCTTTCTTATTTTTCATCTTCCTCACCCTAATTAACACTTACTGTTATATCTTTATTTCTTTTAATTACAGAATAAACATTCTTTCCATCATCACTTTTAAAATTAACATAGTACTCTGCATTATCTTTTCCAATATGACTACAAGTACCAAACGTCACTTTTTGAATACCTGTTTTTTTGGTTATTGTTTCTGTTAATTCTTTTTTATACTCAGTATTATTATTATAAGTATCATCATTTAATTCATTGCCTAAAGCTTTATACCTTGCTTCATCTGTTTGAATAACTGTATAAATAGAATGAGCTTCTTCAATATAGCGTGTCTTTTTAGATTCATCTACATATCCAAGAACAGCAGGTACAGCAATAGCAGCTAAAATAGCTAAAATCACTAACACAACAATAATTTCTACCAACGTAAAACCCTTGTTATTCTTCAATCTTTCCTTCATATGCCCATTCCCCTTTTTTGGTTATATTATAACACATAAATACAAAAAAACTAATAATCCGACAATTATCTATTATTATAATTACAAGAAATAATTAAACAAAAATGGCTTATCATAATATAAGTCATTTTAATATACTAATTATTAACTAACAGAAAGAATATCTACTTTCTTATTTTTTGTTATATGTGCTTCTATTATTTTACCATCTTCACTTGTCCAATTTAAATAATACATCTTTGGATCATCAGCTATTGGATAGATATTACTTACTTTAGGTATTCCGGTTTTTTGAGAAACAATTCCTTCACCTATTTCATTAGGTCCTGATTTATCACAAATTTTAAGACACATATACTCTTCCGCATCACGATATTTCGATGGTATATCTGTATAATCTATTTCATTTTCTAATCTAGCTTTTTCTACTTGAATAACAGTGTAAATAGATTTAGCTTCTGCAATATATTTTTCTTTTTTAGCTTCTTCGACATATCCTAAAACAGAAGGAACAGCAATTGCTGCAAGTATTGCAAGAATAACTAATACAACAATAATTTCTACTAATGTAAATCCTTTTTTATTAAATCTTTTAATCATTTCAATTTCCTCAAATATGTATAAATACCACTACTTTTTAAGTAGTGGCATCATCTTTATTGGCTTTTATTTGCTTTTAGAAGTAATTTTAACATCGTTGTTTTTAGTGATTGTAGCTTGAATTGTTTTCCCATCATCACTTACCCAATTAACAACATAGTTAGCTTTTGTAACTTTTCCAGATGATTCATCTTTCTTTTCAGCATTAGCAGTGATAGATTTAACAGTTAATTTAGTCATATCTTTTGCTTTTTTACAAATACCTTCAGCAGTATAACCTGGTTTTTCTCCTAAAGCTTCAGCTTTAGCTTCTTCAGTTTGAATTACTGCATAAATTGAATGAGCTTCTTGAATGTATCTTTCTTCTTTAGCTTCATTAACATATCCTAATACTGATGGTACAGCAATTGCAGCTAAGATAGCTAAGATTACTAATACTACGATGATTTCAACTAATGTGAAACCTTTTTTGTTAGATTTTTTTTGTAATTTTTTTAATAAATCTTTCATCATTTCTTTTTTTCTTCTCCCTTGTCTTGATATTTAAAGAAATCCTAGAAAGTTAAAAACCACCTATTATTTTGGTGGTTGCTATAACTTATAGACATACGAAAATATATCTTGATAGGTTAGGGCAACCGGCGATCATAGCACTTACGTACTTTAGACCCTAGGGCTTTGCGTCACTGTTTTTCAACAGCTTTGCCTTTTTCTTTTCTTTACAAATATATAATATTATTTTTAAAGGGAATTTGCAACAAATTCCCCTTAAATTCGACCTTTTTTCACATATTTTTATAATTGAACAATCAATTCTATTATTTTTTGATAGTTATCTTTAACTATTTGTAGAAGTTTACCTGCTTCTTCAAGTTCTTCATCATTTAAATTTTCTTTTTCTCTTAAACATTCTGTTAAATTACAACTTGCTTGATATAAATCATCAAATCCCAAATTAACACTTGTTCCTTTCAAGGTATGAATAAAACGGAAGGCTTCTTTATAATCAACTTTATTAAAAGCATCAATAAGATTATCAAATGTTTCATCATCTTTAAATTTCAATACAAATTTTCTAATAAATTCTTCACTAAATAATCTTCTTTTAACATCTTCAAAGTTCCCACCAACTTGTTTGTAAAATTCTTCTAACTCCATAAACAACTCTCCTATAATATTTCTATATTTCCTAATATCCCTAAAGCTTCTTCACCATCATAAATAACTTGTACAGTTATTTTAACATCTTTAATTGTATTATTGATTTTAAGTTTTGTATTCATCGAAAACTTATCTTTTTCTTTTTCTAAATCAATAGCTTGTTGTATGAATACATTAAAATCATTATTAATAAATAGTTTTGTAACTTTTTCATTACTTAATGGATCTATAATTTTAGGTTCTATATTTAATAATAATGCATCTTTTTTAGATAATGTAAGTAATGGTGGTACAACTGAATATTCAAATTGAATATTATTAGATAATTCACTGTAAAATTTATATTTTGATTTTTCAAAATATAAATCTTGATAAAGTAAATTAGATAAATTAAGACCTTCATCTTTTAAATGTTCTTGTGTACGTTCTTCAAAATATTCATTATCTTCATAAAATTCATTAATTTTTAAATCATTTTGAATGTATGATTCAATATCCATTAAACATTCTATAAGTAAAGGATTAAAAACACCACATTTGCCTTTTTGAATCATTTTTAAAGCTTCTTCATGACTATAAGCCTCTTTATAAACACGTTTACTTGTTAAAGCATCATATGCATCAACAATTGAAACAACTTGTGCCGCAATAGGAATTTCTTCTCCTTTTAAACCATCTGGATAACCATTTCCATCATATCTTTCATGATGCCATCGACATATTTGATAACCATATTTTACAATTGGTTCATCATTATAAAATGGTAAACTATTTAACATCTTTGCACCGATGATAACATGTGATTTCATGACTTCCATCTCTTCTTTAGTAAGGGATGATGGTTTATTTAAGATTTCTTCTGGAATAGCAATCTTTCCTATATCATGTAAAGAAGAAGCCACTTCAATTGAAATCATATCATCTAAAGTTAAGGAATATTGATTTGTTTTCTTAACTAAAATATTTAATAACAATTTTGTAAGTTTTTTAATGTGTAATACATGTAAACCACTTTCACCATTACGAGATTCAACGATATGACTTAAGATCATAATCATCATATCGTTATTTTTATATTTTTCATAGATTTGTTTATTAATGATGGTTGTAAGTTTTTTTTGTCTTTTATAATGTGAAATAATATTATTTATTTTTTTTAAGACAACAGCAGATGAAAACGGTCTTGTAATATAGCCTGATACACCTAATTCATAGGCTTTTTCAATACTTTTATCATCTTTATCGATAGAAATAATCATCACTGGTACTTCTTCTATCAAATGATTTTGGTTCATATACTTTAAAACTTCAAAGCCATCCATTTCAGGCATGACAAGATCTAATAAAACAAGTGCAACACTTTTGCTATCAGATTTTAAATATTCTAAAGCTTCATAGCCATCTTTTGCTTCTATAACTGTATATTGATTTAATATTTCAGAGAGTATCTCTCGATTAGACTTTGCATCATCAACAATCAGTATTTTCCCATTTTTATCCATCCTAATCACCCTCATTACGCCTTATTAATTTCAAATAAATATCTTTTCCAGATAAAATAGTATATCTTCTTTTAAGCTTATTATACCATTTTAATCCCTTTTGATTTTGATACAATAAAACAATAAAATGAATAATGATATTTAGTTCAAATTCTTCTAACTCTATTTCACCATAAAAACTCTTTTCAAACAACCTACAAACTCTTAAAAAATCACCTTGATGAATCAAATCCATCTTTTCTAAAGTCTCATCCACTTCTATAGAATCTAACCCCAATTGATAATCTATACCATAAGATTTCAAATACATTTCCATTAAACTATATAAATATTTTGTTTTATTTTTAGAAGAAGCATGATGATAAATATATTTAACACCTATATTTAAAATCAATCTTAATAATTCTAATAAAATCCATATAATAAAGATAACTACACAAACAATTGTTAATACCCCTAAAGACATCATACCTAAATTTCCAACATGATCAATTAAATCATTAATCATGCCACCATTTTGACCATCATCAACAGATTGAGAATCTTGATGTCCTTTTTCAATATTTGTATCACTTTGTTCTCCTTGAGGAGTTGCGACCATATTCATTAAAGTATACACATCATAATAATAACCAGGTGTAACATCAATTGGTAACCATCCCATACCATCAAAATATACTTCTACCCAAGCATGTCCATCTTTTGAGGTTAAAATTGCATTTCCCTCATCATCAATTGCATCACTTTTTAAATAATAACCTTCTACATATCTAGCTGGTATATCGTAATATCTAAAAGCTTCAACTGCTACTGTCGAAAATAATACATCATTACCTGCTGTTTTTTGATTTAAGAAATCCTTTAAACTATCTTTATCACTTATTTGATCATTATATTTCAAATAACTTGTCATTGTATCTCTAATATGTTGACAAACAGAATAAATACCTGTATTTTCAAAATCATCTTGATCAAATAAGTGAGAAATTGTTTTTTCTAATCCTTTATCTACCATTTGATAATTTTCATAAACAAATGATCTATAGACAGATTCAGTATCTAAATATTCTTTTTGTGAAGCATTTGGATTATTTAACCAATCACTTCCAACCATTAATTCACTTGGCGAAGTAGAGGAAGTTTCTTGATAGCTATAGCTTTTACTTCCAAATAAGGCTATTGATTGTAAATTTAAATCTTTTTGAATATTTGATGATGTAACATCACTTTGATTAATTGAATAAGGTGTATATAAGTATTTTTTATTTGCTGCTACGTTATTAATGGTTACATTTTGTTTTTGATCATCATTCTTTGATAGTTTTTGATAAAGGTTATATTGATATGTTGAAGAAAATTTCTTCTTTTTCAACCATTTCAACATACCTTCATGTTCACCATTATAACTTGCTTTTGTCAAATCCTGCCATTGATTATTTTCTAATGTACTTCCTACAAATCCTTTTAAATATAAATTCTTTCTTTGTGAAACTGTTATTTCTAATCTCTCTTGATTATTTTCATGAATCCTAGAAGCCTTATTTAAATCACCTTGAGGTAAATTATCTTTACCATAACGAAGATCATCTACTTGTTGTAAAACATCTTCTTTAATTTGTTCAATTGTTAAATTATCTTGGTAACTTGGTATCGTAAGAGAAACAAAGATAATACAAAGAATAATAAACCATTGAATTGTTTTTGTATTAATTACTTTATTTTGATGATACATCCATACCATTAAAGCATTAATACTAAATAAAGCGCCTCCTACAAAAGAAAAACAATCTAACCATAATGTAAAAGAAAATAAAACAAAGAAAAGAATAGATAACACAGTATACTTTTCTTTCTTTATAGAATGATAAATATAATAAGTCATCCAAATAACAATTACTAAACTCATTGCTTGTATATGTGATGATGTAATAGAAGCAGCCATTATCATATTTCTAGCATCTTCAAATTTTGTATTATAACATTCAATGATATAATTCATTATTCCAAAGAATCCATAATAAAAACTTTGAAATGAATAAATAATTCCAATCATTATTGTCATCATGATTGGTAAAATAATTGTTTTTATTTTTTTACACGATAACAAAGATAAACCTAGTAATAAAACAATACTCACAATTATTTCTAATAACCAAGAACTTATTACTACATTATGATAAAAACATAGAAAACTGATACCACTCATTAAAGAATAAAAGAAGGTCACAATGAAAGAAATAATTCTATTTTTTTTATTTTTTTCCATATTTGACCTCCTTATATTTCAAAATGATACATATTTTGATCAATTGAATCTAATGGTAATTCATATAACTGATTTTGAAGATGTTTAATTGTTTGTACCTTTTGAATATCATTTTTAATCGTAATTGCACTAATACTCAAAAAATCATTTAATCTAGATAACTCTTCATTAAAATCTCCAGCAGTTACATAAATCATCTTTGTAAAATATAAATCTAAATGCTCACTCGCAAACAAATGAAGTGCATCTCCACCTTGACTTGTAATACCTTTAGAAATCCAATTTTCCATGTTTTGATAATAATCTTGAAGACTATTCATTTCTAACCAATAAAAACTTCCTTGATCATATAAAGCAACATAATGCCCTATATTTTTCAATAATAACTTTTCAGACATACTCATCGCAAAAGCTAACGATTTAGATAAAACATGTTTATCAATTTCACTCGTTTGATCTTTTAAACCAATATCTACAAGTAAAACAGTTTCAAAACTACTATTATGAGAACCTTCCTTTAATAAAACTTCTCCTGTTTTAGCAGAAAGTTTCCAATGAACATGACGAATATCATCTCCAGGATAATATGTCTTTAAATCATAAATTTCAGACATATCTGTTCCTTTCTTATATTGGTACTGTAAAACACCATTTTCATAAGGTTTAGAAAGTTCATTATATAATAATTCTATATTTACCTTTCCTGGATAAACCACAAAATGATGTTTTTGAGTTTCTGAAATAGGAACTCTACAAAACCCAAAAACATCATATAAATAGACTTTTTCATATGAAATCATGACATCACCACAATAAGTCGCAGTATATTCTTGATTCTTTCGGGCTGTTTTTATTCCTAATGGAATAAAAATATTTCTTTTAAGTTCATTTTTTAAAGTCATGTTTTTATAAACAAAAACATAATCTATTCTTCCAGAAACAAGTAGTCTATAACGACTCTTTACTTCTGTTGTAAATGATAGAGACTGACCTACTTTTCCTTGCTTTGGACCTTGGATATCCATTTGAATATATCTTAATTCCAGTTTCAATAAAGTAATTAAAATAAATGGAAAAACAATACCAATGACCCAAATAATTAAGAAGTAGAAATATGTAGAATAAATATAGGCAACAAGTACCAAGAAATTAATTATTCCATACAACAAATATTTATTCTTCATCTTAATCAGCCAAAGGAGGTTTAACTTCTTTTAAAATTTCATTTAAAATATCTCTAGCATCTAAACCTTCTACCCTTGCTTGTGGACGTAATATCATACGATGTGCACATACATCTAAAAAGACATATTGAACATCTTCTGGAATAACATAAATACGATCTTCTAAAACAGCATGTGCTTTAGCCATTTGTACAAGTGCTAATACTCCACGAGGAGAAACACCTAACTCTACTAAAGGTATTTCTCTTGTTTTTTCACATAATAAGACAATATATTTTAAAACATCATCACTGATACGTACAGAAGATAAATAGTTTTGTACTTCAATCACATTTTCTTTTGAAGCAACTTCTTCAATTCTTTCAATTGGATTATCGTAGCGACGTGATTTAATAATTTCTATTTGTTTTTCTAAATTAGGATAACCAATAGATAAACAAATCATAAATCTGTCCAATTGTGATTTTGGTAAAGGTTGAGTACCAGCAGAACCCATTGGGTTTTGTGTTGCTATCGTAATAAAAGGATGTGGTAAATCATAAGTAACACCATCAACTGTTACATTATGTTCTTCCATTGCTTCTAGTAAAGCAGCTTGTGTTTTAGGCGATGTACGGTTAATTTCATCAGCTAAAAGTAAGTTACTAAATACAGCCCCTGGTCTAAATTCAAATTTTTGTGTTTCATTATTTAACATTGTAAAACCAACAATATCTGATGGTAATGTATCTGTTGTAAACTGAATTCTTTTATAATCTAATCCTAAAGCTTTAGAAAAAGCTAACGCTAATGTTGTTTTACCTGTTCCAGGCGCATCATTTAACAAAATATGTCCTCCTGCATAAATTGTCATTAAAACCTTTTTAATTATTTCATCTTTACCAATAAAGACTTTTGAGACTTCATCAATAATATGTTGTGATTGTTCAATTATCATTTTCATCTACCTCATTTTCTAAAGCTTCTTGTTTATTTTCATCTTGTTGATCATTTTGATCTTCTTCATCATTGACTTCTTGTTGGTTATCTTCTGGTGCTTTTTCAACATCAGGAACAATTTCTTGGTTGTTATCTGGTTGAGTACTTGTTTCTGGTAAAGTATATCCTAATAAACCAGCAATTTTCTTTACTGATTGATTAAGCTTTTCTTCGTTAACACTTGGATCATTATCTTCACAAGCTATGAAACGGTACTTCCAAGCATCTATGTATTTTTGTTCTAAACCTTTAGCTGCACCACTTAAAGTAATATGGAAATCTTCACTAGCCATGTCACCAAAAGTATATTCAGTAAATTCATTATAGAATAATTCAATTGGTGTTGCATTTTGGAAAACAATTTCACTTAAACTTTCATCCCCACCAAAAGTATTTGTCCATAAACGTGCTGGATAATCTTTATCATTTCCATAATTTTTTGGAAAAATAACTTTTGAAATATTTGATCCATAAAATGCAACTTGCCCGATTGGTCCTAAACCATCAGGTAAAACGAGTTCACCTGTTAAATTCGTTCCATAGAAAGCATAGTCATCAATCCAATACATATCATCTGTCATATTAAATTGAATGGAAGTAATTGGCACATCTTCAAAAGCACTTGTACAAATTTCAAATGTACCTTCTTTAGTAGCCACATCCCCTTGAACATCTGTTGTGGCATTGATTAAATAAAATTCATCTTCTACTGTAACAGTGTTTCCGTTTTGATCTGTTCCTCGAGCATATCCATAAAGAATTTCTCCACCATAAGATTCATCTATAAAATAAGCACCACTATATGTATTACCACCATTATAACCTTCGCCATCAAACGGGATATACATTTGTCTTGTTACTGAAGGCAAATAATCATTTTCAAAAATAGCTTTTTTAGCATTAAATGCCATATAACGTAAATCAAATAACCAACTATCTGTAATTTCTAAAGCATTTTCTTGAATAGTGATGCTATCTGTATTTTCAGAGAAAATACTTTCTAACGCCTCACAGCCATAAAAAGCATAGCTATCAATTTGATTAATATGTTTAGATAACTTGACATGTTTTAAATTTTTACATTCAGAAAAAGCATGTTGTCCTATTTCTGTAATTGTAACCCCTGGAATACTATTTTCGTCAAATTGTATTAAATTAGTAGGTGCATTTAATAAAATCGTCGCATGTGATCTATCACGATAATACATTTCTAGATATTCAAAACCATTCTTTGTTTGAAAACTTGAATCTGTTTCACTAAGTAGTGCAAATGAAGCTTGATCTATTTCATTCTTCCATTTATCATCATATAATTCATAATAATTTATTGACACATTAATTGCTTTTAATGAATCTGCTTGACTAAATGTATCACTATATATAACTGGAATATCTTTCGTTAAAAAATTAACTTCTTCAACATGGCTATCTTTAAAAATTTGATGTCCTAATTCAACATCACCATGAGTAAAGATAATACATGTAATTTTATCATTACCATTAAAAGCATAATCATCTATTTTTTCTACTGTTTCAGGAATAACAATTGTTCCTGCGGCACTATCCATTGTACTCACTAATTCTCTTTCATCATTTAAGAAAACCAAATTATTATTCACCGTATAATCATACGATTCTCCATTTTCATTAATTAAATTTGTTACAAATCTTCTATAACTTTTCTTAAAATAATCCAAATAATATTCATCAGGGACATGAATAATTGTATCTGTTTGAATATTCTTAAATGAACTTTGATCAACCATACATGGACCATCAAAATAAACATCTGATACAAACCAGGAAACAATCCCCTTAATTGCTGTAACTCCTTTAGGAATATAAATTGCGTCTGCTATCGGTGTTTGATAAACAATTGTTTGATCTTTATTCATTAACAAGCCATCTTCATTAGAACTATATTTTGTATTATTTTCATCAACAATATACTTACCATAAAGTTGTAAACCACTCCATCCAAAATGGGCACTTTCAATAGAAGCAGGTATATAAAAATCGCCATAGAAATCTTGCCAACCCGCATCATTCATTTCTATACTGTTTACTTCTTCAGGTACATGAATATCCGCAAATTCATCACCACTATAACCTGTAAATGCATAATTATAAATTGTATATAAATCTTCCGCAAATACATATTCACTTTGTAATTGAACTTCATACCCTTCAGGTAAATCTTTCATTTCTAACGGAATAAGTGAAACTCTTCCTTTTTTATGAGCTATATATGCTGTTTGTGAATCAATATCGCTACCATCTTCATTTTTCCAACCCATAAATATTTGTGTTTGTGTTTGATAAGTTGGTACGATCAAATTATAGTATTTTCGTAAATCTTCTGTTTCCTCTTTTTTTAAGTAGAAATAACCTGTTTCTTGTTGATTGTAATCTTGTAATGAAATACGTGTTTGATATTCGACCTTAAATGTCACTTCATATTCTTGCCAAGGACTTGAAGCATTCATTCTAAAATAAAACTTTACTGTAAAATCTTCCGTTGCATATTGAGGATAAGACCCTATTTTAAAATTATCATTGTAATCTTCTATTCGATAAAGTTTAGGCAACTTACCTTCTTCATTTTCAGCAATTATTACTACCATATTACATAATAATTTCCAAGGAGTAATGACACAACCTTCATATAATTGATCAACACTTTCTTTAGATAAAAATTCTGTACTTAAAAATTGAATTGTATAACTAGCACCTTCTTTTTGAAGAATACCATCATTTGTAAATGTTGATGCATCTCCATAAATTAAATCATTAGACATATCTGGTAATCTGGCTATCGGATCAGGATCAACTATTGGTGTTTTATTATCATGATTGGTATTTTTATCTACTACTTCATTTGAAATACCTGTTCCTGTATTATTTATTGGTATCTCTTGTCCAGGAATAACAACTGTAACATTACCGTCACCTGTTCCATTTGGATTAACACCTATAGTATTATTTCCATTAACACCTAATCCTATTTGTCCATATATCTTTGTTGGATCTACTCTTCCTTGATTTTTAAAGAGATAGGGTGAATTATTTAAATTTGTTTGTGATATTTTATCTAATGATTGTTGATTTTCTTTTAAATACTGACTTTCATCTGGTTCTTGATGAGTATTAGTTTGTTGGTCTTGATTTGAAAAAATGACTTGATTATTTTTGAGTTCTAATGTTTTTGATTGCGGTGAAAAGATAGAACTGTTTTGAGAAAGTTGATAAGCAGAAATCGCACATGAAAATGATACTACTGTGACTACTGCTACTTTTCCTAAATAAGGAATTGATAATTTATATGTTTTTTTCATCTATGTCTCTCCTTGAAAAGAATTGACCCAATTCTTTTTCCATTTCATTAAAATCAATCGGTTTAGAAAAATGTCCATTCATTCCCATTTTTTTTGAATATCTTTTATTTTCAACATAAGCATCCGCTGACAAAGCAAAGATAGGAATTGATTGACTATCTTCTCTATTTAAACTTCTAATTGCTTGTGTTGCTTCATAACCATTCATTTCAGGCATTTGAATATCCATTAAAATCAAATCATAATAATGTTCAGCATGCTTTTTAAAAGTCTCTACTGCAACTTGTCCATTTTCTACACGTTCAACAAAAGCCCCTTTAGCATTTAAAACACTTAAACAAATTTCAGCATTAATATCATTATCTTCCGCAAGCAATATACGCTTTTTCTCAAAACTAAATTCTTCTACAACAACTTCTTTTTTATCTTCATATTGTTGATTAGTAGAAATTGGTAAATTTAAAAAGACAGTAAAATCACTCCCCTTTCCTTCTAAACTATCAACAACAATTTCACCACCCATCAACTTAACAAGTTGATCTGTAATAGCCATGCCTAATCCACTACCACCATATTTTTTAGAAATCTCTACACCTTCTTGTTCAAAAGGTCTAAAAATATGACTTAAGAATTCTCTAGACATTCCTTTACCAGTATCATGTACACGCATCATAATATTAGCCACTTGATCTTCTTTATACATTTGTCTAAATGTCACTTTAATTTCACCTTTTTCAGTAAACTTACTAGCATTAGACAATAAATTAACAAGAATTTGCATAATACGTAATTCATCACCAACAAAATATTTAACATCAAAATCAAAATATTCTATTTTAAACATTACATCTTTTTTCTCGATTGTTTCTTTGAAAATATTATTTAATTGAGGTTCTAAATGATAAATATTAAATGGTTTATTTTCTAATTCTAATTTTCCAGCTTCCATTCTAGACATATCTAATACTTCATTAATTAAGGAAAGAAGGTATTGAGAAATATCTTGAGCTTGTTGTAAATAATAATCTTCTTGTTTAGTATCTTGTGTATTTCTAGCTAATGTCAACATTCCAATAATACCATTCATTGGTGTTCTTATCTCATGAGACATTCTTGATAAAAAAGATGCTTTATATTCACTTTCATTTTTTGTAGTTTCTATTTGTTTTAAATAATCTTTTTCTTTTAAAACATCTTCACTATGATCATAGAAAGCAAATAAATGATATTTACCATTTTCTATCGCACTTACTGTAAGTACAAACCATTGATCTACATCTTTCATTTTAAAAGAGTATTTAAAAGAATTTTCTTGATTCCATGATTGATATTGTTTCATAAAATCACGATAAACTCTTTCCTCCACCATTTCTTTTAAAACCATAAAATCTACAACTATACGTTCTTTAGCTATATGAAATACTTCTTGAAAACGTGAAGAAATAAATAAAACTTTAAAATCTTTAGTTCTAACTAAAACATAAAGTTGACTTTGATCTTCATCAAATATTTGATTAGTTAAATCATTTTTATTAAAATGAGAGTTTTTATATTTTTTATAAAAGAATGAAATCATATTTAATACAATAATGATACAAATAATCACTAAAATACCTAATAAAATTGTTTGACTATTCTCTCCTGCAGCCATAATAATCTTTTTCATACAAAACCCTCCCATTTGTCTAATTACCCATTTTTTATTATAGAACCAAACTAACATTTATGCAAATTTTCATTTTCTGTTCATAAATTATAGTTATAATAAATAAGAGGTGACTTTATGAATGTAAATCAAAAAGAGATTAAAAAATATATGTATTTAATAAGTTTTGCTGGTGTTGTACTAGCAATTATTTTAAATTTATCACAAGTATTTCATTTTATTCAAACTATATGGAAACTTATTGTTCCTTTTTTTGTAGGATTTTGTATTGCTTTTGTATTAAATATTATTACTAAACAATTAGAAAATACACTTTTAAAGAATAGTAAGAATAAAAGAATGTTTTCTTTTATTCTTACATTAATACTATTATTTGCTTTTATTATTCTTATTTGTTTTATTGTTGGTCCTGAACTTGTTCATTCTATTAAAGAAATTATTAGATTAGCACCTAATGCTTATGATCAACTTATCCAAACATTAAAAGATAATAGAAATATAATGAATGGTAGTTTTAAAAATATGATTGATTCTATTATTTCTTTAGATATAGATTTATCTTCTTTATATAAAACTATTGTAAATAATTGGCAAACACTTTTTCATTCAGGATTTTCTATTTTATCTAATACATTAAGTAGTTTATATACCTTTTTTATTGGTCTTGTTTTTTCAATCTACCTTCTTTTTTCAAAAGAAACATTATCTAAACAAATAAAAACAACATCCCAAGTATTAATTGGTCAAGAAAAAACACAAAAAATATGTAATATCATACAATTATCTAGTCATACTTTTTCTAATTTTATTACTTGTCAATGTTTAGAAGCTTGTATACTTGGTAGTATGTTTGTTATTTCAATGTCAATTTTACAAATGCCTTATGCCTTGTTAATGGGAGTTGTCATTGCTGTTACTGCATTAATTCCTGTTTTTGGTGCTTTTATTGGTTGTTTTGTAGGAATTATTATGATTGGTATAGTTAATCCTCTGCAAGCTTTAGAATTTATTGTTTTATTTCTTGTTTTACAACAAATAGAAGGAAATTTAATTTATCCTCATGTAGTTGGTAATTCAGTTGGTCTTCCTTCTATATGGGTATTTGTCGCTGTTATTATTGGTGGTAATCTTATGGGTATATTAGGAATGTTCTTATTTATTCCACTTACATCTATTCTTTATACTTTATTTAAAGAATATATTAAAGCAAAAGGAGATAATCGTTCTTGATTATCTCCTTATTTTATATCTTCTACAATTTTATTAACAATATCATCTAATGTCCCATCGTTATCAACATGATAATGACAACTATCTAAATAAAGATCATGTCTTTCATCATAGAGTCGATAAAGTTTTTGAGGGCCATCTTTTAATAAAGGACGATGTGCTGTTTCTACATCACTCACAATATTATCTAAAGGTCGATCAATATAAAAAACAGTCCCCGCTTGTTTTAAAATATCTCGATTTTCTTTTCTTTTAATAACTCCCCCACCAGTAGAGATAATATAGCCATCAAGCTTTGCCATATCTAAACATGCTTCACTTTCTCTGTCCCTAAAATATTCCTCAGAGATAGCAAACATATCAGGTATTGTACATTGATATTTTTTTTCAATATATTCATCCATATCAATAACTGGCATCTTTAATTTTTCTGATAATAATTTGGAGATGGTTGTTTTACCACACCCCATGATTCCCACTAATATAATATTTTTCATTCTTACGCCCTTTTATAATTTCCCAATACTTTTAATGTTGTACTATTAGCTTTCATTTTATTGATCGCTCTTTGTATTCTTTCTTCATGCATATTTCCTTCAAAATCAATATAGAAATAATATTGCCAATATTGTGTTTCAATTGGTCTAGATTCAATACGATCTATATTAATTTGACTTTGTTTAATTGTTTGTAACATGTTATCTAAGGCACCTACTTGATGTGGTAAAGTAAAGATAACTGAAACTTTGTCACTTTCTTTTGGACAAATAAGTTCTTTAGAAATAACCATAAAACGTGTTCTATTATTTTTCTTATTTTGAACATTTTCTTTTAACATTTCTAAACCATATAATTTACAAGCAAGGGGTGAAGCAATAGCTGCTTTTGTTGGATTATTTGAATCTTTAACATATTTAGCAGCCATTGCTGTATCTTGAAATGGTCTTTGTTCAATATAGCGATGTTGATATAAGAACTCACTAGATTGTGCTAATCCTTGAGGATGTGAGTAAACTTGTCTTATATCTTCAATCTTTGTTCCTGGAAGTGCCATTAAACATTGACTAACATTTACAGCAGTTTCTCCTACAATATAAAAACCATATTTTCTAATTAAATCATAGTTATCATTAATAGATCCTGTTAAGCTATTTTCAATAGGTAAAACCCCATAATCAATTTCACCATTTTCTAATGCTACATAAACATCTTCAAAGTCTTTATAACCAATATTTCTTGTCCCTTCACCAAAGAAGTTTTCTACAGCACTTTGAGAAAATGCTCCAGCAATTCCTTGATATCCAACAAGGGGATCTTTTTTAAATTCAGTTTTAATATTTTTATCTAATTCAAGAGGTAATAAATCTGATTGATAAGATTTAGAAACAGTCATCATTTCTTGAATAAAACATCTTGCATATTCTTTAAGATTTTCATTTTCTAAACGATTTAAATTCTTTTCAATAACTTCTCTTTCTCTTTCAGGTTGAAAGATTTCTAAATGATTCGCTATTTTATATTCAACAACACTTTTTGAAAGAGACATTCTTTTTTCAAAAAGTTCCATTAATTGTTGATCTATTTCATCTATTTCAATTCTGCATTGTTTTAAATCTTTCATACTTATTCCCCCATCATATCAAGTATTCCTAAAGCCATCATCGCTTCAACAACAACAACTGCTCTTTGAACAATACAAGGATCATGTCTTCCTTTTATTTCTAATTCAACATTTTCTTTAGTTTCAACATTAATTGTTTTTTGTTTTTTACCAATAGAAGGTGTTGGTTTAAAAGTCACTGTACAACTCACAGGCATTCCATTGGTAATTCCCCCTGTAATACCTCCATTATGATTAGATGATGTTTTTACATCCCCATTTTCATCATAATAATAACAATCATTTGCTTCACTACCAAGCATTTGATCAATCATTTCACCATCTCCAAAAGAAACACTTTTAACAGCTGGAATAGAAAACATTAAAGATGATAAATGACTTTCTAGTGAATCAAAGAATGGTTCTCCAATACCTGCAGGTACATGAAGTGCTACACATTCCACTTTTCCACCTACACTATCTAAATTTTCTTTAGCTTTTAAAATCGTTTCTTCCATTTTTTCAAAAACTTCTTCTTTAATTGTTGGATAATGTTTTTGACTCAAACTTGAAAGTAACGTTTCATCTACATTATATGGAAATCTTTCATCTTTTACATTTCCAATCGATAAAATATGCGCTCCTACAACAATACCTTTTTGTTTTAATATTTGTTTAGCAATATTTCCAGCAAAAACAATTGGTGCTGTAATTCTTCCCGAAAAATGACCACCACCACGTACATCATTAAATCCTTTATATTTAATATAAGCAGGATAATCACTATGTCCTGGTCGCATATTTGTTTTTAATAAAGAATAATCTTTAGAATGTTGATCACTGTTATAGATAACTCCTGTAAGTGGTGCTCCTGTTGTAATACCATCTTGAAGTCCTGATAAAATTTCTACTTGGTCTGCTTCTTTTCTAGCGGTAGACATTTTATTTTGTCCAGGTGCTCTTCTTTTCATATCACGTGCGACTTCATCTAAATCTATTTGAATACCGCTAGGAAGGTTTCCAATGGTAATACCAATAGCTTTTCCATGGGATTCACCAAAAATTGTCAGTTCTATATTATTTTTATAAGTTGCCCCCATCGATTTTTCCTCCTAACATCTCGAAATCTTCCCAAAAACTTGGATAAGATTTTTTAACACATTCTTTATTATCAATAATGACTGGTTCCTTACACACTGTTGAAGCAATCGCTAGCATCATCGCCATACGATGATCATCATGACTTGATACATTTCCACCAGTTAAAGTTTCTACGCCATCTAATTCCATAGAAGATTCATGTTCAACTGCATGTGCTTTTAGTTTATTCAATTCTTCAACTGTTGCTTGAAGACGATCACATTCTTTAATACGTAAACGTCCGGCATTGATGACTTCACTATGTCCACTTGCCACTGCTAAGGCAAGAGAGACAACTGGAATAACATCAGGGCATTGACTCGCATCCACAATTGTTGCTTTTAAACCATGACTCACCACTTTAATTCCTTCATCATTTTCCACGATTTCACAATTCATTTGTTTTAAAAAATCAATTGTTGCTTTATCACCTTGTAAAGAATCTAAATTTAAATCTAATAATGTAACATCATTTCCTAAAGCACCCGCTACTAAATAGAAAGCAGCTTGAGAAAAATCAGATTCCACACGATAATCTCTTGCCTTATATTCTTGTCTACCTCTTACAATAAATTGTTTATATTCATGATTCACAATTTCAATACCATAAAGTTTTAATACTTGTAATGTTAAATCAATATATCCTTTACTTTCAAGTGGTGTCGTAATTTCAATGATTGAATCAAATGATAATAAAGGTAAAGCAAATAATAAACCGGTAATAAATTGTGATGAAATATTACCTGGAATACGATAAAGATCCGGTTTTAATTCTCCAACAACATTTAAATCTAAAACATTTTCACGGTATAAATAACCAATATTTTGTCTTTCAAAGATTTCATAATAGGTATCTAATGGTCTTTTCCCTAATTGTCCTCTTCCTATAAAACGTACTTTATTTTCTTTAGCAAGAGAAATAGGAACCATGAAGCGAAGCGTTGATCCTGATTCTTCACAATCAATTTGGACTCCTGGCATCGTATTATTTTTAGTAAATGTGTAATTACCATTAATAATAAGATAATCTTCATGTTGTTCAATAATTGTTCCAAGTGCTTCCATCGCACCAATTGTTGCTTTGATATCTTGAGAATATTCTATATGATCAATTCTTGAAATACCTTTAGCAAGACTAGCTGCAATAATCGCACGATGTGCTAATGATTTTGAAGGTGGAACAGATACTTTTCCTTTTAGTTTTGTAGGAATTAACTTAATTTGACTCATTTTATACCCTTTCTTTTTTTAATAAAAATTCTTGATTTGTTTGATAAACATAACTATCTCCTATTTCTTTTAATAAAACAACAGATAATGAATTATTAATATTCTTTTTATCTAAAGAAATAGCTTGAATAAGATTTTTTGTTTCAACTTGACATTCATATGGTAGATTGTATTTTTGTAAGATTTCTTTAATTTGCATGGAAGATTCTGTTTTTGTCAAATCTAAACTTTCAGCAAGTTTTGTAATTTGATACATTCCAATACCTACGGCTTCCCCATGAGAATATTTTTCATAGTGATAATATTGTTCAATGGCATGCGCATAGGTATGACCAAAGTTAAGTAATAAACGATCACCAAAATCAAATTGATCTTTTTCAACAACTTCTCTTTTGATGTTGACACAATTATATATGATTTCATCAATAAATTCATAGAGTTCTTCAAAATTTTGATAAGAATTTAATTGATCAAATAATTTTTTATCTTTAATACATCCATATTTAATGACTTCTCCCATGCCATCACTGATAAAATGTGGGTCTAATGTCTTTAATGTACATGGATCAATCAAAACCATGGATGGATGATAGAAAGCTCCTACCAGGTTTTTCCCTTCAGGTAAATCAACCGCTACCTTTCCACCAACAGAACTATCCACTTGTGCAAGTAAAGAAGTAGGAATTTGGACAAGTTTTACCCCTCTTAAATAACTACTTGCGACAAATCCTGCCATATCACCAATCACACCACCACCTAAAGCAATGATTAAATCCGTTCTTGTAAGTTTAAAATCTAAACATGCTTTATAAAGTGTTGGTAACATATCAAAACGTTTTGATTTTTCTCCATGAGGAACAACGACATGATTGACTTTAAAATCTTTTTCAAGATTTAAAGTCAAATCATCGCCATATAAAGGATAAACTTGATCATCGGAAATGATCATAATTTTCTTTCCTTTAAAGATTTCTTTTATTTTTTCATTTGCATGTTTTAAAATATTTTTTTCTATATAAATAGGATAACTATGTTCCTTTAAATTAACGATCATTTCCATTTCAGTCACCTTAAATTTCTTTACCAACAGCATCAGCAATTGGTTTTAATTCTTTCATTAATTGTTCAAATTTAGCTGGTTTTAAAGATTGTGGTCCATCACATAAAGCTTTTTCTGGATTATTATGCACTTCGATCATTAATCCATCACATCCTGCTGCGA
>ERZ791611.364-NODE-364-length-46642-cov-5.049799_pt1 | contig 46642 bp, 46 predicted proteins | sample MGYA00510275_ERZ791611 | MGnify/ENA primary metagenome ERZ791611 (study PRJEB30046, sample SAMN00791912) | human gut metagenome | study: EMG produced TPA metagenomics assembly of the A metagenome-wide association study of gut microbiota in type 2...
ATCACGCTGCTCCTGATTTATGAATAATTATAAAAAACCGCCTCTGTTTATCGCGTGACTGAACGATGACATTTTTGTCACCTTCCGGGTTTCTCCTGAATAACGGTATTAATCAATTAACAGACGCACACTGAACACAATTTCCCGCCCCTGCTGTTCTGCTGACAGCTCGCCGCCGTGAGCATGAATGATCGACCTTGTAATTGATAATCCCAGCCCCGCGCCTTCCGTGTTGTAGAACCTTGATGAGTCTGCGCGATAGAACCGGTCAAACAAACGTTCCAGATTAGCGGGAACCTGGCCGGACATCGTATTCGTAATCATCACGTTCACACAGTCACTGTCACGCTCAAGGTGTATCGCTGTACAGGTGTTATCGGGAGAATACTTGATTGCATTGGAAAGCAGGTTACTGAAAGCACGTCGGAGCATATCGCTGTCTCCGGCAACAACGCCCTCTCCTTCAACCGTGATTGTCTTTCCTGTTTCGTCTGCCAGGGGCTCGAACAACTCACGTAATTCATTCAGTTCGGCTGCCAGATCCACATCATGTTTATCCAGCCGCAGCAGACCATGCTCTGAACGTGCCAGAAAAAGCATGTCACTGGTCATTCGTGACAACCTTTTCAGTTCTTCCAGGTTAGCGAATAAAATTTCGCGGTAATGCGAAACATCCCTTTCCTTAGCCAGTGCAAACTGCGTCTGCATCATCAGATTACTGACTGGTGTGCGCAGCTCATGCGCGATGTCAGACGAGAAATCTGACAGTTTCCGGAATGCCCCCTCCAGGCGATCAAACATATTATTGAACTCCTGCATGGTCTCAGAGATTTCCGGCGGAGCCAGATCGGGATTTAGACGCTGATCCAGGCTGTGTACGGTCATGGAGGAAGCCAGACTGGTCATTTCCCGTAGCGGTTTCAGACCAATACGTGTGGTCAGCCAGCCCAGAAAAACAGAAATAAAGACCAGACCGATATTGAACCAGAACAGCCAGGTACTGAGTTTGTCCATAAACAGGGTGTGATACCCAGTATCCGTGGCAACCGTAATGATGACATGTTTGCTTTTACCCTGTTCCGGCGTCACGGCAACCCGCCGCGAGATACTGCGGTACACGGTGTTATTTTCTTCCGTCTGGATCATATAGTCGAGAATATCACCCGACTTATTAAGCAGGATCGCTGGAACAACAGAATTTTTGGCATAGAGTTCAACAATTTTTTCATTTTCCATGTTTTTTATAGAAATGAATAAGCCATTGTGCCCCACCATCGCATCGTTTATTTTTTCTGATAATGACTTAATATCCGTTTTGTTCCTGAACGTCTCTGTTTTAAGAAACTCTTCGGTGAGCTGAAGTTTACCTGTCAGAAAATCGCGGTCCTGATTATCGAAATAGCCATTAAGGGTGCTAATCAGGATAAAACTTGATAACCACCATACCGTAAGCATCACCGCAGAAAAAATCAGGCTCAGGCGTGTGGTCAGGGAAATTTTGAACCTCACTCTTCTCTGATCTCCAGGACATATCCGGCACCGCGAACGGTATGGATCAGTTTTGGCTCAAAGTCATCATCAATTTTACTTCTCAGACGTCTCACGGCGACATCAATCACATTCGTATCACTGTCAAAATTCATGTTCCAGACCAGGGACGAGATAAGACTCCTGGGTAACACTTCTCCGGTGCGTTGCAGCAGCAACTCAAGCAGAACGTATTCTTTACCGGTGAGATGGATCTTCTTCCCCGAACGGATCACGGTCCGGCGCACCATATCAACGGTCATATCGGCGATGGTGCAGACTGTTGCGGCCTGCGAGCGTGCCCGGCGCAGTAGGGTTCTTACACGTGCAACCAGCTCCGTAAAATCAAAGGGCTTAATCAGGTAGTCATCTGCGCCAAGCTCCAGTCCTTTCACTTTGTCCCGCACGTTGTCCTTTGCGGTTAAAAACAGGACCGGTTCTTCGTGCCCGGACTCCCTCAGTGCGCTGATGATTTGCCACCCGTCGAGGAAAGGCAGCATCACGTCCAGTATTATCAAATCATACTGTCCCTTCGACGCGGCCCCGAGACCATCGCGGCCATTATTAAAGAGATCGGCCTGATAGCCTTCCTCAACCAGTCCCTGCTGCAGGTAACGACCTGTTTTTTGTTCGTCTTCAACGATTAAAATACGCTGCATGGTCAACTCGCTGATATGAAAGTAAAAATCTCACGCATGAGCTTTGGCTGTCCCCTAGCTGACCTGAGACGGAGCAAGCATTCCAAGCCACGCTACGGCGCCCAGAATGATAATCGCAACAACGAATTCTGTCAGGATGCTGTTTCGCATCAGGGCAACGCTGCGATCATAATTCCCTTCCCTGACCATAACTTCAAGCCGGGGACCCAGGTAAAACCGGTTTGCTGCAGCCAGAAGAAGCATCAGAACAAACAGAGCCGTCTTGGCAAGCAATATCCTCCCCCAGGAACTGTTGAATAAGGGAGTTAAGTTACCCTCAGCAATATACAGATAGTTGACCAGCGCACTCAGGATCAGGGCTACAACAATCACCGTTCCTGCCGTGGCAAATTTTGCCAGGGAGTCAGATATCACAATGACGCTCTGTGCATTATGCTCGTTTCTGCGCATCAGCAGGATAGCAAATGCAACCAGAGCACCTGTCCAGGCACCTGCAGCGCCGAGATGGGTCAGATCGCTCAGTAAATGGAGATAGTAATGCAGACCGTCATGCATAACGGCGTGTCCTCCCCAGGCAAGTGTAGCCAGCGCCACGCCCCCACTCATCGTCATCAGCAGGCAGGACAATACTCTCTTATTAGTGTAAAGGAACAAAGCACCGAGTGTGGTAAACAGGGCACAGAGCCTGACAATCCAGCTAATACCCACATCAGTTTCTTCTATCACCATCTCGATAACATGGATGGATAATTCTCTGAGGTCAGTTACTCCACTCATGGCATTAGATACCAGGAGCATATTAATGCCAGTAAGAATGATGCCTGTAACAACAGCAAAGGTTATAAACGACCTGAAATTAGTCAGGTTATAGGTTTCATGTCTGACACCGCTTATTCCATATATCTGAAAAAATGGCAATCCAAATATTACCATCAAATCCAGATAAAGAAGAAAACGAATAACAATCATAATCAGGTCGTTCATAATATTACTTCACTGTAAAGGTGTAATTACCGGTAATAGGGTGCGTATCTGAAGAAACCGCGCGCCAGTCAACACGATAAGTGCCAGAGGGTAAAGGCTCTCGCGGAATAATGACCATCGATTTAGGGTCAGCGCCTGGCGCCACTTTTGCCGCGACCGGCATCGGAGAATGTGATGACATGCCTTTCATACCCGTCATCGTTAATTTTGCACCTGAGAATTTCACGGTCAGATTTTCCGAGAAATTAAGCTGAATCTTTTCCGGGGCCGCTACGGCTGAATCAGCCTGTGGCACAGAGCTTTTTAATTCCGGATGGGCCATAGCAGAGAAAGCAACGCCCATAACGAGGCCACCTGTAAGAATGGCTTTATTTAAAATCGACATTTTATTTACCTGTTTAGTTGAGTGTTTTATATCAGTGCGTTAAAACCAGATTCTGGCTCCCGCCAGGAATACTACCTGATGGTCTTTCTCACCTTCTCTTTTCGCCATATCGGATGTTTTCCCGTAAAGTTGATTCCAGGAAACGCCTATATAGGGTGCAAACTCACGGCGTATTTCATAGCGCAGCCGGAGCCCCAGCTCTGTGTCAGTCAGTCCCCTGCCGCGACCCCGCGATTCATCATCCTGACTGTAGAAATTCACCTCATAGGATGGCTGGAGTATGAGCCGGTTAGTCAGTAAAACGTCGTATTCTCCTCCCAGACGAAGGGCTGCTTTTCCGCCATTACTGACAAAACCCGTAATTTCAGACTCAAAATTATAGAGTGCCAGCCCCTGAAAACCGACAGCAGCCCAGGTCCGGGCAGAAGCAGGTCTGAAATCCTGCCTGACACCCGCAACCAAATCCCACCATGGGCCAACCGCATGTCCCCAGAGTAACTGCGCTTCAGCCGCCTCCGTTTCCCCATTGCTTCGTTCACCTTCACTCTTTAGCCAAATCCGATCTGTGTCGCCTCCAATCCAGCTGTTAACACTCCAGCTGAAATTGTTGGTGTTATCCGACCGTTGCCATTCCAGTTGATCCAGCAGAACCAGATAATTAATCGCACTGTCGTGAATCGCATGCCCCTGTAAATTGCCGAATGCAGCCTTCCGGTCGGCATCGGTAACAGGCGGAATTGGCGTTCTGCTCTCAGTTACAATGGGCTCCATTGACGTCATCTCAGTGAAATTCTCATCTGCTGGCATCTGCATGGCAGACATGTCGTGCCCGGCGTGGGGATCTGCAGAGACGGAGCCCGCCGCAATAGAAAGCTGTGAGGTAAACAAACCGGCGACCAGAACAGGTATGGCCTTCAAATTTCTCTTCATTCGCATCATTCCTCCACCCGGACTTCACGAAACATTCCCATTTCCATGTGATAGAGCAAATGGCAGTGATACGCCCAGCGGCCAAGCGCATCTGCTGTCACTCTGTAACTGCGTTTTGTACCAGGGGGAACATCTATTGTGTGTTTACGAACCATGAAATTACCGTTTTCATCTTCCAGATCGCTCCACATACCATGCAGGTGAATGGGGTGAGTCATCATGGTATCGTTGATCAGCGTGATCCTGAGCCGCTCACCGTATTTCAGCAGCACCGGTGCGGCATCTGAAAACTTGATTCCGTTAAATGACCAGGCAAACTTTTCCATGTGGCCGGTTAAATGCAGTTCTATGGTACGGCCAGGTTCACGTCCGTCAGGATCCTCAAAGCGGCTTTTCAAATCCGCGTACGTGAGAACCTTTCTTCCGTTATTTCGAAGACCAATACCCGGATCATTTAATTTCGGAGAGACGCTCATCGCCTGCATATCAACCAGTGGGTTATCCGTTTCTGACGCAGGATGACTTTGCATACCCGGCATTCCGGCCATCCGGGAATGATCCATACCGGCCATGCTGCTGTGATCCATGGGCGCGGAGGATGTCCCGCTATCCGGAAGGTCAGCACCGTCCATAGACATCATCTCTCCGCTGTTATCCATGCCTCCCATCTGGCTGTGGTCCATTCCTGCCATATCATGTCCCATTCCCCCCATACCCATATCTTCCATGGTCAACAGAGGACGGGGATCGAGGGGGGGAACGGCAGCACTTAACCCCTCTCTCGTGGCCAGTGTCCCTCGAGCGTAACCGGTCCTGTCCATGGATTGTGCGAAGATGGTATAGGCCTCACCCTGAGGCTCCACAATGACATCATAGGTTTCGGCAACGGCAATCCTGAATTCGTCAACGGTAACCGGGTTTACATACTGGCCATCTGCAGCCACGACCGTCATTTTCAGCCCGGGGATACGGATATCGAAATAGGTCATTGCCGAGCCGTTGATAAACCGTAAGCGTATCTTTTCACCGGGACGGAACAGTCCGGTCCAGTTTTTCAGCGGGGCCTGCCCGTTCATGAGATAGGTGTAGGTGTAGCCACTGACATCCGCGAGGTCAGTCGGATTCATTTTCATTTCAGCCCACATTTTCCGATCGGCAATGGTGGCTGACAGCCCCCTGGTATTCACGTCGCGGAAAAAAGAGCCAACGGTTGGTTTATTGAAATTGTAGTAATCCGACTGTTTTTTTAATTTTTTCAGCAGGCTGTGAGGATTTTCATCGGTCCAGTCAGACAACATGACCACATGCTCACGATCGTAAGCAAACGGTTCTGGCTCCCTGGCATCGATGATAATGGCACCGTATACCCCCTCCTGTTCCTGCAGACCGGAATGGCTGTGGTACCAGTAAGTCCCGTTCTGCTTAACCTTAAAGGTGTAAACGTAGGTATCATCAGGCTCTATGCCCATAAAACTCAGCCCCGGAACACCATCCATATTGGCCGGAAGAATAATGCCGTGCCAGTGAATGGACGTCTGTTCATTAAGACGGTTTTTGACCTTCAGGGTAATGGTGTCACCTTCTTTCCAGCGAAGAACGGGCCCCGGCAGGCCTCCATTGATTGTTTTGGCCTGACGCTCACTGCCCGTGATATTGACGGCCGTTTCACCAATGGTCAGGTCAAACTGAGTACCCTGCAGGGATGCGGCAACTGGCAGGCTCAGACTGGAACGCGCATTGAAACTCCATACGCCAAGACTTCCGGCTACGCCAGAGAGGGTTAACCCCTTCAGGAAAGTTCGTCGAGACGTTTTCAACAGCATGCGCATTCCCTTATTTAAAGTATGGTTACTGACAGAATTCGAGAACCGATTTAAATTAAATTACTGGTTCATCCACTTACAATGAAATGAATCTAGCACACCTTAAGAAACAAATTCATTACAATCGTGTAATGTACGTGGCTGTATTACATTTACGTCATCTTCCCCACAGGTTGATTTTTTTATATATGATCATAAGGACATCTTTTATGTACCTCAGAAGGTAATTACACATGAATATATTAATCACGACCACTGCGTTTACAGCTTTATTTTGTGGGGCAGCTTTTGCTCAGTCCAGTGATATTGCCCATGAAGCACATCGATTTGTTAATAATGCCTCAGCCGTCAGTCATGTGAATTCCTCGACGCATGAAAACTTACCGGACAGGGTTAATAAAAACAACACGCCCTCATTCTCTGAAATGAATGAACATGAAAGGGCCATTGTTGCTCATTCATTTATGAACAACAGCGCGTCCTATGCGCATCAGAAAATGATTGAGGAACATAAAAAAATGCTGTCCGGCAGTGATGCAAATTCAAAGACCTCGTCTTCTTCTTTTAACGAACTGAATGCCGGAGAAAAAGCCGCTCTCGTGCATGAGCAGGTCAATAATGCCGGTGCGGAAGCACATCAGACGCAGGCAAGAAAGCTTCGCGGGCTGTATTCGACCAGGTAACTGCAGGCGGGTTAGTGCTTAGCGTCAGGTGCGCAGCAGGGCTTTACTGACGGGTTACGTAGCAGGACATGAGCCCCATATTGCTCTGCCGTAACCTGTTTCAGTCCCGTTAATCATCACCGTCGGGCTGGTCATACAGTTCCCAGAGCTTCAGGAGCAAACGGGAAACAAGATATGTTACAAAAATGACGACCATCAACGGTGCTCCCGATTAACTGACAGATGACACGCCTCCTGAAAACCCCTAGCATACGCCGCAGTGTTCATGCTAACGGCGAATTCCAGTAAATGTATTCTACCGATGTCGTAAAAGAAAATGCCTACCTTTCAGCCACCCGCTCGGGGCTGGAATCGAACGAGATCGCTACTCTTCAGCGCTCCTTGCCTTCCCGGTTTAATCTGCGGCATTTGAAAAAAAATGAATCATTAAAACTCGTACTGCAAAAGAAAGCGGGAAAATCACGTGTCGTGGCCTATAAATTTACGTCCGGTTCATTTAATTACACGGCGTATCGTATATCAGATAAAAAGTTCTATAACCTTTCCGATACTTCCGGGAAAGGCAGTCTCGATTATCCGTTACCGGCCACAGCAAGACTCAGTTCGCCTTTCAATCCTGCAAGACTTAACCCGGTATCGGGAAAAGTGAGTCCCCATAATGGCATTGATTATTCCATGCCCATGAACACGAAAATAGTCAGCGTCATCGACGGAAAAATCACCCGGGCCGAATACAACAGTACCATGGGATATTTTGTTGAAGTAACAGGAAAAGCCGGTGTTAAAACTCGCTATCTCCACCTCAATAAAATACTCGTTACTAAAGGGGCCAGGGTTACACGGGGAGGTGCTATTGCGTTATCCGGTAACAGCGGACGTTCATCCGGTCCTCATCTGCATTACGAGCTGGTCATCAATAACAATCCTGTTAACTCACTGGCGTTCCGGGCAGCGGCACCCGCTGATAACAAACTCGAACAGCATGCCTTTGCGCATGCCAGAGACTACGAACGATACCTGGACTGATAACGGGACCGCGACGCGGCCCCGTCTGCCGGATTAATTTTTTTTATCGTTTTCACTTCCGTGATGTTGATGATCTCCATGCCCTCCGTGGCCGTGGAAAAGATGCATTAGCGGGCAGACCAGCAATAACAGATATGGCCAGTAACCTGCCACATGTGACCAGTGTTCGCGCAGGAGGGCAAATGCCGCGATCGCGGCGACAGCAATAAGCGCATAGGTGGTACTTTTCATACTGGACTCCTTCTGTTCGTAACTGACCCTTCACTCAGTGTTATTTCCCGAGCCTGACACTTTTCAGACGCAACGCATTCACAATGACGCTGACGGAGGAAAGAGCCATGGCCGCCGCCGCAATAACTGGCGACAGCAGTATTCCATACACAGGATAAAGCAGGCCTGCAGCCACAGGCACGCCAAGTGCGTTGTAGATAAATGCAAAAAACAGATTCTGTCGGATATTTTTCATGGTGATCTCTGACAGATGACGGGCCCTGTTCAGTATCATCAAGTCGCCTTTGAGAAGGGTGACTCCGGCACTTTCAATTGCCACATCTGTACCCGTTCCCATGGCTATACCCACGTCAGCCGCTGCCAGCGCCGGGGCATCATTCACACCGTCTCCGGCCATCGCAACCACATGGCCAGACGCTTTCAGTCGGGTTATCACTGCTTTTTTGCCATCCGGCAGAATTCCGGCTTCAACCTCATCTATTCCCAGTTTCCGTGCGACTGCTTCAGCAGTAAGCTGGTTATCCCCGGTGAGCATAACAATGCGGATCCCCGCCTGACGCAAAGCTTTAAGCGCATCCGGCGTGGTTGTTTTCACGGGATCCGAGATAGCTATCAGGCCTGCAAGGTCCCCGTCTGTGGCCACATAGATAACGGTAGCGCCTTCCATCCGCAACGTATCCGCAACGGCCTTTTGATTATCAATAACGATACTGTTTTCCTGCATAGCCAGTTCATTACCAATAACAACCCGTTGACCTTCGACATCGCCTGAGACACCTTTACCCGACGGTGCATCGAAATGAGTGACTGCGGGTATTGCGATCCCCTTTTCCTGTGCTGCTTTAACTACTGCCATACCCAGCGGATGCTGCGAGCCTTTTTCCACTGCGGCTGTTACACGCAAAAGAGATGTTTCCCCACCCGGATTGAGACTGATAATCCCTGTCACCGTAGGCGAACCTTCCGTGAGCGTGCCTGTTTTGTCGACAACCAGCGTGTCCACTTTTTCAAGACGCTCAAGGGCTTCGGCATTCCTGATTAACACCCCGGCCTGGGCTCCTTTGCCCACCCCCACCATTATCGACATCGGCGTGGCCAGCCCCAGCGCGCAGGGACAGGCAATAATCAGGACCGACACAGCCGCAATCAGACCGTGCGCCATCCTGGGCTCGGGCCCCCAGACAGACCAGATCACGAAAGCAACAACCGCGATAAGTATCACCAGAGGAACAAACCAGCCTGAAACGCTGTCAGCCATTCTCTGGATGGGGGCACGCGAACGCTGTGCATCAGCGACCATCTGAACAATTCGTGAGAGCATCGTTTCATCACCGACTTTCTCTGCACGGATGATAAGACTACCTGTCTGATTAATCGTCCCCCCAATGACAGGGTCATCCTTCGTTTTGGTAACCGGCATAGACTCCCCGGTCACCATCGATTCATCAACGGTTGTTTTGCCTTCGATCACGATACCGTCGACCGGAATACTCTCTCCAGGTCTGATGCGGAGCTTATCGCCAGGCAGGACATCTTCCGCATTAATATCCGTTTCATGACCGTCATGATCCAGCCGTCTGGCGGTTTTGGGGGCAAGGTTCAGAAGCGCAGTAATGGCGCCTGAGGTTTGTTCCCGTGCCCGCAGCTCAAGAACCTGTCCCAGCAGAACAAGCACCGTAATAACTGCTGCGGCTTCAAAATAAACGGCCACCAGGCCATCCATGTTTCTGAACGATGCAGGAAACCAGGAGGGGAAGACGGTTGCAATGACGCTGTAAACCCAGGCTACGCCGGTCCCCATTGCAACAAGGGTAAACATATTCAGGGAGCGGTTACGTAACGACATTCCGGCCCGGGCGAAGAATGGCCAGCCACACCACAACACGACAGGGGAGGCCAGAAGCAACTGCAGCCATGTGTTGTACTGTGGCGGTACTGTATTCCTCAAGTCGGGAAACAGATGAGATCCCATTTCGAGTACCAGAACCGGAAACGCCAGCAACAACCCCAGCCAGAAGCGTCTTGTCATGTCGTGAAGTTCATCACTCGGCCCCGTGGATGCCGTAGCTACGAGCGGCTCCAGTGCCATTCCACAGACAGGACAGCTTCCGGGACCACTGCGGCGTATCTCCGGGTGCATCGGACATGTCCACACACCTTCAGAATTCTCTTTTTCCGCCTGGTTGTGAGGCTGTTTTATCTGATCAGGGCTGACTTCGTGATGATCGTGGTGATGGTGATGGGAATGTTCACTGGCATCTTCGGTAAGATAACGATCGGGATGGGCTTTAAATTTACTCTCACAGCTGGCGGAGCAGAAATAAAGTTGATGGTCCTGGTATCGAATGCTGCTGTGCGCCCTGTCGGGCAGGATGGCCATCCCGCACACGGGATCTCTCACCTTATGCAATACGTGGCCCTCGTCCGGGGATAATGTCTGCTCAGAAGCAGTCTGGTTGTTGTGTTGCACTGCATTGTCATTTTTCACAGTAACTCTCCTTATGCATACCGAAGCATCTTCTGTCTTCAGGGTATGTCATGGATGCGATTACCACGAATATCGCCGGCACAGGAGTGCCTGCTACCGGCGTCCCGTTATCAGCCGTTCCGCTGACTATTCGATTCGCTGGAAGACTTTTTTACTTCCATCCGGTGAGAATGCGATAACATCGTAAGCCTCTTTTCGGGCTCCCATCTCCATTCCAGGACTTCCTGCTGGCATACCGGGGGTGGCGAGACCGTATATACCCGAACCAGACTGCATTGCCTTATGTATCGTTGTCGCAGGCACATGGCCTTCAATGATCAAATTACCGGCAACCGCGGTATGACAACTTCGTAGTCCTGCAGGAATAGCATGCTTTTCTTTCAGGGCTGACAGCGCCTGATCATTCATGACGTGAGTTCGTACTTCAAACCCGTCTTTTTCCATCGCTTTGCCCCACAGGGAACAACAGCCACAGTTTTCAGATTTGTACATATCAATGACTTTTTCACTCGCCATCGCGGGTAGTGAAAGGCCGAGAGCCAGCGCCATTAGAACCACTTTTTTCATACTCACCTCTGTATATTATCGATATAAACCCTGACGTCAGGGTGAATCAGTAAAGAAGGACACCCACAGGGGGTGCCCTTTCAGGTTCAGGACACGCTTTTTTTATGTCTGCGCAGCCAGATTAATTTGTAGGCGGCAGGAATAATGAACAGGGACAGCAGCGGAGCCGTGATCATCCCACCAATCATGGGTGCCGCGATACGGCTCATGACTTCTGAACCTGCACCGGTTCCCCAGAGTATTGGCAGCAGACCCGCAATGATCACCGCCACGGTCATGGCTTTCGGCCGGACACGCAGTACGGCACCATGATAGAGGGCTTCATCAAGGCCTTCCGGTGTGAACGTCTCTTTACGGGACAATTCCGGGTGCGCTTCAATGGCATGACGCAGATACATCAGCATGACCACGCCAAACTCTGCTGCCACCCCGGCCAGAGCGATAAACCCCGTTCCGGTTGCGACAGACATATGGAAGCCCTGCCAGTACAGGAACCATATCCCGCCAACCAGGGCGAACGGCAGGCTCATCAGGATCAGCAGGGCTTCATCAACCCGGCGGAATGCCAGATACAACAGGATGAAGATGATCATCACCGTCATCGGCACCATCAGCTTCAGTTTCTTGTTGGCATGCTCAAGCAGTTCAAACTGTCCGGAGAATGACACGCTGGTACCCGGTCTCAGTTTCACTTTCTGACTGATCGCCGTTTTAATGTCATTAACCACCGACACCATATCCCTGCCGCGCGCGTCAATGTAAATCCAGCTGGCTGGACGGGCATTTTCCGTTTTCAGCATAGTCGGCCCGGAAACGACCTTAATATCCGCAACATCGCCCAGCGTGATCTGCTGCTTCATCGGGGTCAGGATCGGCATCTGTTTCAGGGCCTGCGGGCTGTTCCGGTAATCCTGCGGATAGCGGATATTAATCGGGTACCGGGCCACGCCTTCAACCGTTTCCCCTACCGTCGCGCCGCCGATGGCTGATGAGATGAACAGCTGCACATCGCCCACCGTCATTCCGTAGCGGGAGGCTTTTTCCCGGTTGATATCCACATCAATGTAGCGCCCGCCTTCCAGTCGCTCTGCGAGAGCAGACACTACGCCGGGTACGGTTTTGGCGACCGCTTCGATACTCTGCGCCGTTGCATCGATATCGGACAGAACCGTTCCGGACACCTTGATACCTATCGGGCTTTTGATCCCGGTTGAGAGCATATCAATACGGTTACGGATTGGCGGCACCCAGAGGTTTGCCAGCCCCGGTAAACGGACGGTCCTGTCGAGTTCTTCAATAATCTTGTCAATCGTCATGCCTGGACGCCACTGATCCTCAGGTTTGAGCTGGATCGTGGTTTCAACCATTTCGAGCGGTGCGGAATCCGTGGCGGTCTCTGCTTTACCGGTCTTGCCAAATACAGAGGCCACTTCAGGAACGCTTTTGATTAACTTGTCCGTCGTCTGCAGGAGCGCTGCAGCTTCAGCCGGAGAGACACCCGGCAGGGTCGACGGCATATACAACAGGTCGCCCTCGTTAATCTTCGGCAGAAACTCACCGCCCACCTGGCTCAGCGGCCAGATAACGGTGAAAATGGACAAGGCCGCAACCAGCAGGGTTGTTTTTGGCCAGTGGAGAACCCGCAACAGCAATGGATGATACGCTTTGATCAGTACCCGGTTCAGGGGGTTACTGGTCTCTGCAGGAATTTTCCCCCGGATCCAGAATCCCATCAGAATCGGAATGACGATGATGGCCAGCGCGGCCGCGCCCGCCATGGAGTACGTTTTCGTGAATGCCAGCGGGCCAAACAGACGTCCTTCCTGACCTTCCAGGGTAAAGATAGGAATAAAGGACAGGGTGATGATCAGCAGGCTGATAAACAGTGCGGGTCCCACTTCAACGGAGGCATCGGTAATCACCTTCCAGCGGGTGGCGTTGTCAATCTGCTCACCCGGATGCTGATGATCCCACTCCTCAAGCCGCTTATGCGCATTCTCAATCATCACAATGGCGGCATCCACCATCGCACCGACGGCAATCGCTATCCCTCCCAGCGACATGATATTGGCGTTCAGTCCCTGGAAGTGCATGACGATAAAGGCGATACACAGACCAAGCGGCAGAGAGATAATCGCCACCAGGGCAGAACGTACGTGCCACAGGAACAGGGCACAGACGATGGCCACCACGATAAACTCTTCCAGAAGTTTGGAACTGAGGTTATCAATCGCCCGGTCGATGAGCTGGCTGCGATCGTAGGTGGTCACGATTTCAACGCCTTCCGGCAGGCTGGCCTTCAGCGTCTCCAGTTTATCCCTCACTGCCGTGATAACGTCGCGTGCATTTTTACCCGACCGCAGGATCACCACGCCGCCAGCGACTTCGCCCTGGCCGTTCAGCTCGGCAATACCACGCCGCATTTCAGGCCCGGTCTGCACGCGGGCAACATCCCGCAGATAAACCGGCACGCCGTTCTCGCCTGTTTTCAGGACGATGTTATTAAAATCATCAATGCTCTGAAGATAACCGCTGGCACGGACCATATACTCAGCTTCGGCCATTTCAACGGATGAGCCACCGGCCTCCTGGTTAGACGATTCAAGGGCCTGTTTCACTTCGGGCAGGCTGATACCGTACTGGGACAGTTTTACCGGATTGACCTGAATCTGGTACTGTTTCACCACGCCGCCAACCGAAGCGACCTCAGCCACGTTCGGGATGGTTTTCAGCTCAAATTTCAGGAACCAGTCCTGCAGAGAACGCAGTTCTGAAAGGTCGTGTTTTCCGCTGCGATCGACAAGGGCATATTCAAATATCCAGCCCACCCCCGTGGCGTCCGGACCGATTTCAGAACTCACACCGGCGGGCAGTTTTCCCTGTACCTGGTTCAGGTACTCCAGCACGCGGGAACGGGCCCAGTACAGATCGGTGCCGTCTTCAAAAATGACATACACATACGAATCACCGAACTGTGAAAAACCACGCACGGTTTTTGCGCCAGGCACGGACAGCATGGTGGTGGTAAGTGGATAGGTGACCTGGTTTTCTACAATCTGCGGGGCCTGGCCGGGATAGCTGGTTTTGATAATGACCTGCACATCTGACAGGTCAGGCAAGGCATCGACCGGCGTGTTAATAATCGTCCATGTGCCCCAGATGCTGAGAAACAGGGCCCCCATCATGACCAGGAAACGGTTGGCGACAGAGCGCCGGATAATCCATTCAATCATCGTCGTCTCCTCAGTGCCCTGAATGCATATTTACAGGCTGGTCAGACATTGCTGGCATACTGCTTTCTGTTTTTTCAGGGTGGCGCATACGTTCCAGTGCGCCCGTAATATTGGCTTCAGAGTCAATGAGGAACAGGCCACTGACCACCACGGTATCGCCTTCATTCAGGCCGGAACCGATGCCGGACTGTTGCTGTGATTCATGCAGAACGTGGATCTGTTTCGGCACAAACTTGCCTTCATCATCAACAGTAATCACGCGCTGTTCTTTGCCGGTATCGATAACGGCCTGGCTTGGTATCAGCAGCATCTCCTGGCTTCTGGTATTCAGTTTCAGATAGGCATTCATGCCCGGCTTGAGAAACTCATCCTTATTAGAAACCTGGAGACGGACCTGAAGCGTACGGGTTGTCTGATCCACGCTGGGAAGAATATTCCATTTTTCGACATGGAATGTTTTATCCGGATAAGCCGGTACCGAAATTTCAAACTGCGACGTATCTTTCAGCAGATAGGCGATAGATTCTGGCACTGCAGCGCTGATCCAGACCGGGTCCATTCCCTGAATCTGAGCCACCACCTTATCTTTCGAAATATTCATGCCGGTGCGCAGGTCAAATGCAGTAATGACACCATCAATAGGTGCTTTAATGGTAAAACGGGTCTGAATGCTCCGGGTAGAACGCAGTCTCTGAATATCCTCTTCCGGCATACCTGCCAGGCGAAGCCGTTCCAGAACGCCTTTAATTTGCGTGGAAGTACCACCGGTGCTGGATAACAGAAGGAATTCACTCTGTGCTTCCACCCAGTCCGGAATGGTAATATCGATAAGTGGCGTCCCCTTCTTCACATGATCGCCAATCGTCATGGGGTAGACTTTTTCGACAAACCCGTCAGAACGCGCCTGCACAATAACAAACTGATACTCGTTATAGCTGACATTAGCCGGGATTGTCTGAGAATAATTCAGCATTCCTCGCGTGACTTTTTGCGTTTTTAATCCCAGATTCTGAACCTGGGTTGGGTCGATACGGATCCCGCCACTGCTTTTATCGCCACTGTCATCAGCATATTTTGGCACCAGGTCCATATCCATAAAGGGAGATTTTCCGGGTTTATCAAATTTGGTATCCGGTTTCATCGGGTCATACCAGAAAAGCACCTTTCGTTCCGGTGCCTTTTGTTCTGTTTTTTCTGTCTTTTGTGCTGAGTTTACATACTGCCAGGCAGTAACCGATATCAGCCCCCCTGCTATGAGGCTGCTGATAATTATTGCAGCATATTTTATCTTTAAAGAAGCCATACAATTTTCCGCTAAAAAATCAAAACACCTGGCATATGCGCCTGACGGTTAACTCACACATATACCTATGTGAATGTACAGGCGCACAGGATGTAATCGCTCCGGACAGCCAATCAGGACTGCGTCACGTTAATGCTTTTGAGTAAGGAGATATTGCCCTGCTGAATAAACGAGAAATCGACATGGTTGCCTGTTTTCAGGGCATTAATAGCATCGTCTGCATTAACAAAAGTAAAGCGCATGGTCATTGCAGGCCAGCCCACCGCTGGAATTGCTTCATGCGAAATGGTGATTTTCTTAGTATTCATATCAATGTCTTTAACGACACCGGTGCCCTTGATAACTTGCTGTACCGAAGCATCACTGGCAGTATTCATATCGCCATGCTGATGTGTTTCAGCATGAAGACCGGCAGAAAACATGACAGAGAAGGCACCAAATAAAACGGCTTTAAGTGAATTACGCATTTTTAATTTCCTGATTAATTAAATAAATTTACTCTACCCAACCGCCACCCAGCGCGGTAAACAGATTAATTTCGTTAACCTGCCGGGAATAGGTAAGATCGAGAATGGTTTGCTGCGTAGCGAAGAGGGAACGTTCTGCATCCAGCACTTCGATGTAACTGACAGCACCACTTGCATATAATCCTCTGGCACGCTGGAGAGTTATCTGAAGTGAATCAAGATAACGCTGCTGTGACTCAAGTTGCTGGCTAAGGCTGTCGCGCAGCGCAAGCGTGTCGGAAACATCCTTAAAGGCTGACTGAATTTTTTGTTCGTAATTAACCACCGATTGTTGCTGGCGAATTTCAGCCAGCTTCAGATTGGCTTTATTCCTGCCAGCATTAAAAATAGGAATTTCAATTTTAGGGATAAAATTCCACATTCCACTTCCTGACGTAAACAGGCTTGACAGCTCCGTACTGCTTGCGGAAAGACCACTGGTCAGGGTAATGGAGGGGAAAAAGGCCGCTCGCGCTGCGCCAATATTGGCATCAGCCGCTTTCAGCTGATATTCCGCTTCCATAATATCCGGTCGCTGCAGCAAAATTTGTGAAGATAGATTTGGTGGCAATTTTACTGGTGCGATCTCCCCGCCTTTCATCCCTTTTTCTGACGGAAGTGCGCGGTACGTTCCCAGCACCAGTTGCAGGGCATTGTTTGCCTGAGCCAGATCGCCTTCTCGTTTGGCTATTTCGGCGCGGGTACTTTCGATTTGTCCTCTCGCCTGTTCAAGTGCCAGAACGTTCGTACTCCCGGTCACGAGCTGTTGCTCAACGAAAGCATAGGACTGTTCATAATTTTTCAGCGTTTCCCGCGCAATACGGAGTTGTTCGTACGCCAGTTGCTGGCTGAAATAGCTCTGTGAAACGTTGGAGACCAGCAGGATGTGTACGGCCCGACGGGCTTCTTCGCTGGCAAAGTAGTTCTGGCGATCAGCATCACTCATGTTCTTAAGTTTGCCGAAAAAATCGAGCTCATAGCTGAGCTCCAGTCTCGCGTCGTACTCCTGTGTGGTCGGCTTGTCACCTTTCAGACCACCGCTGTATGTTATCCCGGATGAGGCATTCAGCTGGGGATAACGATCTGCATCCGTGACGTTGAACTGGGCCCGGGCCTCTTCAACCTTCAGGGCAGCCATTCTCAAATCACGGTTATTAGTCAGAGCTTCACCGATCAACCGGGTAACCTGGGGATCGACAAAAAAGTTACGCCAGCCCGTATCCTGATAGCCATTTACCGCTGGCGTCAGGCTGTTATGGGACAGTGAAAACTGCTGGGGTACCGGTGCTGCGGGCCGCTGATATTCAGGCGCAAGCGACACGCAGCCTGCCAGGATGAATATCGTGCTAATGCTGAGTAATTTTAATTTGAACATAACGCTTCTCGTCCAGGCAGACCTGGTAAATGGTTCAAATGAAGTCCAGAGTATTGATAGGGGTACTTTACCTAACGCTCTCTGTTTGCCGGGTGACAGGATAATGACAATGTTGTCATTTTTGCTGTAATCCGTTGATAACGATCGTGGGCGCAATAGAATGACATTAGCAGCCAGCCGGGGAGCAAGATGAAAATATTGATCGTCGAAGACGAAATTAAAACAGGTGAATATCTCAGCAAAGGGCTTACAGAGGCAGGGTTCGTAGTGGATCACGCTGATAATGGTCTTACCGGATATCATCTCGCCATGACAGCCGAGTATGATTTAGTCATTCTGGATATCATGCTACCTGATGTGAACGGCTGGGATATCATCCGCATGCTGCGCACTGCCGGAAAGGGTATGCCGGTCTTACTGCTGACAGCCCTCGGCACGATCGAACATAGGGTCAAAGGACTGGAACTGGGTGCGGACGATTATCTGGTTAAACCCTTTGCGTTTGCCGAACTGCTCGCCCGGGTGAGAACCCTTCTGAGGCGGGGAAACACGATGATCACGGAAAGCCAGTTTAAGGTGGCTGACCTCTCGATTGATCTCGTATCCAGAAAAGTCAGTCGCGCCGGAAACCGCATTGTGCTCACCAGTAAAGAGTTCAGCCTGCTGGAATTCTTCATTCGCCATCAGGGAGAGGTTCTTCCCCGCTCCCTGATTGCCTCTCAGGTCTGGGACATGAATTTTGACAGCGACACTAATGCGATCGATGTCGCAGTAAAGCGACTCCGCGCTAAAATAGACAACGATTACGGGACAAAGCTGATCCAGACAGTCCGGGGCGTGGGCTACATGCTGGAGGTCCCGGATGCATAGCAAACCTTCCAGACGCCCTTTCTCACTCGCTCTGCGGCTGACCTTTTTTATCAGCCTGTCCACGATACTGGCTTTTATCGCCTTCACCTGGTTTATGCTGCATTCTGTTGAAAATCATTTTGCCGAGCAGGATGTCAGCGATCTTCAACAAATCAGCACCACACTGAACCGTATACTGCAGTCCCCGGTGGATCCGGATGATAAAAAAATAAGCAAAATAAAGGAATCAATTGCCAGCTACCGCAACGTTGCCCTTTTGCTCCTCAATCCCAGGGGTGAAGTGCTCTTTAGCTCAGCTCAGGGGGCGGCACTACGCCCGGCAGTGAATTCAGCAGATTTTAGCGAGCACAGCCGCGCACGGGATGTCTTTCTCTGGACGGTGGAGGATCCTGCGGGACCGATGGATACCGGGTCCGAAATGAAGATGGAAACATACAGGATTATCGCCTCCTCTGGTCAGGCGATATTTCAGGGCAAACAGCAGAACTATGTCATGCTGACTGGCCTATCCATTAATTTCCATCTCCATTACCTCGATGCGCTGAAAAAGAACCTGATTGCGATTGCCGTCGTGATAAGCCTGTTGATTGTTCTGATCATTCGAATCGCTGTCCGTCAGGGGCACCTGCCCCTTCGTAATGTCAGCAATGCCATTAAAAACATCACCTCCGAGAATCTTGATGCGCGACTGGAACCGACACGCGTTCCCATTGAGCTGGAGCAACTGGTTATCTCGTTCAATCATATGATTGGAAAGATTGAGGATGTCTTTACCCGCCAGGCCAATTTCTCTGCCGATATCGCGCATGAGATCAGAACGCCCATCACCAATCTGGTGACGCAGACTGAAATCGCACTGAGTCAGGATCGAACACAGAGGGAACTTGAGGATGTCCTCTATTCCAGTCTTGAAGAGTATAACCGGATGACCAAAATGGTCAGCGATATGCTGTTCCTGGCACAGGCAGATAATAATCAGCTGATACCTGACAGGGTCATGTTTGACCTCAGAGCGGAAGTCATGAAAGTCTTCGAGTTTTTCGAAGCCTGGGCCGAAGAACGCAATATCACGCTCAAATTTAACGGGATGCCCTGCCTGGTTGAGGGAGATCCACAAATGTTCAGAAGGGCGATCAATAATCTGTTATCCAATGCCCTGCGTTATACCCCGGAGGGACAGGCAATCACCGTCTCAATAAGAGAGCAGGAGAGCTTTTTTGACCTTGTGATTGAAAATCCGGGGAAACCAATCCCTGAAGAGCATTTATCAAGGTTGTTTGACCGTTTTTATCGGGTGGATCCATCCAGACAACGAAAAGGAGAAGGCAGCGGCATCGGCCTTGCGATTGTGAAGTCAATCGTGGAAGCACATCACGGAAGAGTGCAGGTGGAATCAGACGTACGCTCCACGCGTTTTATCTTATCCGTGCCCAGACTGGAGAAAATGATCCCGGAAACCCAATGCTGAAAATAAAGATGTAAATGACAAAGATGTCATTAGCCTGTCATGCAGCAAACAGAAGCCATTCGATATAATTAGTGCAACTTATCAGGAAGGCTGGATTGCTTCATCAATACCCGGCGTCAGAGTACGCCAGGAAATGAATATCCAGCCCTCTTCCGGAGAAATAAACGCTGCCGAACTTGTTTCAGTTATGGAACTGAAAACACCGGTTGTACTTCCCCGGACATCACTAATTCAGAAATGGAGAGTTATCATGAAAAATATCGTATTAGCATCTTTGCTGGGCTTTGGTTTAATTTCATCGGCCTGGGCCACTGAAACCGTGAATATCCATGAGCGGGTCAACAATGCACAGGCACCTGCTCACCAGATGCAGTCTGCTGCGGCTCCTGTCGGGATCCAGGGGACTGCTCCTCGTATGACCGGTATGGACCAGCATGAACAGGCCATTATTGCTCATGAGACCATGACGAACGGCTCGGCGGATGCGCACCAGAAAATGGTGGAAAGTCATCAGAAGATGATGGGAAATAACACGGTATCCACGACCGTCCCGTCAACGTCTTACGCGGCGATGAATGAGCATGAAAGAGCAGCGGTTGCCCATGAATTCATGAATAACGGGCAATCCGGCCCACATCAGGCCATGGCCGAAGCGCACCGCCGCATGATCAATGCAGGCTGAATGCGACGGTAGTATCCGTGCTGTTACCTTTTCCCTGATAGATTTTCCTGAAACAACGTTGCTACATTTTTGCCCCCCGTCAGGGGGCTTTTTTGTCTGACTCAGCTACACTTAACCGGTACCTGTCTGAAAGGAATTATTATATGAAAATCAAAAACACCCTTTTTGTAATATTAATGTTATCCCTGCCAGCCATTTCTGCTGAACATTCGGAAATGAAAATGTCAGATATGCACTCATCGGCATCATCACAGGAATATATGGCTGGCATGAAAAATATGCATGAAAAAATGATGGCCGCCGTTAATGAATCCAATCCCGATAAGGCCTTTGCAAAAGGTATGATCGCACACCATGAAGGGGCAATCGCAATGGCTGAGACCGAGCTCAAATACGGAAAAGATCCCGAAATGAGAAAGCTTGCGCAGGACATCATTAAAGCTCAAAAAGGTGAAATTGAGCAGATGAATAAATGGCTTGACAGTCATAAATAATGAACACTGGAGTGTTGTCTTGCGCACCCTCTTAGGGTGCCCCCGGACACGAAAATATATAGCACTTAACTAATTAAAAACCCGAATAATTTCGGGTTTTTAATGTAACTTTCTTTTCTGAACGGAAATAATAGTCATACAATTTAATTTTCTTGTAATTACTCCTACTTTTAATCAGGTACTGGACGATGGATAACGACTCCCGCCTGAGAGGGAAAATCCGTCTGGTTACCTGGCGCTATACTTAACCGATTGATCGACATGCCATGCTGGTAAAATATTAAAATCCTCCCCCATAAATCTGAACCACATGACAGGATTGATAGTCAGGCAGTATTTCACATTCATTGCTAAAAAAATAAAAATAAGCATGCATCTTCTCGAAGATTAATTACCTTCCATCTTGTAAAAAAGAATCAAATCCTCTAATAATATCTCGATTCCCGCTTTTTTTAATACATCTTTCCGCTCGGCATATATTTTCCTCAACATATCTTCAAACCCCTTGCCAAGATGAATTTGTTTATGGCAGTTGCAACATAGTGATATGATATTCTCTTCCACATCCAGTGAATTCTCAAAATAGTCTTGCTTTGACATCGGGACAATGTGATGAGGTTCTGTGTAATTTAGAGGAGAGTTTCGCCTTCTGAACGTTGGATGGTCGCAATTAATTTCACATTTATAATCAGCTTTGTTAAGCGCATTTTTTGAAACAGATTTACTTCTTGGGTATGAGAGTCCATTTTTGACTTCTATTGCAGCTTTCTTAGGTTTCGCTTTTTCGCTATACTCAAATGTCTGAGTAACGTCAAAGTGATTACTTTCTTCTAGAGCAGTGATCAAATCATTATCTGAGTAAAAATCAATGCTTGAGCTTTCGTTCGTACTAAAAAAATCTAGTTCTTTTATTGCCTGAACAAGTTCTTCACGGATAGTCCATAAATTTCGCTTTGGGTTTCCTTTAATTTCTCTACTTTTCATGACTGTAATGAATTTTGTCCCGGAAGCAATCTTTCCGACTCCTTTAACCTCGAATCGGCCAAGCTGCTTCTGAACTCTTCCACCCAACCCATTGATTACACCATTAGCACTCATACTGTGCAGGTCGTACTTCTTGCCGATATCGAAACATGTACAGGAATGGTCTGGCTCAATGAACCATTTTTTTAACGCTGCAATACTTTTGTCATCAAAAACTTTTTTATCCCTTAATAAAATCTTCCATTCTTCAACGCTAATATCTATATCACAGACGTATTCACCATCAATTACTTCACATATTTTTTCAATCATGTCCATAACTCTCTTGTAACACAGGCTTTGTAATAATGTAAAATCCGTTACACGGCGTTGTATGTAATGTCATTGTCTCTTGGACTCCTACAGTCCAAAACAACTTTGTGTTTTGTTGTCCAAAAACTTTTTGTTGCCGTGAGTTCTCACTGAGATAAATCTCGCCTTGAGCGTATCACATCAGCAGACTTCCTCTCAACCTTATGGACTTAACCCGGTCATTCTTCACGACAAAGAAAGTACGGCATTTACATGACGAAGAGACGGTCTCAGCTTCACATGACCGGATAACGTTTTTAATGTACTTCATTATTACGGCACGGGTGTTCAACGAGTATTTTTAAATATTAATCATTTTGTTTAACGGGTGGATACCTACAAATTTTAACATTTACTAATCAAGATAGCAGTTATACGTACTTTCCCGGCAAAAATCCTGAGGTTTACAGATTCCCTCACCGTAACAGACCCGGTCATTCCCCTGGTCCTCCGGAGAGTCTGGTACGAGTGATAAACGTGAATTCCTGTACCTGAAGTTCGGTAATGGTGCCAACTTACTGATTTAGTGTATGATGGTGTTTTTGAGGTGCTCCAGTGGCTTCTGTTTCTATCAGCTGTCCCTCCTGTTCAGCTACTGAAGGCGTGGTGCGTAACGGTAAAAGTACTGCCGGACATCAGCGCTATCTCTGCTCTCACTGCCGTAAAACATGGCAGCTACAGTTCACTTACACCGCTTCTCAACCCGGTACGCATCAGAAAATCATTGATATGGCCATGAATGGCGTCGGATGTCGCGCCAGTGCACGCATTATGGGCGTTGGCCTCAACACGGTTTTACGACACTTAAAAAACTCAGGCTGCAGTCGGTAAACTCACGCATACAACCGGGCAGTGATGTGATTGTCTGCGCTGAAATGGACGAACAGTGGGGCTACGTCGGTGCTAAATCACGTCAGCGCTGGCTGTTTTACGCGTATGACAGGATACGGAGGACGGTTGTGGCGCACGTATTCGGTGAACGCACGTTGGCCACGCTGGAGCGTCTTCTGGGCCTGCTGTCGGCCTTTGAGGTCGTGGTATGGATGACGGATGGCTGGCCGCTTTATGAATCACGCCTGAAGGGAGAACTGCACGTTATCAGCAAGCGATATACGCAGCGCATTGAGCGGCATAACCTGAATCTGAGGCAACATCTGGCAAGGCTGGGCAGGAAGTCACTGTCGTTCTCAAAATCGGTGGAGCTGCATGACAAAGTCATCGGGCATTATCTGAACATAAAACACTATCAGTAAGTTGGAGTCATTACCCAAACCCGTATCGGCACAATATCACCCAGCAGATAAATTTTCCCCTACCGAGCCGCGCACTATCATCCAGCTGTCAAACGCAGGTAAGGCGCCTGCGGATTGCTTGCGGATTTGGCAAATCAATCGGCGCGCGGCTTCGCGTCCCATTTCATATACCGGCTGGGCGACCACGGTTAGCGGCGGCGACATCAGCTCGGTCCAGGGAAAATCATCGTACATCAGAAAAGAGATATCTTCGGGTACGCGCAGGCCACGTTTGGTCAGACCACGCAGGATGCCTATCGCAATCAGGTTGTCCGAGGCTATCAGCGCGCTCGGTGGCTCGGCGAGCGCCAGTAGTTCAGTCAGTATCTGCTCAATGGTGGCTTCGCTGAGTGCATTAAGCCGAATGAGCGCCGGATCCAGCTCCCTACCCGCGGCCCGGTAGGCGTCAATCATTCCGCTGACACGTTGCGCTACCGGCGTTGGACCCAACGTCATGGCCGGCGAATAAGGTGTAGCGCAGCGCATGCTGGAGATATAAGCAATACGTTGATGCCCGGCCGCCAGTAACAGCTCCGTGGCCTGTTTAGCCACTGTAACAAAGTTCGCCTGGACGGTCTCCACCTCCATCCCTTGAACTGCCCGGTCAAACATCATTAATGAACGCCCTTCTGCCAGCACCTGGCGAAGATGTTCGTTATCCTCAAACAGTGAGCTGCACGGCGCGACGATGATGCCATCGACGCGCTTATCCAGCATCACGCGCACGGCCTCCCGCTCCTCGTCCAGAGTTTCATCGCTGTTGCTCAGCAGCAAGTGAAATCCCGCCTGTCGTGCAACGTCCGCCATTCCGCGCAGCGCGAGGCCAAAATGCGGGTTTTCAATGTCGCCGACAATCACCCCAATGGTATTAGATCGGCCGGTGTTCATACTGCGGGCCAACTCGTTCGGCCTGTAACCCAGCACTTCAGCTGCCTGATTCACCCGGGTCTGCACGTCATCACTCACTGAACCATATCCGCCCAAGGCACGTGCCGCCTGAGCCTTGGAAACATTGGCTGCGCGGGCGACGTCGGCGACGGTTGGGCTTCGTAAACGAGCATTTTCATTGGTCATAATTATTTAGAATCACAAGTTGATAACAACATTATTGACGCTGCTGACAGCGTGTGCTTAATATCAATACATCCAAATGAGACCGGTCTCAACACCAGGGCTTGTCTTATTTTACACATCGTTGAGACCGGTCTCAACAATTATAAACCGGCTTGGCGAACTCTGAAGTTTCACCTGCAAAGACGGAAGAGCCTTATGACATCGCACAAACGCTTCAATCATCTGACCGCTGCTCTGTTCGGCTCGGCTATGCTGGCTTCAGCCTGCTGGAGTGCATACGCCGCTAATGACAGCAATCCCTGGGGTTTGATCGAGCCCGGTCATCTACGTGTAGCCAGCCTGGGAGACTCGAAGCCCTACACTTTCACCGATAAAAACGGCAATTTTACTGGTTTTGATGTCGAATTCTTCAAAAACGTGGCACATCGCATGGGTATTGAACAGGTGGACTTTATCGGTCAGGATTTTTCCGCCATCCTGCCGGCTGTGGCAAATGGTCAGTATGATGCCGGTGTCGCCGCCATTGGAATCACGCCGCTACGTGAAAAAACAGTCGACTTCTCTACTGGCTATCTCGCGGGCTATTTAACTGTGCTGACCCGCAGTGATTCAGGCGTGAAGAACGTTGAAGCCCTGGCGCATAAACGAGTTGGGGTGATTCAGGGCACACTGCAGGAGAACTATGCGCTGCAGCATTTCAAACAGTCCGATCTGGTGCGTTTCCCCGATAACAACGCAGCGGTGTCCGCGCTAAACAACGGCACGCTCGATGCCATGTTCCTCGACTACGAAGCGGCCAAAGATTATGCCACCCGCTTCAGGCTGGTCACGGCGGCGAACATCCCTTCTTTTGACGCGCCTGCGGGCGTCGCCATCGCCAAAGGTAAGCCTGAGTTCAAAGCTGCGCTGGATAAAGCCATCAAAGCAGCGATGCAGGATGGAACCTGGAAACAGCTGTACCAGAAATGGTTCCCTGGTTCGCCAATGCCGCAACAGTATCTGCCCGGTGGCCAATAACCCTGCGCATCATTATGCGTGAGACTGCATCCGTTGACGGCACATGTCCGTCACCCGCACCCGAGAATCGGCTATGGATCTGATCACTATTCTTTCCCGTACGTTTTTTGATATTCCATCGATGATGGACGTCCTGCCTCAGCTGCTGGCAACCGGACTGGTTAACACCATCATTATCTCTGTAGCAGCCACCGTGCTGGGCACGCTATTCGGCCTTATACTGGCGCTGATGGGCATCTCGCCCTCCCGCTGGCTGCGCGTGCCCGCGCGGCTGTATACCGATCTGTTTCGGGGCTTGCCATCCATCCTCACCATTTTGTTGATTGGTCAGGGCCTGGCGCGGTTTAGCTATCAGCTGTTTGGCCCTACTCCTTATCCGCTGGGCATTTTTGCCCTGAGCCTGATTGCCAGCGCTTACATGGGCGAAATTTTCCGCTCCGGTATTCAGAGCGTGGAACAGGGGCAGATGGAAGCGTGCCGGGCACTGGGAATGAGCTATGGCCGGGCGATGCGCCTGGTGATCATTCCGCAAGGCATCCGCCGCGTATTACCTGCGATTGTCAATCAGTTCATCGCCATCATCAAAGACTCGTCGCTGGTTTATCTGCTGGGCCTGATGACCGGTCAGCGTGAGCTGTTCCGGGTCGGTCAGGATGCTGCCGTGCTGAGCGGCAACCTGTCTCCACTGATGCTGGCCGGGCTGTTCTATCTGGTGATCACCGTGCCGCTCACCCACGCCGTGAACTATATCGACATCCGCTACCGTACCGGACGGCGTCGCGCCACTGCGCCACAAAGCGGCCTGAAGGAGCTCGATGAAGTGCAGCAAAAGCGCAATGTGGTTCCGGCGGTCTCGGTCTCCCTTACCAGCGAGCAAGGACATTAATATGGCTATACCTTCTGCGTTTCACGGCGCGAGCCTGGAGCTGTGCAATCTGACCCTGGCGTACGGCCCGATTGAGGTGCTGCGTAATGTGTCGCTGAGCATCGAACCTGGCACCACCACCTGCATCATCGGTCCCTCGGGATCGGGAAAATCCACCTTACTGCGTGGCATCAATCGCCTGCATGAGCCGAAGAAAGGGGGTGTATTACTGGCCGGGCGATCTGTCCTGAAGGATAAGCCCGATTCGCTACGGTTGAGGATTGGCATGGTATTTCAGCATTTCAACCTTTTTCCCGATCATAGCGCGCTGGAAAACGTGGCGCTGGCACCGTGGAAAGTGAAAGGCCTCCCGAAAGCCGAGGCTCTGGAGATTGCCCGCCAGCGGCTGGCCGAAGTTGGCCTTGCTCAGCGAGCCGATCACCGTCCGCGCGACCTCTCGGGTGGCCAGCAACAGCGGGTGGCGATAGCACGTGCGCTGGCGATGGAGCCGGAAGTGATGCTGTTCGATGAAGCAACCTCGGCACTCGATCCTGAGCTGGTGAAAGGTGTTCTGACGCTAATGGCTGATTTGTGCCAGCGAGGCATGACCATGGTGGTAGTGACGCATGAGATGGGCTTCGCCCGGCGCGTGGCAGACCAGGTAGTGTTTATGGATGAAGGCGAGATTGTAGAAGCCGGCACACCAGAACAAATCTTTGACCGCCCGCAATCTGCACGCCTGCAGCGTTTTCTGTCGGAGGTACTGTGATGCCACATCAACAGGTTAGAGGCCCAATCCGCACGGCTCTGGTGGGTTTTGGCGTCGCCGGCAGCGTGTTTCATGCGCCGCTGATTACCCCTAACACCGACTATCGTCTCGACGTCATCGTCACTGGCGATGCCCAACGCGTAGCGACGGCGCAGCAACGTTACCCACAGGCGCGGGTGCTGCCGGACTGGCCGGCGTTGCTTAAGGCAATTGATGGCGGCGAGATTAGCATCGATCTCATCGTGCTGGCCACGCCGCCGGCGCAACATGCGGAGCAGGCTGTGCAGGCCAGCCAGCGTGCTATCCATCTGGTGGTGGATAAGCCGTTTGCAGCAGATGTACAAGCGGCCGAAATGATGATCGCCGCAGCGCAGCAGGCTAATACCTTGCTCACCGTTTTTCATAACCGACGCTGGGACGGTGACTTTCTGACATTACAGCGCCTGGTACAACAGGAAGCCTTTGGCACCGTAAGAAGTTTTGAGTCGCGTTTCGAGTGGTGGCGACCGCAGGGATTTGGCAACTGGCGTGACAGCGTCACTCTTGCGCAGGGCGGCGGTTTGTTGCTGGATCTCGGAAGCCATTTGATTGACCAGGCCATGCAGCTATTTGGCCCGGTAGTCCACGCCACGGCGGAGCTGGCACGCCATTCCGGGCCTCAGCCGGACAGTGACGAAGACAGTTTCGTCTCATTGCTGCATCACAACGGGGTGCGTTCCCGGCTGTGGATGAATGGTCAGGCGGCATTGAATGCGCCGCGCTTCCACCTGCTGGGCAGCAAAGGCGCTTTCACCCACTGGGGACTGGATAATCAGGAGCCGCAGCTGGCGGCTGGCATGTCGCCCACCGATAGCCAGTACGGCGTCACGCCGGCAGGTAATTTTGCCCGGGCCGGCACGGTCGGGGCAACCACAACGGTGCCCATTGAACGTGGCCACTACCCCGCTTTCTATCAGCTGTTAGCCCACGCGCTGTTACACGGCGGGCCGCCGCCGGTTGATGCATGTGAAGCGCTCAGTGTTTTACAGCTTATTGAGCAACTCCATCGGCAGCATCGCGTACGTATTGCCTGAGGGCGAACATTTTTTAACAGAAGGAATAAATGATGTCTGACAAAACCGTGGCAAAAACCGTCATCGTGCTGGGTGGCGGCATTCTCGGAGTCTCAACCGCCTGGCAGCTGGCGCAGGCGGGCGCGCAAGTCACACTGGTGACGGAAGCGGCGCTCTGCTCAGGCGCCACCGGCCGTTCCCTCTCCTGGCTCAACTCAGCTGGTGAGCGTTCGCAGCCTTATCATGCGCTGCGGATGGCGGGTATTGACCGCTATCGCACGCTATTTGCCCGCCATCCACAGCTTGACTGGCTGCGTTTCGATGGTGCTATTTACTGGGCCGCAGACGATGTCGCGGGCACCAAAGCGCGTCATGACTATGAAAAAGCGCAGGGCTACGACTCAAAGCTGATCAATCACGCCACGGTCGGTGATGTCGATGCGCAGGTGAATCCGGCCAGCCTGAGTCAGGTCGCGATTGCAAATCTGGGTGAAGGCTGGGTCAGTCTGCCGCATCTGGTTGAGCATCTGATGCAGGCATTTCGTGCGCTGGGCGGAGAAGTCGTTGAGCACGCTGGTAAAGCCAGCGTGATAACCAAAGACGGCCGGGCCAGCGGCATTCGCAGTGAAAAATTCGGTGAGCTGCAGGCCGATCAGGTACTGGTGGCGTGTGGCCCGTGGACGCCGGAAGTGGTTGCCCCACTCGGTGTGAAGATACCCAATAGCTCTCCGGTCTCAATGCTGGTGACCAGCCAACCCTGCGATCACGCACTCCAGGTGGTCTTGAATACACCACGCGCTGCGGTCCGCCCTAACCCTGGCAACACTATCGCCGTCGATCATGACTGGTATGAAGAGCATATCGTCGCTCAGGCTGACGGGCAGTACAGCATTGATACATCTGTCATTAACCAGTTGATGGCGGAAGCGGGTAGCCTGATAGGTGACGGCGAGCCGTTAACAGCCAACAGTTGGAAAATTGGTCTGAAGCCCATTCCAGGAGATGGCGAACCAGTGGTCGGCGAGTTGCAGAACGTTCCCGGCTGTTTTGTCGTTTTCACCCATTCCGGCGCCACGCTGGCGTTAATCCTCGGCGAGATACTGACGCAGGAGATACTCACCGGAGTCAAACACCCGATGCTGGCGACTTTCCGCCCGGAAAGATTTAGCTAACATTATTGCCAGCGCCACGATGTCGGTGGCGCTGAATACACTCCCTTTTGCCTGTCACACACCGCTCATTTCCCCGATATAATCTATGAGCGGACATTTACTGCAGACTTGACCTGCTCCCCGTATTTTCACACAGACAGCTGTTAGTTACTTCCGCTTTTGGCTCAAAGCAGACGTTAAGACTTACAGCATCGGGAAACTTCTGGATGCCGCGTCAGCGGCATGGAGGCGCCAGATGAGGTTACATGTGTCTGTGGAGTCAAATGGCGCCGAAAGCCCGGCGTAGCCGGTTACCTGGCTATAAACTCTGCCACCCTACCCCCTGCCCTGATTAGCCTTAACCCGCTTACAGCAATGAAGAAGTAAAAGTAATCCCTTTTAACCCCGGTGAGCGGGCTTTACGGCGTTTACGACGTAAAGGGCGTGATTTCCGGGGCCTTAGCGGCGGCAGCTTGCTGCTGACGCTTAGGGGGATGTTCTTCAGTTATTTCAGCGACACCAGGGAACTTAACACGGTAGCTGGCAAAGCCATACCCGCGCAAAACACCTCAGATGCTTCTGTACGCGGTCGGAGTGGTCCCGACAAGGCGACAGCCGCAGTCGGGGCGTATCTCCGCGTTAGCGGGCCGCAGGGCCGCTTACGAGCGTGTACCAAAGAACTGCCCGCAGCTCCACCGACAGCGATGAAGAAGAGTAGTTACAACACCCATCATTAAAAGCGACACTACTCCCGGCCTTCGGCCGGGGGCGGCGGCGCTTTTCAGTGGTGGGGAGGGGCACCTAGCCGGCAAACCGGCGCCGGTTTTATGATTAACTTCCTTATGAATGCTGTAACTAATGTGGTTCTCCGGTCGGGGCCCGTCGCGAAGCGATGGGAGCTCTTTCTGATGTTGCCGAACCGGCGCGACCGTCAGGTCGCTGCAAGGGCGGGCATTCTCCGCAGCCTGTCCACAGGGCAGGCGATGAACAGGTTATGTGTTTACAGGATTTATTAAAGGATCTTTAAAAGAGATACAGAGCTGATGTTTAAAAGGAACCACGCGCCCTGAAAGGACGACGAGCAGCGCTTTGAGAAAACATCGGTTAGCGCTATATGAAATACTCCCTTGCAGTTATATGTGGATAACAGAAATCGGCCGTCAGAAGTGACGCCGGCGATAACATTTAAGGCCACGTTGACGCCAGGAAGACCGGAATTATGGTGAGGAAAGCAGACCTGAAGATAAGATAATACGTAGTAGCCGGCCAACAGGCGTGCGAAAGCCTCCGGCGCCGGCCGGATTTTTTAAGGAAGGTAATGTTATATGGGGACAGTGGCCAGTCGCGTGTAGTTGTTCCCGCGCGACAGCAGCATGCGCTCCTGCACACGACGCTCAACCTCACGCTTGAGCGCTTCATGATCGCCCCTGAAGCGGCCGGTGGCGTACTCCCGGGTCAGTTGCTGACGCACGCGCGTCTCGATATCCTTACGCTGCCGTGAAGCATCCCGCCTGGCGGTTGCCCGCTTCCGGCCGTGACTTTTGCGTTCAGACTGGTAGCTGCGAAAACGCTCACGCACGAACCGCCACGCTTTTGCGATCAGCTCGTCCATCTCCAGGGGTTTCATTTTCTGCTTTTTGCGCTGCAGGTTTTCCCACTCCACACGGCTGCGGCGCGCGGCCACCACAGCCACCTCAGAAACGTCAAGCGCGGAAAACAGAGCCGGGGTGAAGGTGATATCGGTCGGGATGTTACAGCCGATCTGCGGGTCATATTCCGTCTGATAGGTGATGAGCCCCAGCTCCGCCAGAAACTTCAGCGCCCGGGTGGCACGGCTGACTGACAGGTTACCGCTCCTGGACTCGGTGGCCAGTCCACACTCGATGGCCATATTGGTAATCGAGCGCTGCACGCGATTGGCCAGCGGATCATAGTGAAAACACATTGCCTGCAGTAGCGCGTCAATTGCACGCCGGCGCAACAGTGGTGGCATCCTGTGCCGCTTACCCAGCGAACGCAAAAACGCCACATGAATGGAAAAATCAAAACGGGACGTGAAGCCTTCGGCTTTCGCCATCAGCTTACGGCAGAACGGCAGGGTCTTTTTCCCTTCTCGCGGCGTGAAAACCGGGTTCGGGTTTTTAACCTGTGAATAGTGGTTTTGAAGGATATCAGTCACCGCTTCCTGCGCTTATGTTGCACGGAAGGAGCGAATGACACAGAAACTGATCTTGAAGTTTTCTGAGCATGTACATATACTCCCTGCATAGAGCAACACGTTCTATGCAGTTTATGAAGGCCCCGTTAATCTTTTCGTTCCGCCAAGATTGAAGAAGATTATCGGGGTTTTTGCTTTTCTGGTCCCGGGTAGATACCTCATCAGAACCAGTTCCTTGCCACCTTACGGCGTGGCACACCAAAAACTCTACTCTCGCAGCAATTTAACACTCATCGGGTAAAGGTTCAAGAAAGTAAGCCCATTAAGCTATGTTTCTGGCTAATGCTTCGCGGTGGATCAACCGGGACAGTACTTCAGCCTGTGTTAACCCATCGTCATGACACATTTTCATCAATATTTCTTTGAGCTGTGGTTCCAGAAACACTTTAACTTCTTTATGGGTGGCCCTTTTCTTTGCCACTGAAGATCGCTGTTTATCAGCAGCGCTAAGTGGGTTCCCTTTTCGGTAGGGACGTTTCGATGAGGAAGTAACTCCGTTAACGACCTGTGACATCTCTGCCTCCTCAAGCATTAAACCAAATACCTGGACAAAGATACTACATGTCTTTATAGGCAGCGAGAGCACACATTAATTTAATGTAAAATACATTTTCCTGTTGGCGCAGAAAAAATGTGTTCAATGTGATCGTTAGTACGATGAATACCAGTCAGTACCGCCATTCCAGCGGGACTGCCAGTGCCGCAGATAGTGTTGAGCAACGACTGGAACATCCCACACGACAAGCACGTTCTCTGAATTGACCCGATCAGCGGCTCGAGTGTAGTTAAAAGACCCCACTTCAACATTACGGCCGTCAGCAATAATGACTTTATCGTGCATGATTTTGTACTGCGACACTGTGCGAACCGGGATACCGGCATTGACCAGAAGATTCATGGCCGCCAGACTCGCCTTGTTTTGCCTGCCTGTATTGGCTTTCCAGTCCAGAACCACTTTCACATCGAGACCACGCTGTTTTGCCCTGACAAGCGCGCCGGCGACTTCGGGTGAGGTGAAGGAATAGCCCATCAGCCGGATTTCCTGCTGTGCAGAATTAATAGTCTTCAGGACCAGCTGCAGAGCCGTTCCTTCCGGCGAATACCCCGTCTCGATGCTGGCGGCATACACGGCCGGAACTGGTGCAAACAAAGACAGGCTGATAAGCCCGGACAGACAACATCTGCGGAGCGTACGGTTCATTTTTTTCACAGTATTTCCTTAACGGGTGTTTAAGAAACGCCGGGAGCGGGGAAACTGGCTTTTCCCCGTTCCCGGGGTTGGACAACGACGCGATGCGGAGGCGTCAGGATTTTGTGGTATGACGAAACCAGTAGCAGACGGGTCCGTCGCCGGTATCGTGGACAGATCCCAGAAACCAGCCATCATCATCCGGTGGCTCCGGTATCCAGCCACGGGCATCCGGGGCTTCATCCGTAAATCCGGCAGCGAAAGCTTCAGGCGCTTCATCGCGCATTGTCATCACAAAGCACTGGAGTTTATGGGTTCTGAGCCAGTAACGGGGTTTGAGGGCCAATGGAACGAAAACGTACGTTAAGGAGATAATTCATTGTTTAAATTGAAATTTAATGTCCTCATTTCTCCCTTCAGAATATCCTCCGGTAGCGTGAACGTATAATGCCCCAGCATATTGATATGCCCGTGCATCAGTGGGGATATCCGGACGATATCTTCATCCCCGGTTTCTTCTCCATGACTGCGCATCCAACTCAGTGCTTCCTGCATATAAAGCGTGTTCCACAGTACCACTGCGTTAGTGACCAGGCCCAGTGCGCCCAGTTGATCTTCCTGCCCTTCACGATAGCGTTTTCTGATCTCACCGCGTTGCCCGTAGCAAATCGCTCGCGCCACAGCATGGCGGCCTTCTCCCCGGTTGAGCTGTGTCAGGATCCGCCGACGATAATCTTCATCATCAATATAATTGAGAAGGTACAGCGTTTTGTTGACGCGCCCCACTTCCATAATCGCCTGCGCCAATCCTGATGGGCGCGAGCTTTTGAGCAAAGAGCGAATGAGTTCTGAAGCATGAATGGTACCCAGCTTCAGCGAACCGGCGGTTCGCATCATCTCATCCCACTGGTTCTCTGCCTTCGACAGATCTGCACATCCTCGCGCCAGCGCATCCAGTGCACCGTAGTTTGCAGATTTATCCACTCGCCAGAATATCGCTTCGCCAGCATCGGCAAGCCGGGGTGAAAACTGATATCCCAGCAGCCAGAACAGGCCAAAAATAATATCGCTGGTACCAGCTGTGTCTGTCATGATCTCAACCGGATTTAGCCCAGTCTGCTGCTCCAGAAGGCCTTCCAGCACAAAAATGGAATCACGTAATGTGCCGGGGACAACGATGCCGTGGAATCCAGAGTACTGATCAGAGACGAAGTTGTACCAGGTGATGCCACGCCCGGAACCAAAATATTTTCTGTTAGGCCCAGAATTGACGGTTTTCACCGGCGTGACAAAGCGCATGCCGTCGGCTGACGCCACTTCGCCACCGCCCCAGCGCCCGGCAAGCTCCAGCGTAGACTGAAAATCAACCAGACAGGCATTGGCGCTGACCAGTGTTTCTGCCCGGAGGTAATTCTGTTTCACCCAACTGAGACGGTGGCGGGTCAGTGCCGGTATATTGTGCTTTATCAGCGGTTCCAGTCCGATATTGCAGGCTTCAGCCATCAGGACCGCACACAGGCTGACGTGCAGATCCTGCGCCCGTGCTCCGGACTCACTGACATGCATAAATTCCCGTGTAAATCCTGTTCTGGCGTCTATTTCAAGCAGTAATTCCGTCAAATCAACCGGAGGAAGCAACTGTCTGACCCGACTGTTGAGACAAAGCAATGACTGTGGCTCCTCCAGTTTCTCCAGGCTACTAATGGTCAGGGAAGGATATTTACCGTCATTGCAAACATGGACTTCCGCATTCCCTTCAAATCGGGATGCGACGGCTTTCCAGGTCTCATCCAGCTGAACGGCCAGTTGCTGCACGCCTTTATGCCCATCGGTGGGATGTCCCAGCGCACGACAGACGGGGATACGCTGAGCTTGCCACTCTTCACCCTGCAACAGCTTCTCACGGGGATCTCCCCAGCGATCGCTGTTTTCGAGCCAGATGTCCCGGCGGCGCAGTGCATCCTGAAGGCGTTCGAGCAGACACAGTGAGTAACCGGCGCGTTGTATCCGGCCTTCCGCATCGTACACGAGGCGTTTCCAGGGGCCGGTGATGATATGTTCAGGAGCATCATCGAGGATGCGCTTTTTCGAGCCGTTCAGTTCGGTCAGATAATGAATCGCGGCCAGCGTATGTTCTCCTGCAGGCGCAGCGCGGAAATGCAGATCCCGCAATACCGCAGGAAGAAAACGCTTAACCCGGCCGTACTGCTCCACCATTTCATCATGGAAGTTATTGTTCTGAGGGCGGGCAAGTTCATTAACCTTGCTGACGGATTCTGCCAGCCTGCTTTTCGGTACGCAGCTGAAGATGGTCTCCCTCAGTTCAGCATCGTCAGCCTGCTTATCCAGCAACAATGAACATGCTCGCGCCAGCAGTAGCGCAGCACGGTCAAGATCTTTAAGCGTCCTGAGCCGCTTTTTCTGCCCCGTTTTCTTCGCCTCGCGGGTGATGTCCAGTATCAGCATATCGAGCACATCAACGGCCTCATCCAGCGCTGTTATTTCCTGAGCTTTAACAAATGCTGTGAGTACGGCCAGTTTTCTTTGCTCTGGCATGCGTGCGATATATTTTACCGATGCCGTACCTGCGTAACGCGCCAGATTACGCAGCTGTATAGCGGGCAGGCCGGTAAAATTCAGCCGGGAAAACTCAAGGTTTCGCAGCCGGACATACCGCTCCAGCGCTTCGGTAAATGCCGGTCCGCTGACGGTGACTGGTCCCTTTTTCAGTTGTTCCAGCGGTGAAATTCTCTGCCCCTCAGGAATGTCCAGCAGTTCCGTCACGCGGGCGGTCTGCCAGCTGTCCGGCAACGCGGCCAGTTTCTTCCACAGCCGCTGATTTGCCCGTTCGCGTATTTCACTGACGAGACGAACAAGTGTGGTTGCTCCGGGCAGCAGGACCTTATTCTGAAGCAGCCACGCGGTGGCAAAATCAAACATCAGGCCGGGTCGCTCATTACTGAGCCATGCCCGGGTGTACAGCAGGCGCTTCAGGCGGAAAGACCAGGGAAAATCGCCAAATTCATGGTAACCGTAATATTCCTTAATCAGCGCAGTATGCTCTCTGAGTGTGGTATCCCGTTCAGCGTAGCGGGTGAGGACTTCCGGACGGAGGATATTAAGCTGCACCGCAACAAATTGCTGAACACCCGGCAGAACCCGGGTTAAATCTGTCAGAAAGGTGCCCAGAAAACGGGCGCTGGTAAGCTGAAGCGCTATTCCCAGCCGGTTATGCCTTCCCCGCCGCTGGTTAATGAAAGCAAGATCCCGTTCATCAAGATGAAAATAGCGCGCCAGCTGCACGTCATTGGGTTCCGCAACGTAGCGACCATAATTCAGTTCCTGCTCGGTGGTCAGAAAATCGACGGGCATACCAGCCTCCCTGCCTGATGGTTATAAATTAACAACTTTGCAACCGTCCGAAATGTTATAAATTATCGGACATCGTAAAACGGCTACATATATATGTCTATTAAATCGAAAATTTGCAATAATAGACAGTAGTTGTCCGATATTCGATTTAAGGTACATTTTTATGCGACTTTTTGGTTACGCACGAGTTTCAACCAGTCAGCAGTCCCTTGATATTCAGATCAGGGCGCTCAAAGATGCAGGGGTAAAAGCTAACCGCATCTTTACCGACAAGGCATCCGGCAGTTCAACAGATCGGGAAGGGCTGGATTTGTTGCGGATGAAGGTAGAGGAAGGAGATGTCATTCTGGTGAAGAAACTCGACCGCCTTGGCCGCGACACTGCCGATATGATCCAACTGATAAAAGAATTTGATGCCCAGGGTGTTGCTATCCGATTCATGGATGATGGGATCAGCACCGATGGCGAAATGGGAAAAATGGTGGTCACTATTCTGTCTGCGGTGTCGCAGGCCGAACGACAGAGGATACTTGAGCGCACGAATGAAGGCAGGCAGGAAGCAAAACTGAAGGGCATCAGATTCGGTCGCAAACGAGTTGTAGACAGGAGGAAAGTCTTGGAACTCTACAGTGAAGGTATGGGAGCGACAGAAATTTCACGCCAAGTAAGTGTTGCACGATCTACGGTATATAAAATTCTTTCTGAAGAGAGATGAAGGATCTGGATATAGAAGGCAATATTTTTAACTAAAAATGGATTAAATGTGAATTCAGTGTAACCTTTTGTTAAAAAATAAAACAACTCAATATCATATGTGGTTGATATAATTGATTTATTTTAATTTAAAGGTTTGTTAAGAGAAAATTTGACATTGTCAAAAACAGAAAATTACGGCAAGAAAATACTGTTGGCCAACACACTATTCAGATGTCATAAGCATTAATTTTCCTTAAAAAGGAGTTCTTATGGAATTAAAAGCTAGTGAATTCGGTGTAGTTCTGTCAGTTGATGCTCTTAAGCTGTCCCGACAGTCTCCATTAGGAATTGGTATCGGCGGCGGTGGCGGTGGCGGTGGCGGCGGAAGTAGTGGTGGCCAGGGCGGTGGTTGTGGCGGTTGCAGCAACGGTTGTAGTGGTGGAAACGGTGGCAGCGGTGGAAGTGGCTCGCATATCTGACGCGCTGGATTAACCGGTCAGGGGGCATGGTGCTCCCTGATATTCAAAAGGAATTAATATGTTGAATATTCTGCCATTTGAGATAATTTCCAGAAATACAAAAACCTTGCTCATCACCTACATTTCTTCGGTGGACATTTCCCATGAGGGAATGAAAAAAATCCTAGAGAGCCTGCATACCCAACGGGGTATTATTCCTGAATCCTACCTTGACGAACTACTGGATTATGAGTCTATTGACAAAGACAAAGGCAAAGAGTTTCTTGTAACAACTGGCGTGATAAACAAAACTAAAGCATCGTCTCTCTGGGAACATTCGGTCATAATAAGCGATGTTCCGCACCTTTTCAGGGACGTAGAGGACCAATGGAAAGCGGATGGAATTCTAGTTTCTCATGTCCAGGATGTACGAGAACTGGATTTTAATTTACCCGACTCGACGTTGATCTGGTTGCACTTTGAAAAATATGACCCAGAGATTATCCAGTCAGTGTACACTAAATTCGAGAAAAATAATGGCGTTGCATTCATACAAAGCTACTACCTCAAAGAATCGTTCAGAATAGATGGTGTATATTCGCCAGTACTTGGAACACCTTGTCATTTTTGCCACATTGAGAGATGGCTGAACAGGGAAGAAAAAAGCTTCAGGCGCAATGAAATGTCTTGGGCAAATCTGCTTAAGTTAATGAAAAAACAAAAAATGTCGCTGCCAGCTCTGGCTTTAAGTGAGTCAGAACGAGGGTTCAGCCAGCATTTGATTAAACGGCGGCTTCAGGAACTGGTTGGCACCTCACTCGTTAAAAGTCATGTAGATACCTTCATGTCATCTGTGAGTACAGATTTAATTACCTGCGTTCTGAGTAAAGAGCCGGTAATTCACTGGCAGGCTTGTGGTTGCGTGGAGAGATAAAATGTCAAAACATGAACTCTCTTTGGTTGAAGTAACACATTACACTGACCCTGAAGTTCTGGATAATGTAAAGGATTTTCATATTAGAGGGAATTTTGCCTCCCTTCCCGAATTCTCTGAACGAACTTTTGTTTCAGCAGTACCGACGGCCCATCTTGATAAATTTGAAAATAAAGAAGTTCTTTTCAAACCGGGCTTCAGTTCAGCAGTGAACATCTCCCCCTCACTTCACTTCAGCAGGGAAAGATGTCCATCCGGAATTGGCTTTTGCGACAGAAATAGATGTTCTGTTCACACTATTGAAAAGCTGCTCGTTAATGCGTTCAGTTCTCCTGATCCAGCCTCCGTCAGGCGGCCTTACCCTTCAGGTGGTGCTCAGTACCCAGTTGAGGTTTTTTTATGCCGATTGTCTGAAAACACGGAAAACTGGCAGACCGGAACTAACGTTTATCACTACCTGCCACTAAGTCGGGCATTAGAACCGGTCGCTGCGTGTGATACCCAGGAGCTTTACCGAAGCTTGTCCGGTGGAGATGCAGAACGTCTCGGTAGACCCCATTTTGCACTTGTCTATTGCGTCATTTTTGAAAAAGCTTTATTCAAGTACCGGTACAGAGGTTACAGGATGGCCTTAATGGAAGCAGGTTCGATGTATCAGAATGCGGGATTGGTTGCAGATCAAATTGGGCTAAGAAACCGCGTATGGGCGGGATTTACTGATTCATACGTAGCAAAAACCATGAATGTTGACCAGAGGACTGCCGCACCGCTGATTGTTCAATTTTTTGGAGATGTCATCGATGATTAATGTCTACAGTCACCTGATGTCCGCATGGCCAGCCACAATGGTCATGAGCCCAAAGTTGAACAGAAAAATGCCCACTTTTTCTCAGGTATGGGACTACGAGAGAATTACACCAGCCAGTGCAGCTGGTGAAACACTGAAGTCAATACAGGGAGCCATAGGTGAATACTTTGAACGCCGCCATTTTTTTAATGAGATCGTAGCTGGCAGTGAAAAAACATTATACGAAATGATGGATCCGCCAGCCGCAGATGCTTTTACAGAAGCGTTTGTTCAGACTTCTTCGCTGACAGAGGATGCGGTCAAGACCCACAGATTCAAGACTACTCGCGCCTTCAATCTGTTTAGCCTGGAGAAACAAGAAATCCCAGCGGTCATTATTGCTCTCGACAATATAACAGCTGCTGATGACCTGAAATTTTACCCTGACAGAGATACATGCGGATGTAGCTTTCATGGTAATTTAAACGATGCTATGGACGGTGCCCTGTGCGAGTTTATGGAAAGACAGTCGTTACTGCTTTACTGGTTACAGGGAAAAGCAAACACTGAAATTTCTGGAGACGTCATAACAGGGATCAACTATATAGATGAAATTTTAGTAGCCCTCAGAGCTGAAGGTGAGCTCAGAATTTTCGATATCACCCTCCCCGGAGCGCCAGGACACGCAGTACTGACGCTTTATGGTACAACAAATAAATGTAGTCAAATAAAATATAGTACCGGGTTATCTTATGCCGGTAGTCTGAAAAAAGCCCTGTGTAAATCTGTAACGGAACTATGGCAATCATATATATGTATGCACAATTTCCTTATTGGTGGCTATACCGATGAGGATATCATTGACAGCTATCAGCGCCATTTCATGTCATGCAACAAATATGAGTCCTTCACTGATTTGTGCGAAAACACCAGGCTGCGGCATAAGGATGTCATATTGTCTCTTGAAAACAATACATTAGAAGATGATTTACTTAGCTACCTAGAAAAAATATCTAGTAATATTTTTGTTTACTATGCGAGAGAAAGAATTAGCGACCATCTTGTCTGGTATGCAAAAATAGTAAGTCCTGATTTTTTCCTTCATATGAACGGTTCAGGAGCACTAAATTTTAACAATAAACTATACTGTGCCGGAAACGGTATTAAACAAAGAGAATCTAAAATGGTTCCATTTCCATAAGGAAATATTGTGGCAACATTAAGAATGACGATTATTTTTTTAATGGAACAAATCAGAACTCCTTTTAGCATAATATGGACTATTATGTCTCCAACCGTGTTGTTCTTTTTTCTGCATTTCAATGAAATTGAACAGCATTTCGGTGATACATTATGGCTGAAGCATCAGATATCGTGGTTCGTAGGATATATTTCATTTTCTGTTGTTCTTTTTAATTACTGTCTGTATCTGACAGGCAGAAGAGAAAGTGGTTTTATTGCTACCTTCGTCCACAGTATAGAGGGCCGTTTGTTGTTTATTCGTTCTCAATTGATGGCTTCTCTTATCATGTCAGTTATGTATGTGTTATTTTTTATTACAGTCGTATTCATTGGATTCCAGGCACGGCCAGACTATCAGACGGTTATATTAATTTTAAAAACTATATGCATAAATGTGATGATGATGATTTCACTGACGTTTATGGCATCATTCCGTGTGACTTTCCAGACAGCCAGCACTATCTATTCCGTGTTGATAACGGTGTGTATGGTTTTAGGGATCGTATCATTAAAATATAACGATGGACTAGTTTACTGGATTAATATCATAAATCCGATTGCCATATACTCCACACTTCTCCAGCCAGGCATTGAGTTATCGTACATCACTATTTTAGTCTATGGCCTCATGTTTATCATAAGTCTGATTTCAGCGCTGACCTTCAAAACAGAACCAGTGTGGAGTTCTCAATGACTTTACCACTTTTAGAAATAAACTCCCTTAGCTTTTCATACAAAGGCCATCCTCCTGTATTCAATAATCTGTCGCTTGAAATAAAGCAGGGAGGACTGATAGGTCTGCTTGGTGAAAATGGGGCCGGGAAAACTACCCTCTTTAACATAATAAAAGGGGGAAGCGACAATTATGAAGGTTCTGTCAAACGTTACTTCACTGGTGGTGAAATGGTAAGTCTGCCTCAAGTGATAAATCTTTCCGGGACGCTTAGAAATGAGGAGGTTTTTGATCTAATTTGCTGTTTTAATAAATTGACCAAAAAGCAGGCGTGGGCAGAACTTAACAGTAAGTGGAATGATGATTTTTTTATCCGGTATGAAAAAATAAGACATAAAAGAACCTATACGGTAAGTTATGGTGAAAAACGATGGCTTATAATATCCCTGATGTTAACTCTCTGTAAGGATGCCCGTTTCTTTTTGCTGGATGAACCAACGGTTGGTATTGACATTCAATACAGAATGATGTTGTGGGATCTTATTAACGAAATTGCCGCTAATGGGAAAACTATTTTTTTCTCAACACATATATTTGATGAACTTACCAGAGGGTGTATTCCATTCTACATGTTGTCTAGGAATGGTATTAAGCACTATACTGATATGGATAATTTCATGCATGTAAACAACGAAAATACGCCAGAAAAGGCTTTTATCAAAGAAATTATGGGAGCTGAGGGTTGATTGATGGAGATTAATGGTAAAAAAATAACAAAAAGACAACTGAATGAAGCGAAAATATCGAATGCTAGCTACTATAATTGTATTTTTGAACGTATTCAACTAGACAATATAAACCTTCGCGATTGTGAGTTTGAAAATTGCCTGTTTATAAACTGCTCATTAAAAACCTTGAGTCTCGATTTTTTTAAACTTATTGATTGTGAGTTTAAAAATTGTTTACTGCAGGGTGTGAACGTCTCTGATATTATGTTCCCCTGTACGTTTTCTCTTGATAATTGCGAAATGAGATTTATTGACTTAGTCGGTTTGCGATTGCAGAAATCAAGTTTTTTATTTACAAAGTTCAGAGATTGTTTATTTGAAGAAACTGATCTCCGTAAATCTGATTTCACCGGGTCGGAATTTTATAATACCGAATTCAGGCATTGTGATTTATCTCGCTGTGACTTTTCATTGACTGATGGCCTTGATATAAATCATGAAATAAATAAGGTTTCTTCTATGAAAATTCCTCAGGATGCCGGTTTTAAAATCCTTAAAAGGATGGGGGTTATTATTTCATGATTCCGGTTGAGTATTAATAATTTACTCAGTGCGATATTTATTAAAGTTATTTAATATTTCAACTATCGTCATAATTAGCGATATTAAGAATAGTAATTAACAAACCTAGGTAAATTATAAAAGTATTTCCATGTGAGATAGGGGAAATCTTATGTATTTAAAATCATATAGTTAGGTTTTTTAACGTACGTTTTGCTTCCATTGACCCTCAACCCACTTAGTAGCCCCTAAAAAGGATCCATAAGAGATCCTTTTTAACAATTAAACCTTAACGTAAGTTTTCGTTCCACTGAGCGTCAGCCCCAAGTAAAAACATTTTAAATACAACATGTTAATACCATTATCGTACGTTTCCGTTCCGTTGGACCTCAAACCCCGTAACTTAATTCTGCGGAAGTTTCACAGCCACTTCGTACCAGCGCAGGATGTGTCCAGTACCCCTGTTCATCACGTTTCACTTCAGCGGCGATAATCATTTTTCTTTCTCCTTGTGTTCGCTATGCTTTGTCGTTGATTTCATAACGGTTATGGATTTTTCTTCAGCACCGGCTTCCCGGTATTTCAGAAACTCTACGACCTTTCTTACCAGACTCTCCGAATCCCGATCGCGTAGTAGTGGAATGCCGGCCTGCCTCAGAACCTCTTCCAGCAGAATATCGCGCCGGATACGGTGTTTTTTCTGGTGTGAGGCATCATCCAGTTCAACTGCGCCGATGATAGCGAAGGTATGGATGTCAACGATGACCACATCGCAGTGCCACTGTGATGCCATCCGGAAGAGTTGCCACCAGGTCCGGGATCGTGGCCGGATATGGGGAGAGAGTGTGGCAATATCTGCCACCCGGACCTGAGGACACAACAGCCAGCGTGTTCGGCTGGTATGCCTCAGCAATGCCCGGAAAAAATGTTGTTCCCGTGGCGTCATCAGTGTGTCATTACCCACCCAGACCCGCTGGCGACACAACCGTTGCTCAGCCTCTGAGGGGCGAATACCCAGGGCTTTCAGTGACCTCAGAACCGGGGAAGTCTTCGTTACTGCGCGTCCTTTCAGAAGCAGCACCAGAAATCCCAGCAAACTCAGCACAACAACGGTACTGCCCGCCATCATTAATATCTTTGCCATGTATTTTATTCCCTGATGTTCCTTTCTTTCCCGATGCGTTTTCCTGTCGTCTTCCTCATCTTTCTGTCCCTCTTCTGATAAGGCAGAACTCTGCCGGCAGCCTGTCGAGCAACGCGCGGCGAAATACATTCGGCAGTCCTCTCCCGGCTACAACATCAGCAATCAGAACTGATATGACGCTAATCTGCAGGAAGTGGCACAGGACAAAACCAATCTAATGCACCAGTTCCGCAGCAGGCATATTACGAAGAGCATTAATCAGCCGGATGGCATCCTGTGGGGAACCCCAGGCGAGAATACCGATACCGACCAGCATCACCGCCGGCGTATACAACAGCCCCCGGCTGATAACCCGTCCGGTCAGGCCTGTAAGCTCACACCTTTGCTGGCGAAACACCTCATCATCCCGGAGGATTTCCCATTCCAGCCGGGCCTTTTCATAGCGCGGCACCTCGGCCACCACCTGAATACCGTCGCGAATACTGACCAGCGGTGAGACCTCTGGCTTTCTCATCCGGTCGATGTGCCGGGTGTACAGGGCCAGACCGGCCCAGAACAGCGCGACAGATAACGCAACCAGATAAAATCCGCTTGCCCGGGATACAGGAGAAAATAAAACCATCTGAACCAGTGCCAGCGCGCAGCCGTATAAATAACAGAATAACTGCTGCTCAGGGCGCAGAATGAAATATCTGAACATATTGATTCCTTTTTAGATAAAAATAACATTCACAGCCGTCTTAATTTCATTATCGCCAGACCACTGTTTTCTCATACACCGCAATCACACCACGCCTGATTAATTCCTCTTTAACGCGACCATAAAGCGCCATGCCTTTTGTATTACCGGACAGGGATTTAATATAATTCATCAGGGATGAAGTATTCGCCGGGCGGTTCCCTGCAGATTTTTTACTTAATGACTGGACTTTATCGGTCAGGTGCAGCACTTCATCGTTACTGATTACCATAGGTGCCGCCTTCGGTTTCTCTGCAGAGCAAGGCGATGATATACGGCAACATCGTCTCCCCGCCCTGCATAGCTCGGCAATGACGCCATCATAGCCTTTATCATTCGAGATAATATGAAATATCGTCTCTTCCGGTGCAGTCGCGCTAAGTCTTCCCAGCTCAAACACCAGATGGAAGTCCACATTATTTTTTGACACATTCGAAACCTGGAATACGCTTACCGATATATCACCTGCATACGTTACAGCTGGAAAACGTATAAACTCCTGCTGAGGCCCGGTAAATAAAATAAGGCGTTCATAACGGGACAGACGGACATTTTCAAGTGTACCAATATTTTCATAATCTACGAGAGCAATAATTTTTTCAGTCATCGTCATCCAGAATCTGTCTGCACGGACAGTTATGATGCCGCAGCCTGTAATGCGGCAAATATAAAATGAATACCTGTTGCTATTTCAGGCATACCCTCAGCTAATTTTCGTTACATCTATTAGCTGAGGATTCCCAGGTATAATTATCAGGAATGGGTAAATATAATTAAAGGGTCTGACTCATCTTTCGTTCAGCTCGCAGCAGCTCCTTCATCATGCGCTCACTGGCGTACTGCGCTTCCTCTGCAGTGACGGTCGCAACGGCATTCCCCTGCAGATCATAGCGGGAGGCCCCCACCTTCATCCGGGACAGATAGTCCGCAGACCGGGTCAGACTCTTCAGGCACTTAATGACCTGTTTATGCGACAGCGGCAGGTCGCGGTTCACAATGTCGGCAAACAGCTGCTCGCGCATTCCCCTCGCCAGCAGACGGGGTGAGTTTCCGTCGAACAGCTGTGGCCAGAATGCCTTCAGGGTCATGATGGCCTGTTCCGGCGGCAGCAGGCGAAGATAACGCACCGGAGGTGGCGTCTTTACCGCTTTATCCGGCGCCGGCGCAGCGTTGCGCGCGTCGGCTTCGGCCGCTTGTTTAGCCTTCTCAAGTTTCGCTTTCTTTGCCTTCCAGGCCGGCGGGGACGAGACCACCACGACCTTCTTTCGGCGCACCACACCAGGAGCAGGGGTTGCCTCTGCGGGGGCCGTGCTGTTCTCCGCCGGTTTTCGTTTCAGGCTCAGTACAGGGCGTTTTTCTTCTGCCATAACAATTGCCTATCGTTCAGTTAATAAGAGCTACTATACCTGAACGGTATCACCCTTTCCTGCTCCTGCGTTCACATTGAGACGACAATACCCAGTACCGCCAGGTGCACGGCATAGAACATCACGAAGAACTGCCGCGGCCAGAAGCGTTTCACACGTTCTCCGGCAGATGAGCACACCATCAGCGTCAGCAGCGCAATCGCCAGTCCGGCCACTGATTCACTCACGTCATGCATATTCATCAGCAACACCATGAGGGCCCACAACACCCCGTATCCCAGCCGTTCCGGTGCATGCTGTGCGCGACAAAGCAGCCAGCTGGCGGTGAGCATGCCCACTCCGGCCATGCCGTAGCTGCCGGTTGACAGGGGTATCCAGGTGACCAGCAGTCCAGCCGCCGGGAGGGTGTAATACCAGGACGGCTGGCTGACCCACCGCAGGACCTGGCCCGTAACGGCAAAGGCAAACAGAATATTCCCGGTATACCACGGGTACCCGATGAGCATAAACGACACCTGGGCGACCAGCGCCCAGCCCCACAGGCTGTTCAGTTGAGACTGGCGTATTTCCGCGTGCCGTGCCAGATTCATTCCCCATGCCAGACCGAACAGCGGAAAACAACCACGTCCCAGCAGGCGCATCACTTCATTGTTTCCGGCCAGCAGTAAGCCGGTGTGGTCAGTCACCATCAGTACCAGTGCGACCGTTTTAATCATATCCGTTTGTCCCGGTGTCCAGGTCAGCA
>ERZ791611.380-NODE-380-length-44969-cov-13.686623_pt1 | contig 44969 bp, 37 predicted proteins | sample MGYA00510275_ERZ791611 | MGnify/ENA primary metagenome ERZ791611 (study PRJEB30046, sample SAMN00791912) | human gut metagenome | study: EMG produced TPA metagenomics assembly of the A metagenome-wide association study of gut microbiota in type 2...
GCCTTGCAACGCGATTCGGAGCTCGGCATGGAAGCGGCGACGCTGCGGGTGGTGATGAGCAAGTATTTGAAAAATGCGACGGTGCGAACCTATACCCATAGCGATGGCTACGATATTTACGCCAATAACAAGCAGCAGATGGGCTTTGTGAATGGCTCGTTTAAGCGGTATTTGAAGGATAACCAGAAGCAATCGATTTCTTTGGATTCTCTTGATGGAGAGCGATACGAGGTGTATGCAAAACGTGTTAGTCAACGACCAATATTTCAAACGACAAATGACGAGGAGCTATGGTATCTTACGTGGGCTGTGGTGGCGGATAGCGATAAAAGGCTGCCGTACCGCGGCAAGCGCAACAGCAATCGCTCGGTGGCAACGGCGGTGTATCCGTACTATCAATACTTGGACGTGGTACAACCGTAACGTCTCTGAAATAAAAGGCCAGGAGGGCCTATTCACCTATTTAGCGGTTATCATTGGAGCGGCTATGCTGACGGCGTGGATTGGGCTAGTATCGATGATGACGCCGGTTATTGGCAGTGCCCATGATGAGGTGGTACTAAATCGCGTAACCTATCGAGCGGAAGCGGAGACCATGGTTATCCTAAAACAGCTTATGAATAATCCTACACTGTACCCATCAGACACGTTTCTGACCTTGCGTGATAATGACCGGGAGAAGCTTGTGCTGCTATATAACAGGGATACACCGATTATGACGAAGCCGAAGACCTCGTCAGATGGGGCTACCGAGCCGGATACGGAGCTCAACACGGCCACCACGGAGCCACCGGTAGCGCCTAATGTGCCCAGTTCGGGTACCACTACAGGTACAACGACACCAGATGGCGGCGCAGGTTCAACAGCAACTGGCACAGCAGACTCAACAGCGACCGGTACTGATGGTACGACGGTTACGCAGCCGGGGCGAGAGTCGATTATCCAGGTAGAGTACACCGAAGCTACCACACATGCAACGGTCGTGGCGTGGGTTCATTTCATATGGGTAGACGATGCGTCGGGCACGCGCAAGATGCAAATAACGAAGATGGTGATGAGTTAAGGGCTTGTTGTGAACGTAATAGATAAGAAGGTAAAGCAAACGTAGTTAGAAGGTAATGTAAGAAAGGTGGCAGGTTATGGCACAGGAAAAGGCGTTTTGTGGCTTAGCGGTAACGGATGATGAATTGGTGTTTACGACAGTTTATAAGAATGAGCTCGGTTATGCGGTGCGGAATCTGTATCGCGAAGAGCGGGGCAATAATTTGAGTGAAGACTTGGTCAAGCTAGAGACTAAAGCGGACATGAAAAGCTATGGCCTTGGTGCAGCCCGAGAAGGGGATTGGCGCAGTCATTTGCAGGTTGTGCCGGTTATGACGAATCCGGAGTTGTCGAGGACAGCAAAGTTTCAGTTGCCGGAATTTGTGGAATGGGACGAAGGCACCTATTCGCATGACTATATGGTAGGGCAGCTGCCGGACGGCGGGGCGCTGAAGAGCGCGGATCAGCAGAAACGTGAGCTATTATACATCGTGGCTATTCCCAATAGTATCATCAAGCCTATGGCCTTTGGCCTGTTACTCAGTGATTTGCCGGTGGAGCTTCTTGATTATTGGTCCTCGTCAATTACGAAGCTGTATGACGAAAAGGACGGTCAGGTTTTTATCACTGTGAAAGACGATTCTGTGGACATTACGGCGTGGTATCGTATGATGTGTGTCAGTCGCCACCAAACGCCGGTGGACGAATCGGCGGTGCGCATTGCCTTAGAGGAAGCGGATGCGGCGCTGGTGGATTTAGGCACTACGGGCATTCGCGGTCTTCATATTTATGGCGATAGCCAGGCTATTGGCGGCGAAGGCTTGTACGAGTATTATGGCCGGTTGCCGAAGGTACAGATTAGCTCCGAGGCGGATGCGATGAACTACGAAATTGGCGAGGACGTTATTAGCGATGTAGCCGTTGGCCTTGCCATGCGCTTACTGGACCCGGTGAAACGACCGCAAGAGGCGTAGTGTATGATTAATTTCTTGACGAGACAGGACCGGTGTGTCTGTTTGTATCGGCGCCATCGCCGTACGATAAAGGCCGTTGCTATCGGCCTTTGTGCTGTGCCGGTGCTGTGTATGATGCTCGGATATCATCAGCTGAGCCAGGCGTGGACGACGCAGGAACGGCTTAATGAATTGCAAGCGGCGGCAGGACCCTTACATGGCCGCGTCACGAGCTATGAGAAGAGTATTGAACGATGGCAGAGCCAGCATAAGAAGCCGGATATGCTTAATCAAGGCCGGTTGCTGGCTATTGCCGATGCGGCTACGGACAGCCGAAGTCTTACGGATGGTACTATCGTGTTAGATTCCATCCGCTTTACCGATAAAGAAGTAACCATTGAAGGACGAGGGGCGTCGCAAGCGGCTGTAACCGCTTATGAACAACGCTTGCAAGGCGCCTTAAAAGGAGTGAAATTGCATGACAAGCAAGGAGTGGCAGGCGCTACTGATAAATCTAAAGTACGAAGCAATACAGTGGCATTCCGCATTGTGGGCAGCTATGGCAACACTAAAGCTACCGCGAAAGCAAATCCTCCTCGGAAGTAGTCTGTGGGTCATCGGCCTTGTAGCCTCCGTAAGCGTCGCGGTGTACGGCGCTCATTTACAAGACGATGCTAACGCAGCCATTAATGAGCTAGCTTTACAGCGTGATGGCGATAATGAAGTCATAGCCGGCGCCTCCTATCGGCTATTGCAGCAATTGAAACAGCGCCCATCGAAGGAAGCTGTAAAGCACTTTTTTCAAGATGCCTTGAGCGGCAAAGTGTTGAGCTTGGTAAGCTGGGAAGATAACAGTGGCGGCGCTGATGATGGTGAACGGGCTGGCGCCGGGCGCGGTGACGAAGGCTCAGAAAAACGCAAGGTTGATGCATCGCGGGGCAGCGTGACGGTGGAAGTAGCTGGCTCCTTGATGGATTATTTCACCTTGATCAATGAATTCCAGGAGCAATACCCTACGGTGGCCGTGAAACCGGTGACGGTACAGCGCAAGGATGGCATGGGGCACATGCGGTTTCAATTAGATTTGTAAAATTGCATAAATATATCGCCAAGGGCCGTTGGATGTAGTAAAATAAAACTAAAATTACATTGTGAAAAAAGAAGAACAGATAAACTACAACGACGAAAATGGATGGTATTTCAGATGAAGCGAAACATTATCTTAGTGGGCACCATGGGAAGCGGCAAAAGTCACTTAGGCCGTAACCTTGCAGACGTGCGGGGGTGGCAGTTTGTCGACACCGATCGGCTCTTGGAGCGACGCTATCATCGACCGATTGCAGAGATTTACGAACGCTTAGGCGAGCGGGCATTTCGGTCGGCTGAACAAGAAATTTTAAAAAAAGTATGCATGTACCACGAGGCGGTTATTTCGGTAGGTGGCAACTTTCCTATTGAAATGAGAACCCTTCGGTATTTGCAAAAATATTCGTACATTATCGGTATTCGCGCAGCGGGTTACCGAATTGTAAAGCGGGTCAATCGACGCATTGGCAAACGACCTACCATGGATTACACCGATGTGGCAGGCTTTGTGGAAAGTATGATGCGGCGCTGGAAGCCCATCTATAAAAAATGTGACTATGTCATAGATACGACGCACGGACGCACGGAAGCGTTAATAGAAGATATTAATCAGCGGTTACAGGACGAAGCCATCGCGTTTAAGCGCCGTAAGGTACATAAAGGAGGCATTTCTGATGAAAAGAATCGCAGTGTTGACTAGTGGCGGTGATGCGCCGGGTATGAATGCAGCGGTGCGTGCTGTAGTACGCGCCGGTATTGATCAGGGCTTAACAGTGTTTGGCGTTATGCGTGGGTATGAAGGTTTACTCAACGATGAAATAAAAGAACTCTCTCGACGTGACGTAGGTAGTATTGTCAATCGCGGCGGTACGATGCTGAAAACAGCGCGGTGCTTAGAGTTTAAAGAACCGGAAAAGCAGCAGCAGGCTATCGAAGTGTTGAAGAAGCATCAAATCGATGCGTTAGTCGTAGTCGGTGGCGACGGTTCTATGGCCGGCGCTATGGCCTTGGCTGGTCTTGGCATGCCGACGATTACCTTGCCCGGCACGATTGACAATGATATGTGCGGCACTCAGTACACCATTGGCTTTGATACGGCGCTGAATACGGTAGTTGACGCTGTAAGCAAGATTCGCGATACCACGACGGCCCATGACCGCGTAGCTATCGTTGAAGTTATGGGTCGTCATGCCGGTCACATTGCCGTTGGCTGTGGTCTCGCTTGCGGCGCCGAATTGGCGTTGATCCCGGAAAATCCGTTGCCCTTAGACGATGTGTGCGAACATTTGAAGAAGAGCCATGCAGCGGGCAAGACGAACAGTATTATCGTCGTTGCCGAAGGGGCATACCATGGCTTTGACGTATGCGCTCACATTAAGAAATGCTTAGGCCTTACGCCGAGCGTAACCGTGCTTGGTTATTTACAGCGCGGTGGTGCGCCGTCGGCGAAGGATGCCACGATGGCAGCGTTAATGGGCAAGAAAGCTATCGACAGTTTAATGTCCGGTACGGTGAATGCGCTTATTGGCGTTATTGATGCAGATATTGTCGCAACTCCTTATGAACAAGCAAAAAATATGCGGTTCCCGGTGTCTGAACAGGAATACGAATTGATTAAGACCTTGGGCCGTTAATATTGAGTATAGCTATGATTCCTCGGCAAATATAGCAAGCTAGTTTGCTGGGGAATCAAAATTTTTAATGTAGTAAGGCTATGTAGTAACTTTTTCATATGTATCTCATGAAGAGAGACTATAATCCACACTATAAAAATTAAGTACGGCGTCGTGTGCCTATGTGTGTAATCGTGTATCAGAATTGGTCATTGTATTTCCGATTTTCTTACATAAGAACCGAGTAAGCAAGATTCACGGAGCCCGGTTAAAACGAAGGAGTAGCAGTATATGAACAAGGAAAAGTTGCGGGAGATTATCACCAGCAAGAAGCTTTGGTCAATTATCGTTATTATTGTCCTCATTGCTGGTGGGTATTATTATTACAAAAATAAAACGGCAACGCCGACGGCCAACTATACGACCGGTACGGTAACCCGTGGTAATATTTCGTCTAACATCAGTGCCACCGGTACGATTAACCCGGTTAACTATGTCGATGTTTCTACAAACGTAGCCGGTATCTTGGAAAGCGTAAATGTTAAGGAAAATCAGCAGGTTACGAAGGGCGAAGTCATCGCTCGTATCGATAGCCGCCAGTTGCAGGCTACGGCTGATGATGCGAAGGCTACGTTGGCTAACACGAAAGCCGATTTTGATCGTTACAGCACCTTGCTTAGCGAAGGCGCTATTTCCCAGCAACAGTATGATACGGCTAAGATGAATTACGATAAAGCCGTTGCAGCGTATGACCGTGCAGAAGCACAGTTGTCCGATTCTGTTATTACCGCGCCGATGAGCGGCGTTATCATTGGTACGCCGTTGAAGGCTGGTCAGACCATCAGTACCGGTATTTCCACGCAGATGATTATTGCTACTATCGCTGATTTGAGTCAGCTTGAAATTTACTTAACCGTCGATGAAACGGATATTGGTAACATCAAAAAAGGCGCAAAGGTTGATTTCACCGTCGATGCCCATCCGGGTAAAACCTATACCGGTACGGTTCGCGATATTGCGTTAGGTACTAAGGGTAACATGGGTACTACGTCCAGTAGCGTAGTGTACTACACCGTTCGCGTTTCCATTCCGGAACAGTATTCCGCTGATTTCTTCCCGACCATGACGGCCCGTGCTACAATCCACGGTCAGGAACAGAATAATGTATTGATTGTACCGCTCGCAGCAGTTCGTACTGATAAATTGGGCGAATATGTATACGTAATCAAGAACGGTAAGCCGGAACGTACTTCTGTAACAACGGGCATTACCGGTGATACGATGATTCAGATTGTTAAAGGCGTTAACGAAGGCGATGAAATCGTCGTTAGCGGTGATGTAAATTCGTCTTCATCATCGTCGTCAAGCTCTAAAAAAGCCGGCGGACCTATGTTCTAGGAGGCGGCTATGAAAAAAGAAGTTATTTCGTTGAAAGGGATTACCAAGACCTACGTCAATGGCAAGCTGAAGGTGCCGGTTTTACACGGCATTGACCTTACCATTTACGAAGGTGAGTTTGCCTCTGTTATGGGGCCGTCCGGATCTGGTAAATCGACTTTCATGAACATACTGGGCTGCTTAGACAGACCGACGTCCGGCTCCTATAAGCTGGATGGTGAAGAAGTGGCATCGCTTAACGATGACCAATTAGCCTATGTGCGCAATAAGCGCATTGGCTTCGTATTCCAAAGCTTTAACCTGTTGCCGAAATTGACGGCGCAGGAAAACGTAGCACTGCCTATGGTCTATGCCGGCGTACCGCGCAAGGAACGCAATGAACGAGCAGCCCAGCTCTTAACGGCCTTAGGACTTGGCGACCGTCTTGATCATTTGCCGGCGGAACTTTCCGGTGGTCAGCGTCAGCGTGTGGCTATTGCACGTGCATTGTCCAATGATCCGTCCATTATCATGGCCGATGAACCGACCGGTAACTTGGATTCCAAGGCCAGTGTGGATGTTATGAATATTTTCACTAATTTGTACAAGGAAGGGCGTACCATTATCTTGGTAACTCATGAACCGGATATTGCAACCTATGCAGGCCGCAACATTGTGCTGAAGGATGGTTATATTTTGGAAGACCGTCCGAACGCGCACATGACCGGTTTAGAAGGAGGTGGCGCTAGTGTATAAAGAAGGCTTTCTTATGGCATGGGCGTCCATCGTTGCCAATAAAATGCGTTCCTTGCTGACCATGCTAGGTATTATCATCGGTGTTGCTGCCGTTATTGCTTTGGTGTCCATCGGCTATGGCGTACGCCAGCAGATTCAGGACTCCATTTCTAGCTTAGGTAGTAACTTGCTCATGATTTACCCAGGCGCACCGCGTACACCAGGTGTGCGACCGACAGCGGATTCGCAGAAAACGCTGAAAATCGGTGATTATAATACCATTGTAAAATTATCTGACGTTGACATGGCATCACCAGTGTCGGCCGGTTCGTCCTATATTTTGATTTACACTAGTAAAAACTGGACCACTCAGGTAATGGGCGTCAATGGTAACTTCCAGTACATTAATAACTGGACTTTAAAATCCGGTCGTTTTATTACGGATTCTCAGGTACAGCGCCGCGAACGTGTAGCCGTTATTGGTAATACGGTAGCAACGAACCTGTTTGGTACTGAAGATCCGGTTGGTAAGGATATACGTATTAAGAACAATCCGTATAAGGTTGTCGGCGTATTGGAACCGAAGGGTTCTGGTAGCTTCGGTAATGACCAAGACGATGTGGTATATATTCCGTACACCACAGGGATGGAACGTTTGCAAGGCGTTGATTACCTGCGCATGATTTACGTTAAAGGTAAGGATGGCGTTGACTTAAATCGCTTGCAGTCAGATATTGAAAACATTATGCGCGTACGCCATAATATTAAAAATCCGGCTATGGATGATTTCAACGTTCGTAACATGGCGACGGTTATGCAGACTATGGAAGAAACGACCGGTACAATGACCTTGTTCCTCGGTGCCGTTGCAGCCATTTCCTTGGTCGTTGGCGGTATTGGTATCATGAACATCATGCTTGTATCTGTTACAGAACGAACGCGTGAAATCGGTGTTCGTAAAGCCTTAGGGGCCACCTATCGCGTCATCGTTATGCAGTTCCTTATCGAAGCGGTGGTTATAAGCCTTATCGGCGGTCTCATCGGTATCGTCGTCGGCATCGGCGCGTCGAAGCTTATAGCGACGTTCACGTCCATGAAGACCGTTATCTCTATGGGACCAATTCTCTTGTCCTTCGGCTTCTCTATGGCCATCGGCTTAATCTTTGGTCTCTATCCGGCCCGTAAGGCCGCTAAGCTCAACCCGATTGATGCATTGCATTACGAATAGTTCGTTGATAACAGGTATTCAAAACCGTTATCTTGCAATCTGCTTAAGATGGTATACAATAGAATAAGGTATATTTCAAAGCCTTGTAGTGTTTTTCTACAAGGCTTTGTAGTTGTTAGTCATGGCGATTTTAGGACGCCTAAGACTAGCGATAATTTAGGTAAAAAGGGGTTCAACACCATGTTAATATCTTGGAATAGCACACAGGCGTGTAACTTAAAATGTAAGCATTGCTACCGCGATGCCGGCGATAAGGCGACGAAGGAATTATCCACCGCCGAAGCAAAGACGTTAATCGACCAGATTGTGAAGGCCGGTTTTCGCATTATGATCTTTAGTGGCGGCGAACCGCTCATGCGTCCCGATATGATTGAGCTCGTTGGCTATGCATCGTCAAAAGGCTTGCGTCCGGTGCTCGGTACTAATGGTACATTGCTGACGCCGGAAACGGTAAAAGCGTTGAAGGAAGTGGGCGCTCTTCGCGTAGGCATTAGCCTAGACAGCCTCGATGAAGCGCGTCACAATGAGTTCCGCGGCCATCCGGATGCGTTTGCTATGACCATGGCAGGCATCGAAAACTGCCGCGCCGGTGGTCTTGATTTCCAGATTCACACGACCGTAACCCAGATGAATAAAAACGAAGTGCTGAACATGACAGATTGGTGCGAAGCCAATGGCGCCAAGGGCCATCACGTGTTCTTCTTGGTGCCTACGGGCCGTGGCAAGGAAATCGAAGAAACAACGCTTCACACCGACGAATACGAAGGTTTGTTGACGGCGCTTATGGAAAAGCAGAAGCACACGTCCGTTGAAATAAAACCCACCTGCGCACCGCAGTTCATGCGTATCGCCCAGGACCAAGGGCTCCATTTGCGCTATAGCCGTGGTTGTTTGGCCGGCATCAGTTACTGTATAATTAGTCCTATAGGCGATGTACAGGCGTGCCCGTATTTACCGGTTGTGTCCGGCAATGTGCGCGAAACACCGTTTGATGAATTGTGGCGCAATGACGAAATTTTCCGTCAGTTCCGCAAGGAAAAGCCGAAGGGGTCCTGCGGTGTGTGCAAGCACTATGACATTTGCGGAGGTTGCCGTGCCAGAGCCTATTATTACACCGGCGGCGATTATTTAGCGGAAGAACCGTGGTGTAAATACAGCACACATAAGATTAAGTAACGAGTATTACAGTCGAAGTGAAGCGCTACAAAAGCGCTTCGTAGAACGGCTGCGTTCAGATTATTTCACAGGATGGAGTAGGGAGCGAAGGAGGCATACATGGAAAAAGAAATGCGTACGTTGGTTGATTATTTCAACATGCTGCGTTCACGAAATACCTATGAAGCATGCAACTCGATTGAGGTAACCGGTGGCGACCTAGGCCATATTGAAATGACCTTCAAAACGGAAGCGGGTCGTCATGCCAATTTTAGAGGGCAGCTTCACGGCGCGGTGCTCCTCGGCTTTTCGGATACGCTGATGGGTACGTCGTGCTTTACGCTCAGCAAAAGTGTAGTAACCTTGGAATTAAAGGGCAATTTTGTGCAGTCCATGAAGGCCGGCGAAGTGGTGCGCGGCGTAGCCAATGTAGAACATAATGGCAACCGCACCATGGTTTGCACCTGCCGCTGCTATAACAGCTTAGGCGAGTTGACCTATATGGCAACGGGGACGTTCTTCGTGCTCGACAAATACGAATTGCCGCAGTTGCCGTGGCGTTTATAAGATACTACGCGTTTCCCACGCTTAGCGCTTAGGAGAAATGAAGCGGTTAGAAGCAGGTTTCTTTTGACAGAATCCCTCTAACTTGCTATACTGTATTGTAACTTAAATATAGGACGTAGGTTTCTACCAGAGAGACCTTGTCTTTGAAAGTAGCTATGACAAAATCGGCGCCGTTAACCACCGTTTTACAGAGAGCAGGGCCTTGGCTGGAAGCTTTGCAGACGACAACGGAATGCCTTTCCTTTTGGAGCTGCAAGCTGAATCGTGCAAACGCTAGTAGGCTTGCCGTCGTGTCGCGTTAAGGCAGGAAGAGTACTAATTAGGGTGGTACCGCGGATTTTATACCTTCGCCCCTTGCCGGGGCGGAGGTTTATTTTTTTTAGGAGGTTTTACGTAATGGAAGAAAAGTTGAAGGCGTTGCAAGCCGAAGCGATGCAGCAAATCGATGAAGCTGCACACTCCATGCAAGCATTGCAGGATGTACGCGTAAAGTATTTGGGCAAAAAAGGTGAAGTTACCGCCTTGTTAAAAGGTCTTGGCAAATTGTCGCCGGAAGAACGCCCGAAGATGGGTGCTTTGGTTAACAAGGTTCGTGAAGCTTTGGAAGGCTACATCGAAGAAACGAAGGCTAAAATTGAAGCTCGTGAAATGGAAGAACGATTGGCAGCAGAAGCTGTTGACATCACCTTGCCGGGCCGTAATTTACGCCAAGGTCATTTACATCCGTTGACGCAGGTTAACGAAATGATCGAATCGTTCTTTATGAAAATGGGTTACACCGTTGCCGAAGGTCCTGAAATTGAAAGCGATTATTTCAACTTCGAATGCTTGAACTTGCCGGCTGACCATCCGGCCCGCGACATGCAGGACTCCTTCTACATTACGGACTCCGTATTGCTTCGTACCCACACGTCGCCGGTACAGGCTCGCACGCTTCAGAGCCATGAACCGAACTCGCCGGTTCGCATTATCGCACCGGGCAAGGTATATCGCTGGGACTACGATGCTACGCACTCTCCGGTATTCCATCAGGTAGAAGGCCTCGTAGTGGATAAAGGCATTACCTTCGCTGACTTGAAGGGCACCTTGGAATCCTTCTTGCGCCACATTTTCGGCGAACAGACGAAGGTTCGTTTCCGCACCAGCTTCTTCCCGTTTACGGAACCGAGTGCCGAAGTAGATATTTCCTGCTGCATGTGCGGCGGTAAAGGTTGCCGTGTATGCTCGCACACCGGCTGGCTCGAAATTTTAGGCTGTGGCATGGTACATCCCAATGTATTGCGCTTGAACGGCTACGATCCTGATGAAGTAAGTGGTTTTGCGTTCGGTATGGGCGTAGAACGAATTGCCATGTTATTGTACGGCATCGGCGATTTGCGCTTATTCTATGAAGATGACGTACGTTTCTTGCAGCAGTTCTAGGAGGTTAGTAGCATGAAAGCAAGCTTAACATGGATGAATGAATTAGTGCCGATCGATTTCTCTAGACCGGCTCAGGAATTAGCCGACTGCTTGACCCAGGCAGGTATTCCGGTAGAAGAAGTAACCACGCCGGACAAAGGCTTGAAGAAGATTTATACCGGGAAGATTGTTGAAATCACCAAACATCCCGATGCCGATAAATTGCAGGTTTGCCAGGTTGAATGCTTAACCGAAGACGGCGAACCGACTACGAAACAGATTGTAACCGCTGCGACGAACGTACGCGTAGGCCAGATTGTGCCGGTAGCGTACCACAAATCTCGTTTGGCAGACGGTACTGAAATTAAAAAAGGCAAATTGCGCGGCCAGGTATCGGAAGGCATGTTCTGCTCCGTTGCCGAATTAGGTATTCCGAAGGATTTAGTATTGCCGGAAGAAGCAGAAGGCATCTACATTTTGCCGCCTACTACGCCGATTGGTAAATTGTTGACCGACGTATTGGATTTGTCTGATACGGTGTATGAATTCGAATTGACGCCGAACCGTGCGGATTGCTTCTCCATGGTTGGTTTAAGCCGCGAATTCGCTGTGTTGACGGATAAAGACGTAACGTTGCCGTCCGTTTCCGTAACGGAAACCGGTGCGCCGGCTAGCGATACTGTATCCATCTCCATCGATGATGCTGAATTGTGCCATCGTTTCATGGGCCGCGTGGTACGCAATGTGAAAATTGCGCCGTCTCCGATGTGGTTGCAGAACCGCTTGCGTAACTGCGGTATCCGACCCATTAACAACGTAGTGGATATTACGAACTATGTAATGCTCGAATGGGGCCAGCCGATGCATGCTTACGATGGCGACAAATTGGCAGGTCACAGCTTGACGGCTCGCTTGGCTAAAAAAGGCGAAGTATTGAAGACGTTGGATGGCACGGATCGCGAATTAACGGACACCATGCTCGTTATTGCCGATGCTAACGGCCCGGTTGGTGTTGCCGGCGTTATGGGTGGCTTCGATAGTGAAGTAACTAATGACACGACCACCGTTGTATTCGAAGCCGCTGTTTTCAAAGGCGCTTCCATTCGTCGTACTGCTCGTGCGTTGGGCATGCGCTCCGAAGCATCCGGTCGTTTCGAACGTGGCGTAAACCCGGCTGTAACGCCGACCGCTATTGATCGTGCTGCTCAGTTATTGCAGCAGATTTGCGAAGGCGCTGAAGTAGCTACCGGTGTTATCGACGTATATCCGTCGCCGGCCCAGGACCGCACCGTTGTATTCACGGCAAAACGCATCAATGAATACTTGGGCACGGACATTCCGGAAGACCGTATGATTTCTATTTTGAGCACCTTGGCGTTCAAGGTAACCAAAGATGGCGACACCTTGACCGCCGCTGTACCGTCCTGGCGCGATGATGTAACGGGTATGCCGGACATCGCTGAAGAAGTAGCACGTATTTACGGCTATGATAACATCGTAACTACGACGCCGTGGGCTAACCTTGCTGCCGGCCGCTTGAGCCCGCGCAAACAGCTCATCAAAGATACGGCTCATTACTTGGCTGAACATGGTTTATCTGAAATCATCACCTTCAGCTTCATGCATCAGGATAGCTTGAAGAAGATGAATTTGCCGGAAACTGACAGCCGTTACCAGGCAGTGCCGATTTTGAACCCGATTTCCGATGAATTCCCGTTGATGCGTACCACCTTAGTACCGTCCGTATTGGATGCAGCACTTCGCAACTTGTCTCAGAAGAACCACGACATTTGGTTGTTCGAAACAGCGGCTGTATACGAACCGAAGAGCTTGCCGATTACGGACATTCCGAATGAACATCACATGGCTTGTGGCGTGATGATGGGCAAGGTTACGGAACAGCAGTGGAGCTTGCCGCAGCGCGATACTGATTTCTATGATGTAAAAGGTATCGTTGAAGGCTTGCTTACGTCCTTGCGCATTGAAGGCTTGACCTTGGAAAAAGGCGACGTACCGTACTTGCACCCAGGCGTAAACGCTCGTTACACCGCACAGGGCAAAACCATTGCTGTGTTAGGTGAATTACATCCGCAAGTTGCGAAGAATTTCGACTTAACCGGTAAAGCATTCTTATTCGAAATCGACTTGTCCGCTATCTTAGAAGTAGTTAAAGACGTATTGCGCTACCAGCCAGTAAGTAAGTTCCCGGGCATGAGCCGTGACTTGGCTATCGTAGCACCGAAGAGCGTAAGCTCCGAAGCGATTAGCCGTGTTATCGCTGAAAAAGGCGGCGACAACCTGGAACGCGCCTTCGTATTCGACGTATATGAAGGCTCTCACATCGAAGAAGGCTTCCGCAGCTTAGCGTACAGCCTGTCCTTCCGTAGCACCGAAGGCACCTTGACCGATACGGAAGTTGACGAACACATCGAAGCTATCGTAACGGCGTTGAAAGAATTGAATTGCCATTTGCGTTAATGGATATGTGAAATAAAATTCTATACTGAAGGGAAAAGACAGGTAAATGCCTGTCTTTTCTTTTATATAAATTAAAAGTTCATTGACTTCAATTGAAAGAAATGGGATAATAAAATTAACCTTAGAGGTAAATTTTATTATAGGGGGCGTGCAAGCTGGATGTTAAATACAAGAACAAACAAATAGAAAAGATTTGCACTAAACATAAAGAAGCTGTGAGAAAATATGGGGATTTAATGGCATTTAAAATATCACAGCGTATACAGGAATTAAAGGCAGGCAGTAGCGTTGAAGAGCTTATACAGTATTCGGTCGGCAGATGCCATGCTTTGTTGGGAAATAGAAGTGGAGAGTATGCAATGGATTTAGTCCATCCACATAGATTAGTTTTTAAAAAAGTAGAGATAGAATTAAAAACAGTTATAGTTGTTAGTATAGAGGATTATCACTAGTAGGAGGTAGTATATGTACGAAAGTAAAAATTATATAGCGATTCCTCCTGGAGCTACTATAAAAGAGCAGCTTGAAACTAGAGGAATTACTCAAAAAGAATTTGCTTTGCGGATGGGGTTGTCGGAAAAGCATATTAGTGAATTGATTAATGGGAAAGTAGAATTGACTGCTAATGTAGCATCTAGATTAGCATCTGTTTTAGGGTTACCTGCTACTTTTTGGCAAAATTTAGAGGCAAACTACAGATCACAGTTGCAAAAGGTACAGGAAGAATTGCATATGGAAGCTGATATGGAACTGGCGAAGAAAATACCGTATAGCAAAATGGCTAATTTGGGATGGGTTGAAAAGACTCGGAAGCCGGTTGAAAAGGTGGACAATCTGAGAAAATTTTTTGAAGTAGCAGAATTAATTATCATCGATAATTTGAAGATGCCGGGTATTGCGTTCCGCGTAAATGGCGGTGATGAAGATAATGATTATGCACTGGCTGCGTGGGCTCAAAAAGCTAAATGTGAAGCTAGAAAGATAAATACCAAGGGCATCAATATACCAAAACTTCGACGTAGCTTAGAAAAAGTAAGAGCGTTAACAACAGAAAGTCCCTCAGAGTTCTGTAATCAGTTAAGAGATATTTTAAGTGAATGTGGTGTTGCTATTGTTTTTGTGCAACACTTAGATGGTTCGTATTTACAGGGTGCTTCTTTTTATGATGGGAAACGTATCGTTTTAGGTTTGTCTGTAAGAGGAAAAACTGCTGACATATTTTGGTTTAGTTTATTCCATGAATTGTATCATATCTTAGAAGGACATATTAACCATCAAGAAAGTACTACCGCTGAACAAGAAAAATCAGCTGATATTTTTGCTAGAGATACTTTAATTCCTCTTGAAAAGTATAATGAATTTATTGATCGTGGAAGTTACGATAGAGAATCTATTTGCAGTTATGCTGAGAAAATAGGAATTGCGCCAGGAATTCTTTTGGGAAGACTTCAAAAGGAGAATAAATTAGGCTTTAATGTGTATCAAGATTTGAAAGTAAAGTATAAGATAGGCTGATTTATTGCTTTTAAGCACCTACATTAGTGGGTGCTTTTTTATATGGCGATATGTGGTATAATAAGATATTAAGCGATTAAAGAACGTTATCTTTTTGACTCGTATAGATCACACCTTAGGAGGTACGGATGGAATTATTGGCTCCCGCAGGGACGACGGAAAATTTTCTGGCTGCCTTAGAAGCCGGCGCAGATGCGATTTATCTGGGCGGCAAACAATTTAATGCGCGTGCCAACGCGGCGAATTTTGATGGCGAACAGTTGCGCCGCGCCATTCGGCTCGCTCATTTGGTGGGCGCCTCCGTGTACGTAACGGTGAACATCGTCATCGGCGACGGTGAAACGGTGGCTTTGGCCGAATACTTGAAAGAGCTGGCGTTCTATGATGCGGACGGCATTATCGTGCAGGACTTGGCCGTAGCGCGGTTGGCGAAGAAGGTAGCGCCGACGTTGGCGCTACACGGCAGTACGCAAATGACGGCGACGAACTTAAGTACGGTTCGTTTCTTAGAGCGATTAGGCTTTACCCGCGTCGTATTAGGCCGCGAAGCCAGCTTGTCAGAAATTCAGTACATTACAAAGGAAGCGGCGGCGGAAATCGAAGTGTTCATTCACGGCGCTCTTTGCGTGTGCTATTCCGGCCAGTGCCTTATGAGTAGCTTTATCGGTGGTCGCAGTGGTAACCGCGGTGCTTGTGCCCAGCCGTGCCGCTTGCCTTACGAATTATTGCGTGGCGATGGTTCGGTGGTGAATGCACCGGACGAAGCATACGTCATGAGTCCAAAAGATTTAAATTACAGCGAGCACATGGCCGAACTCATGGCTGCCGGCGTCGCGTCCTTTAAGGTAGAAGGGCGCATGAAGAATGCGGAATATGTGAAATCAGTTATCGGCTCGTACCGTCACATTATGGATTCGGCGGGGAAGGTAACGAAGGCAGACAAAAAAGCCTTAGAACATGGTTTTAACCGCGGTTTTTCCACGGCGTATTTAGATAAAAATGTGGGACGCCCTATGATTACGGCGAAAGCGCCGGGCAATCGTGGTAAGCGTATCGGTCCTGATGAAGGCAAACTGGCCATGACGCTAGATAACCTCAGTCATTTCACCCGGAAACATGAGATTTACGCGTATCTGGATGGTGAAGAAGGCAGTGCACCGACGTTGACGCTGACCACGACTGACGGGACTACCGTTACGGTAACCGGTGATTATGTGGTGCAGAAGGCGCGGAAGACACCGACGTCGCCGGAAAAGGTGAGAGAACAGCTGGACCGCTTAGGCAATACGGTGTTTGAACTGGCCGATGTGTACGTGCCGGATATGCCGTGGATGTGGCCGTCTAGCGTATTAAACGCTATGCGCCGTGATGCGGTGGAAGCGCTGGAAGAAGCGCTCATTCGTCAGCATCAGGAAAAACGTCATGCAGAAGTGCAGCGCATTGCTGAAGCCGTTGGCAAACGTCATACGGAATTTGCACCGTTGACGGAACCGCTGCAAATTGGTAACGACACGGAAAAGGTAGTTGCTAATAAAGCGGCTGAAGCTATTCAAGCAGGCTTGCCGATTTTGTCGGTGCAGGTCGATGAGCTATGGCAAGTAGAAGAAGCCATTAAAGCGGGCGCTGAAGAAATCGTCTTCGGTGGTGACCGTTTGAATCGCCGTCCTTATGACAGCGCCGACTATGAAAAGGTTGTGGCGTTATGTAAGGAACAAGGCGTGTTGAGCCGCTTGGTAACGCCGCGCGTTATCAAAGAGGACGAAGCGAAGGCGTACAGTAAGACGCTTCGCCAATTAGTAGACGCTAAGCCGGATGGCATTGGCATTCATTGGTATGGCGCATGGGAACAGTTGTTGGCCTTAGGCTACGAAGGCGCCGTATATGGCGAAAGTAGCTTACAGCTTTTCAACTCCGAAGCCTTAGCGGCCGTACAGGCTCTCGGTATGAGTGGCGTTGTGGCGTCTCAGGAAGCGACATTGCAGCAGCTAAAAACGATGGCGAAGAATTCGACTTTACCGTTGACGGCTATCGTGCATGGTGTGCCGGAGCTGATGGTATCGGAATATTGTGTGATTAATAGCTTTGCCGGCATTGGGCACAAGGAAAACTGCCCGGCGCCGTGCTTAAAGGATTCGTACCGGTTACGGGATAAGACGGGGGCTGAATTCCCCATCAAAACTGATCCCTATTGTCGTATGCATATAATGAACGGCGCAGTGCTTGATATGCGCCCCTATGTGCCCGAATTACTCCGGGCTCGTTTGGCTGGCTGGCGCATTGATGGCCGTAGCCAAGACAAACGTTGGTTGAAGCAGGTTATTTCAGACTATAAAGGCTTGCGGGCCGGACAACTTCCGGTACCGCCGAAGAGCAGTGACGGCACCGTAACGCGCGGTCACTACTTCAAAGGCATTTTTTAGTAGTAAGGATGTGAAATAAAGATTTATGGACAGTGAAAAACTGTTGGATTTTGATAGTATTCGCGAACGATTAGCGGCAGAGTGCTCGTCGAAAATTTCGAAGGAATTAGCGATGGCATTGGAGCCGAGTACAGATGGTAAGGCGATTCGTGATGCGCTGGACGAAACGGTGGAAGCCATTAATTCGCTACAAGGGGAAATTGAACAGCCTCTAGGCGGTACGCGCGATATTCGCCAGGCTTGTGCCAAGAGCCGCAAGGAAATCACCTTGAGTCGCGAAGAGCTGTGGGATATTTTCATGACCATCGGCGCCTACAAGCGCATGCATGGGTTCTTTGTGAAGAATTATTTGAAATATCCGCTACTCACCTTGGGCATTCAGGATATGCCGAACCACGATCGATTAGAACGTCGCTTTGAACGCGTGTTTGATAGCAAAGGGGAACTCCTCGATTCGGCGAGCCCGAAGCTACAGCAGCTGCGTACTACGATTGTGCGCACCCGTGAAAAGATTAAAACGGATTTGCAGGCTATTTTGCACGATAGCGACAATCAGAAATACTTCCAGGAAGCCATCGTAACGCAGCGTAACAATCGTTACGTTATCCCGGTTAAGCAGGAATATCGCTACGCCTTTGAAGGCTTGATTCATGACCGGTCGGCGACGGGGGCGACGCTGTATATCGAACCGATGCGCCTTGTGAATTTGAACAATGATTTGCAGGAAGCAGTTATCGGCGAAGAGCAGGAAGTTATGCGCATTTATAAGGAATTGTCGCAGCTGGTGCGCCGTGATGCGGACACCTTGATGGACGCTTGTGACCGCGTATCCCATGTGGAATTTGTGTACGGCAAAGCATCGCTGGCTATTAAGATGAAGGCTGTGCCCGCTGAAATCAGTGACGGCGAAGTAGCGCTTATGAATGCGCGCCATCCCTTATTGCCGGTGAACACAGTAGTGCCGGTTACCATTACGCTAGGGAAAAATTATCGCATCTTGCTCATTACCGGTTCCAATACCGGTGGTAAGACCGTTGCTATGAAGACGCTAGGCCTGTTGAGCTTGATGAACCAAGCTGGCCTTTGCATTCCCGCCGATACAGGTTCGAAGCTGCCAATCTTTAATCGCATCTTTGCCGACATTGGTGATGAACAAAGTATCGAAGCTAGCTTAAGTACTTTCTCGGCACATATGACGCAGGTTATTGCCATTTTGAAGGCTGCCGGCGCGAAGGACTTAGTGCTCCTTGACGAATTAGGGTCCGGTACGGATCCGGAAGAAGGGAGTGCGCTGGCTGTAGCGATTTTAGAATATTTCCGTAAGCGCGGTCCGTTGATGATGGTCAGCACCCATTACAATGAATTAAAAAGCTATGCGTACGATACGGACGGCATCGAAAATGGTCACGTTGAATTTGATGAACGGACGCTCAGACCAACCTATCGCTTGCACATTGGCGTTGCCGGCAGCAGTCATGCGCTGAGTATTGCGGCGCGCTTAGGCTTGCCTCGCGAAGTTATCGACTACGCGAAACGACAGAAGGAAGGGTCCGCTAATCGCGACATGGAAGCGGTGTTGAGCGACCTTAATGAACAGCTTCGTCGCACTCGTGATAAGGAACGGGCATTGAAGAAGGAATTAGATGAAGCACGCCGTGTTCGTGGTCAAATTGACCGTGAAAAGAAACAATTAAATGAACGACGCAAGGTAATCCTCACGAAGGCTCAGGAAGAAGCGGTGGCTATGAAGCAGTCGCTGCGTGTGGAAAGTGAACAGATTATCAAGCAGTTGAAATCGCAGTTTAGCGAAAACGACAAGCAGAAACGTCAATCCGCTATTACGCAGGCTCGTAAGGGCGTGTCTGGCATGGCGGTGCCGGATGTACCGGGCGATGAACGGACACAGCTCACACCGGGCGATTTGCAGGTAGGGGCCATGGTATTCGTTACGTCCTTGAATGCGCCGGGGACCATTACGGCGGTACAGGGCAAGCGCGTTCACGTGGATGTAAATGGCTTTAGTGCTACGGTGAAACCGTCGGAATTAGCGGCCTTAACCCGCGAAGAGTTAGGCAATTATCGCCGCAAGGAACAGGGACCTGCAACGCCGAAGACACGCAAGCGTTCCGGCTCAGCCGTATTGCGTCAGCAGCAAGCGACGACGGAGCTCAACGTGATTGGCCAAACAGTTGACAAAGCGTGCCAGAATGTTGGTCATTTCATAGACCAGGCCTTGATGGCCGGCATATCGCCGGTGCGCATTGTGCACGGCAAAGGAACCGGGGCACTGCGCAAGGGGATTCACGAATATTTGCGTCGTTTGCCTCATATTGCGCGGTATGAAATTGCCGGTTATGATGAAGGTGGCGCCGGTGCTACCTTGGTATACTTAAAGTAACTAATATATCGCAATCACCGGGTTTCATGGACATTTCATGCAAATAAATGCGTGGTGTGATATAATGGTCGTATGTATATCTTCTAATTGATAATGAGAGGTGTCGTATGAGCTTACGGAGTTCATCCAATAAAAGACAGGCTGTAGGTGGTCGCGTGCCGATGCCGAAGCCGAAAAAGAAATCGCCGATACGACGTTTTTTTTGGATTTTAGGAATCTTGATCTTTTTGATCGTCGCTGGTGCCGGCTGTGGCTTTATTAGTGCCACCATGTCGTCATTGCCGGATGTGGCCAATGTTCGACCGGCTGCATCGTCGCAGATTTACGACGTCAATGGTAACTTGATTACCACTGTCCATTCGACGGAAAACCGCTTGCCGGTTAAGCTGTCTGATGTGCCGAAGAATTTGCAAAATGCGTTCATCGCCACAGAAGACTCGCGTTTCTATTCGCACCACGGCATTGACCCGGTCGGCATCTTGCGTGCCATTTGGGTTAACATCGCCCACGATGGCGTAGCCGAAGGTGGTAGTACCATTACGCAGCAGTTAGCCCGTAACGCGTTCTTGACCCAGGATCGTACGTTGAAACGTAAGATTATGGAAGCCATGCTGGCGCTTCGTATTGAACAGCATTACACGAAGGATCAGATTTTGGAAATGTACCTTAACCAAATTTACTTCGGTCAAGGTGCATACGGTGTACAGGCTGCGGCCCATGTATACTTTGGTAAAGATGTTAAGGACTTGGATTTGGCCCAGTGTGCTATGTTGGCTGGCTTGCCGCAGAGTCCTAACTATTATTCGCCGTTCAATAACCTACAGGCCGGTAAGGCTCGTCAGGCTGTCGTATTAGGCCAGATGGTTAAATACGGCTACATTGATCAGGCAACGGCCGATAAGGCTAAGGATGCGGACTTAGGTCTCTTGAGCAAGGCTGAAAAACCGCATAACGATAATGCCGCTTCCTACTTTGTTGATTATGTAATTCAGCTAGTAGCCGATAAATACGGCGATGACGCTATCTACAAGGATGGCTTGAAGATTTACACTACGCTGGATATGAAGGCACAGGAAGCTGCTGTAAAAGCAATGGATAACTTGCCGACCTTCTATACCGATAAGAATGGCTTGAAGCAGCCGCAAGGCGCTTTGGTAGCTATTAACCCGCACAATGGTTACATTGTGGCCATGGTTGGTGGTCGTGGTAACGACTCCTTTAACCGTGCTGTGTTGGCAGAACGCCAGCCTGGTTCCGCATTTAAACCGTTCGTATACTTAACCGCTATTCAGCAGGGCATGACGCCTGGCGATACGGTAGAAGATGCGCCGATTACCTTTAATGGTTGGAGCCCGCAGAACTATGAACGTACCTTCCAGGGGACAGTAACCTTGCGTTATGCGTTGCAGCATTCGTTGAACGTACCGGCTGTTCGTATTGCTGATAAGGTTGGTATGAGCAACGTATTGAAATTAGCGCAGAGCATGGGTATTTCCACATTGGTTACCAGCGGTAACCCGAACGATAACAACTTGGCAGCCGCTCTTGGTGGTTTGACCCATGGTGTTAAACCGATTGATATGGCTACGGCCTACGCTGTATTGGCTAATGGTGGTATGAAGGTTACGCCGATTGCCATCACGAAGATTGTTGACCGCAATGGCCAGGTTGTGGAAGAAAACAGCATGGACGAAAAACGTGTAGTGGATGCGAAAGACGCTTACGTTATTACTAACATGTTGGAATCTGTTATTAAAGGCGGTACCGGTGGTGGTGCTGCTATTGGTCGCCCTGCTGCTGGTAAAACCGGTACGACAGACGATTCCAAGGATGCTTGGTTCGTAGGTTATACGCCGGACTTAGTAGCCGCTGTTTGGATGGGTGATGACTACGGTACGCAAACCTTGAACGGTACGACCGGTGGTACGATTCCGGCTACGATTTGGCATGACTTCATGTCCGCCGCCTTAGCGAATACGCCGGCCAGTGACTTCCCGGTTCCGCCAGGAGCCGCGTCCATAGCTAACTCCGGTTATACAGCGCCGGCTAAGCCAGCCGATAAGAAGAAGGCTAAGGACGATAAAGATAAGACGAAGACTGATAAGTCCAAGGACGATAGCTCCGTTCAGCAGGACGATAGTAGCAATAGCGACAATAGTAGTGATAGTAGCGGCTCAGATAATTCGAAGGATTCGAGTAAGAGCAGCAGTAAGTCATCGTCGTCCAGTAAGAAACAATAATAGTTGAATTCATTCAACTTTATAGGCAGTAACGTCACGCCCCGTCATCTTGTCGGGGCCCGTTACTTGTCATGACATAGTAAAGCAGTAAGAGAAGATGCAGTGTATTGAGGAGGATTAACACATGATTAGTGCAGCAGAGCAGTTGCGTTTGATTAAACATGGCGTAGATACGTTACTTCCGGAAGATGAATTCTTTAAAAAGTTGGAAAAATCCGTAGCGACGAACACGCCGTTAACCGTAAAATTGGGCTTGGATCCGACGGCGCCGGACATTCACTTGGGCCATACTGTAGTATTGCGCAAGCTGAAATTATTCCAAGATTTAGGTCATCAGGTTGTTATCTTAATCGGTGACTTCACGGCGCGCATCGGCGACCCGACCGGTAAGAGCGCCACTCGTCCGCCGTTGGATGAAGAAGCAGTAAAACGCAATGCAGCTACCTACAAGGAACAGATTTTCAAAGTATTGGACGAAGAAAAAACCATCGTTCGTTACAACAGCGAATGGCTTGGCAAATTGAACTTTGCTAACGTTTTGAAATTAGCCGCTCAGTACACCGTAGCGCGTATGTTGGAACGCGATGACTTCCATAAACGCTACACCGAAGGTCGTTCCATTGGCGTGCACGAATTCATGTACCCGTTGATGCAGGGCTATGACTCCGTAGCACTTCACGCTGACGTAGAATTCGGCGGTACCGACCAGACCTTCAACTTGCTCATGGGTCGTCATTTGCAGGAACAGTACGGTCAGGCACCGCAGACCATCATCACCATGCCGATTTTGGAAGGTCTCGATGGCGTTCAGAAGATGAGTAAATCCTTGGGCAACTACATCGGTATTAGCGACGAACCGGCTGATATGTACGGCAAAGCTATGTCCATTCCTGACGAATTGATGATGCGTTACTTCATGCTCGTAACCGACATGTCCATCGAAGAACAGGAAAAATTAAGTGCCGGCTTGGCCGATGGCTCTGTTCATCCGCGCGACACGAAGATGAAATTAGCTTACACCATTGTACGCTTGTATCATGGCGAAGCTGCTGCGGAAGAAGCACAGAACCACTTCATCTCCGTATTCCAGAAACATGCATTGCCGGAAGATATTCCGGAATACGCTGTGGAATTAAGCGATGAACCGACATTCATTCCCGCCTTCTTAACGGCTGCCGGCTTAACGGCCAGCAATGGGGAAGCACGCCGCTCTATTAAAGCCGGTGCTTTCAAAATCGATGGCGAAAAATGTGGTGAAGAAAACGTTGTATTGAAGGCTGACATGGTATTGCAGGTTGGCAAACGTAAATTCATCCGCATCGTAAGTAAATAAGTAAATAGAGGCCACATAAAATGGGGAATCGATGTAATTAGTAGACACTATATAATTGATTTTGCCATTAATGGCTACTATATGAAAAAGAGGACACTCACGCGAGTGTCCTCTTTTTGTGCGCCTAAAAGGCGCATACTGTATGGGTTTATGGTGAATAGTGTATGCTAAATAACCAATAGTGTTTCAAAACTTTTTACGAAAACAGTTGACTATTCAATAAATATAGTATACTATTTACTTAAATGATGCAGAACAATTAGTGAACATCAATTAATTAGTGCAGAATCAATGTAGTGAAGCAATGTTATATTCCAGGAGGTTTCAACATGAATCGGGAAAACGCATTTGTACTTTGGTTTGATCAGTTAAAACGTGAAGACGTCGCTTTAGTAGGCGGTAAATCGTCTTCCTTAGGTGAAATGACTTCGTCCACAAACGTTCCGGTACCGTACGGCTTTGCCACGACGGCACATGGCTATCGTCATTTTATGGAACAAACCGGCTTGGAAGATAAAATTCGAGCTGAATTGGCTCGCCTCGATGATGTGGAAAACTCCGCATTACTCCGTGAAATTTGTGCCAACATTCGCCAGTTAATCTGCGACGCTGTAATGCCGGCTGACTTGGCTGACAGCATTCGCGCCGCTTATGACGAATTAGGTAAAAAAGTAGGGGAATCCAATCCGTTCGTAGCAGTTCGTTCCAGTGCTACTGCCGAAGACTTGCCGGATGCAAGCTTTGCGGGCCAGCAGGATACGTACTTAAACGTACGTGGCGCTGACTTAATCATCCAGAAGGTTAAGGAATGCTACGCATCCACCTTTACGGACCGCGCTACATACTACCGCGTAAAACAGGGCTTCGACCACATGACCGTTGCTTTAAGCGCTGCCATCCAGATGATGGTATTCTCCAAAGCTGCTGGTGTTATGTTCACCGTTGACCTCGTAACCGGTAATGACGAAAACATTCTCATCGAAGGTTCCTGGGGTCTTGGCGAATACGTGGTACAAGGTACTGTAACGCCGGATAATTTCACGGTTAACAAAAAGGACATGAAAATCCTTAACCGCATGATTAACGACAAGAACATTTCCTTGGTTCGCAATCCGGAAGGCGACTGCGTTGAAAAGGTAGTGCCGCCGGAACAGGCTAAGGCACAGGTTCTTAGCGACGAACAGGTGTTGGAATTGGCATCCTATGCAAAAGCCATCGAAAAACACTATGGTTGCTACATGGATATGGAATGGGGCGTTGACGAACGAGACGGCAAGATTTGGATTTTGCAGGCCCGTCCGGAAACTGTATGGTCCCGTAAGAATAAAGATGGTAAGAAAGCGGCCGAAGAAGAACACGCTACGGTTACCACTCGTGAAATCATCGTAAAAGGCTTGCCGGCTAGCCCGGGTAAAGCGGCTGGTAAAGCCCATGTTATCCTTGATCCGGCTGACATCGATGATTTCAAAGAAGGCGAAATTCTCGTAACGGCTATGACCGCTCCTGACTGGGTACCGGCTATGAAGAAAGCGAAAGCTATCGTAACCGACGCCGGCGGCATGACCTGTCACGCATCCATCGTATCGCGCGAATTGGGTATTCCTTGTATCGTAGGTACGAAGAGCCGCAGTGAAGAAGGTACTGTACGCATTCAGAACGGTCAGATGATTACTGTTGATGCTACGAATGGTATCGTATACGACGGCATGCTCGAAGAAGTGGCTAAGAAACAGGAAGCACCGGCTGTTACGCAGCAGGTTGTGGAATACATTCCGGTAACGGGCACGAAGGTGTACATGAACCTTGGCGACCCGGACCTCGCTGAAAAATATGGCGTATTGCCTTGCGACGGCATTGGCCTTATGCGCGAAGAATTCATTTGGACTACGTTCATTCATGAACATCCGATGCATCTTATCGAAACGGGCCGCAGTGACTTTGCGGTAGACACTTTGGCTGAAGGTATGCGCAAGGTTTGCCAGGCCTTGGCTCCGCGTCAGGTTGTAGTTCGCTTAAGCGACTTCAAATCTAGCGAATACCGCGACCTCAAAGGTGGCGACAAATACGAACCGCACGAATCCAGTGCTTTGCTCGGCTGGCGTGGCGCTTCCCGCTACTACGATCCGAAATACGCACCGGCCTTCCTCTTGGAATTACAGGCTATTCGCAAGGTTCGTGAAGAATATGGCTTCAAAAACTTGCAGGTTATGATTCCGTTCTGCCGCACTGTGAAGGAAGCCGAAGAAGTAACTAACTTGATGGCTGCTAACGGCTTGGCTCGCAGCGCTGATTTCAAAGTTTGGTTGATGGCTGAAATTCCGGCTAACATCATCTTGGCCGACCAGTTTAATAAATATGTGGATGGCTACTCCATTGGTTCCAATGATTTGACCATGCTCATCTTAGGTTGCGACCGCGATAACGAAACGGTTCAGCACATTTATGATGAACGCAACCTGGCAGTACGCCGCGCAATCCGTCACTTAATCGAAGTGGCTCACAAGGATGGCAAGACCGTATCCATTTGCGGTCAGGCACCGAGTGTATATCCGGAATTCTGTGAATTCTTAGTTAAGAGTGGTATCGATTCCATTTCGGTAAACCCCGATGCTGTAAAAGCGACGAAACGTATGGTAGCACAGCTTGAACAACGCATTATGCTCGATGCCGTAACCGGTCGCGGTCGTCAAGACAGTACTGAATTAGAATGGTAATACACTACCGTTGAAGGGGAGAGGTTCCGAAAGGACCTCTCTTTCCTTTTATCCGATGCGGTTCGCGTTGGATTGACTTTCAATGGATGGTGTACTTCAACACGCAGGTGAGGTGATACGTGTGAAATTAACGGAACGACAGCAGAAAATCGCCGATATGGTGCAACATGAAGGGCCAATTACGGGCAAGACCATTGCCGCTCGCTTAGATGTAACCCGTTCGGCCTTGCGTTCCGATTTAGCAGTGCTGACCATGATGGGGCTGTTAGATGCGCGTCCTAAGGTAGGCTATTACTACGTTGGTCGCGACAATGTAAATCCGGCTGCCGAAGAGATTAAACGCTTTGAAGTCGGGTCTGTAATGACTCGTGCCGTAGCAGTAGCGCCGGACACGAATTTGTATGATACGATTGTCACTATTTTCACAGAAGACGTGGGGACGCTGTTAGTCTGTGAAGACGGTTATTTAGTGGGTGTCGTGTCCCGCAAGGATTTACTCCGCGCTTCCATTGGTCAGAATGACCAAAAACGCATGCCTGTTTCCATGGTGATGACGCCGGCCAGCAAGGTTATCATGGTGTATCCGGAGGATTCCGCTGTAGAAGCAGCACAGCGCATGATTGATTATGAAGTGGATTGCTTGCCTGTAGTGGAAAAGCCGGAATCGACCGGCAAACGCCGCTATAAGGTGCTAGGGCGCATCTCGAAAACAAATATTACAAAGCTGTTTTTGGATTGTGGTCTTGCGTAACCGCTTGATATAGGTATAATGAAAGTATATCGATAAGAAACAAGCTTATCGTTGGTATTGAGTCGTTGTAAACAGGTGAGGTGTTCTAATGCCGAATAAAGTTATCTATGCTATTTCCGACTCTTTAGGAGAGACGGCTGAATCTGTAGCTCGCGCTACGGCAAGCCAATTTGATCAAGAAGAAATTGATATTGTTCGAATTCCATATATTAACAGTGAATCTCAAATTGATAATGTTGTAAATGAAGCGGCCGGTGGCCATCATGTCATTTGCCATACCATCGTATCGCCGACGTTGCGCCAGTATTTGCACAATAAGGCGAAGGAAATGAACGTGGAAGCCGTAGATATTATGGGTCCGGTGTTAGGTGCCGTTACGGCCGTAGCCGACACGAAGCCGCGCTTAACTGCCGGCATGGTTCACAAATTGGACCAGGAATATTTCAAGAAAGTCGAAGCTATTGAATTTGCCGTTAAATACGATGACGGCAAAAATCCGCAAGGCTTTGAAAAGGCGGACATCGTTATCATTGGTGTATCTCGTACCAGTAAGACGCCGCTGTCTATGTTCTTAGCCTATAAAAAAATAAAAGCGGCTAACTTGCCGCTGGTGCCGGAAGTGCCGTTGCCGGAAGAGCTTTTCAAGATTCCGCCGAAGCATGTGGTAGGTCTTGTTATCGACCCGTATAAGCTCAATAATATCCGTAGCGAACGTCTGCGTACCATGGGGTTAACCGGTGAAGCCAATTACGCTACCGTATCCCGTATTGAAGAAGAATTAGAGTATGCCAAAGCGGTTATGCGTCGCGTACACTGCCCAATTTTGGATGTAACGAATAAATCCATCGAAGAAACGGCTGCTTTCGTTATGCAGATTATCGACCGTAACCGAGCGCAAGAACAGCGCTGAGGTAGCCTATGGGCATTAGAGAAGAAATCGAAGAAAGAGAATTTAATATGTTAGCGCCGCGAGCTACTAAAAGCCGGGGCGCTAAACGCGCACGACCGGAAAATGAAGATCCGCTTCGTACGGCGTTTCAACGCGATCGTGACCGCATTATTCACAGCAAATGTTTCCGTCGCTTGAAGCATAAGACCCAGGTGTATATTGCACCGGGCGACCATTACCGCACCCGCATGACCCACACGCTGGAGGTAGGCCAGATTGGACGAACTGTAGCGAGAGCACTGCGCCTCAATGAAGACTTAGTAGAAGCTATTGCTATGGGGCACGATGTAGGGCACACGCCGTTCGGTCATGTAGGCGAATATGCACTACGGGACTTGGTCGGTCATTTCAACCATAACGAACAGAGCTTGCGTATGGTGGAAGTGCTGGAAAAGGACGGCCAAGGGCTGAATCTGACGGAAGAAGTGCGCGATGGCATTTTAGGCCATACGGGGCCGCACATTCCGGTAACCTTGGAAGGGCAGATTATTCGTATTGCGGACCGTGTGGCGTACTTGTGTCATGACTACGATGACGCGCGCCGCGCCGGTATGCTCACCGCTGAATCGTTGCCGGACGAAGTGAAGGAACACATGGGTATTACGCCGTCGAAGATGATTACCGCCATGGTAACGGATATGGTGTACGCATCGTGGGACGCGCCGGCCATTACTATGTCGCCAACTATGACGGACGTGATGAATAGCTTCCGCCGCTTCATGTTTGAAAACGTATATATGGCACCGACCTTGATGCCGGACCGCAAGAAAGCGGCTCACGTAGTGAAGTTCCTGTTTTATCATTATTTGGATAATCCGGAATTACTGCGCGAAGAAGTGGGGCACGACAAGATTGTATCCTTAACGGATATTGTGGACTACGTAGCAGGCCTTACGGATAACTATGCCATTAAGCAGTTTAAGGAATTTTATATCCCGCGGTTATGGGATAAATAGAAGACTTCGTGATGGCCGCTGGGGGGCGGCCGCTAACGTATAATAGCGTTAGGCTTACGAAGGCATAGAAAAAAGGGGTTGCAACCAGATGAGGAAATCCTCACCTTGTTGCAACCCCTTTTTCTTAAGAGTACATGTACCTTCTAATGTTTTACGCGCGTGTAATTTTATCAGAACGAAGGCAGCGAGTGCATACATTTACCTTTTTGGTTTCGCCGTCTACAATTGCTCGTACTCTCTGGATGTTAGGCTTCCAGGTGCGTTTCGTGCGGATGTGAGAGTGACTCACGTTCATACCGCTAGCGGTGGTTTTGCCACATACTTCGCAAAAGTTTGCCATTAATTCCACCTCCAAGCATAATTAATACATAACATAGGTATTCTATCATAACCATTATCATTATGCAAGTCTTTATTTCATAGCGTTGACGAAATTTGCGCTTTGCCGTACTATAGGTTAAAGACCAGCCACGAATGAGGCTAATCGCTATGCGGTGCTACCGGTTGTGGAAGTACGCCGGTAACGGTACCGTATATCGTAAGAATACAAAAGCGAGTATATCATATTTTAGGGAAGGGAGGCAATATGGAAGAATCGTTATTGACGATAAAAGGTGTGGGTCCCAGTCGAGTACGGCAGCTCAAAAAGCTGGGCATCGAGGATATTTCCGGTCTGTTAGGCTATTTTCCGCGCACCTATGAAGATCGAAATCGTATTGTCCCTTTGCAGGAATTGCAGCAAGACATGACGGCGTCAGTCGTTGGCGTCGTAGTGAAGGTACAGGAAAAGAAGCCGCGCCGCGGTTTATCGATATTGGAAATCTATATAAGTGACGGTTCCGGGCCGGCGTCGCTAAAGTTGACCTTTTTTAATCAGGGCTACAAGCGAAATTTCTATAAACTGGGCCAGCGTCTTTATGCGTATGGCAAGGTGGAATTCGGCTACGGCAGTCGTTACATGAATTCGCCGCAGGTGGAAACGCTGGGGCCGAATCAGCAGCCGGATTTGGGGATTATCCCTATTTATCCGCTGGTGGAAGGGGTTACGCAGTATGTGGTGCGCCATGCTATAAAGGCGTGGTTTGATGCCCATGCCGGTGAGGATCCGCGCAAGGCGTTGCCGGAGGTGTTACCGCCTAACATTAGTGACGTGGTGTCCATGACGCGTTTTGAGGCGTTCAAGGAAATGCACATGCCTACGTCGTCGACGCGGTACGAGGCAGCGCGCAAGCAGCTGGCCTACGAAGAGTTATTCGTCATGCAAGCCGGCCTTTGGTTGTTGCGTTCAGAAGAACAGTCAGACCCCGGCATTTCGTTGCCTCCCGATGGTGAAATGACCGCCCGCCTTCGCGCGGCTATGCCCTTTAAGCTCACCGGCGACCAAGAAAAGGCGTATGCCGATATTAGTGCCGACATGGAATCGGATCGACCTATGCGCCGTCTCTTGCAAGGTGACGTAGGGTCCGGCAAGACGGCGGTGGCAGCGATGGCCCTCGTGAAAGCCATTGCCGGTGGCTACCAAGGGGCGCTTATGGCGCCGACGGAAATCTTGGCGCAGCAGCATTTTGAAAGCTTGCAGCCCTGGTTCGACGCCGTTGGCATCAAGGCGGCGCTCTTAACCGGTTCTGTGAAATCAACCGACCGGCGCACCGTATTGGAAGGCCTTGCTGATGGCACTATCCAAGTAGCCATTGGGACGCACGCGCTCATCCAAGACGCCGTAGAATTCAAAAAATTGGCGCTTGTTATCGTAGACGAACAGCATCGCTTCGGCGTCGAACAGCGTGCAGCGTTGCAGCATAAGGGCTTAAATCCTCATGTGTTAGTCATGACGGCTACGCCTATACCGCGTACTATGACGCTATCGGTGTATGGCGACTTGGAAGTGAGCCTTATCAAAGAAAAACCGCCAGGCCGTAAGCCCGTGAAGACGTATGTAGTGGATTCGTCGTACAAAGGGCGACTCCGTACGTTCTTTGAAAAGGAAATGGCCGCCAGTCGTCAGGTGTACGTCGTCTGTCCTCTCGTTGAAGAGTCAGAAAAGCTGGACTTAAAGGCAGCAGAAGAGCTCTTCGATGAATTGACTGAATATTATAGGGGACGCTATCGGGTTGGTCTTGTTCATGGCCGCTTAAGCAGTAGCGAAAAAGAAGCGGTCATGAATGAATTTCACAGCGGTGACATTCAGCTCTTAGTGTCTACTACGGTTATCGAAGTGGGAGTCAATGTACCGAATGCTTCTATAATGTATATTGTAGGGGCGGAACGCTTTGGCTTGTCACAGCTCCATCAGCTTCGTGGCCGCGTTGGCCGCGGTGAATTTGAGGCGTATTGTATTTTATGTAGTGATAGTCGCAATGACGAAAGTCGTCAGCGTTTGGAGATCATGACAAAGACCGATGACGGCTTTGAACTGGCGGAACAGGACTTGTTGCTCCGCGGCTCCGGTCAGCTCTTTGGCCGCATGCAGCACGGGCTTCCGGACTTAAAAGTAGCCGATATCTTTAAGGACTTAGACTTATTGGTAAAGGCGCGCCGCGAAGTAGCGTCGTGGGGCGTTACTATCGGTAAGGATGGTGTAGAAGCAGCTATTGGGCAGGAATTGCGCCATCGGTTCGGGCCCCAATTTTTACGCATTCTGTATAGCTAACAGGCTGATAGATACGAAGCCGCTGGTGGCGAGGCAGTTTATTTCACAGAAATGGGAAGGCAAAGCTGCCGGAAATGGGCACAAATTCGCCCGGCTTACAGGTTACTCTCAATTAATAAGAATTAATTAAGAAAAATTGCCAGTTTGTCATGTACAGAATGGGGATTTTACGGTATAATAAACAGATAGAAAATTTCATCATATCTTTTTTTCACGGAGGTAAGAATCATGCCAATCATTCATGTAGAACTCGTAGAAGGTAGAACGTATGAACAGAAGAAGCAGTTAGGTGAAGCTATCACCAAAGCAACGGTTGATATCGTGAAAGTTCCGGTTGAAGCCGTTAAAGTTATCTTTGTAGACATGAAGAAAGAACATTTGATGGAAGGCGGCGTACTTCGTTCCGAAAAGTAAGCCACCGAAGTTAGTAAGTAGTAGAAGCCAGTGGAGAAGGAAAGACGAAAGGAAGTTACCATGAGAGAAGATAAGTTCGGCTTGCGCGGTCTTACGTTTGATGATGTACTTCTGGTGCCGGCGGCATCGGATGTATTACCGCACGAAGTGGACCTGACAACGCACTTAACACGAGATATTAAACTTAACATTCCTATGATTAGCTCCGGTATGGATACCGTTACGGAATCCCGGATGGCCATCGCGATGGCTCGCGAAGGCGGCTTAGGTGTTATTCACAAGAATATGTCGATTGAAGAACAGGCACATGAAGTTGATAAGGTAAAACGTTCGGAACATGGTATTATCGTGGACCCCATTTACTTGAGTCCGCAAAATCTTTTGTCTGATGCGGAAGAATTGATGCACAAATACTCTATTTCCGGTGTACCAATCACGGAAAAGGGTAAATTGGTTGGTATCATTACGAACCGCGACATGCGTTTTGAAACAGATTTAACGAAGCCTATCGGCCAGGTTATGACGCAGGAAAACTTGATTACCGCTCCTGTAGGTACGTCCTTGGAACGCGCTAAAGAAATCTTGCGCCAGCATCGTATTGAAAAATTACCGCTCGTAGATGCAGACGGAAACTTAAAGGGCCTCATTACGATTAAAGATATCGAAAAAGCCACGAAATATCCGAATTCCGCCAAAGACGGCAGCGGTCGTTTGTTGGTTGGTGCAGCCGTAGGTGTAAGCAAGGATTTATATGACCGTATGGAAGCCTTGGTTGCGGCTAAGGTTGACGTGCTTATCGTTGATACGGCACATGGTCATTCCGCCGGCGTTTTGCGCACCTTGAAGGAATTGAAAAAGGCAGTACCGCACGTTCCGGTTATCGCTGGTAACGTAGCAACTGCAGCAGGCACGGAAGCCTTGATCGAAGCCGGTGCCGATGCCGTTAAGGTTGGTATTGGACCTGGTTCTATTTGTACGACTCGTGTCATCGCTGGTATTGGCGTGCCGCAGATTACGGCTGTTTACCAGTGCGCACAGGTTGGTCATCGTTATGGCATTCCGATTATTGCCGACGGTGGTATTAAGTACTCCGGTGATATTGCTAAAGCTATCGCAGCTGGTGCCGGTGTAGTTATGATGGGTAACATCTTGGCCGGTACTGACGAAAGTCCGGGAGAAACGGTTATTTATCAGGGCCGTAGCTATAAGGTTTACCGTGGTATGGGTAGCCTTGGTGCTATGAAGCTTGGCAGTAAGGACCGTTACTTCCAGTCCGAAGCTAAGAAGCTCGTGCCGGAAGGTATCGAAGGTCGTGTACCTTACAAAGGTATGTTAGCTGATACTATCTTCCAGATGGTTGGTGGCTTACGTGCCAGCATGGGCTATTGTGGTTGCCACAATATTACTGAAATGATTAATAACACACAGTTTATCCAAATTACCGCAGCAGGGCTTAAAGAAAGTCATCCGCATGATGTAAGCATCACGGTAGAAGCCCCGAACTATAGCGGCTGATTGATGAGGTGTATTTTATTTGCGTAATCAATTGAGCATACTTGATGTGCCGGTTGATGCCATTACTATGGATGAAGCCGTTCAGCGTGTAACGGAGTTTTACTCCGAACCGGGACTACATACTGTAGTCACGGTTAACGCTGAAATGGTGATGTTGGCACAACAGGACAAGGAGCTACATAACATTTTGACACATGCATCGCTAGCGGTTCCGGATGGAGCCGGTGTATTATGGGCGGCAGAGCAGATGGGCCATCGGTTCCCGGAACGCGTTGCCGGCTGTGATTTGGCGATGAATTTGTTGCGCCATGCAGCGCAGTGCCAGGTGCCGGTTTACGTTTTGGGCGCAGCCCCCGGCGTGGCTGAGAAAGCGGTTCGCAATGTAGAACAGTCGGTGGGGACGTTACAAATTGCCGGAATTCATTCCGGATTTTTTAACGCCGATGAAGAGAAAGAGATTATTAAAAGTATGGAAGCTAACGGAGCGCGGCTCATCTTAGTAGCCTTAGGTGTTCCGAAGCAAGAAAAGTGGATAGCAGAAAATTTGTCACATCTGAGCAATGCTGTAGCGATTGGGGTCGGCGGGTCATTGGATGTAATGGCCGGCACGGTTAAACGTGCGCCTCGATGGATGCAGGAAAATCGCTTGGAGTGGCTGTATAGATTGGCTAATCAGCCTCAACGCTTCCTCCGCATGATGGCCTTGCCTAAATTCATGCTGGCAGTGCGTCGAGCTAAAAAATAGAGAGGTGGTGCGAGATGCCCACAGGGATTATTGTCAAAGAAGGGTATCCGTTCATAGGGGTTACTTTTCTCCTGGCGATTTTGACTGGTTACTTCCTGTCAATTTACGTGGGGATTGTGTTTTTAGTCTTAGGTTGTTTCTTTACATTCTTCTTCCGCAGTCCACATCGGCAAATCCCAACGGATCCGTCAGTCTTAGTATCACCGGCGGACGGTAAAGTTATGGACGTATCCGAAGTGTACGAGGACACGTTCCTTAATCAAGAATGTAAAAAAGTAACTATTTTCTTATCTGTATTTGACGTGCATGTCAATCGAGCGCCTATGGAAGGCAAGATTACGTTTCGCCAATACACTTGCGGTGGGTTCTTACCGGCTTATAAAAAATCCGTAGGCTATGAAAACGAACGCCATTCCATCGGCATTGACAACGGACGTATTTCCATTTTAGTCACTCAGATTGCCGGTTTGTTGGCACGTCGAATTGTATCTTGGACGGACCTTGGTTCCGGCTTGGAGAAGGGTCAGCTATACGGTATGATAAAGTTTGGTTCTTGTACGGAACTTTTTGTACCCAAAAAAGTAGAAATTTGCGTCAAAAAGGGAGAACATGTTCGCGGGGGCGAAACTATTATCGGGAGGCTGAATACAAATGAATAAATCTATTGTTCCGAATCTTTTTACAGCGGCTAATCTTGGTTTTGGTGTTATCGGCATTACATTGTCCGCACAAGGCCATTTTATAGGTGCTGCTATCTGTGTGTTATTGTCTTTATTGGCTGACGGCTGCGATGGTCGTGTAGCTCGTGCATTAGGTGTTTCCGGTCCTATGGGCCGTGAACTTGACTCCTTAGCCGACGTAGTTGGCTTTGGTGTAGCACCGGCTTACATGCTCTATTCCTACCAGTTAACACAGATTGGCTGGCTCGGCTATGTACCGTTGTTGGTGTTCTCCGTATTAGGCGCCTTCCGCTTAGCACGTTTTAACATCATGGCTGACGATGTACATGGTTATTTCTTAGGCTTGCCGATTCCGGCAGCAGGCTGTATGGCAAGTACGTACGTACTGTCGGGGATTCGTTTACCGGAATGGTTGTTGCTCATCTTGATGATTGTAGTGGGTTATTTAATGGTGAGCCAGGTACATCATCCGGACTTTAAAGGCAAAGGGGCTGACCCTGTCAATAAATTAGCCTTAGCCATTGTCGTGGTATTAGGTATTATTGCGTTGATCTTGGATTGGCACTCCTGGCCGGTGTTGATTTTTGCACTGTATGCGGTATTTGGTATTTGCAATACCGTCATAAATATCGTCAAACACTGAGAGGCGGAGGACGTAGATGGATTATCTTCTTGACCTTATCATGATTCCTATACAGGTCATCATCGTGTTCTACACGATTTACTATTTTGTGTTGGCCGTATTTGGAATGTGGCGAAGGAAAGAAAAAAAGAATTATACGCCTAAAAACTCATTTGCCATAATTGTTTGCGCTCATAACGAAGAGGCTGTTGTGGGACAGCTGGTGGAGAATCTGAAAATTTTAGATTATCCCAAGGATTTATACGACATTTTTGTCGTTGCCGATAATTGCACAGACCACACGGCGGACATTGCTCGTGCCGCCGGTGCGAACGTGCACGAACGGTTCAATACCGAAGAGGTAGGCAAAGGCTTTGCTATGGGTTGGATGTTTGATCGTGTTTTCGAAATGGATCGAAAATACGATGCGTTTGTTATTTTTGATGCGGATAACCTTGTGCATCCGCAATTCTTGCTTGAAATGAACGATCATCTGGAAAAAGGCGAACCGGTAATTCAAGGTTACTTGAATGCTAAGAACCCGACAGATACATGGGTAGCAGGTACCTTTGCTATCGCTTTCTGGATGGTTAACCACATGTGGCATTTGGCTAAGTACAATCTGGGCTTGTCCACGGCGTTGGGCGGCACGGGTATGTGTATCCGTTGCGACATCATCCGTGACTACGGCTGGGATTGCAATTGCTTAACCGAAGACATGGAATTTTCTATGAAATTACTTATTCACGGCATCAAAACGACGTGGGCTCATGACGCCATCGTATACGATGAAAAGCCGTTAGGCTTCATGCAGTCCTGGCGTCAGCGTAAGCGCTGGGCGCAAGGTCACTTTGACTGCGGTGAACGGTATATACCGAAGCTGTTTGTAGAAGGTATCAAACAAGGGGACTATCACATTTTGGACGGTATTGTGCAGATTAGCCAGCCGTACTTCCTGTTAGTTTCGGCCTTCTATTTGATTATGACGTACATTAACGCCTATCATCAGGTATATACGAACATTATTTACCAAATTCTGCCGGTTACCGTATGGACCATCATCGGTGTCGGTCAGTATTTATTCCCGCTTATCGTATTGGCTACTATTAAGGTACCGCCTAAGGTGTGGTTATACTATTTGGTATATCCAATCTTCATGTACACCTGGGTGCCTGTTACGTTCCTTGGCTACCTCAATCGTCACAACAAGGTATGGGCGCACACGCAGCATACTCGTGGCGTTGCGTTAGGTGAAGTCAAGCTGACGCGTATGGGCAGCGTAAGCAAAAAAGAGGATAAAACGGAAGAGTAGAAAGGGACACAGCCATGCACATTTTACTGAGTAATGATGACGGTGTTTGGGCGAAAGGCCTCTGTGATTTGGCGGCCGAACTAGCTAAAACGCATCGGGTCACCATTGTGGCACCGGAGCTTGAGCAAAGTGCCAAATCGCATGCGCTGACCATTCATACACCGGTTAGATTGCGCAAATTTTCCGAGCCCGGCGACAATCCGATGCGCTATGCCGTAACGGGTACGCCGACGGACTGTGTGAAGTTTGCCTTATCCTATTTTCTCGCTGATGAAATGCCGGACCTCGTTATCTCCGGTGTGAATAACGGCTTTAATCTTGGCTCCGATGCGCTCTATTCCGGTACCGTTGGTGCCGCTATGGAAGCACTTATCTTTGACGTACCGGCCTTGGCCGTATCCGTTGAACGATACAATAAAGATCGGTCTGCTGAAATCATGCCCTTCATCAACGAGTTTGTAACGGAAGTCTTTGGTCGTCGTAAGTACCATGGACTGTTGAACATGAACTTTGCTAAAGAAGGTCCTGTAGGTTGGGAAAATACGGAAATCCTGAACCAAGGCTTACAGATTTATCGCGACATCATCGATGCTCGTGAAGATCGCCGTGGTCACAAATACTACTGGATTGGCGGTAAACTTGCTTTCGAACCGGAAGCGGTGCCTACCGACGTAGCAGAGATTAAAAACGGTAAGATTACCGTTGTAGCACTGGACTGGCGGCAGCAAGATGCGGTTGGGACAAAGAAAATGACGGAAATGCTTAAGGATATTAAAGGTTAAATAAGTTAAGGGAACTTTTCCGTTTTTATAAGAAAAAGAAAAGTAGTTAAATTACTAGCGTGAATAGTGTAAGAAGTGAATAGTGAGTAAAAGGACGTGCCTTCAGGCACGTCCTTTTTGCATGCACAAAAGTCAATTGACATTGCTAAATCCATATATAAGTCTAGGGAATTTAAAACGCCAGTACTTATAAGGGTTATCACTGAAAGTGATAGGAGCTTTGCAAAGAGTGTTCTTGACATATAGACACTAATGCACTACCATTGGTACATACATTAAGTTCTATACATACATTTATGTAGTATGAATGGACATTGTAACGTATTTACGGGTAACAGTTCCATTCAAATGTAGCTAGAGAGCTGAGAGGAGTTGATACTATGTCAAATGAAGCTGTGGCTGCCAATCAGGGCGCGACGACCGAATTGACAGACCGCATCCGTTCGTTGATGAATGAATACGGAAATCAGGTTATAGAATGGCGTCGTTACTTCCACCAATATCCGGAGCTGAGCCTCCAGGAAGTGGAAACGACGAAACGAATTGCTGCTGAGTTAGATAAGTTAGGCATTCCGTATGAAATCAATACGGAAAAGAATACGGGCTTAGTAGCAACAATCCAAGGTGGTAAGCCGGGCAAGACCATAACGCTTCGCGCTGATATTGATGCGTTACCGGTAACTGAATTGACTGATGCCGACTTCAAGTCCAAGAATCCCGGTTGCATGCATGCTTGTGGTCATGATGCTCACATGTCGGTGCTCTTAGGCGCGGCGAAGATTTTGCAGCAAGTGAAGGATGATCTTCACGGTAAAGTGTACTTGCTTTTCCAGCCATCGGAAGAAGATGGGGAAGGATCGCCGTACATGCGTCGCTTCGGCACTTGGTATGAAGAATCCGATGCCATCTTTGGTGGTCACATCTGGATTGATTTACCGGCCGGCAAGATTAACATCGAAGAAGGTCACCGCATGGCAGGCGCCTGGGAATTCCACATTTATGTACATGGCAAACAAGGTCACGGTGCTCAACCGCATTTATCTATTGATACCATCGTGACGGCTTCGGCTATTGTCATGAACCTGCAGCCCATCGTGTCTCGTCATTTTAGTCCCCTTGATTCTGTTGTTGTTACTGTTGGTAAAATTACCGCCGGTGACCGCTACAATGTCATTTCCGGCGAAGCGCACTTAGAAGGGACTATCCGTTATTTCAGCGAAGAAATTGGCAAAGATTTAAAAGAAACGCTGGTACATGTAGCGAAGACGACGGCTGAAGCCTACGGTGCTACGGCAGAAGTAACGTTCCGTCAGATGGGTGCTACCTTAACGAATGACGCAAAGCTGGCTCAGGTTGGTCAGCGGGCTGTAACGAAGCTGTTAGGCGAAGCTACGTTAGCACCGATGGAAAAGACCATGGGTGGTGAAGATTTCTCATTCTACTTAGATAAGAAACCAGGCTGTTACGCCTTCTTCGGCATTAAAAATCCGGAGTTGGGAGCCGTACATTCCCACCACAGCAATTATTTCACCATCGACGAAAGCGCCTTACCAAAGGCGGCCGGTGTGTACGCTGAGTACACGGCGGAATTCTTAAATGGTGATGATTAACAGCAGCTGCGTTCTAAGATGAGCGCAGGTGTACCTTAAGGCGACGAGTGATTGCTAACCTTACAGGCTTGGCTTGAAAGGAGAGAGAACAATGAGAATTTTATTAACAGCAATTCCTTTTATCTGGATTATCCTGTGCTTGCCGTGGGCTAATCGAGTGGAACCGACTTTGGACGGCATTCCGTTCTTGGCCGTTTGGATTCAGCTCGGCGTATTGATTACGTCGTTCTGCCTCGGTGCCTTGTATCACTATGATAAAAAACACCGTAAAGATGAAGATTAACAGACAAAAGGAGTGATTATTATGGATTTAATCGGCTTAGTAGTGCTGTTTGTCTTTATCATCGGCATTGCAATTTTAGGGGCTCTACCGGGGCTGAGAGCCGGTAAAATGTCCGCCGATAGCTGGGCCTTAGGTGGTCGTAGCTTTGGTCGGTGGCTCACTTGGTTTATTATGGCTGGTGAAGTTTACACCGCCTTCGCTTTCTTAGGTGGCAGTGGTTGGGCCTACTCCCGTGGCGGCCCGGTTTTCTACATCCTCGGCTATGGTGCCTTGGGCTATGTAGTTGGTTACCATCTGTTGCCTCGCTTCACGAAATACGGTCATAAGCATGGTCTTATCACCCAGGGCGACCTGGTTGAATATTTGTACAATGACCGTGCCCTCGGTATTCTAGTATCTGTTATCGGCGTGTTATTCCTCTTGCCGTACCTGCAGTTGCAGCTCACCGCATTAGGTCTTATCGTAGAAGTAACGTCCTTAGGCGCCATTCCGCGGGCCACGGCTATGATTATCGCCTTCGTCATGGTTGCGTTATTCGTATTCCTTAGCGGCCTTCGTGGTGTTGCGTCCACTGCCGTTATCAAAGACGTGGTTATGATTGCGGCTATGCTTTTCTTCGGTATCTACTTGCCGACGCATTACTATGGTGGCGTTGGCCAGATGATGGCGCAGATTGAAGCTGTTAAGCCTGGTTTTGTCTTATTCCCGGGCGGCACGAAGAACCTGGATGTTATTTGGGGCATGTCCACCTTGGTCGTAACGGCCTGTGGCTTCTACATGTGGCCGCACTTCACGACGAATGCCTTCAGTGCGAAGGATCCGGACGTACCGCGTCACAACGCTGTATGGTTGCCGATTTGCCATTTGCTCTTGATTTTCCCGATGATCATCGGCTTCACCGCCGTGTTGGTATATGCTAACAACCCGTTGAAAACGCCGGATATGGCATTCTTGAACTTGGTAAAGGATACGTTCCCCACTTGGGTATTGGGCATCATCGGTGGTGCCGGTGCCTTGGCTTGTATGATTCCGGCAGCTGACTTGCTGTTGTCCACGTCGCTTTTGATTTCCCGTAACATTTACGTGAAAGGGATTCGCGGCGGCAATAAACACATCAGCGGCGATCACATGAAGAACGTAGCGCGCTACTTAATCCTCGTGTTGACGGCTGTCGCGTTGTACTTGTCCATTTTCCATTCCAACTTCTTGGTTAACCTGTTACTTATGGGTTACAGCGGTGTTACGCAGTTCTTCCCGTTGTTGGCCGTTGGCATCTTCTGGAAAAACGCCAGCCGCATCGGTGCTTACTGTGGCTTAATCGTTGGCGAAATTCTCGTCTTCGTCTTGATGCTCGGTAAGATGGATCCGTTGCCTGTATTCGGCGGCCACCTGAACGCCGGTTTCGTTGCCTTAGTTTGCAACCTTATCGTGTTCTTAGTTGTGAGCCTCGCTACCAGCGCTGGTAAAGCAAAAGTTGAATAGTTTTCAGTGAAATAAACAGCCTTCTCCGTCCGTGAGAGGGCTGTTTTCGTGTTACCCGTTCTTGACAAATAAACACTGATGCTCTACCATTGGTGCGTATATAGAAAAAATTCGAAAGAGGTTGAGACTATGTCAGATAAAGCTTTGGGGGCTAATACAGGTGCGTCGACTGAATTGACTGACCGCATTCGTTCTTTGATGAATGAATACGCTGATCAGGTCATCGAGTGGCGCCGTTATTTCCATAAATATCCAGAATTGAGCATGCAGGAGTTTGAAACAACGAAACGCATCGTCGCTGAGTTAGACAAAATGGGGATTCCCTATGAAATTAACCCGGAGAAGAACACCGGTTTGGTTGCTACCATTCAAGGTGGTAAACCGGGCAAGACGGTGGCTCTTCGCTCCGATATTGATGGCCTGCCGGTAACGGAAATGACCGGTGTAGACTTTGCATCTACGGTTCCTGGTTGTATGCATGCCTGCGGTCACGATGGTCATATGTCGGTGCTCTTAGGGGCTGCCAAAATTTTGCAGGAAGTTAAAGACGATTTGCACGGCAAGGTGTACTTGGTGTTCCAAGCCTCGGAAGAGAATGGGGAAGGCTCGAAGTACATGCGCCGCTTTGGCACGTGGTACGACGAATCCGATTCCATCTTTGGTGGCCATATTTGGATTGACTTGCCGGCCGGTAAAATCAATCTTGAAGCTGGTGACCGCATGGCCGCCGCTTGGGAATTCCACATCTATGTACATGGCAAACAGGGTCATGGCGCACAGCCGCATTTATCGATTGATACGATTGTAGCATCGTCGGCCATTGTCATGAATTTGCAGTCTATCGTGTCGCGTCGTTTTAGTCCGCTGGACTCTGTCGTTCTGACAGTTGGCAAAGTAACCGGTGGTGACCGCTACAATGTGATTTCGGGGGAAACACATATGGAAGGGACCCTGCGTTATTTCAGCAAGCAGAATGGCAAAGACCTCATGGACCTTTTGGTGCATGTGGCGAAGACGACTGCCGAAGCGTACGGCGCCACCGTAGACGTTACGTTCCGTCAAATGGGCGAAGCGCTATCCAATGATGCTGAGCATGCGAAGATTGGTCAGCGCGCCGTAAGCAAGCTACTCGGTGAAGACACACTGGCACCGATGGAAAAGACCATGGGCGCTGAAGACTTTGCGTTCTACCTGTCAGAAAAACCAGGCTGCTTTGCCTTCTTCGGCATTGCCAATCCGGAACTGGGAGCCGTACATTCCCACCATAGCAATAATTTTACCATCGATGAAAGCGCCTTGCCTAAGGCAGCCGGTGTGTATGCTCAATACGCAGCGGAATTCTTGAACGGGAACGAATAAGTCGCGTGAAAAGAACAGCCTTTCCCTGAGTGGGAGAGGCTGTTTTGTTGTTATTGACAAGAATTCTTTATATATAGTATAATTTTTAAGTATTCTACATACAGACATATGCGGTTGTGGTGGAATGGCAGACACGCTGTCTTCAGGCGGCAGTGCTTTCGGGCGTGCGGGTTCAACTCCCGCCAACCGCACCAAATGCTTAAAAATAAGCGGCCTACGAAATGTTCGTAAGCTGCTTATTTTTTATTAGCAAAAAAAGACCACCGACCGGTATTCCGCGGTCCGGCTCCAATTGCCATGTGAGGAATACCAAATCAGTGGTTTCTTTAATTTCAATATAGCAAAACACGGAGATTTACGCAAATACATTATCTTGTATTTGTTTCGTTTGTAATATCAAGATGTACCAGTTTGGTGAAGTTAACAAAGTGGTGTTCATTTATGAAAATCTAGCTATGTCCTTTAAGCACAGGCTTGTTTGTGCTACAATATAAATTGAGTATTTGTGTATAGATGAGGTGACAAAATGGCAAAACCGTTAGTAGCAGTGGTAGGGCGTCCGAATGTAGGCAAGTCGACATTATTCAATGCGATTGTCAACAAACGCATTTCCATTGTAGAAGATATACCGGGCGTAACGCGCGACCGAATTTATTTCGATGCGCAGTGGCTCAACAAAGAATTTACCATGATTGATACCGGTGGGATTGAGTTCGTCAATGCAGACAGCCACGTAATCCCAAAGATGATGCGCTTGCAGGCGCAGCTGGCCATCGAAGAAGCGGATGTAATCCTCTTCGTAGTGGATGGTAAAGCAGGTGTAGTACCGGCCGACGAAGAAGTTGCTGGTATTTTGCGTGCCAGTGGCAAACCGGTTGTATTAGCCGTTAACAAGATTGACAGCATCAACCAGGAACCGAATATTTATGAATTTTACAACTTAGGTATCGGCGATCCTATCGGCATTTCCGCTAAGAACTTGATGAACTTAGGGGACTTGCTTGACGACGTGGTGAAAAACTTCCCGGATGCTGGCTCCAGCGAAGACGAAGAAGACACTATCCATGTAGCTTTGATTGGTCGTCCGAACGTAGGTAAATCGTCCTTGACCAATGCGCTTCTCGGTCAGGAACGCGTTATCGTCAGTGACGTAGCCGGTACCACTCGTGATTCCATCGATACGCATTGGAAACATGATGGTCAGAAGTTCGTCTTAATCGATACGGCTGGTATGCGTCGTAAAGCAAAAATCGATGCACCGGTTGAACGTTACAGTATCGTTCGTTCCTTGCGCTCTGTAGACCGCGCTGACGTAGTTATCCTAGTATTGGATGCCGTTGACGGTGTTACTGAACAGGATAAAAAAATCGCCGGCTATGCTCACGAAGCAGGGAAGGGTGTTATTATCGTTGTCAACAAATGGGACTTAATTGAAAAAGACGACAAGACCACCAACAAGTTTACCGAAGATATTTACGACGAATTAGGCTTCTTGCAGTACGCGCCGATTTTGTTCGCGTCGGCCTTGACGAAGCAGCGTATTCATCGCTTAGCCGATATGATTAAATTCGTATCGGAACAGCAGCACATGCGTATTTCCACGTCCGTGCTCAATCAGCTTTTATCCGATGCGCAGTCCGTAAACCCGGTTCCGTCCCGTAGCGGCCGTGTACCGAAGATTTACTATATGACCCAGGCATCGGTAAAACCGCCGACCTTTATTCTGTTCGTTAACGAACCGGAATTGATCCATTTCTCCTATGTTCGTTTCTTAGAAAACCGCTTACGTGAATCCTTCGGCTTCGAAGGCACGCCGATTCGCCTGATTTTGCGCGGTAAGAAGGGACCGGATGAAGACTAATGGATAGTGTAACTGTAGTACTTTATGCTATTTTAGCGTATTTAATTGGCTCCATTCCCAGCGGGCTTATCATTGGTAAGCTCATCTTTGGTACCGATGTGCGCCAGTATGGCAGTAAAAATATCGGCGCTACCAATACGTATCGCGTGTTAGGTTTGAAAGCGGCTTTGCCTGTATTCCTTTGTGATGCGGCGAAGGGCATGATTGGTGTTGGCCTTTTCCATGGCACGCCGTCTACCATGATTTTAGGTGGCATCTTGGCTATGGTTGGTCATAACTGGTCCGTTTTCCTTGGCTTCAAAGGCGGCCGTGGTGTAGCCACTGGTCTTGGCGTATTGATCATGTTGTCGCCTATCGTATCGGCTGTCTGCTTTGCGGTCTGGGCCGTTATCGTTTATTTCACCAAATTGGTGTCCTTAGGTTCCATCATCGCCGCAGCGTTAGTGCCGATTTTGATGTTCACCTTTGGTGAATCGGCGTGGTTCGTTGGCTTTGGCGGCTTGGCAGCATTGTTTGTCATCGTGCGTCATCGTGAAAACATTGTGCGCCTCTTGCAGGGCAAAGAACTGAAGGTAGAACGAACGAAGCGTGGTGAAGATCAATGAAAGTAGCAGTTATCGGGTCCGGTAGCTGGGGCACGGCGTTAGCCCTCAAAAGCTGCCGCGCCGGTCAAGATACCTATTTATATTGTCGCCGTGAAGCCATGGCGGACGCGCTGCGCACGAAGCGAGAAAACACCGATTA
>ERZ791611.383-NODE-383-length-44608-cov-7.571746_pt1 | contig 44608 bp, 38 predicted proteins | sample MGYA00510275_ERZ791611 | MGnify/ENA primary metagenome ERZ791611 (study PRJEB30046, sample SAMN00791912) | human gut metagenome | study: EMG produced TPA metagenomics assembly of the A metagenome-wide association study of gut microbiota in type 2...
TTCCAAGCATAGCTAACCTTGCTGATTTTGAGAAGCTTTTCCGAGCGGCGCAGGCCGCTATTGAGGATTGATCTGAAAAAGTAATAAATAATGCGATTAAGAAGGGTATTTTCTTTGAATATCCTTCTTAATTCGTTTTAAAATGTACGTATTATTGGTTATTTATTTCTTTATTTTCAAATAATAATTACTTTTGTACTAATGATTTTATATTATCCATTAATGTATAAAGAATTATATGGCACGTACAGTAAATTATTCAAAGAAGATTGGGAAAATTAAAGCTCAGTTGGATGAGCTAGTTAAGGACATTGAAAATGGTTCTAAGAAAGGAGAAGAAGTCGTAGAACAGAAAACAAAGACTAAGATTTCTGATATCGATTTCGAAACTGAGGACCTGGCTACCTTAATGAAAATTCAGACACGCTTAGTGCGCGCAATTAATGCAAAAATGAAGAATTAAATCGAATGTAGGTTTTATACCTTCGATAAAAGAGGGATATTCCATTTAATATGGAGTATCTCTCTTTTTTTATTAAATAAGAGCATATCCGCCACTCATTTGAACCAAAACAGGTTTTAAAATGTATTATATAGACGAATAATTATAAAATGGCTGGTTATGAAAACTAAATTACTCAAAACAACACAATTGCTGGTATTAATCTATGTGATTTTCTTCTTTGCCGGATGCTCCAAAAACACAATAATCCTGGAGGTCGGTGATGAGAATAAACCTTCGGGAGGGAATAATACGGAAGGAACGAACCTGGTGACCTTCAATGCTTCAATTGAAGGCCGTAATTTGATGACACGTGCAATGTCACCCATGAATCAGGGAATAAAAAGCAAAGTATTAGTATTCGAACCCTCTACCCAAAACGGGACAAAAGGAACTCCTTCGGCACAGGGATTATACATCACTTCTGCTCCCGGAGTATTAACCGGAGTGGATGGATATAAAATGTATCTGGGAAATGGTATTTTTGACTTTTATGCAGTATCGGATAATTTTTCTACTATACCGCCTACATTCTCGGCCGGAAAATCGGAACCTTTATTCAATGGTATCGATTACCTTTGGTGGCATAATCCGAATCTGGATGTGGCAAGTTCACAAATCAATATACCGATTGTCTATTTGCATGCAGCGACACAAGTGGTTATTGAAATATCGGAAGGGGAAAGTATTCGGTTAAACAAATTAATTTCAGCAATGATCACTCCGCCGGAACCGGGGGCAAGCATGGATTTGGCAACGGGAACCATACCTCCGGCAACTACATTCGACAGACCGGACAAAATGGGTATAAATGGTTTTCTGGCTCAGTATATCATGCTCCCGCTGGAAACATCCGAACCGATGTCTTTGACTTTGGAGATAATGGCAAACGGAGAAAGTGCATCACGAATTTACACCGTTGATGTTCCTGTTCCCGACGGTGCATTAAAAGCCGGTAATTCATACTTGTTTAGTGCAATAATCGATGGAAACACCGTTACATTTTCAAGTGTGAATGTAAAAAACTGGACTGAAGTTGATGAAACAGGCAACCCTCTTTATCCTACTTTGGAGTGAGATTAGTTTCCTGTTTTAAATTATACCTGCAAAAGCATTGAAATTTAACATCAACTTATTCCAGGCAAAATGCTTAGTATTTAGGAATGAAAGAGGAATATTTGTGAAAAATATTCCTCTTCCCATTTATATTTCTTTATAAAATATAGCCGGGGTAAAGATAAAATGCCGTATATTTGTTACTTGATGAAAATTAAAAAAACAATATCAACGTATGGAGCGGTATTTAATAATTAAGACGAGGGATGAGTTGTTACGGATAAAGATAGGGCAGATACTCTACTTTGAAGCTGATAGAAATTATACTAAATTACTATTATCCAATGGAATCCAGTTTACGTTTGCGATTAATATCGGTAAGATAGAAGAGATACTGGAGAAGCAGGTAGAGGGATGCAACAAGATATTAATGAGAGTAGGAAAAAGTCACATCATCAATAAAAATCATATCCTGCAAATCAATTTACCCAAGCAAAAACTGTTATTATTGACAGAAGAAGGCAAGCCCAGGGAACTTATAATATCCAAAGATCCTTTAAAAGTACTAAAAGAATCGCTGGAAAAGGAAATGGGTAAACCGGAAGAACCAAAGGAAGTGAAAGATGAAGATTAAAATCGGTAAAGCTGAAGATAATGATTTTATAGTGAATGATCCTCATGTTAGCAGACATCATGCTTGTCTGGTTCGTGAGGATCATGGCTGTTGGTTGTTGGAAGATCTCGGCTCTACTAACGGAACTTTCGTCAATGGTTCACAGATCGTCAAGAAACGTATTACACCAACGGACAAGATTATTCTTGGGACCGGGTATGTGCTGAACTTGACTGAAGCGCTTAAATATAATAATGATTATAGTGAAGAGTTTGCTGCACTGAAGAAAGTGTATGACGATTATGTTCAAGAAAAAGTTAAGATACAGTCGGCTAACCAGTTTAAAACCAGGTTATTCCAGTCCCTTCCTTTTGCGCTGCCCGGTGTGATAGGCGTTGTGATCGGATTTCTGGGCAAAGGAAGTCCGGAGTTCTTGGCTATAAGTTTGTTTATAACTATCTGTGCCCCGACGATAGGCATTTACCTGGGTGCAAAGCAGGCATCCAAGACTCCTCAACAGCTTCAGGACATTGCAAACCGATTTAAAATTGACTACGTATGTCCTAAATGCGGTACTTTTCTGGGTGAAATTCCCTGGGAATCTCTGAGGAACAGGAAACAATGTCCTGTTTCTTCCTGTAAAGCAAAGTGGGTCAGTGAATAAGTTGTTTCGTATCTCAAAAGCGGACAGTTTGTACATAAAACCCAAACCTTTGATTATAAGAGAATATTAGATGTTAATTTAATCCATTACTTTTCCTACTTTTGTTTCCAGAAAGAATAATTTTAATTCAAACCAGTATGCAAGAGGAGGAATACACATTTGTTACACTAGACAGTGACGACTCCGTATTTAGTGATGCGGTAGTTGTAGATGTGGATGGGGAAAACGATTTATCTGGTATCGTAATGATTGATGACGATAATATGGATGTTTCAGATTTTATTACATTATCTGACGACACAATATTCTTGTCGGATGCAGACGTGCATGATACTTTCTCAACTGATATCGACGGAGCAGATTTATCATTTATGCTATGATTTCAGTTAAATGTCCACATTGTCACGTAGGATTAAAGGTAGACGAGGGGAAACTTCCCCTCGATCTGACCTCCTTTAAATGTCCGAAGTGTAAACAACCGATTCCTGTCTCTTTGCTTCAACTGGGAAAACAAGGACTTGATGCGGATCAGGATACAATTCTTGTCAATCCGGTTTCGAATGGTACGGGACAGCTTACAGTTGTTGGAGATTCGGCTACACCGGAACAAATTTTCCCTCTCAATGAAGGTCTTGCAATCATCGGTCGTAAATCTAACGCTTCGAACGCTACTATAGGAATTGCAACGGCTGATAAGTCGATGAGCAGGGAGCATATACGAATAGAAGTTAAAAAAGACCCGAAAGGAGGGTATAAACATTTTCTTTCTGACAATAATAGTAAAAACCATACGTTATATAATAGCAATTACCTTGAAAATGGAGAGGTCGTAGTGCTTAAGAACAATGACGAGATCATTATCGGCCATACGGTTCTCCGCTTTAATGAATAAAATCTGTTCGTGCTATGAATATAACGATTGGCAAGCCTTGGGCCGTTTGTGAAAAAGGCGGTAGACAAAACAACGAGGATTCTATTTACCCCTTACCGGAAAGGGTAAACTCCAATCAGAAATTATTTCTGGTCTGCGATGGTGTCGGCGGCTCAGAAAAAGGAGAGATTGCAAGCTCATTAGCGTGTGAATCTTTTCAGACATTCTTTTCCACCTTCTTAGAGGATGAACCTACCGAAGAGTTTGTTAATAAAGCTGTCGGTTACACGGAGGTACGTTTTGACGATTATGTGAAAAACCATCCGGAAGCAAAGGGTATGGCTACCACATTAACGATGGTTTCAGTCGGAGCTTCGGGAATAACACTGGCACATATTGGGGATAGCCGTATTTACCAGTTCCGCCAGGGAGAAATTATTTATCAGACAGAAGACCATTCGCTGGTTAATTCGCTTGTCAAACTGGGGAAAATAAGCAAAGAAGAAGCATTGACCCACCCGCAAAAAAACGTAATAATTCGTGCCATACAGGGATCGGAGCATCCGACAGAAGCCGATGTAGTCCTTTTAAAGGATATACAAGCGGGCGATTATTTCTTTATGTGTACCGACGGTGTGTTGGAAAGACTTAAAAACGAAGATCTTTCTTCTATTTTCTCCACTTATAACAATCCGGAAGACATCAAAGACGGTATTATGGCTGCCTGTTGCGGAAAGACCAGAGATAACTTTTCTTTTTACATTTTACCAGTTCAAAATGTAGGTGAATCTATCGGAATAAAACAAAATATTCTCTCTTTCCTTTATTCTTTTATATAAATAACGTAATTTTGGCAGATTAAAAAGAATAGCGCGAGAAAGTTATGAATTTGCCAAACGGATATCCTCTTCAAAACGGAAAGTATCGACTTACTCATGTAGTTGGTCAGGGCGGCTTTGGTATAACTTACAAAGGCGTTTGGTATACAGAAGTTAAGGGACCGCTAGGAACGATCAAAACGGAAGTTCCTATATGTGTAAAAGAATATTTTTTTAAAGATTACTGTTACAGAGATCCTGACTCTTTCGCTGTCAAGGTCCATTCTGAAACGGGCAGGGCTCTTTTTGAAAAGTTTAAAGAGAAGCTGATCAAAGAAGCTAAAATCCTGTCCGATGTTCATCATCCCCATATTGTGAATGTATTGGAAGTGTTTGAAGAAAATGACACGGCCTATATTGCTATGGAGTATATTTCAGGTAATAGTCTGAAATATAAGATGGATAAGGAGGGTATAATGCCTGAAGCGAGAGTTCTCAGATATATGCATCAGATAGGAGAGGCCCTTCAGTTTGTCCATGAGAAGAATATTCTTCATCTGGATATCAAACCCAGCAATATATTGATTGATCAGAGTGGGAAAGCGCGTCTGATTGATTTTGGTGTGAGTAAACGGTATGATATCGAGCAGCAGGAAACGAGTACCACGATGTTAACTTTATCGAAAGGGTTTGCTTCTATTGAACAATATGATAATGAAGGTACGCAAAGTTTTTCCCCTTGCCCGGATATTTATTCGTTGGGAGCAACCATGTATAATCTGCTGACGGGGAAGATTCCTACAGAATCCATTCTTCGTGCAGCACGTCCGTTGCCTTCCCCCCGGGATTTGAATCCCTCCATTTCTGCAAAAACGGAAGCGGCTATTATCAAAGCGATGGAGATTGTTCCGGCTGACCGTTTCCAGTCAATGTCGGAAATGCTGGCTGCATTGGATTTTCCGGAAGTTGAAGAAGAGGAGATAAAGAAAGATATTTCTTCCCCCGAATATTTCGAAGAAGATGAGACAACGATTCTGTTTACGACCCGTTTGCCACAATCCGGAAAGGATGAAGGGGATGAGACTGTACTGAATAACGTCGATATACCGGCAGTACCTAAAAAGAAAAAAAGAAAAGTAACGTTAATCTCTTTACTAATTATTATATTTGCAAGTATAGGTTCAGCGGTGGCTCTTTTGGTACAGCGCAGTAAAGCTGTTCCTCCTGTTGCTGAAGTTTTGAATTCTGTTCCGGAAGGGAATAATAATCCTGTATCAGATTCGACTGTTCCTGTTGTTATTGACGAAAACAATACATCGGGAGTTGTTGAAGCAGAACCTGAATCTGAATCGAAGAAAGAGAGTACCGGCGTTCGACCGGACTCACAGGAAAAGAAGATTGTTAAACCGGAAACGACTCCGAAACAGACCGATCCTGTAAAGCAGAAAGTCGAACCTGTCGTTAACGATATAAAGCAGCCGGTAACAGCACCTTCAGTTCCTACTGAAGCAGAGATGAATGCAGAGTTTGAAGCATTGATCGCTTCCGGTAAAAATAAAATGGCAGCATCGGATGCATCCAGTAATGCGGCTGATTTTATAAAAGCAACAGAGGAGATTGCCGATGCCGGTACTGATTTCAGTAAGGCTGCCAAGATCAAGATGACAGATGAATTGATTAGTCTGATTGAAAAACGTAAAGTCAAAGAAGAAGAGATACTTTTGGCTGGCAGAAAAGCACTGTATGATGAAGTGAAGCCTTTTGGGGAACTCATGATCGTTCAGAAAAAGGAGACACAAAAGTTTGGAGCGATAGATGCCAGTGCAAAAGAATGTATTAAATGCAGGTATTTGGTTGCTTACAAGACACAACAAGGCTATATGGCTTTTCTTAGAGAGGATGAGTTGTTTGATATTTATGATGCAGAAGGGACAATGATTAGTGAAGGTTTATCTGGTTATTATTAAATGTATTTATGAAGAGACTTTGGATATTATTTATTATGTTCGTTTCTGTGTTACCAGAATATCTAATGGCACAGCAACAAACAGAATATAACAGAAAAGGAGATGAAGCAATGCGACTTCAGGATTACAGGAAGGCGACAATGTGGTATGAAGAGGGTGTTATACAATGTGATCCATATAGCATTGATAAGTTAACAACTATATGGAAAAACAATAAAAAAATGCGTTCGTCTATGCGTGGTCTGATGAGTCGATGTTTTGATTGCCTGAGAGACAAAGCGACAATAGAGAGTGATACTACAGCTATATCACAATTGATCCATTATTATACGGAAGGCATCGGGACGCAGGCTAATGAGGAACGTGCCAGAAGTTGGAGTAATCGTCTGGAAGAACTTCGCCGGCCGATGGAGCTGATCTCTTATATACCCCAAAAAGAAAAAAAGCCGAGAGAACCTATGAAGTTCTTTGTCGGTTATGCTTTTTCAATTGAAGCTCCTTATGGACTAACAGTTGGAGGTGTCGGAGAAAGGTTCGGTTGGTATGCTCGTTTTAAAACCAATATGTCATTTGATAACTACACCTATGAATGCCGGGGAACGGATGAATTTGTAAGTTATCCGGATAACACATCTTTGAGATTTACAAACGAAAAGAAAGTGAACAGTTTAGCAGCCTCTGCCGGCCTTGTCGTTAAATGTACTCCCTGGCTATATACTTCTGTCGGTTTGGGGTATGGTAAACGGGAGTTGTTATGTGAATTTTATACATGGGATAAAAACAACATTAATACCCAAAATACCTATTGGGCAAAGAATACAGATTATTCATATGAAGGTGTGGTCGCAGATTTAGACATAATGGTAAGATTCGGTTCGATTTTTGTCAGTGCCGGATGTAATACATTGAACTTTAAATATGTGGATTTGAATGCTGGTCTTGGTCTATTCTTTTAACTGATAAGCTTATGAAACAATTATACTATACACTATTCATTTTTTCTTTTTTATTCTTTTTATCAGGTTGTGTGGAAGAACCTGATATGAATACTAAGTTACAGAATGCATCTGTACCAGAGATGGGTAAGACGGTATATGTAGAAAATACCGCTACTACTATTTTAGTTAAGTCTACTATAAAAAAAGAAAATGGAGCTTCACTTATAAAACGTGGATTCAAATATTGGCAAGTAGAAAAAGATGCTGATAACAATATCATTCTTAGTACAGTTAAAGACACTTTTCAAACTGAAGATATCGAGAAAGGAGAATATAGCATGCTCCTTAAAGGACTTAAGGACGGAGGAACTTATCAAATAACTTCGCTAGCATCCAATGAAATAGGTATCGGTTATGGTGACACCATTAGTGTAAATACAAATAAAGGGGCCGGAGAGGTAAAAACATCCGATGTGGATGATAAGTCAGTAACTGCAACTACAGCTAGGGTAGAAGGTATCTTATCTAAAAAAGGTGAAGGAGATATTACCGATTTTGGTTTTGAGTTGTATGTTGGTGGAGTTAGAGACACTGTCTTTAAGAAATCAGATGGAGTTGATTGGGCTGAGAATGATTCTACATTTCGTTATACTATTACCGGTCTTGATGCAAATACTGAATATAATGTTATAGCTTTTGCATGCAATTCTTTTGGCGATTTTACTAATCAGACTGGGAAAAAGAGTTTTAAGACAAAAGATGGACTTCCAATATTGGCGGACTCAATAGGGGTTGAAGCTAACTATGATTTTGTTTCATTGAACTCAAAACTGGTAAGTAAAGGTGATGCAGAAATTGATGAAATAGGCTTTTGTTGGACAACAGTCAGAGATTCTAGTCGACCAAATATAGAAGATGATGATACAATAAAATGTGTTTTAGATCAAGATAGTATTTTTAAAGGAATAGTTACTGATCTAGATGCTTCAACAAGTTATTATGCCAGAGCTTTTGCTAAAAATTCATTTGGAATTGTATATAGCAAGGATAGTATCCGCATTAGCAAAAAGAGAGATTTGCCAACTGTATCTTTAAATCCATCTTCAACATATTCCATGGTCAATGGTATAGTAACTGTTACTGGTGAACTTCAAGACAGTGGGAAGACGGAAGTCAGTTCTTTGACACTTTATTACTCAACAGGATCGAACACACTTCCAGGACCGTCTAACTATCAGGGATATAAAGAATGTACTCTTGATGAAAATGGTAAATCTTTTAGTGTACCTCTTAAATTGATGGGGGGATTAAAATATTATGTAAGAGTATATGCGAAAAATGGTTCAGGTACAGCATCTTGTGATGAGACACAATCATTCACAACTCCTCCAATGTTTGTTAACAAAAAAGAATTTATTGGAAGCGGTCGACAGGATTTTATGACATTTAGTACAGATAGTTGGGCTTTCGTCTTAGGAGGATTAGTTGGAGGAGATTATACTAATAATCTTTATGGATACACTCCAGATGGTGGTGAGAATAATGAGGGTATTTGGGCTCCATTAGCATCTCATTCATCAAATATTTATGGTGGTTCTGTTTGTTCTGATGGAAATTCTGTATATGTAATAGGAGGAAAATCAAATTCAGGATTCATAACAGATGTAGATTCGTATAGTTACAACCAATGGTATCCTCATTCTAATATGAAACTAAGTGGAGACATGGTAGGGATTATGAATGCTTTAAGTTTTGTCCATAATGATTCTATAATAGTTCTTGGTGGTGAAAAAGCAATTGTGGGTGACGATAGAGGAGTGACAGTTCAAGATACAATCTATCGTTGGAATGGCGAAAGTTGGAAAGGTATTACTGATTTCCCTCAACTGATAAAAAGCGGAGTTGCTCTTACAACAGGAGATAGTGTTTTTGTCGGATTAGGCTATTTTTCAAAGGATAGTATAAAGAGTTATACAAACCGAGAGTTATGGCTTAATTCTTCAGGAGATTGGAGTGAGTGGAAAAGCTTGAAAAAGGCACCAGATGGAATGGGAGTAGTATCAACAGGTGTTATAAAAGACTCGTGTTTATATTTTATTGATAATAAAGGTATAATATGGATGTATAATATGGATGATGATAAATGGTTTAAATGCTCACAATCGCCTAGTATAACAAATGTACCAGAATATAAAATAATGAAGATTGGTGAGACCATCTATATATTAGCTATTAATAATTTTAATAAATCATCTTTCGTTACTTACGATCCAACATGGGACATAGCCAATGAACAGGACTGACATCTTAAACCAGATACAAAAAAACGTAGAACGTTTGTCGGCTTCCGATCTGCCGGAGTATAAATATATTCCGCTGCATCAGAAGCCATCACCTTCAGTTCTTTCGCTTCGGGAAGTTATGTTGTTGCTTCGGAAAGTTATCTTTCCGGGGTTCTTCGGTTCCGAGCAGGAGGCACAGGTTGATTCTATTCAATATTATACAGGGGTATATCTGGAACAAATTTATGATTTGCTCCACGAACAGATATATAATGGTTTGTGCTTTGAAGTAGACCGTTGCTGCGATTCAAAGGACCGGGCATCCCGGATTGCGATAGACTTTATAAATAAGATACCTCATATTAAATATCTGCTTTCAACAGATGTCAAAGCTATTCTGGATGGTGACCCGGCAGCAAAGAGCCTTAGCGAAATAATCTTCTGTTATCCGGCTGTACATGCTATTCTTCATCAACGGGTTGCTCATGAATTATTAAAGTTGGGCGTCCCTGTGTTGCCCCGTATTATCACGGAGATGGCCCATTCCGAGACTGGTATTGATATTCATCCGGGGGCACAGATTGGAGAATATTTCAGTATAGACCACGGTACCGGTATCGTGGTGGGACAAACAGCCATTATAGGTAATCACGTCCGTTTGTACCAGGGAGTTACTCTGGGAGCCAAAAACTTTACACTGGATGAAGAAGGATTACCTATCGACGTTCCCCGCCATCCGATCATTGAAGATTATGTGACTATTTACTCCAATGCATCTATCCTGGGACGTATTACGATTGGAAAAGGTTCAGTGATAGGCGGTAACATTTGGCTAACCCACAGTGTGCCGCCAAACTCCAAAGTCCTTCAAACCCGAGCGGTGGAAGACAAGTAAATCTTTTTTATTTTTAGGATAAAACACAGTCGTAATTTAAACAGAAATACGTATGTTTGCGTCATACCCATGTGGTAATAATGCCTTAAATGTGTACGATGATGAACAAAGTAAAAACGTTAGATGACCTTCGGAAGATGCGCGAATCTTTACGCGCTTCCCTTGATTTACGCGAGAAAAGTAACAATCCCGAGCAAATGGTTCAGATAAAGGTTGCCATGGCAACCTGCGGCATTGCAGCCGGAGCCAAAGAAGTTATGAGTTATTTTATTGAAGTTCTCGACCGGGAACGTGTAGATGCCCTGGTCACTCAAACCGGGTGTATGGGCTATTGCTATGCAGAACCGACAGTGGAGATTACTGTTCCCGGCAAAGAACCGATCGTATTTGGCCGTGTCAACAAAGCCAAAGTTGACGAGATTATAACCTGTTATATCAAACAGGGAATTTTGCTGGATGACATCATACCGGTCAACTACAACGCGGTCGGACCTGAATAACAAACCAATACAAATACTTACATAATGGCACAATATAGCAACTATATTCTGGTGTGCGGCGGTACAGGTTGCCGTGCATCACAAAGCGAACTCATACTTCAAAATCTGAAAGAGGCTGTCAGGGAGAACGGATTGCAGGAGAGTGTGCAGGTGATCCGTACCGGTTGTTTCGGCTTTTGCGAGAAAGGTCCGGTAGTGAAACTGATTCCGGATAATACATTTTATGTGGAGGTTACTCCCGAAGATGCAAACGATATTGTAAACGAACATCTGATAAAAGGACGTAAAGTAGAACGGCTGCTTTATGTAAACCCCGAAACGAACGAACAGATACTTGACTCCAAACACATCAACTTCTATAAAAAACAATTGCGCATAGCCTTGCGTAACTGTGGTTTTATCAATCCCGAAAACATAGATGAATACATTGCCCGCGACGGTTATATAGCTTTAGGAAAAGCTCTGACCGAGATGACGCCCGATGAAGTGATTAAAGAGATTCTGGATAGCGGATTGCGGGGCCGAGGCGGCGGTGGTTTTCCTACCGGACTCAAATGGCAGATTACCCGCAAGGTTCAGGCTCCGCAGAAATATGTAGTCTGCAATGCCGATGAAGGCGACCCGGGAGCGTTCATGGACCGTTCTATCCTGGAAGGCGACCCGCATTCCATTGTGGAAGCTATGGCTATCAACGGATACTGTACCGGTGCCAGTAAAGGACTTGTTTATATCCGGGCCGAATATCCGCTAGCTGTAGAACGTTTAAAGATAGCGATACAACAAGCAAAGGAATATGGCTTCTTAGGAGAAAACATATTTGGTACAGACTTCTCTTTCGATATCCAGATACGTTATGGTGCCGGTGCTTTTGTTTGCGGAGAAGAAACAGCCCTGATACATAGTATGGAAGGGTTACGCGGTGAAGCTACAGTTAAACCGCCATTCCCCAGTGAACATGGATATAAAGGTTGTCCGACTAATGTAAATAATGTGGAGACCTACGCCAATATCCCCGTTATCCTGCTGAAAGGAGCCGGATGGTTCAGCAGTATAGGAACGGAGAAGAGTAAAGGAACCAAGGTCTTTGCCCTAGCGGGAAAAGTAAACAACGTCGGTCTGATTGAAGTCCCGATGGGAACGACGCTTCGTGAGGTGATATTCGGTATCGGCGGGGGAATAAAAGACGGAAAGAAATTTAAAGCCGTACAGACCGGAGGCCCTTCCGGCGGATGTCTTACAGAAAAGCATCTGGACTTGCCAATCGACTACGACAACCTGATAGCGGCCGGTTCCATGATGGGGTCGGGCGGTATGATTGTGATGGATGAAGACGATTGTATGGTGGCGATGGCTAAGTTCTATCTGGATTTCACCGTCGAAGAATCCTGCGGCAAATGCGCCCCTTGCCGGATTGGAAACAAACGGCTGCATGAGATACTCCAAAAGATTACATCGGGCAGAGGAACTATCGAAGACCTCGATAAGCTGCGTAACCTGGCCATGGTTATAAAGGATACCGCTCTCTGCGGACTGGGACAGACCTCTCCGAACCCTGTCCTTTCTACCATGGATAACTTCTATGACGAATACCTGGCACATGTCGATGAACAACGTTGTCCTTCCCACCAGTGCCGCGAACTTACCCAGTACTTTATTAATCCGGAGAAATGCAAAGGCTGTACGATGTGTGCCCGAATCTGTCCGGTACATGCCATTACCGGCAGCCGGAAAGTTCCCCATACTATCGACTCGGATGTTTGTATCCGTTGCGGATCATGTATAGAGAAATGTAAGTTCGACGCTATTTACGTACATTAAATAGTTGACAGTGAATAATTGACAGTTGACAGAAAAGATATGAAAAACATAAAACTAACAATAGATAACAGAGAAGTGGAAGTCCCGAAAGGTACTACCATCCTCGATGCAGCAAAGAGCATGGGAATCCGTATCCCGACACTTTGTCATATGAAACTCGAAGATTTGCATTACGAGAACAATCCCGGCGCCTGCCGTATCTGTGTAGTGGAAATTGAAGGCCGCCGTAACCTGGCCCCGTCCTGTAAGATGGAATGTACGGAAGGAATGGTTGTAAGGACCCATACTCCCCGGGTAATGAATGCCCGGAAGACAGTGATGGAACTGATTCTGTCCAACCATCCGGCCGGTTGCCTTACCTGTAGCAGCAACGGATATTGCGAACTGCAAACAATAGCCCACGATCTGGGTATCCGTGAAATACGGTATCAGGGAGAACAATCCACCTTTGAGATAGACCGTTCTCCTTCCATCGTCCGTAACATGAATAAATGTATCATGTGCCGCCGTTGCGAAACGATGTGTAACAATATTCAGACAGTAGGAGCATTGACGGCCGTCAACCGTGGTTTCAACGCAGCCGTCTCTACAGCCTTTGAGCGTGATATCGCCGGAAGTACCTGTTCTTATTGCGGACAATGTGTTTCCGTCTGTCCGGTAAATGCCCTGAGCGGCCGTAATACCCAGCAGCCAGTATTGGATGCATTGGCTAATCCGGCTAAGATTGTGATCGCCCAGACTGCTCCGGCTGTACGCACCGCCCTCGGACGTGACTTCGGCTGTGAGCCGGGCACACTGGTTACCGGGAAGATGGTATCGGCTCTTCGCCAGCTAGGTTTTGACTATGTCTTTGATACTGACTTTGCAGCCGACCTGACCATAATGGAAGAGGGAACGGAACTTCTTCAGCGTCTCAGCAAATATCTTTCAGGGGATGAAGAAGTAAAAATACCGATGATGACCAGTTGCTGTCCCGGTTGGGTCAGCTTTGTCGAGCAGCACTTCCCGGAGTTGCGCGAACATCTGTCTACAGCCAAAAGCCCGCAACAGATGTTCGGAGCCATAGCCAAAAGTTATTTTGCAGAAAAGCTGGGAGTAGACCGTAAAGATATAGTTGTTGTCTCCATCATGCCTTGCCTGGCAAAGAAATATGAAGCCAGCCGTCCGGAGTTTGCCGTAGAAGGGAATCCGGATGTAGATATTTCCATCTATACCCGTGAACTGGCCCGTCTGATTCGTTATGCCAATATAAACTTCAACGAACTTCCCGACAGCAACTTCGACCATCCTCTCGGCGAATCGACCGGTGCCGGAGTTATCTTTGGAACTACCGGGGGAGTTATAGAAGCCGCCTGCCGTACGGCTTATGAACTGTATACGAAGAAGCCGCTCGAACGAATCGAGTTTAAGGAATTGCGCGGACTGGAAGGTATCCGTAGCGGAACGATTAACTTTGACGGCGTTCCTGTGAAGATAGGTATCGCCCACGGTCTCGGTAATGCCCGTAAACTGGTTGAAGAAGTAAAAAGCGGAAAGTCTCCTTATCATGTTATCGAGATAATGGCCTGCCCCGGTGGTTGCATCGGAGGTGGCGGCCAACCGTTCCATCAGGGAAGGATGGATGTTTTGCGTAAACGTGCCGCCGCGCTTTACAGCGAAGACGAAAGCAAACCGCTCCGCAAAAGCCATGAGAATCCGTATATTCAGCAGTTATATAAAGAATACCTGGGCGAACCCTGCGGACCAAAGGCGCATGAATTACTGCATACTCATTACTTCGACCGCAAAGAAGTAGTCAATATGTTTTTGGAAACCGATAAAGACGAATAAGCCATGGAAAAGATACATTTGCCCCAACCGAAAGTAAACGAACTGCATGCCATCTGCAAAGAGCATGACAACGACCCCGGCGAGCTAATCAATATCCTGCACGCAGCACAGGAAATCTTCGGTTACCTTCCCCGTGAAGTGCAGGAAATGGTAGCAGCCGAACTGCATATTCCCGTATCCCGTGTGTATGGTGTAGTCACCTTTTATTCGTTCTTTACCATGACTCCGAAAGGGAAATACCCGATTTCCGTCTGTTTGGGAACCGCCTGTTATGTGCGGGGAGCCGAGAAAGTACTGGACGAATTTCAGCGTCAACTGGAAATCAAGATAGGAGAGACCACCCCCGACGGTCTGTTTTCTCTGGACTGCCTGCGTTGTGTCGGGGCTTGCGGACTGGCTCCCGTAGTGACGATAGGAGGTAAAGTCTACGGAAGAATTACACCGGAAAAGGTACGGGATATCCTGTCGGAATACTATATCCGCGAAGAATAAGAGTTTTTTCGTTCAAAAGCCTTTGCGGGTTCACTTGTATGCATGAGCGCTTTATTATCAACAGATGGCAAGGCAGAAGTAGTTGTAGGAATAAGCCTTCACCGGATGACAGATGACAGACGATATTGCAAATAGAACTTTTATTTGCAATGCTGTAAGTGATTTGTAGACAGTTATATACGAGTGAATATGACAGATGGCAGATAAAATCCGGAAACTTTTGTGTAGAGAGAAATATTTACTTATATAAAAGGGAAATGAGTAGTTAACAACTAGCTCGTTTCCCTTTATTTTTTATCTCAAAGAAGCATAGAAACTAATTGAAAAGTAGTAACAACGTAAAATTACCCTGTACACCTTACTTCGGTAGGCTGTACAGGGTAGTTAGCCAAGGTGTACACCATAATCGATTATCCTGTACACCTTGGTATTAGTGAGTCCTGACCTTTATATTAGTTTGTCCAGACCTATGCCTTAGAAGTTAGGGACTTTTCATTTAAAAACGGCTGATGGAACCGCCACCTCCCGAGCGACCTCCGCCCCAGGAACCGCCACCACCACCGCCAAAGCCACCGAAACCACCTCCGAAGCCTCCGCCTCGTCCGCCACCACCACCAATAATGACAGGGCCTGTGCTACGTCTTAGCCGGCTGATGTTCCGGTTTTTCTTTTCGGTATAACCGCAATTCTTGCAACGGTACGTATCTTCTGCCAGTCCTTCCGACTGGTAAGTAGCCCGCTGTATAACTTGCTGGCCGACATATACCAACGTCTTTTGTCCGCAACGGGGGCAGATACGGGGACGGTATTTGAGGAAGGAGATAAGAATAAAGATTCCGGCAGGAAATACAATCATCATAATCATGAATAACCACAGGAAAAGATTATCGTCTTCCGACTGCCTACTAGTGTTTCCTCCCGTCATGGCGGCACGCTCATAATCGCTTGCCATCAGGTATTGCTTTACGGCGGCTACGCCTTTCAGCATACCGGTACTATACTCACCCGCTTTCAGGTCCGGAATCATATATCTCTGTTGCAGACGATAGCAGATTGCATCCGGGAGCACTCCTTCTATGCCGTAACCTGTCTCGAAAACGACGGAGCGTTGTGTAGGTTCGGTAACAAGCTGTATCAGGAGTCCGTTGTCTTTGTCCTTTTTTCCCAATCCCCAGTGTTGGAACAGGTCGGTGGCAAACATGCGGGCATCGTTATCGCCGATACTTTCAACGGCAACGACGGCAACTTCTATTCCCAGGCTGTCTTCTACAATCTGCAACAGGCGGTTGATGCGGTCGACATCCTGAGGCTGTATGATTCCGTCGGGGTTGCTCACGTGATTATTCCGGTCGGAAAGACGTACGTTAGGTATCGTTTCGACTGTATAATCTTTTGCCGCAGAGAGATGTAACGGGAAAAGGGATACGAGTAGCAAGACTGCCAGCCATAGAGCCGGCAGACGTTTACCCGTTAGTATTCTATTCAGATTTCTCATCCTTTACCTGAACTTATCGGATTAGAATTCAACTTTCGGAGCTTTCTCCGCACCGCTCTCCGCACTGAAATAGGCTTTCGGCTGGAAACCGAACATACCGGCCAGGATATTGGTCGGGAAACTGCGGATATAGGTATTATAAGACTGCGCCGTTTCGTTGAAACGCTTGCGTTCTACCGAGATACGGTTTTCTGTGCCTTCCAGCTGTGCCTGCAATTCGGAGAAGTTCTGATTGGCTTTCAGGTCCGGATAACGTTCGATAACGAGCATCAGGCGGGAGAGGGCACTGCTCAGTTCCCCTTGCGCAGCCTGGAATTTCTTCATCGACTCTTCGTTCAGGTTGGATGGGTCGATGGTTGTTTTGGTCGCCTCGGCGCGGGCGCTTACCACACCTTCCAGGGTCTCCTTTTCATGCGTTGCATATCCCTTGACTGTATTTACCAGGTTAGGAATAAGGTCCATACGGCGCTGGTATTGGTTCTCCACCTGGCTCCAGGCAGTTTTTACTCCTTCATCTTGTGTAACCATTGTGTTGTAAGTGCCTTTTACCCAGGAGTAACCGGCAAATAAAAGTACCACGATAATGGCAATTGTGATCCACAAAGCTTTGTTCTTAAACATTTTCTTTTTGCTTTAATTGTTATACATAGTGTTGCAAAGCTATATAAAAAACAGGAGAGGAGAAGAAACTGTTTTGCACAATTATCGTTTGGGACGAAATTTATTAGTATTGTACCAATGGAAGAATCATTGCAGACAAAGTAATATAGACACAGCCTATCTCGCCATAAATAAAACTTATCAATCTTGTGAAGATATCTTAATAAATATATCTACTTTTGCAGGAAACAAATCTCAAACAACCAATAATTATGCGTAACACTAGTTTTAGTAAGATGGCGGTACTTCCTGCCGGACTGCTTACGTTGGCTTTGACAATGCCTTCGTGCTCATCCAATGAGTACAAGAAACATGAGGGCGACAAGGCAAAACAGGTAGCTTCGATTATCCGTAACAACGGATGTATGGAATGTCACTCGGCCACCGCAAATGTTCCTTTTTATGGAAAGTTGCCGGTTATCGGTCCGGTTGTGCAGGCTGATATGAAAGAAGGTACACATTATCTGGACCTTACAGCGATGTTAACAGCACTGGATAACGGACAGCCTGTGTCGGAAGTCGATTTGGCGAAAGTGGAGAACACTGCCCTGAGCGGTTCGATGCCCCCAGCCAAATATTACACAGTGCACTGGGGAACCAGCCTGAATGACGACGAAAAAGCGGTCATTATCGCTTGGGCGAAAGATGTCCGTAAGAACAATTATGTATCGCCTACCGTAGCAGAAGAGTTTGCCAATGAACCGGTTCAACCGTTGATGGCTGCTATCCCGACCGATTCGGCTAAGGTTGCTTTAGGATTTGATTTGTATCACGACACACGCCTGTCGGGTGATAACACGGTTTCGTGTGCCACTTGTCACGGATTGAATACGGCTGGAGTAGATCGCAAGCAGTTCTCGGAAGGTATCCATGGCCAGTTCGGCGGAGTGAATGCACCGACCGTTTATAATGCGGCACTCAACTTCGTGCAGTTCTGGGACGGACGTGCTGCCGACCTGAAAGAGCAGGCTGCCGGACCTCCTTTGAACCCGGTGGAAATGGGTAGCGCTTCATTCGACGAAATCTGTGCCAAGCTGGCTGAAGACAAGGAGTTGAGCAAACGCTTCCTTGAAGTATTCCCTGAAGGATTTACGCAGTCGACGGTAACGGAGGCTATCGCTGAGTTTGAAAAGACGTTGCTTACACCGAGCCGTTTCGACAAATACCTGCAAGGAGACAAGAATGCCCTTACAGCCGAGGAACTGGAAGGTTACCAGTTGTTTAAAGACAATAAGTGCGCGACTTGCCACGTCGGTATGAACTTGGGCGGACAGTCGTATGAATATATGGGTATCAAGGATAATTATTTCGATTACCGCGGCACTGGCTTGACGGATGGTGACAACGGACGCTGGGCAGTGACCAAGAACGAGCTGACCGCCATAAATTCAAGACACCTACACTGCGTAATGTAATGCTAACAACGCCTTATATGCACGACGGTTCGATAACCACAATAGAGGATGCTATCCAGGTGATGCATGAGTTCCAGATTGGAAAACGTATCTCGGATGCCGAAACGGCGAAGATTGTGGCGTTCCTCGGTACGTTGACCGGCGAGTATAACGGAGAGTTGCTTCAATAATACAAATTAGTTATATAATGCACATGCCCTTCCGCTTGTTCCATATCGTTCTTCTGCTGATTGCTTTGCAAAGCACAGGGGGCGTATGGGGACAGGAGGAGGGGCTTGCTTCTTATTACCACGAACGTTTTCACGGTCGGAAATCATCGAGCGGCCGTATTCATGATAAGGACGAGATGGTTGCCGCCCACCGCACTTATCCTTTTGGCACTTATCTGCGTGTCACTAACCTTGAGAATATGAAAAGCGTGATAGTCTGCGTCACCGACCGCGGTCCACACCGCAAGGGGCGGATTATCGACGTATCCTCGGGCGCTGCAAAGCTACTGGGATTTAAGAAGAAAGGACTTGCCCGTGTACGGGTGGAAGAGGTCCCCGGCCCTATAGATTTGCGCTGGCTGGAACTTATCTATCCTAAATTTCCTCCGACACTTACCACGGAGGATATGATGCCTAAACCTCCATACCGCATGATAATAAATGATTGAAGCGGTTCTAATCAAATTCTAATTTCAACTAAGAGGATTCTAATCGGATACGTAGAGACGTAAAACACCCTGCCTTATACCTTTGCGCTCAAAAAAAAGAGATGCACATGGGTAAACGATTCATTCTTTTATTACTTGTCTTACCAGCATTCTGCTATGTCATCAGGGCAGAAGGCCAATCCGTCAAACTTACTTTACAGGAAGCCGGGCAGCGCTTTGCCACCTGCAATCTCGAACTGATTGCGGAGCGTTATAATATCGACATAGCCGAGGCTGAAGTTATCCAGGCCAGGTTGTTTGAAAACCCGGTCATTTCGCTGGAACAGAATGTCTACAACCGTCTGAACGGGAAGTATTTCGACGTCGGGAAGGAAGGCGAAGCCGTGGTAGAGATTGAACAGCTAATCTATATTGCAGGACAACGCAACAAGCGGGTGCGGGTAGAGAAGCTAAATAAGGAGATGGCGGTCTACCAGTTTGAAGAGGTGTTGCGCACGTTGCGTAGCGAGTTGAACAGCAAATTCATTGAGATTTATTATACCCAGAAATCACTCTCGGTCTATGACAAGGAGATAGATTACCTGGAACGACTGCTGGAAGCGATGAAGGAGCAGAATGAGAAAGGAAATATCTCCCTGCTCGAAAAGTCGAGGATACAGGCACTTTTGCTTTCTCTGCAACAGGAGAGGAATGATGCGTTGAACCGGCTTATCGCCTTGCAAGGGGATATGCGGTTGCTGCTGGGGTTGGAGGCAGACGAGGCGTTTGAGCCGGTCTTCGATGCGTCGGTACTGAAACAGATGGATACCGGGGCAGTTTCTTTTGCGGAACTGGCGGAACGGCTTGCCGGACGACCGGATATGAAGATGGCGCGGACGAATATACAGGTGTCACGTGCCAATGTGAGCTTGCAAAAGTCGCTGGCCTTTCCCGAAGTAAGCCTGAAAGGGTCTTATGACAGGGCGGGTAACTTCTGTGATAATTACTTTGCCGTAGGACTGAGCATCTCGGTTCCTGTCTTCAACCGCAATCAGGGGAATATCAAATCTGCCCGCCTTGCCGTACTGCAAAACACGAATCGGGAAGAACTTGCCCGCCGGCAGGCGGAAACGGAGCTTTTCACCAGCTATGCACGATTGGAGAAGGCAGTCAAACTGTATCGTTCTTCCAACTTTGAACTGGAACGCGACTTCGGGACTATCATCGAGGGGGTAAACAGCAACTACCAAAAGCGCAATATCAGCCTGTTGGAGTTTATAGACTATTACCAGGCGTATAAAGAAACCTGTCTGCAACTTTACCAGACGGAGAAAGATGTGTTCCTCGCTATGGAAGAGGTCAATACCGTGACGGGCAGCGACGTGTTCAGCTATTAATGACTAATGAATATTGAATATAAGGATATGAGAAATAGAATGAAAAAGAATTGTATTGTATGGACGCTGTTGCTGCCGTTACTGATAGGGTGCGGTAGGAAAACTGGCGGGCAGGAGGAAGCACCGGTACCTTTGATGTTGACCGACAGTTTGCAGAAAGTGGTTTCGGTCGAGACTGTACATGTACATGAGATGCCCCTGAGCAATGAGTTGCTGTTGAACGGGCGTGTCGGTTTCAATCCGGAACAACTGGCGCGTGTCTATCCCATCTTCGGAGGAAATATCACGGAGGTGAATGTCGAGATGGGCGACTATGTAAAGAAAGGAGATATACTCGCCGTTATCCATAGCAGCGAAGTGGCTGATTACGAGAAGCAGCGCAAGGAGGCGGGGCAGCAGATTATACTTGCCGACCGCAATCTGGAAGCTACACGGGATATGTTCAACAGCGGAATGGCTTCCGAACGTGATGTCCTTCAGGCAGAGCAGGAAGCGGCAAATGCCCGGGCCGAGCAGAAGCGGATTGACGAAGTGTATGCCATCTACCATATTACGGGTAATTCTACTTATGAGATACAATCGCCTGTCTCCGGTTTCGTTATCGGGAAGAATGTAAGCCGCAATATGCAGATACGTTCAGACCAGACGGAGGAGTTGTTCACGATTTCGGGATTGGATAACGTCTGGGTAATGGCCGATGTTTACGAGAGCGATATCAGCAGGGTTTACGAAGGGGCGGCAGTCCGCATAACGACACTGGCCTACCGGGACAAGGAGTTTACCGGAACGGTTGACAAGGTCTATAATATGCTGGATAGCGAGAGCAAAACAATGAGCATACGGGTTAAGTTGAAGAATGAAGATTACATGCTAAAACCTGGCATGTTCACCAATGTCTATGTGCAGACTGATGCGAACGGGAAGGTGATGCCCCGTGTGGAGGCCCGTGCCGTCATATTTGAGAACGGTCGTCATTTTGTTGTGGGGATAGGCAGCGACAATGTGTTGCAGACTCGTGAAGTGACGGTATTCAAACAGACCGATAAGTACTGTTTTCTGGAAACCGGGCTGAAAGAGGGCGACCGGATTATCGACCGGAATGCTCTTTTGGTTTATAACGCTTTAAAGTAAACGAGGAACGATGCATACATTTATAGATAACATAATAGCTTTCTCGCTGAAGAATAAATTCTTTATCTTTTTCTGTACCGCCATAGCCGTGATAGCGGGAGCAGTGAGCTTTATCCATACGCCTGTCGACGCCTTTCCCGATGTGACGAACACGAAGGTGACAATCATTACCCAATGGCCGGGACGCAGTGCGGAAGAGATAGAGAAGTTTATCACTATCCCCATCGAAATAGCGATGAATCCGGTGCAGAAGAAGACAGATATCCGCAGCACGACGCTGTTTGGCCTCTCGGTCATCAATGTGATGTTCGACGATGACGCGGATGACTTCTATGCCCGCCAGCAAGTATATAACCTGTTGAACGATGCCGATCTGCCGGAGGGTGTCACGCCGGAGGTACAGCCTCAGTACGGACCGACGGGGGAGATTTTCCGTTATACGCTGCGGAGTGATAAACGGACAGTGCGCGAACTGAAGACGTTTCAGGACTGGGTAATCGAGCGTAAGCTGCGGGCAGTACCGGGAGTGGCGGATATCGTCAGCTTCGGTGGCGAGGTGAAGACGTTTGAAGTGAGTGTTAACCCGAATCAGCTAATCAACTATAACGTGACGTCTCTGGAACTGTTCGATGCGATTGCAAAGAGTAATATTAATGTAGGGGGCGACGTGATTACCAAAAGTTCGCAGGCTTATGTGGTACGCGGCATCGGACTGATCAACGATACGAAGGAGATTGAGAATATCGTCGTCAAGAACATCAACGGCACGCCTATCCTGGTGAAACATCTGGCAAGCGTCCACGAATCGAGCCTGCCCCGGTTGGGACAGGTGGGACGCATGGAAGAAGACGATGTCGTGCAGGGGATTGTCGTTATGCGGAAAGGAGAGAATCCGGGCGAAGTGATTGCCGCCCTGAAAGAAAAGATAGCGGACATACAGGAAAATGCGTTGCCGGAAGATGTGCGGATTGTGTCGTTCTACGACCGCGAGGACCTGGTAGACCTGGCGGTACGGACGGTGACGCATAACCTGGCCGAAGGTATTTTGCTGGTAACTTTCATTGTGTTGATTTTTATGGCAGACTGGCGTACAACGGTGATTGTATCCATTATTATCCCGTTGGCGCTGCTCTTCGCCTTTATCTGTCTCCGGGCGATGGGAATGAGTGCAAACCTGCTTTCGATGGGGGCGATCGACTTCGGTATCATTATCGACGGGGCGGTCGTGATGGTGGAAGGGTTGTTTGTGGCTCTCGACCGGAAGGCGCGTGAGGTGGGAATGCCTGCCTTCAATGTGATGAGCAAGATGGGACTGATTCGCCAGACGGCCAAAGACAGGGCGAAGGCGGTGTTCTTCTCCAAGCTAATCATTATTACGGCACTGGTTCCGATATTCGCTTTTCAGAAGGTGGAAGGGAAGATGTTCAGTCCGCTGGCATATACGCTCGGGTTTGCCTTGCTGGGGGCTTTGATATTTACGTTGACATTAGTCCCGGTGCTTTCTTCGATGCTGTTGAAAAGGAATGTGCGTGAAAGGCATAATCCGTTTCTGGCGTGGATAAACCGGGTATCCGTTTCTATATTTGACCGTTGCCATGCACATAAGAAGACTACTATCGGCATTGCCTCGCTGGTGGCTGCCGTTGGTTTGTGGTGTTTTACTTTGCTGGGGACTGAGTTTCTTCCGCAGCTGAACGAAGGTTCTATTTATATCCGTGCCACCTTGCCGCAGAGTATTTCCCTGGATGAGTCCGTTAAGCTGGCAAACCGGATGCGCCGCGAACTGGCGTCGTATCCCGAAGTACGGCAGGTGCTTTCGCAAACGGGCCGTCCCAACGACGGAACGGATGCGACAGGCTTCTACAATATCGAGTTTCATGTAGACATTTATCCTGAAAAGGAGTGGGCCAGCAAATTGACTAAGGCGGGATTGATTGAGAAGATGGAGGACGACCTCGCTATCTATCCGGGCGTAGACTTCAACTTCTCCCAACCTATCACCGATAATGTGGAAGAAGCTGCCAGTGGCGTGAAAGGTTCGATTGCAGTGAAAGTGTTCGGTAAAGACTTGTACGAGTCGGAAAAGAAAGCCGTCGAAGTCTTTAAAGTCCTGGAAACCGTCGAAGGCATCGAAGACCTGGGAGTCATACGCAATATCGGGCAACCGGAACTGCGTATCGAACTCGACGAATCGCGTCTGGCCCGTTACGGAGTGGCAAAAGAAGATGTGCAGTCCATTATCGAGATGGCGATAGGGGGCAAGAGCGCCTCGTTGCTTTACGAAGACGAACGGAAATTTAATATCATGGTGCGCTACGAATCAGCCTTCCGCCGGAGCGAGGACGAGATAGGAAAAATATTGGTTCCGGCCCGCGACGGGACGATGGTGCCCATCAAAGAGTTAGCCGACATCCATACGATAACCGGCCCGCTGATTATCTATCGCGATAACCATGCCCGTTTCTGTGCCGTTAAATTCTCCGTCCGTGGCCGCGATATGGGTACGGCAGTAGCCGAAGCACAGCAAAAAGTCGACCGGCAGGTGAAGCTGCCGGAAGGCTATACCCTGAAATGGACGGGGGATTTTGAGAACCAGCAGCGTGCTACGAAACGACTGGCACAGGTGGTTCCGGTGAGTATTGCCATCATCTTCGTCATCCTGTTCGTGCTGTTCGGCAATGCCCGCGATGCCGGATTAGTGCTGTTGAATGTACCCTATGCGGCTGTGGGAGGGATTGTCGCTCTCCTGCTTACCCGCTTCAACTTTTCGATTTCGGCAGGTATCGGTTTTATTGCGCTGTTTGGTATCTGTATCCAGAACGGGGTTATCATGATTTCCGATATAAAAGGTAACTTGAAAAAACGTACACCTTTGCCGTTGGCTGTAAAACAAAGTGTGAAAGACCGTGTCCGCTCCGTGCTCATGACGGCTTCGATGGCAGCTATCGGACTGATGCCCGCCGCCCTCAGCCACGGTATCGGCTCGGAAAGCCAACGCCCGTTAGCCATCGTCATCATCGGCGGACTGATAGGGGCTACTTTCTTCACGCTCTTTGTCTTCCCGCTTATGGTGGAAGCCTTTTACAGCCGGATGCTGTATGATAAAGATGGAAAGTTACTACAGCGTAGATTGTAAATCGTATATTTGTAATCTGAACGACATAAATGGCAAATCAGATGGCTAAGATATTATTGGTAGAAGATGAAGTGAATATCGCCTCTTTCATAGAGAGGGGCTTGCAGGAGTTCGGTCATGAAGTAAGCGTGGCTTATGACGGTATGGCGGGTTGGGAGTTGTTGCAGAAAGAGAACTTCCAGCTTTTGATACTGGATATAATCATGCCCCGGATGAACGGGTTGCAATTGTGCCGTCAATACCGTCAGTTGTACGGATACCAGTCGCCTGTGGTTATGTTGACGGCGTTGGGTACGACAGACGATATTGTTAACGGTCTCGATGCCGGTGCAGACGATTACCTGGTCAAACCTTTTAGTTTTCAGGAACTGGAAGCACGTATCAAAGCTCTTCTGCGGCGGATTGGAACGGAAACTGCCACGGCTTCCTTGCGCTGTGGCGACCTGAGTCTCGATCCGACCAGCCACCGGGCGTTTCGTAACGGTACGCCGATAGATCTCACGGTCAAGGAATACCGCTTGCTGGAATATTTCATACTGAATCAGGGTACGGCCTTGAATCGCCTCACCCTTTTGAAGCATGTATGGGATAAAGATTTCGATACTAATACAAATGTAGTCGATGTCTATGTGAATTACCTTCGCAGTAAGATAGACAAGGACTTCGACCATAAGCTGATTCGTACCGTTGTAGGTATCGGTTATATGATGGAAGCATGAAAACAGGGAATAAGATAGCCTTCTTCTATACGGCGATGACGGTGGGTATCATTGCGCTTGTCACGGTTGCCTTTTATTTTATTGCGACAAACTATATCAGCCGCCTCTATTATTCTTATCTGACGGAAAAGGCCTATGCAACAGCCGAAAAACATTGGGAGAAGGATGAAGTGGACGAGGAAAGTTATGCCCGGATACAAAAACGGTATGAAGAGACTTTACCCGTTGCCACCGAGATATTACTGAATGCGGACAGTGTGGCGGAGACGCATGTAACGTTGGTCCGTTATATGACGGAAAAAGAGATTGAACGGTTATATAAGGGCGAGGTAATCACTTTCCATGAAAAGGAGAAGGTGGGAGCAGCACTTTATTATCCGGATAACGAGGGTAATTTTATTGTCCTTGTTATCTCCAACAACCAGTATGGCGGAGATATCCAGCAGCGTATCGGTTGGTTGCTGCTGGCTTTGATTGTTATAAGTGCGGTACTGATTTATTTTGTCGGAAAGCTCTATGCAATCCGCATGGTCGACCGTATCGATGCTGCTTATCAAAGTGAGAAGGCGTTTATCAGTAATGCCTCGCATGAACTGAACAATCCGCTTACTGCTATACAGGGAGAGTGTGAGATTAGTTTGCTAAAGGAACGTACTCCGGCAGAATACCAGTCCGCATTGAAACGTATCGCTTCGGAAAATAAGCGTATCATACAATTGATGAAGCATTTACTCTTCCTCTCGCACGGGGATAAAGAGATACTTAAAAATGCGACCGAGACTATTATGCTGGCCGATTTCCTGATGCAGTTTGTCGGTAACCGTATCAAGTTCACGACAGATACTTTTGCCTTCTGCCTGACGGCAAACCCTCATTTATTAAAGATAGCCATCAGTAATATACTGAATAATGCCTGTAAATATTCAGGGGAAGAATCGGTCGAGATGCGTTTGATGGGGTCGGTCCTCGAAATAAAAGATACGGGAATTGGCATCCCGGTGGAAGAATTGGAGCGTGTCTACCAGCCTTTCTACCGTGCCTCCAATACCCGAGAGTTTTCCGGACATGGCATCGGGCTTAGTTTGTCATTGCGTATACTGACGACCTATGGGGCTAAAGTTACGATTGATTCGGAACTGAATAAAGGGACAAATGTTATCATAGACTTTGGATAATAATAGTTCTCCTTTCATTTGTTTATTGGAAAAGAATCTTTATCTTTGGCGCAATGTTTATCAACTAAAAACTTATAACTATGAATGTAAAAGAAAAAGCGGGAGAGTTTCTCCTTGATATGGCTAAATTGATTTTTGGAGGAATTATTCTCAGTGGTATCGTGAATGAACCCATTAATAGATGGGTTATTTATAGTTTGGGAGTATTTTTCTCATTCTTTTTAATAATGATGGGATTTGTTTTAATTGACAATTCTAATAAAAAGGAAGTAAAGTTATGAATATCTACGTATATATGATCGCTTTAGTTATGGTTATAACTGTGTTATCTTTTGTCAAGTGGGTAGATATAAGAGATCGCAAGCAGGAAGAAAAGAAACGGGAAAAAGAAAAACAAAGTTCTAACGAATAATATCATCCGGGCCAGCTAAGTAATATTTAGGCGGCCCTGTTATTTTCAGGTCTTCGGGACGTACTCCTTCCGTTTCTTCGGGAGTTATCAGTCCGCGGTCGATGAGACGATTTATAATTACGTTATAAAATTCAGTATAATATGGTTTTAACTGTAATCCGTCAAAGCAATACCGGACATGTTTCGGTTTGGGGATTATGCTGGCAAGGAAGATACATTCTCCCAAAGTCAAAGCCGAAGGTTCTTTGGCAAAGTAGAAATGCGAGGCTTCGGCGGCACCATAGATAAGCGGTCCCCATTCAATGATATTCAAATAGACTTCAAACATACGTTCTTTTGTGGTAAGACGGTTGCTTTCTATCAGCCAGACAATCAGCATCTCTTCCAGCTTACGGGCAATCGTCTTATTGCGGCTCAGGAAAACGTTTTTCACCAGTTGCATACTCAGCGTACTTCCGCCACGAGCAAAACGCCGTTCTTTCAGGTCGAGAATCAGGGATTCACGTATCGCGCTCGGAATAAATCCGTTGTGATGAAAGAAACCGGCATCTTCGCTCTGCATAATAGCTAATGGCAGATAACGGGATACGGCCTGGAAAGGACGGAAAGAGGGATTGCTTTCGCCAATCTCAAATGTACGGACCGGCTCTCCGTTTTCATAAGCCGTATATTCAAACGGCTCATTCATCTTCCTCAGGTCGGTGTTTCCATATTGGACAATCCGGAAGTTACGGGCAGTAAGCGATGACTCCAGTTGCAGGCTGTCCAACAAGGCTAAATCCATGTCTAATAGGAAATGATACGATAAAGTACCGTCAGCCCTCAATCCTTCCAGGTTGTAGAACAGACCTCGAGGTAAGGAAGCGAACAAATCATTGGCAGGAAAATCCTGTTTATTTACGGAAGCTGTAATATGCCAGTCCTGATTTTTCTCAGTCTTCAGATAGGGATGGAAATCCAGCCGGTTGAAGTTGATTAGAGAAGCGCTGTCCAGTTCCAGATAATTCTTTCCGATATTCACCAGGCAGTCGAGCGTGGCCTGGTCCAGTAGAACCGTATCGGGAGAGATACGTTGTTGATGAAGCGTCAGGCCGCTGATATGTGCCTGTCCCCGGACGGTATGCAGGTCACTCTTTTTCTGTATCTGCTCCAGTTTAAAAGCCAGCGTGTCAAACTGTATCTGTGCACCCCAGCGGTAATTCAGAAAGGGGAGGGTAATCTTTATATTCTCCCTGGCATGCAGCCGGGCCTCTATTTTCTTCTCTTTGTCCTGTAATGAACCTTCACAAACCCACTCGCTTTGGATACCGTTTTCCGTACTTCGTATTCCGGTGGTGAAATGATTGTCTCTTATCGTCAGGGAAGGAATCTCAATAAGAAGTTCGTCTCCTTTATTCAGATAAGAGACGCTCAGGTTTCGTAAAGCAGCGTTATTGGGAAGCAGTTTGAAAAGCAGGCCAAATATTTTGCCTGTTCTCTGTGCAAAATTCCGTTCTGCCCCGGATTGAACAGGAGCTTCCGGAACTGTTGCTCCATGATACAGAAATTCAAAATTTGAAGTATTGTTATTCTTTATGAAAGAGACATTCAACCCCTCCGCCTCAATGCTTTTTACCGATATCTTAAAAAGGAAAAGTTCGGAAAGTTCCAGTTTAATCCGGAAAGAACGGCTTTGCAGAAAAGTATCCGCCTCCAGCGGGATTACAGATACTCCATCGATTTGTATACCGCTCAGGCCGAGCATATGTATATCGTCATAATGGATGGATAACCGGCGTACTTCCTCTATCTTTTCCAGTTTACGGTCTATATATTTCCGTACGAACAGATTCCGTGCGGAAAACAAAAGAAGTACCAGAACAGTTAAAAGAATGACACCTGTTGCAATTCTTTTCCTAACAGGTTGATGCATAATTTCTTTTCGTTTAAAACGGGGTAAAAATAATGCTTTTTCTCAACATTCGATATGTTTAATCTGTTTTAATAAAAAACAAATAATATGTCATACAAGATTGCATTTTTTGGAGCTAAACCATACGATATAGCTTCTTTCGATAAAGTAAATGAAAAGTATAATTACGATATCAAGTACTTTAAGGGGCACCTTAATCCGAATAACGTTGTCCTGACGCAGGGTGCCGATGCTGTCTGCATCTTTGTGAATGATACGGCCGATGCGGCTGTTATAGATGCGATGGCCGATAATGGGGTCAAACTGTTGGCTTTACGGTGTGCCGGTTTTAATAATGTAGACCTGGAAGCGGCTAAAGGTAAACTTCCGGTTGTCCGTGTGCCGGCTTATTCTCCTTACGCCGTAGCCGAATATTCGTTGGCTCTGATGCTTTCGTTAAACAGGAAAATCCATCGTGCTTATTGGCGGACACGTGATGGTAATTTCTCGTTGAACGGCTTGATGGGATTCGACATGCACGGCAAGACTGTCGGTATTATCGGTACCGGAAAGATTGCCAAGATATTGATACGGATATTGAAAGGACTGGGTATGCATATCCTTGCTTACGATGTTTATCCGGATTATAAATTCGCAGAAGAGGAAGGAATTACTTATACGACGCTGGATGAATTATATAAAAGTTCGGACATTATCTCGCTTCACTGCCCGCTGACGGAGCAGACCCGTTATATCATTAACGATGATTCAATCGCTAAGATGAAAGACGGCGTAATGATTATCAATACCGGCCGTGGGCAGTTAATTCATACGAATGCCCTGATTGAAGGATTGAAAGAAAAGAAGATTGCGGCAGCCGGACTGGATGTGTATGAAGAGGAAGGAGATTACTTCTATGAAGATAAATCCGACAAAATTATTGACGACGATGTGCTGGCGCGTCTATTGTCTTTCAATAATGTGATTGTCACCTCTCATCAAGCCTTCTTTACCAAGGAGGCAATGCATAATATTGCGGAAACGACCTTGCAGAACATCGAGGATTTCCGTCAAAACCGTCCTTTAGTGAACGAAGTTATTCTGTAAACAGACTATTTTTTTATCGCTGATTTATTATATTTTTGTGGCCATTGTCCGGTGTGAGCCAGGCAATGGCTTTTTAAATTTAATAATTATGATAATAGATAATCAGACAGGACTTGTATTGGAAGGCGGAGGGATGCGTGCCACTTTTACGGTCGGAGTATTGGACTGTTTTATGGACCACAATATCTGGTTCCCTTATACGATAGGGGTATCGGCTGGCGCCAGTAACGGCATATCTTATGCGTCCCGGCAGAGAGGACGTTCGCGTTTCGGCAATATAGATTTATTGAAAAAGTATAATTATATCGGTCTCCGCCATTTCCTGCGCGGCAAGGGATATATCGATATGGAATATTTATTCTATGTTTATCCTGATAAATACTATCCGCTGGATTACGATACTTATTTTAAATCGAAAGAACGTTTCGTGATGGTTACCAGTAACTGTCTGACCGGGAAGGCGGAATATTTCGAAGAGAAGAAAGATAAAAACAGGCTGGTAGATATTTGTTGTGCCTCCTGCACATTGCCGGTTCTTTGTCCAGTTGCCTATGTGGACGGCGTCCCGATGGTCGATGGCGGAGTTTGTGATGCCATTCCTATCCAGAGGGCTATTGATGACGGTTTCCGGAAGAATGTGATAATCCTCACAAGAAATAAAGGATACCGTAAAAAGGATAAAAACTTTTATCTGCCGGGATTCATCTATAAAAAATATCCGGCCATACGGGAACAGCTCAAACTGAGGTATAAACGTTATAATGAAGTACTCGATTATATCGACCAACTGGAAGCCGAAGGTAAAGCATTCGTGATTCGTCCTGAAAACAAAATAGAGGTGACGCGAACAGAAAATAATCTGGAAAAGCTGGAAGCGTTATATAATGAAGGATATGCTTTGGCTGAAAGGTTAATAGGGACGGCCCTGACAGCCGCCCTATAACAGTTTTATTCTTTACATTCCTTATGCAGGTCTTTGCTTAAACGCATGGCGCAGAAGTTCGGACCGCACATCGTACAATATTCCCCGTCGGTAACAGCGCTTTCCTTATAATATTGCAAAGCCCGTTCCGGGTCGAGTGACAGGTTGAACTGGTCTTTCCAACGGAAATCAAAACGTGCCTTACTTAATGCGTTGTCACGGACCTGTGCTCCGGGATGTCCTTTTGCCAGGTCGGCGGCATGGGCGGCTATCTTATAGGCAACCACTCCGTTGCGTACATCTTCTTTGTTTGGCAATCCCAGGTGTTCTTTCGGGGTTACATAGCAAATCATAGCTGTGCCATACCAGGCAATTTGTGCGGCACCGATAGCCGATGTGATATGGTCGTATCCCGGGGCGATATCCGTTGTCAACGGGCCTAATGTATAGAACGGGGCACCGTGGCAGGCATATTGCTGTTCTTTCATGTTCTCATGAATCTTGTTCATCGGGACATGACCCGGACCTTCGATAATAACCTGAACGAATTTCTCCCAGGCAATCTTTGTCAATACACCCATCGCATGCAGTTCGGCAAACTGCGCTGCATCGTTGGCATCATAGATGGAACCGGGACGAAGACCGTCGCCGATAGACACAGCAACGTCATATCTGCTCAGGATATCGCATATTTCTGCAAAATGGGTATACAGGAAGTTTTCTTCATTATGCAGCTGCATCCATTTAGCCATAATGGAACCACCACGCGAAACAATACCTGATAAGCGGGTCGCTGTCAAATCGATATGTTTTTTCAATAGTCCGGCATGAATGGTGAAATAGTCCACACCCTGTTCAGCCTGTTCAATCAATGTATCGCGATATACTTCCCAGTTCAAATCTTCCACATTTCCGTTCACTTTCTCCAAAGCCTGGTAAATAGGAACTGTCCCCATCGGAACCGGACAGTTACGGATAATCCATTCGCGTGTCTCGTGAATATTGTCACCCGTCGAAAGGTCCATCAGGGTATCGCCACCCCATTTACAACTCCACACCGCTTTTTCAATCTCTTCACTGATACCGGAAGACAATGCTGAATTACCGATATTGGTATTTATTTTCACCAAAAACTTCTTACCGATAATCATCGGTTCCGCCTCCGGATGGTTGATGTTGGACGGTATGATGGCACGTCCGGCAGCAATTTCTTTACGGACAAAGTCGGGAGTGATATAAGATTTCAGTCCCAATGCTTCGATTTGCTGGTTTTCACGTATGGCCACATATTCCATTTCCGGAGTTATGATACGTCGTTTGGCATAATACATCTGGGTGATATTCTTACCTTCTTTGGCACGGTAGGGAAGGTGACGCTTCGGAAAACGTATCTCATCCAGACTTTTATCTTCCAGACGGGCACGGCCATACTCGGAAGACAACTCGCTCAGTTGTTCGATATCCTTACGTTTCGAACACCATTCTTCGCGGATACGGGGAATACCGGCATTTATATCTATATTTATTTTAGGGTCGGAAAAGGGACCGCTTGTGTCATAGACAATCACCGGATTGTTTTTCTTGAAAACTTGCTCTCCGTTTTCGTCGATAGTGACGGTATCCAGAAGTTTGATTTTACGCATACCCACTTTTATCTTGTTGATTTCGCCCGGGATATATATCTTTTCCGATGCGGGATAGGTAATACGCATGTTTTTCTTGCTTGCCATTACAGTATGTTTAATATTTATTTATCTCATTAATAAAACGATGGGTCTCTTCTACGGGGTCTTCTGCATGGATAATCGCTCCCGATACGGCTATTCCGGTAATTCCGGTCTCCATTAACGGGGCAACATCTTCCAGGCAGATTCCTCCGATTGCAAATATCGGAATTTTATAGCCAGCCTCCTTACATTGCTGCACTATTTTTCTGTATCCTTCCAGACCGAGAACGGGACTGAGTTTCTTTTTCGTTTCTGTATAACGGAATGGTCCAAGGCCGATATAGGAAGCTCCTTGTCCGACAGCACGCTCGATATCTTCAAAGGTATTGGCGGTGGCGCCGATATAGAAGGTTTCGTCCGGAAATAACTGCTCTTTTGCCATTTCCCATGCGGCGGATACTGATATATCTTCTTTCCCCAGGTGAACAGCGTTCGCCCCGCATCTCAAAGCAATCCGTGCATTATCGTTTATACAATAGATGCATTTGTTTGTATGCTCATTGATTAGTTGCCCGATTTCCCTGGCTGTAAAAATATTCATGTTTCCTTTCATCCGTAGTTGTACCCATGAACAACCGCCGTCAAGAACCATTTTGACTTCTTCCCGTTCCGTGTATTTAGAAGTACCGTGGGTTATAAACATCAGGCGTTCACCACTGCCCTGTGGAATAAATTGTCCTTTATCTTCGTGCTTGCGCAAATGATATTCTATTGCCATATATCCAGTTGTTTGTATCGTTTGATTATAGATGTCTCGTTTGTTACAGAAGGGGCTTTACCCCATAAAGCTCCCAGAATAGCAGCTCCTCCGAAATGTAAGGAGGTAATCAGCGGAATGTTCTTTTCTTCTATTCCGCCCAGGGCAATTACCTTTTCGTTGATTATGCCTGAAGCAGCCGCCTCCCGTAATGTCTCCATCGGAAAGCCGTTTCCGTATCCCTCTTTGGATATACTTTGAAAGATGGGGCTCAGAAATACATAATCCAACTGTTTGTTATCCTGCACTTCCTGCAAGGAATGGCACGAACGGCTTATGCTTCCGGCAAAACCTTCCGGCAGGGTATTATTCCGGCTGTTCAAATGGATGCCGGCCAACCGGTATCCGGTTGTGAGTTCGAAATGCTCGTGCAACACAATCCGTGAATGATATTCGGCAGGGATAGCGTCCAGTAAGAGACGAAACCTGTCGATGTCGCTTTGGGGTTTGCGCAGATGTAAACGCTGCATTCCTTCCCTGAACAAATGGGTTATTATCCGGCTTTCCCCTTCAAAAAAGAAAGGAGTTGTGATTACGAACAGCTTCATACTATCCTTTTATCTCTGTTTTTACTAAAGGAACCGGAGCAAAGAAATGGTTCAGGGGACCATGCCCGTGTCCTGTCCGTACATCTTTGCCTTCAGTAATCGCTTTTGTTATATACTCTTTAGCCAGTCTGACGGCATCCGGCAGGCTCTTACCCAAAGCCTGATAAGCGGCAATAGCAGAAGACAACGTACAACCGGTGCCGTGGCCGTTGGTTGTAATTACAGTTTCCGCCGAAAGCCGGAGAGGGGACGCCTCCGATACATATAATATATCAGTCATCTCTTTTCCTTTTAAATGTCCTCCCTTCATTAATACGGCACGGCAACCTAAAGACAGCAACTTCTCTGCCGCCAGGCACATCTCTTTTTCGGAAGTTATCTTCATTCCGGACAGGAATTCAGCTTCGTCGATGTTGGGAGTGACCAGCGATGTCCGTTTGAACAGTTCCCGGACAATGATGTCTATGGCATCATCCTGCAATAATTTATTACCGCTGGTCGAAATCATCACCGGGTCCAGGATAATACGCGACGGTGAATAAGTATCGATTGCATTTACGACGATTTCTGCCGCCGTTTTATTATGCAGCATTCCTATTTTGACAGCATCGATGGTAATATCTTCAAAAACCGCATCCAACTGGCCTTTCAAGACTTCCGGAGAGATGGCTTGTATGCCTCTGACACCTTGTGTGTTTTGGGCCGTAATGGAGGTGATTACGGAAGCTCCGTAAACTCCCAATGCTGAGAATGTTTTAATATCTGCCTGTATCCCGGCTCCTCCGCCGCTGTCGGAACCAGCAATGGTTAACGCAGTCGGATAACGATATAATGTATCTGTTTTCATATTTACACACGAAAGGAGGGAAAAGCCTTGTCTGTCTTTCCTACGGCGGCATTACCCGCATCAGGTTCACAGGGTATAATCTCAGCCCGTTTACAGTATGGCACCCCTTTTCGTGTACAAAGGTAGAAAGATTGATAAGAGAAAACAAAAGTGAAATGTTAAATTTAAGAGTGAATTGATAGGTTTAAAAAAATAATCCAGTATATTTGCATCTACAATTCCGGTTATAACAGCTTTTCTTCCGGGTTGTATTTCCTTTTGGCATAATAGTCATAAAAAGACAAATCATGTTGATAAAAACAGGCTTGTATGTTATTACCGGTGGACCAGGAACGGGTAAAACATCATTAATTGAAGAACTTAAAATAGTTGGATATCAAACAGTAAAAGAAGTAGCACGGGATATTATCAAAGAACAACAGCAACAGGGTGGAGACGCATTGCCCTGGAAAGATACCGTTTTATATACCAGTATGATGCTGGAACGTTCTGTTGAATCATATCTGGCTCATAAAGAAAATGAAGGCATATTATTTTTTGACAGAGGAATCCCTGATACACTGGCATATGCAAGGTTGATTGGGTTAACCGACCGGAAAGAAATAGAATTGGCAGTCGATAAATACAGGTATAACAGGCAGGTATTCATACTTCCTCCCTGGGAAAATATATATCATACGGATAAAGAACGTAAACAATCATTTAATGAAGCGATAGATACATATTATGTAATGAAAGATGTCTACAAAGATGCAGGATATACATTGATTGAAGTCCCGAAACTTCCCGTTACGGAAAGAAGGAATTTTGTTATTAATAGTATAAATTCATTTTAAAACATCTATTTTGGGTCTTTTAAGTGAGATTTGTTGTCAATTGGAATATAATCGGTTCAATTTGGAACATTCATAAAAAAGAATCTGTTATAATTTTGCGGAGTTTAACGAGGGAGTTAATAAAATAATGGGGAAAAAGATTGTTTTTATTCTGGCACTTGTTTTGGTTGCATTTGCATCAAAAGCTCAGAACACTATAATAAGTGGAATAGTAACGGACTCTATTACAGGAGAAACGTTACCATATGTTTCAGTTATACTGAAAGGTACAACTATCGGGACAACGACTGATGATGACGGTAAGTTTACGTTGACTACCTCGTCCAATGCACGGACTTTGTCCGTTTCATATCTGGGATATACCGAAAAAGAACTGAAAGTGGCTATAGGTAAAAAGAATTATTTTAAAATACCTCTGGCACCTTCCAGTATTGATTTGGGTGAAGTCATTGTAAAGCCGAAGAAAGAGAAGTACAGCAAGAAGGAAAATCCAGCCGTGGCTTTTGTCAAGAAGGTTATCGAATCTCGCGAAAGTAATGATCCCCGCAATCATGACTATTTCAGTTACAGCCAATATGAAAAGATGGTTTTCGCGATGAACGATTATCAGCCGAAACCTAAAAAAGAGAATGGTAAGGGCGGGAAATTCGATTTTCTGATCGATTATATCGATACGCTGGATGTCGGAAAGACCATTTTGCCAGTGTCGGAGAAAGAAAAGGTGGAAGGCATTTTCTATCGGAAAGATCCTAAAGTAGAAAAAAGAGTCGTGCTGGGAGCAAAGGCGGCCGGTGTAGATGAAATATTTTCACGGGATGGTATGCAGCAGTTTCTGGGAGAGGTGTTCCGTGAGGTGGATATCTTCAAAAATGATATTCCTCTTTTCCTGCAACGTTTTGTAAGCCCGTTGTCTAGCATGGGGCCGAACTTTTATAAGTATTATTTACTTGATACCCTGGATGTGAACGGACAGAAATGTGTAGACCTGGGATTCGTTCCTTTCGTTTCTGAAGGTTTCGGATTTACCGGACATCTTTTCGTTACGCTCGATTCGACTTATTTCGTTAAGAAAGCAATCCTGAATGTTCCTAAAAACATCAACCTGAACTTCGTCAGCGGAATGACTATCGAGCAGACATTCGAAAAGACGGAAGATGGTACACGTATTATTACCAAAGATGATATAAATGTCGATTTCAAGCTGACGGAAAAATCGAAGGGAATGTATGCCCGAAGGTTGAACATATACAGCAACCATTCTTTCCTTCCGCCCGAAAGCGATGAGATATTTAAGGAGAGCGCTCCGATTATCACATTGCAGAACGCCTATAAGCAGACAGAAGATTTCTGGGATTTGAACCGTCCGGAAGAAGCCGGTAAACGAAAACAGAATACGGTTGAAAAATTGATGGAAAAGTTACGTTCGGTTCCTATTTTCTATGTAACAGAAAAAATTGTTACAATCCTGACTTCCGGTTACATAGGAACCAGCACTGACCCCGCTAAAAATAAATTCGAATTCGGACCGGCCAATACCTTTATCAGTGGTAACGCGATCGAAGGAGCCCGTTTCCGTGTCGGAGGAACTACTACTACTGCTTTCAGTAAAAGATTATTCCTGGAAGGATATGCCGCTTATGGTACAACAGACCGGAAAATCAAGTATGATGCCTTGATAGAGTATTCATTCAATGACAAGAAGGAATACCGTAAAGAATTTCCGGTTAATTCTATCCGTCTGGAATATCTTTACGATATCAACCAGTTGGGACAGCAATATATGTACACCAACAAAGATAATATCTTCCTGGCCTGGAAACGTCAGAGAGACACCCGTGCAACTTATCTGAGAAATGCCGAACTGACTTATTACCGCGAACATTATAATGGTATCGCTTACGGTGCGGTTTTACGTAATAAAAAGGAATATTCGACAGATTATGCCGTTTTCGACCGGATAGAGGAAGATGGCCGCATTACTCCTATAAAGTCTTACTCGATGACGGAGCTGGAATTCAAATTCCGTTATGCCCCGAACGAGAAATTCTATCAGACCCGTAACTATCGTTATCCTATTACTTTCGATGCTCCGGTAATTACATTGAACCATATTACTGCCAGAAAAGGGGTGTTAGGTGCTGACTATACCTATAACCGTACAGACCTGGGTATTCAGAAACGTTTCTGGTTCTCCGCCTTCGGGTATCTTGATATTATCGGTAAAGCAGGTAAGGTGTGGGACAAAGTTCCTTATCCGTTATTGATATTGCCGAACGCGAACTTATCCTATACAATCCAGCCTGAATCATACACCAATATGAATGCGATGGAGTTCATCAGCGACGAGTATGCATCCTGGGACGTTACTTATTTTATGAACGGACTTCTTTTGAACCGTCTTCCCCTGATAAAGAAACTGAAATGGAGAGAGGTTCTTTCATTCCGTGGAATGTATGGTCATCTGACCGATAAGAATAATCCTTACTATGGTGGCAAAGATTTGTATCTGTTCCCGGAAGGTTCTTATACATTGGGTAATACGCCTTATATGGAAGCCGGAGTAGGTATTGAGAATATCTTTAAGTTCCTTCGTCTCGATTATGTCTGGCGTTTGACCTACCGCGATAATCCGGGTATTCAGACAAAAGGTGTACGCTTCTCGATGAAGCTATCGTTTTAACGAACACACTTGCGAACCGAAATAAAAAACATCCGTCGTCATTTACTCTAACTAATGACGGCGGATGTTTTTTTATGCAGTTCCCTCAGAATTTCCTAAGCAGGAAACGCTGGTTTCCTAGTAAGGGAACTACAGTTTCCCAGGCAGGAAATTACAGTTCCCTGGGCAGGAAACTGAAGTTTCCAAACGAGGGAATTACGAGGAAACTGTAATCGATTGACAAATAGCCTACTAAGGCTAAAATGAAGATTCGGTTAAAATGCCTCTGTCATGTTCATATAAACCTGAACTCCATCCAGTCCCGGCTCTTTACCGATGTCGAGTCTGAAGTTCTTGCCCGGTTGCATTTGCACACGTAATCCGGCACCAAAATTCAGCTTCCATTTATTCCAGTCGAACGGAGTGTCACCGATTGTTCCGGTTCCCATCCAGGCAACAAAACCGCATTTAGCCCAGAAGTTTCCGCTTTTGTATTTTTCCGGTGAGCCGAACATGTGGCGGTATTCCAATATGCCATAGGCCATGGATTTATCCCGGTATTTACCCCAGTAATATCCGCGCAGGTCGAAGGGCGAACCGAAAGAGGGTAATTCGGAGTAGGGGACATCTCCCATGCCTATCTGGCTTTTAGCGATCCATGCCAGGGTACTTCTCGGGCGGAATACATTCACAAAATGCCGGTATTCAAGTTCCAGTATTTCGTAGTTATAGGCACCTCCGAGATATTTTCCGAATGCTTTCATATTCCCGCTTAACAAAACGCCTTTTGTGGGGGTGGCGACATCGTTTCTTGTGTCGTATTGAATCAAGCCTCCGATTCCCACGTTTAGGTATTTTCGTTTGAACTGATTGAAATAGTAGTCTTGCTCCATCACCGGATTTATATCCGATGCATTTGTAAAGTTGATATCGAACAGTCCTCCCAAGTAAAAATGCGGACGGACTTCCCAGACAAAACGGGGATATATCTGGAAATAACTTCTATGGTAGCGGGTTGTCGAGTCACTTCTGTCTACATGTTCAATGGTTTCATAGCCTTTGCCGTAATAATGGGCCGGTTCGTTCCTGTATCCGTAGCTGGCATAAATACGGAACTTATTCTGGTTAAAGAAGAAAGTTCCGGCTCCTGCCACCACGATCGTACCGTTTATTGAGAGGTTGATTCCTGCCGGAAGGAAAGAACGCTGCGAAATCGTATCGTTTTTGTTCATCCTGAAACTGGTCAGTACGGCACCTCCGACACCTAGCGATGCTTCCGGAGTATAGGACGGACCACCCAGGACAGACCACCAGATCTTTTTATGGGCCCTGATGGAATCTTTGCGTAACTGACGGTAATAACGTTGCAATTGCTTTTCGTTAAGCTGTTGCCCATCAACAATAACAACCTCTTTTGAGACAGTGTCGTTCGGCGTTAAGTTCTGTGCCTTTCCCGGCAAAACAGAGACAAACAGGAGTACTCCTGTAAAAGCGATTAAATGTTTAAACATTGACTGTTCTTTATTTTAGGTTGCAAAAGTATGAAAAAGAAAACATACCAACACCTTTTTTGTTCACAGCCTTTGGAATACTTTAGGTTTCTTCAGATTCTTTCATTGGAATGCTTAACCAGAACAGAGAGCCTTTGCCTTCTTCTGATTCCACTCCGATGCTTCCTCCGAACTTTTCGGCAATCATGGCGCAGATAGGAAGCCCCAAACCTGTTCCCTGGGCGAATGTATTCAGTTTGACAAAGCGGTCGAAAATCTTATCTTTCTTATCCTGAGGTATACCTATTCCGGTATCTTTTACATAAAAACGAATGGCTTTGCCTGATTCTTCGATCGTATACCCAAAAGAGACAGCCCCTTCAGGTGTAAACTTCAGGGCATTTGTCAGGAAGTTGATCATGACTTGCATCAGCCGGTTACGGTCTGTGTAAATCAGGCATTGAGGCAATTTCTCGTCAAATGAAATGCTGACAGCTTCGGATTTGTTCTTTAAAATCATCTGGCTGCAAATTTCTTCCATTAATTCATTAATATCAATCTGAGAATAGGTAAAATCCAGGGAGCCGGATTCGATCTTTGCCATATCGATAATATCGTTGATCAATTGAAGCAAGAGTTCGTTGTTTGTCGATATGATATGAATAAACTCTTGTTTCTCTACAGGATCATCCGTCTCTGCCAGTAAGTTGGAAAAGCCGACGATTGCATTGAGGGGAGTCCGGATTTCATGGCTCATATTTGCCAGGAAAGCCGATTTCAAACGGTTGGCTTCATCTGCTCTTTTCACCTCAAACATCAAATGTTCTATCCTTTTTTTATCGGATATATCTTCGACCTTCATTAGTCCGCCAACAATGTTGGTATCTGTATGGTCAAAAAGAGGGATGGCACTGATCTCTACCGTTATGTCTCCTTCGGTAAATTCGTGGCGGACCGATTCTCCTTTTGTTATAGCTTCACTGAGAGCGCAACGGGGACAAGGTTCCGTTCTTCCCCTGACTGTTTCGTAGCAGACCTTTCCCGGGGTATAACGCCGGCCTTTGGCTATTTTATGCAAGTTTGTGGTAGATTCCCATTGAACCCGGTATTCTTTATCTATATAGATGAGTCCGAAGTTAATACTTTCGAGCACCATGTTCTGGGTTTTAGCTGCATCTTCCAATTTCTCTTTTGCTTTGATGAGTTCCCTTTCGTACTCTTTCATTTGGGTAATATCCCAACGGGCAACCAACAGCAAATGACTATGACCATGGGCTATGATGGATTTATTTACAATCGTATTATGCAAAACACCATCCGGGGTTACGTAATCTTCTTCGGCCCTGTAATTTTTCCCTTCTTTGACTAGTTGTTCATCTATTTTCCGGTATCGCATTCCTCGTTCAGGACCAAAAATGTCGAAGTCGGAAAGTCCAACTATCTCTTCCCGGGGAGTACCGGATTGTAACTCTGCTTCCTTATTCCAGAATACGTATTTATAATCATCGTCGATATTTTTTACAAAAAGGGGAAAAGGCAGATTCTCTAAGATATCGAGGCTGAACAACGCTTCTTTTTCTTTGTTGTTTTCCTGCACATCGTCCAATAGGTCTTTATACCGTTTCTTTTCACAAACGAGTTTCCTGTTTTTGATTGCTAGCAAAACAACCAGGATAAAGAGGGCCAAAATAAGCACCAAGTATCCTGCTGTTCCTGTTGGCAGCATTGATAGTATAGAATTCATCAATACAAGTATGTTCATAGAGTGATATTTATTTGTCTTACCCTTTCATTTTCGGCAAATTTATCATTTATATTTTAATTAATCTCTGAATGCTGCTGAATTTCATAATATTTTCGCTATTGTAGCACTAAATCTTAACACAATAAGCCTGCCACACACCTTGTAGTCTGAGAAAATAATTTTACATTTGAAGTTGTAAACTGAGAGAAAGTAAAGTATGAAGAAAGTAGCTGTTCTGGTAACCTTTTTGCTGATCGTCCTGCAAGCGGCCGATGCGCAAAAGGTGGGACTGGTATTAAGTGGTGGAGGAGCTAAAGGTGCTGCGCATATCGGAGTCATTAAAGCCTTAGAGGAGAATGATATACCTATTGACTATATAACCGGTACATCTATAGGTTCCATTATAGGTAGTTTATATGCCATGGGATATTCTCCTGATGAGATGCTGGAATTAATGTTATCAGAAGAATTTAGTTACTGGCAGACCGGTACCGTAGAAAATGAATATAAATATTACTTTAAAAGACCGGACCCGACTCCTGAGTTCGGCCATTTTTCTATTGATATGACCGATTCATTGCAAATCAAGGCCAACTTTTTACCGCAAAGCCTTATCAATCCGATCCAGATGAATCAGGCGTTTATGGCATTGTTCTCGCAGGCTACCGCTAAAGCCGGATGGAATTTTGACAATCTGTTTGTCCCGTTCCGTTGTGTCGGTTCTGACATCTATAATAAAAAGGCTATTATATTCAAGAACGGAGATCTGGGAGATGCTGTCCGTGCTTCCATGACTTTCCCTTTCTTTTTCCAACCGATCTGGAAAGACAGCATTCCTCTGTTTGATGGCGGTATTTACGATAATTTCCCTGTCGGACCGATGAAAGAGGCTTTTCATCCTGATTTTATTTTCGGATCGACTGTTGCCGGAGGAAATAACAAACCTTCCAATAATGCTTATAATCAATTGGAAACGATGATTATGCAGAAAACGGATTATGATGTTCCGGAAGAAGATGGCATGATGGTTAAATTCAGTTTCCCGACTGTTTCATTGCTGGACTTCCAAAAAGCAAAGGAATTGATGGATATCGGTTATAAACGTACGATGAGTATGATTGACTCGATCAAGCAAAGAGTGCCCCGCAGGGTTCCGCTTACGGAAGTTAATATGCGCAGGGTTGCTTATAAGGAAAGTTTGCCGCCGCTGATCTTTCAAAATATATATGTAACCGGCGTTTCCGAATCGCAGCGTAAGTATATCGAGGCACAACTGCATCGTGATATGAATCATGAATTTTCGATGGAAGAATTTAAGCGGGCTTATTTCAAGATGCTCACTTCTTCGAAGATACGGGAAATTATGCCCCATGCTGTTTACAATCGCAGGGAGAAAAAGTTTGACCTCTATCTGGATGTAAAGATGAAAGAAGAAATAACGGTCGGTTTCGGAGGTAATATTTCATCGCATCAGGCGAATCAATTGTTTTTGGGATTGGGTTATCAGTATTTAGGCCGTTTTGCTGCCGATGTTAATTCTAACTTTCAGGTAGGTAATTCTTTCAGTGGAGTTATGCTGAACGGACGAATCTATTTGCAGACCAGGATTCCGACTTATCTTAACTGGCAGGGGGTATATTCCGATAAAAGATATCAGGAAAGTCAGTCGCTGTTTTACGAAGATGTTTTACCGGCCTTCATCAAACAAAAAGAATTGTATATGAAGCTCAAGCTGGGATTCCCGTTCCTGAACAGGGCAAAATCAGAAATCGGTTTTGCATACGGGCAATTGAATGATTACTATTTTCAGAGTAATAATATGTTGTTCCCTAATTCTAAATTCGATCATAGCTGGTACAATCTGTTCAGCGGTTCGCTGAGTATAGAACGGAATTCACTGGATGCTAAACAATATCCTATAGCCGGGCGGAAACAGTTCCTGATCGCTCAATATGTTACAGGTACTGAGAATTATGATCCGTCTCCTACATCCCAAAGTCAGTCAATCAGAAAGAAAGTTTACAGTTGGCTTCAATTAAAAGGGGAGTGGCAGCACTATGAAACATTAAGTAACCGTTTCAATCTGGGATTCCAGGGAGAATTGGTCATATCCAGCAAAAACCTGATGAATAACTATACGGCATCGGTATTGCAGGCTCCGGCTTTTACGCCCACGCCGCATAGCCAGATTGTTTTCAATGAGGCTTTCCGGGCCAATCAGTATTTTGCAGCAGGCATTTCACCAATCTATAAGTTTAGCAAATTACTTCATTTCCGTCTGGACTTGTACGGCTTTGCTCCTTTATATGAAATAAAGAAAGAAACTAATGCGGACAATCCTTATATGGCAGTTCCTTATTATGGCAAGTTTCTTCATTCATTTAAGTACATGGGAGAGGCTGCCCTGGTGTTACAGTTACCTTTTGCCTCTATCAGCCTGTATGCCAATGGGTATAGTTATCCGGTAAAGAATTTCAACTTCGGACTGAACATCGGTTACTTGATCTTCAATCCAAAAATGTTAGATTAAATTGAAAAAAAGATGTACTAAAGTCTTGCAAGTTTAAAAGAAAACACTACCTTTGCACTCGCAATCACGAAACAATGGCCGCGTAGCTCAACTGAATAGAGTAGCTGACTACGGATCAGCCGGTTAC
>ERZ791611.389-NODE-389-length-44312-cov-8.117111_pt1 | contig 44312 bp, 38 predicted proteins | sample MGYA00510275_ERZ791611 | MGnify/ENA primary metagenome ERZ791611 (study PRJEB30046, sample SAMN00791912) | human gut metagenome | study: EMG produced TPA metagenomics assembly of the A metagenome-wide association study of gut microbiota in type 2...
GAACGACTATTTTTAAGATAAAAAAGGAGATGTGCCTTAGTTTTGACACACCCCCGCTGTGGATGCATCCACACAAAAATTACCGGAACCGCTTGGCAAAAGTGTCTGTACGATAGCAGATGATAAAACAGCCGACGGCAATATGTCTCTTTATCGCGGTGAATATGACCTTTACTTTATTTCGTATAACAGTGAAACGGCTCCCGATCCCAGTGCTGGTGAAATAGAAGTACGTAATGGTTACGATTTCATGTATAACGAGATCAAAGGTCTGGTCGTGCAACCGCAAAATGACGGAGATAATAAAATGGAGGTTTCAATGACAGGACCGTTTGTCCGTCTAGGTTCAAAAGTAGATCTGTCGGTAAAAGCGAAAGAATCACCTGTTAAAATAAGTGATTTGATAGTTCAGAAAATAGAGATAAAAAACTTATCAGTTCCCTTAACTTATTATTTAGGGGAAAAAGACTGGCGACCGGGGGTTGGCTATACAGACTCATATACAGTATCGAATTTTTCTTATACGGTGAATGCCTGGAGTAAACCTCATAAGAATAATGATCCGATAGTGTTACTGCCGGTTGATGGCAGTCAGCCTCTTGAGTTTATAATTACATTGAAAGTATTTTATACGGAAGAAGGCGTTGCTGGTATTCAGGAGGGTATATTTACATATACTGCCACGACCTCAAAAACATTATTGAAGGGAATGCAATATAAATTCGAGTTCACACTGACTTTCTTCGGTATATTGAATCCGGGCGATATCACTATATCATTACTTGATTATACGAAAGTAGACCAGTCGACAGACGAGGTCGGTGAATAATTTAAATTAATGGGTATGAAAAATAAAAGTATACAATATTCTTTATTATCGTTTACACTAGCATTTGCACTACTGTTTGCGGGATGTGAAGCAACGGAAGACCCCCAAAATACGGATCACGGCAAGATGTGCAATTTCCAGTTTTGCCTGAAATTGCCGGAATCGATCAGTGTGAAGACTAAAGCCGATCCACCAATAACTCCAACTATTGGAGATGATAAAATTAACATTAATAATGTTTGGATATTGCAATATGACGTTTCCGGTAATTTAATAAGAAGCGTTTATAAAGAAGATGACATAAACAATGATACGGATTTTGTTCAGGAAAATCTTTATATGGTCAGGATCAATACAGATACAAACTCAGATGAAGAAAAGTTTTCTGATATGTCTAGCCATTTTTATATAATCGTTAATGGGGAGAAAAGTCTTTTGGAAGGCTTTACTGGAACTGAAGCCGATTTGAAAGCTAAAACAGTAAATTTTACAGAAGCACTTGGTTCAAGACCTACGTTATTAACATCCGGGCCCTCTGAATATAATCCGGCAACAGCATCTTCCGAGGGGACGGAAGATAATAAAAAGGTCGTTTTTGTGTCTCGGCTATTTAGGACTTATGCCAAAGTGTCTGTTAAAGTTCAATTTAAGGATGCTACAACTGCTGCATCTTTGTCGGATATGACTGCTACGATCACCAATATTCCCCAAATAATAGCTCTATATACGGCTGGAGGGGGAAATAGTAATAGCCTGTATCCGGAAACCATAAGTGCTACCACAATGAATTTAGATGCTCAGAGTTTTAGTTCATTAACTTCTACCTCAGGGGCGTCTGCTGATTTTTATATGCCGGAAAACCTCCGGGGATTGGGTCTTTCCGAATCGTTCGAAGGAAAAAACAAAGAATCCAATGGTCCTGGCAGTACGTCTGTTACCACTTCAACTCCGGATGGTAAACTGACCGGTTGTACGTATCTTACTTTAAAGGGCACCTATAAGTACAGCAGTAGCCACGCAAATGGGATAAAAGTCGAATATCGTTTTTACCTGGGTGATAACCTGACAAATAATTATAACATCCAACGGGATCACCATTATGATCTGACCATCAATATAAAAGGAGCTAACAGTGCTGATCTCCGTGTGAAGATTACGGATGGCAATGTTGCCGTATTCGATGATGTAGATACAATAGAGAATGAAGTAAGTTTTTAAAAGATAATTAAAATAATACAGATATGAATAAAGTAGAACTATCCAAACAAATATCCAGCAAAATGTCTATTAAGCAAGTGGAGGCATTACGGTTTATCCACACATTGGAAGAAGTTTTTGAAGAAGCGCTTCTGACAGACAACAGCATTATTTTCCAGAATTTCGGCACATTCACCCTTTGGCAACAGACCGAACGTCCTGGTCGTAACCCAAAAACCGGTGTGCCTGTAACCATAAAAGCCCGGAAAAGTGTTAAATTTAAACCTGGCAAACAGTTACTGGAGGCTTTAAATAAGTAGGAGAGTGCTGTTTAATAGGTCTTTTATTAATATTCAGCACTTGAACAGATATGTTTTGTCAATTTTTTGTTGCCCATGATATAATTATTTATATTTTTGTGCTTCGATTTAATAATAAGAAATATCAAAAGTAAAATGAAAGAGTTAGTAGACAAAATTAATGTAGCGATTGGGGAATTTAGCACAAATGCTAATGCACAGGTTGAAAATGGTAACAAAGCAGCAGGTACACGTGCTCGCAAAGCTTCTTTGGAACTTGAAAAGTTACTGAAAGAATTTAGAAAAGCATCTATCGAAGCAGCTAAATAAAATTTTATTTCAGTTATAAGAGAAAGGTGGTCATTTATTTAACGATGATCACCTTTTTTCGTTAAAAGAGATTGTGTATGTGAACAATGTGAAATTAATATTGTTAGATGAAAGTTAAAACAATATTAATCAATCTAAAACGACAAAAGTATGATACCTAGCACTGAATTGGAAAATGGTAAAGTTGAATTAATTCGTGAAATACTCGATATCAGTGATATACATGATATTGATTTACTCAAAGAATACAATAAAGAACTAGCCGATTCTTTAACACAGGAGCTAACTCCGGATGCTGGAAAAAACGATTAAACAAAATAATGCATCTGTCATTCAAAAAAAGTCTGTGAGTTGATAGGGGTATTTTCTTTTTTTCTGTCTCATAGATGAAGTTGAATTTAAAATGGAAAAAAATGGAAACAGCTGAAAGAGAAAAAGCACCTATGTTGTGGTACTGGAGTATTCCTGAAAATGGTATGGATATTGAGGATTGCGAAAAGATCGCAAAGGAAAATCTCGTTAACAGACCGAATAACAGATATATGGAGATGCATATTGCTTTCGTTTGAAAAGTATAATACAGAGAGAGTTTAAGGCATGTAGAGTATCAAAAAAGATACATACATGCCTTTTTAGTATTTATTAGTATATGATTCCGGAACATAAATAAATGACGTTTTGTTATAATATCGAATAAAATAAAGTTCTCTACAGAGATAATTTTCAGGGATCGTTTAATAACCCCAGAAAAAAATAGCAGAAAATTATTCTGTAGTCAAGAACCAAATAAAGCATATCATTGTTATAATGATAAACAGAGCTTGAAAAAAGATTCTGTAATAATTATGTTAGTAGTATTTGTTTTTTCATATAAGTAGAGTTTGTTATTTGTTTGGTCCGTATGTAACTGTGAAGTTATATACGGATTTTTTATGCCTGAATAGCTCCTGATATCTTTCTGTTACTATTTCTTATAATTACGATTATGTTTAATAGAATTATAAGAAGTTATCCTGGGACTATCCCACGCAAATTATTTTCAACTTTTATTGACAAAATTATGTTGTATGTTAAATAACTATTCTAACTTCGCACCGCGATGAAAAAAGTATTGTTGATAGTATCGTTTCTGTTTCTGCTTCTTTTGAATATGCAGATAAAGACTGAAGATGAAAATATTTTGTCTCCTGCGAAAACGACTTTTGTCTGCAGTAAGGAAAAACATCCATTCCAGGACGAGTTAAAGAATTATGATTTAAGTCAAAGCTATCATTCAGTCTATTGTCTTACTACTCGTAGCCAGGTGTTGCCAACCCGATGCGAACGTCCGTTTAAAGTGACTACCCGTCTTTTGGAGTTGTTTCTTCAGAAGGAACAAAATATTCTGAATAAAGTGTCTGAAACATTTTTAATATCACAATCAGTAAAATTCTCCACTCTTCGTATACGATCAGGCCATTGGGTCTACGTACTGCGGAAAATAATTATTTAGTTTAACATCTTTCTTTTTATTCTTTTTTATTGTCTGCACGTGAATTGGCAGATAATGACTAATCATGTACCTAATTAAGGTATTATATTGGATTTTAAATTAAATAATTATGTTAAGTCTATTACTTTCAACCCTTGAAATGATGGCTCTGACCTTCATTATCGGTTTTGTTGTTGCCGGTGTAATCAAGCTTATTGCTGTTTGGGCCGACTCCTTGGAATTTCACCATTCTCACAGTGATGAACTGATGCAATTCGGCAAACTAAATAAATTGCGTGCCAAAATTGGTGAAATATTAGGGCTGGATGTGGTAAATAATGAAGAAGATGTGACTGATGACGAACGCGAAGAATTCCGTCGTGGTGTAAACAGCGATCTTCTCCACATAAAACCGTCCGGATATTATCATGGCGTAAGTCATGGCGCTTCTCATTTGGATCTGATGGATTATTATTATCCACAGGATACTCGCATTATGTACCTCAAAAAAGAGGAACAGCTAATGAGAAAGAACAATACAAACAAAAAGGAGAATCCTTCTATCGAAAAATAAAAACAGATATGGAAAATGTTGATTTTTTTAGTTTGTTCCAAGGCTTTGGAACAATGGTTGCCGGTGGATGGATACTGGCTGTTGCGCGTGTTTTTTTGATTACACTTGGCGGCCTACTCGTTTATTTAGGCTGGAAAGGAGTCCTGGAGCCGATGGTTATGATCCCGATGGGACTAGGAATGGTTGCAATCAATTGTGGTACTTTAATCATGCCGGAAGGTGTATTAGGTAATTTATTCCTGGATCCTATGCTTTCAGATACAGACGAGTTGATGAATACAATGCAGATTGATTTTCTTCAACCCGTATATACGCTGACTTTCAGTAATGGCTTGATTGCCTGTTTTGTGTTTATGGGAATTGGAACATTATTGGATGTGGGCTTTCTGCTTCAGAAGCCTTTTGCCAGTCTTTTCCTGGCTCTTTGTGCGGAACTGGGAACTTTTCTGACGTTACCTATTGCCAGCGCTTTTGGTTTGTCTTTAAGTGAGAGCGCTTCTGTTGCGATGGTTGGCGGTGCAGATGGTCCGATGGTTTTGTTTACATCCCTGATCCTGGCCAAACATTTATTTGTTCCTATTACTGTTGTTGCTTATTTATATCTGGGACTGACCTACGGAGGATATCCTTATCTGGTCAAACTCCTGATCCCGCAGCGTTTGCGTGCTATAAAAATGACCACTACAAAACCTCCCAAAAACTACGATGCTAAAGTTAAACTGGCTTTTTCTGTTATTTTATGTGCTGTTTTATGCTTTTTATTCCCTGTGGCCTCTCCCCTTTTCTTTTCATTGTTCCTGGGTGTTGCCGTTCGCGAATCAGGCATGAAGCATATTTATGATTTTGTCAGTGGTCCGTTATTGTATGGTTCGACTTTCATGCTGGGGCTGTTATTGGGTGTATTGTGTGATGCTAAATTGTTACTCGATCCCAAGATATTGAAATTATTGGTATTAGGAATTACTGCATTGTTATTGTCTGGTATCGGAGGTATCATTGGCGGATATATCATGTATTTCATTAAACGCGGAAATTATAACCCGGTAATCGGTATTGCTGCTGTCAGTTGTGTTCCTACTACTGCTAAAGTAGCACAGAAACTGGTAAGTAAAGAGAACCCGGACTCTTTCATTTTAGGTGATGCGTTAGGTGCTAATATTTCAGGTGTTATTACGTCTGCAATTATTACAGGTATTTATATAACGATTATCCCTTATCTGTAAAGGGCTGTATCACTACTGATAGAAAATAGCTGATCCCGAGTATAAATATAAAAATAGCCATCTCAACAGAGACGGCTATTTTTATATATAATGAAATGATTATTATTTGTTCATTTCAGCTTCGATAGCTTCCAGTTCCGGACCCATGTTCAGATTATAATAGATACCTCTTAAAGCAACCATATATTCTGATTCGCTAGGTTTCATTTCGTGAGCTTTCTGGAAATAAGGAAGAGCTTGTTTGAAAAGATCTTTTGCAATAGTTAATTCTTCCTGATATTTCTTGCTATCATTGATCATGTTAGCTTCACCCTGTTTGTTTACAGCCTGGTTGTAATATATACGTCCCAAAGCAGACATCGATTCAACACTTTCCGGATTGACTTCTAAAGCTTTCTTAAATGTTTCTTCTGCTTTTGCATAATCTTTAATACCTGTTTCGTAAACAATTCCTAATGCATGATACAGCTGACTATCAGAAGGTTTCTGTGCAATTGCAGTGTTCAGATAACTTATTGCTTTTTCGTTTTGACTTGACTGGATGTAAGCGTCAATTAAACTCATCAGGAAGAACTCTTCATTGGGGAATTTTGCATAACCTTCTTCAAGAGTCTTAACATAGTTTACACTGTCACCAGCCTGTTTGTATTCGTAAGACAAATACTGGTAAACATCATTCAGTCTGAAATCTGAACTTTTTGCACGTTCCAGAGCTTTGATTGCTATAGGAGAATCCTGCAATTGAGTAGCTGCAACAGCTGCATAGAACTGAACAGTCATGAAAGTAGAATCTTTTTCAGCAGTCTGAGTTCCTTCGAACATAGGCAGTTCAGAGATTTCCAGATACTGGTTGAAGAAGTCATAAGCCTTCTTATAATCCTTCTGATCGAAATAGTAAGCACCACCGTTAAAGAAATATACATGGTCAGCACCTAAAATACTCTTAATGTCTTTAGAATATTTAGGTTTGATTTTACCTTTTTCGTTAGGAAGCTGATCCAGTTCGTAAGCCTTTTTGAAATAAGGAAGGATAGCACCTAATGCTTCGTACATAACTGGTTCATTCGGCTGTTGTCCTAAAATCTGTTTTGTTCTTTCAGCACTGAACTGCTGGTCTTCGATAAAACCTGCAACATACCATGCCTGGGCGTCATCCTTTGTTTCAGGATTTTCCAAAGCACCTTTGATTAAGGCTCTTGCTTCAGTGAAGTCTGCCTTGTCTCCTTTTGCTATTCCTTGCGCCTCCTTAACGGCTTTCTTTTGAGCGAAAGAGGCAGATGATGCTGCAACACATAGTGCAACTGTTAATAATAATCGTTTCATTGTGATAGTAATTTGAGATTAATATTTCTATTTGTTTAAATTATTCATTTGTTGTCTCTTCAGTATCATTTGCGATATCTTCAGATCCATCAAAACCGGTTAATTCTTCATTATTTTCATTCTGAGCATCCAGTTCAGCGCTTTCTTCATCTACCTGCTCATCCGGTTCGGACAATACCTTACATACCGAGGCTATTTCATCATTACGTTTACCCAGGTTGATCAGGCGAACACCTTGAGTTGCACGGCCGATGACGTTCAGATCTGTTACTTTCATACGGATAGCGATACCTGACTTGTTAATGATCATGATGTCATTTTCCTCTGTCACATTCTTGATGGCAACCAGTTTTCCAGTTTTATCAGTAATGTTGATCGTCTTGACACCTTTACCGCCACGGTTAGTCATTCGGTAATCTTCCACATTCGAACGTTTTCCGTAACCCTGTTCAGATACAACCAGTACAGTATCGGTTTCCTTATTCTTGATACATACCATACCTACCACTTCGTCGGAAGGATCATTATCCAATGTCATACCTCTAACGCCGGAAGCAGTACGTCCCATGACGCGAACCGCACTTTCGTGGAAACGAATAGCCCGTCCGTTACGGTTAGCAATCAGTACTTCGTTGTCTCCGTTGGTCATACATACTTCGATTAGGCCGTCGTCTTCACGCAATGTGATCGCATTTACGCCATTCTGACGCGGACGTGAGTATGCTTCAAGCAATGTTTTCTTGATAACACCCTTCTTGGTACAGAACAACAGATAATGTGAATTGATAAATTCAGTGTCGGTAGTCAGCTTCTTCACGCGGATAAAGGCGTTTACTTTATCATCCGCTTCAATGTTCAATAAGTTCTGGATGGCTCTACCCTTTGCATTCTTAGCTCCTTCCGGAATTTCATATACTTTCAGCCAGTAGCACTTGCCTTTTGCTGTGAAGATCAACAAAGTGGCATGCATAGAAGCCGGATAGATATATTCCACGAAGTCTTCGTCGCGTGTTACCGAGCCTTTCGCTCCTACTCCGCCGCGTCCTTGTGCACGGAATTCACTCAGCGGCGTACGCTTGATGTATCCCATGTGGGAAATAGTGATGATCATCTCATCATCGGCATAGAAATCTTCAGGATTCAGTTCTTCGGAAGCATATACGATATCTGTTTTACGTTCGTCGCCGAACTTATCTTTTACTTCTTGTAATTCTCCTTTGATAACGTCCATACGAACATCTTCATTTTCAAGAATCTCTTTCAAACGGGCGATCAACTTTTCAATTTCTTCGTATTCTGCACGCAGTTTGTCCTGTTCCAGTCCGGTTAACTGACGAAGTCTCATTTCAACGATTGCACGTGCCTGAACATCCGATAAAGAGAAACGTTCCATTAAACGTTCGATGGCTTCGTTCGGGCTCTTGGATGATTTGATGATAGCAATTACTTCGTCGATATTATCAGAAGCAATGATCAAACCTTCCAGGATATGCGCTCTTTCTTCGGCCTTCTTCAGTTCGAAACGGGTACGACGGATAACAACTTCATGGCGATGTTCAATAAAAGCCTTGATCATATCCTTCAGGTTTAACTGTCTCGGACGACCGTTAACCAAAGCGATATTGTTTACACTGAAAGAAGATTGCAGGGCAGTCAGCTTATATAATTTATTCAGTACAACGCCTGAATTGGCATCACGTTTCACGTCAACGACGATACGCATACCGTTACGGTCTGACTCATCGTTTACATTAGAAATACCCTCAATACGCTTGTCATTAACCAGGTCGGCTATATACTTGATCAGTTCTGCCTTATTAACAAGGTAAGGGATTTCAGTGATAATAATCTTTTCGTGATTATTTTCTACTTCAATTTCTGCTTTACCACGAAGAATGATACGTCCTCTACCGGTTTCGAATGCTTCTTTTACACCGGCATATCCGTAAATTGTAGCACCAGTCGGGAAGTCGGGCGCTTTGATGTATTGCATCAATCCTTCTACATCAATATCTCCGCGAGCGTCGATATAGGCAATACATCCGTCGAGTACTTCACTCAAATTGTGTGTCGGCATATTGGTTGCCATACCAACTGCGATACCAGAACCACCATTTACCAGCAGGTTAGGAATACGGGTCGGCAATACAGTCGGTTCTTTCAGTGTGTCATCGAAGTTCAACTGAAAATCTACCGTATCCTTCTCGATATCCCGGAGCATTTCCTCGGCAAGTTTACTTAATCTTGCCTCCGTGTAACGCATAGCGGCAGGACTGTCACCGTCCACTGAACCGAAGTTTCCCTGTCCATCAACCAACGTATAACGCATAGACCATGTTTGTGCCATACGAACCATTGCGAAATAGACGGACGAGTCGCCATGTGGATGATATTTACCTAAAACTTCACCAACAATTCTCGCAGATTTTTTATAAGGTTTGTCGGATGTATTACCCAATTCATTCATTCCAAACAAAATACGACGATGAACCGGTTTAAAACCATCCCTAACATCCGGAAGGGCACGTGAAACAATGACAGACATTGAATAGTCAATGTATGCCGATTTCATTTCCTCCTCGATGTTAATCTTAATAATTCTGTCTTGATCAACCATTTAGTTTTATATTAATTACACTCAATATCTCACCTTTTAAAAAGTGCACTAAGGTAACGCTTTTCCCATTATCACGAAAGTTTTTACGCTGAAATTTTATTATTCAGAAATATTGGGGGTTTCTTAAGGAATAATGGCATGAAATTTGTTAGGTATATATAGAGAGTTTATTAATTTTGCATTCACAGTACATTATTATAATAGATAAGGATTCATATAATATGAAAAATAATTATTCGAAAAGGCTGATCGACGTTATAGAGTATAGCCGCGAAGAAGCCGCCAGGCTTCAGAACAGTTATATCGGGCCGGAACACTTAATGCTTGGTATCATCCGCGACGGTGATGGCAAAGCCATGCAGTTGCTGCATGATTTGCATGCCGACGTATTCGATATAAAGAAGAGGATTGAGCAGGAGATCAAAAATACATTTGAAACTGAAGAGTCCGAATTACACGATATAGCCATCAGTAAAACAACTGAACGCGTATTGCGCATGAGTATGCTAGAGTCACGTTTGTTTAAAACAGACGAGACGGGTACGGAACATCTGCTTCTTGCTATTCTGAAAGAAGAGTTCAATGTTGCCGCCAAAGTATTGGGTGAAGCCGGTATAAACTACCGTAACGTATATAACAATCTGGCAAACGGAACAAACATGAACCGTATGGAAGAACTGGAAGAGATAGACGAAATCAGTGACGGTTATACGGATGACGAAGACGATGAAGAAGAAGACTTCTCTTCACGTAAGGAATCCCCCCGCTCCTCTTCAGGTACCGGTGCCGCACAGTCCAAGTCACCGAACGATACTCCGGTATTGGACAATTTTGGTACGGATATGACACGTGCCGCTGCCGAAAACCGCTTGGACCCGATTGTTGGTCGTGAGAAAGAGATTGAACGCCTGGCACAGATTTTAAGCCGGCGTAAAAAGAACAATCCGGTACTGATCGGTGAACCGGGGGTGGGTAAGTCTGCTATTGTAGAAGGACTTGCCCTGCGCATTATCCAGCGTAAAGTATCACGTGTGTTGTTCGATAAGCGGGTGATCAGTCTGGATATGGCCTCTATCGTGGCCGGAACAAAATACCGCGGACAGTTTGAAGAACGTATCAAAGCAATTTTGAACGAACTTTCAAAGAATCCGAACATCATCCTGTTTATCGATGAAATACATACCATTGTCGGAGCAGGATCGGCTTCCGGTTCTATGGACGCTGCCAATATGCTGAAACCGGCGCTGGCACGTGGTGAAATACAATGTATCGGTGCTACGACGCTGGATGAATATCGTAAAAACATCGAGAAAGACGGTGCTTTGGAACGTCGTTTCCAGAAAGTGATTGTCGACCCGACAACAGCAGAAGAGACATTGCAGATTCTGAAAAATATCAAGCCCCGTTATGAAGAACATCACAATGTGATCTATACGGACGAGGCGCTGGATGCTTGTGTAAAGCTGACGGAACGATATATCAGCGACCGTAACTTCCCGGATAAGGCAATCGATGCTTTGGACGAGGCCGGTTCTCGCGTACATATATCTAATATTACAGTACCGAAGAGTATCGAGGAACTGGAAGCAAAAATAGAAGATACGAAAACCGAAAAACTGGCTGCCGTAAAGTCACAGAACTTCGAACTGGCTGCAAGTTTCCGTGATAAAGAACGTCAGTATCTGTTGCAGCTGGAATCAGCGAAAGCTAAGTGGGAACAGGAATTGCAGGAACATCGTGAAACAGTAGACGAAGACAAAGTAGCTGAAGTGGTAGCCATGATGTCAGGAGTACCTGTTCAGCGTATTGCCAAAGCAGAAAACCTGAGACTGCTGGAAATGGCAGACAACTTGAAGAAGCAGGTAATCGGCCAGGACGATGCCGTCCAGAAGATCGTAAAAGCAATCCAGCGCAACCGTGTAGGATTGAAAGACCCGAACAAACCGATCGGAACCTTCATGTTCCTCGGTCCGACGGGTGTAGGTAAAACTCACTTGGCTAAAAAGTTGGCTGAATATCTGTTTGATTCGGCTGATTCATTGATTCGTATCGATATGAGTGAATATCTCGAAAAGTTCGCGGTTTCCCGCCTGATCGGTGCACCTCCGGGATATGTAGGTTACGAGGAAGGTGGCCAGCTGACGGAAAAGGTTCGTCGTAAACCCTACTCCGTTGTATTGCTCGACGAGATCGAAAAAGCGCATCCGGATGTATTCAACTTGCTGTTGCAGGTATTGGACGAAGGTCGCCTGACTGACAGTCTTGGCAGACGGATCGACTTCAAGAATACGATCCTGATCATGACTTCCAATATCGGAACACGTCAGCTGAAAGACTTCGGCCGTGGCGTCGGATTCAGTTCGCAGGCAGCCGGTGAAATGGATAAGGACTTCTCTCGTGGTGTGATTCAGAAAGCACTGAATAAAGCATTCGCTCCTGAATTTCTGAACCGTGTCGACGATATCATCATGTTCGACCAGCTTGATAAAGATGCGATCCACAAGATCATTGATATTGAGTTACAAGGACTTTACAAACGTGTTTGTGGTCTGGGCTACGAACTGGTACTTACCGACGAGGCAAAAGATTTCATTGCAACGAAAGGCTACGATGTGCAGTTTGGCGCCCGTCCGCTGAAGCGTGCCATCCAGAAATATCTGGAAGATGAAATGGCCGAGTTGATAATCCGTGCATCCGTTGGCGAAGGCGACAAGATCGTTGTAGACTTCAATAAAGATGAACAGAAAATAGTAACATCCGTACAAAAGAAAGGACAGGAATAAGTCGTTTCTTCCGGTAATAAAGTCAAAATGTCAGATAGAACCTATCTGGCATTTTTTTTGTTTATATCGTAACGTCAAACGAATTATTATAACATTAAAAATATAAACAAAATGGCTAAACAAGGAAACATAGGTGTTACAAGTGAGAACATCTTCCCTATCATCAAGAAGTTTTTGTATAGTGATCACGAAATCTTCCTTCGTGAATTAGTGTCGAATGCTGTGGATGCTACACAGAAATTGAAAACCCTGGCATCTGTCGGTGAATTCAAAGGAGAGCTGGGCGACCTGACCGTTCAGGTTAGTTTCGACGACAAGATCATCAAGATTTCTGACCGTGGTATCGGTATGACAGCCGAAGAAATTGACAAATACATTAACCAGATAGCATTTTCCGGTGCTGAAGAGTTCGTAGAAAAATATAAGAACGATGCAGCTGCTATCATCGGACATTTCGGTCTTGGTTTCTATTCTTCTTTCATGGTTTCAAAGAAAGTGGAAATTGTAACCAAATCTTATAAAGAAGGTGCTGTTCCTATGAAATGGAGTTGCGACGGAACTCCCGAATATACGTTGGAAGAAACACAGAAAGACGACCGTGGTACAGATATTATCCTGTATATCGACGACGAAAACAAGGACTTCCTGAATAAAGACAAGATCAGCGGCCTGCTGACAAAATACTGCCGTTTCCTCCCCGTTCCTATCGCATTCGGTAAAAAGCAGGAATGGAAAGACGGTAAATATGTCGATACCGACGAAGATAACATCATCAACGATATCACTCCGGCATGGGTTCGCAAACCGGCTGATATGACTGATGAAGACTATAAGAAATTCTATCGCGACCTGTATCCAATGTCGGAAGAACCATTGTTCTGGATTCACTTGAATGTGGATTATCCGTTCAACCTGACCGGTATCCTCTACTTCCCGCGCATCAAGAGCAACCTCGACCTGCATCGTAACAAGATTCAGTTATACAGCAACCAGGTATTTGTAACCGATTCCGTAGAAGGTATCGTTCCTGAATTCCTGACATTGTTGCACGGCGTGCTCGATTCTCCGGATATTCCATTGAACGTTTCCCGTTCTTATTTGCAGAGCGACCAGAATGTGAAAAAAATCTCCAATCATATCACAAAGAAAGTGGCCGACCGCCTGGAAGAAATGTTTAAAAACGACCGTCCTCAGTTCGAAGAAAAATGGGATAGCCTGAAACTGTTTATCCAGTACGGTATGCTGAGCGACGAAAAGTTCTATGATCGTGGTGCCAAGTTCGCCCTTCTGAAAGACGTAGACGGTAAATATTATACATTTGAAGAATATAAAGCATTGGTGGAAGCCAACCAGACAGATAAGGAAGGCAACCTGATCTATCTGTACACTACGAATGTAAACGACCAGTACAGCTATATCCAGGCCGCTAAAGATAAAGCATACAGTGTATTGATTATGGACGGTCAGCTGGATGTTCATGCTATCAGCCAGATGGAACAGAAATTCGACAAAACCCGTTTTGTTCGTGTGGACAGCGATACGATCGACAATCTGATCCGTAAGGATAACGTTGGTCAGGTTACACTGAATGAAGACCAGAAGAATGCTTTGCAGGAAATGTTCAAAAGCCAACTGCCGAAGATCGAAAAGACCGATTTCATCGTTACATTCGAAGCATTGGGTGAAAACTCTAATCCGGTTATGCTGACCCAGAGCGAATATATGCGTCGTATGCGTGAAATGTCTGCTATGCAGCCGGGAATGTCATTCTACGGAGAAATGCCTGACAACTACAATCTCGTGTTGAATACCGATCACGAATTGGTTAAGAAGGTACTTTCTGAGGAAGAACAGAACTGCGAAGAAAAACTGAAACCGATCCAGGCGGACCTGAAAGGCTGGAAAGCACGTCAGGAAGACCTTCGTGAAGCGCAGAACAAGAAAAAGGAAGAAGAGATTACTTCTGCTGAAAAAGAAGATATGACAAACACGAACCATAAGATCGACGAACTGACTTCGCAACGTAATGCAATCTTGGCAGAATATGCAGGTAGCAATAAGCTGGTCAGCCAGTTAATCGACCTGGCACTGCTTGCCAACGGTATGCTGAAGGGTGAAGCATTGAGCAAATTCATTAAACGCAGTGTTCAGCTGATCGGATAAATAAGTGAGTTACTCACTATGTATAAAATATCATATAAACCATTCACCCTTCGCCTGCTTGGCATTAATATGTTATTATACAGATTGCTATAGAGGTGAATGATAGGTGAATGATTGATCGAAAAGGTGAAGGGTTGCTTTAAACCCTTCACCTTTTTTCTATATTACTGTGCTGTAATAGCCTGGCTATTATGTATTAACTCAAAAGTCTTTTACTTTTATCTCTGACACAATAAACTATTGACTTACCGACCTACGTCGTTAAGCTTGTCGACGTGGTTCGGTAAGCATTGCGACGTATATCGGCAAGCTTAATGACCTACGTCAATAAGCAAACAACTACCTTTTCACGCCTTATCTTCCAATAACTCTGAACTTACTTCCTCGGTATGTATTCATTTATATTTCAAAAGGTGAATGGTTTAAAGTAACCGTTCACCTTTTTCTTTATTCATTCATCTACTATTTACCTTTATAGTAATCTATATGACAGTTTGTTACTATTGTAAAGGTGAAGGGTGAACGGTCTTTTACAGAAAAACTATGTAATTGGAACATGTAGAGACTAGTCATCATTCTGCTTCCACCGTATACCCTTTCAGGTTGGCAAATGTCAGGATGGAGCTGGTGATTGCTTTACCCAGATCGTCTCCGCTGTCATCTCCTTCCTTTTTAAGTTGCTCTTCGATATAAGCCTGGCGTTTGATTGCCAGTTCGGCTATTTCTTTTTGGATAGCTGTTCTCTCCTTTTCCTTTTGGGTGATGATGCTCTTTATTTCTTCTGTAGACTTGTTTTGCAGTTCTTGGGGCAGTTCATCCTTTTTGATGCTCAACAAGACGTTTTGGTCTTCTTTCATCTTATCTACCAGGTCCCATGACGTATTTTTGTAAGCAGATCCGGATTTACTTACGGCACGTTCGGCATAATTGGCCGACGATATTGTACCGGCATTTTTGTCCTGGGCAATCTGATTCATTTTACGTTCTCTCCCGGTAGAGCCATAACTGATATAAGTATCGTTCAACTTATTGTTGCATAGGATGATCTGCGGGTCAAAAGGTGTTTTGATGGCACGGACAGTCGCATCGGCATTTATATTGAAGAATTTGCCGTTTCCTCTCAAAGCGGCATCCTTCCAATAGTCACGGACACCGATTTCTTCATCACCGCAATGGATTGTATTGACAAATATATTCTTCTTCAAGGCATCGGCAATAGCCGTTTTGTAAGAGACAGAACCCTGCGTAAACTCTTCATTGCCGGCAATATAGACCAGTTTCATATCCGCTTCGTTTTGCCCCCACTCCAACTCTTTTACTGCCCGCTGGATGACTGTACCGCAATACTCTTCGCTTCCGCTGGTTGTCAGGGCGAATAATTCTTTCGAGATCAGGTCGAGATCGACTGTCAAAGGGGTTATTTGCCGGATATAATCACCTTTATACAGCATATAACTGCCATATTCGTATAAGGCAATCTCTATTTCCGGTGTCTCTCCCTTATATTTCAGCGTCGTGAGTGTATTGACTATATTCCACAGACGGGATTTAGCCTGTTCGATCAGTCCCTGCATGCTGCCGGAAGTATCCAGCAGGATAGCAACCTGTATTTTCGTCTTTTTGGCAGTTACGGCATTTGTGACCGGTGTACTGGCAGGCTCTGCATTCGCCGTTACGTTTCTGGCTTCCAGTATGCAGCCTATTGATGTTGTTAATGCTGTGAATAAGACACATAGTAGAATAATTCTTTTCATATTCGGAATTTTTTTAATAGGTTTATGGCTCAAAAATAGAATGTTAATAATTAAGATTCCGGGAAGAATGTGTGAACCGGCGTTTTGAGTTGGTGAAATATAGGATATAAATGTTTTACTTATATTTACTTTACAATCTCAATAAAACATGATATGAACAGACTGATTATATATTTGACAATATGGCTGCTAACAGGTCCCTGCATAACAATGACAGCACAGGATTCCGTTCCTCCTGTCTATCAAAACAGTGCCAGAAAAGCAGTGATGAAACTCTCCACGTCACTGGAAAGCGGAAAGTCGGATTATTCGGTTGCGACGGATTATGAAGCACTGGCAAAAACACTCATGATACAGGGGGAATACGAGAAAGCAATGAATTATCTTATCAGTGCCCGCCAGTTGTTTTACAAAATCAAAAACAATGAAAAGATAGCACGGGTCGACCGTGAAATGGCAAGGATACAGGAGATACAAGGGAAGATACAAGAGGCTATTTTAAGTTATGGCAATGCCGCCCACCTGTCACAGGACACTAATTTTATTGAACTGAATACGAATGATGTGAACCGGTTAAAGAATATCTCAAACCCAGTTGCACAATCTCCTTATATACAGCGAAATATTGAATTACTGAACACCTCCTACAAACCGGAACAACAGGAGGATCGGGTCGCCGCCTTCCATCAGATGGCAAATGTCAACCTGGTCATGGATAATAAGGAAGCCGCCATAGGTAACCTGAACAGCATATTGTCTGAAGTGAAAGACAAACCGGTAGAAACCATCAAGGTACAAAGAGAAATTGCCAAAGTATATGCCGCCGATAGCCAACAGGTAAAAGCTCTCGCCTCCCTTCAGCAATCCTATGATATGGCGTTGAAGGAGGGCCATACGATAGAGGCGAAGAAAAGCCTGGAACAGCTGGTCGAGCAATACAGGAAAGAGAACCAGCAACGGAAAGCCTTGGACTTATATGCAGACTTTATGGAAAAACTGGAACCGCTGGTTAAATCGGACAGCACACTGATAGACCAGAAATTCTTTCAGGCACATGAAGCCCGTATCGCCCAGTTGGAGAAAGAACGTATCCTGAAAGACGAACTGATCAGAAAGAAAAACACCTTCAACTATGTACTGATCGGCTCGATTGTCCTGATCCTTATTTTTCTCGTGTTTATCGTCAAAGCCTGGTATTCCATCAGACGGAAGAATAAAAAGATAGCCCTCCAGTCGTTGCGCCGTGAGATGAATCCTCATTTCATCTTCAACAGCCTGAATAGTGTGAATCAGTTTATTGCCCAGAATAATGAGTTGGAGGCGAATAAGTATCTTTCCTCCTATTCCCGCCTGATGCGAAATATAATGGAAAACTCCAATAAAGACTTTACGCCGCTCTCGACGGAGCTCGAACAATTGAAAGAATACCTCGATCTGGAACACATGCGTTTCAGCGATAAGTTTGTTTACGAGACAGATGTGGATGAATCGCTTGACACCGACCATATATCTGTGCCTAACATGCTGATACAACCCCAGTTGGAAAATGCGATCTGGCATGGCTTACGGTATAAAGAGTCCGGTGGCCTGCTGAAACTGTCCGTAAAGCCGGAAGGCAATAGTCTTTGTGTTAAAATCGAAGACAATGGGATCGGACTGAAAAAAAGCAACGAGCTTAAAACCCGGCACCAGAAAGAGCATCATTCACGCGGCCTGACTAATACCCGTGAGCGTATCAACCTATTGAACAGCTTGTACGGTATGCATATCACGATCGAAATTACTGAGAAGGAAGGAGATGATGAAGATACAGGCGTGATCGTCCTGCTCAGATTCCCCCTTATTGTCTGATTGCGCATGAAATTTTGTTATAGGATATATTTATTATTTTTTGCTAATGATAATTATATCCTGTAAGTTTGTTGCTTAAATCATTTATTCGTTAAAACAACATCAACATGAATGACACTATTAGAAAAATGAAACAAAGGAAAGTGCTCATACTCGCTTTGGCCTTCCCCTTGTTTTCACCCTTATCCATGCAAGCCATACAAAGAGCCGACAATGTATGTATGGAAATACAGCAGGATAAGAAAATTGTCGGTGTGAAACAGATCAATCCTACGACTGTTGAACTCCTGTTCTCCGATAATCAGAGAATGGCCTTTGACTTTTATGGAGAGAACATCTTCAGAGTATTTCAGGACGTCAACGGAGGGATCATCCGTGACCCGGAGGCCAAACCGGAAGCACAGATCCTGGTCGATAACCCAAGAAAACCGGTATCTCCGTTAACGCTGAAAGAAGATAATAAGACTATTTCTATCAGCACCAAAGAGATCAGACTGGAACTGGATAAAAGCACTTCCCTGTTGAAGGTGACCAATCTGGCAACAGACAAAGTTGTCCTGGAGGAGGTAAAACCTGTTCTTTATGATAAGGGAAAAACAATCCTTACCTTAAAGGAAAATCCCGGCGAATACTTCTATGGCGGTGGTGTACAGAACGGGCGCTTCTCGCATAAAGGAAAAGCGATCGCTATCGAAAACCAGAACAGCTGGACCGATGGCGGCGTTGCCTCGCCTGCCCCCTATTATTGGTCTACCAATGGCTACGGCTTTATGTGGTACACCTTCAAACAAGGTAAATATGATTTCGGTGCAGCCGAAAAAGGGACAGTAATATTGTCACATGATACCGATTACCTGGATGCGTTCTATATGGTCAATGACGGTGCCGTATCCCTGTTGAACGATTTCTATCAGCTGACAGGTAATCCGGTTTTATTACCGAAGTTCGGTTTCTATCAGGGACACCTGAATGCTTATAACCGCGACTACTGGGTGGAAGACGAGAAAGGTATCCTTTTTGAAGACGGCAAACGTTACAAGGAAAGCCAGAAAGACAACGGTGGTGTAAAAGAATCCCTGAACGGCGAAAAGAACAATTACCAGTTCTCCGCCCGTGCCGTGATCGACCGCTACAAGAACCACGATATGCCGTTCGGCTGGTTATTGCCAAACGACGGTTACGGTGCCGGATACGGACAGACCGAAACATTGGACGGAAATATCCAGAACCTGAAAAGTCTGGCTGATTATGCTCATAAAAATGGTGTCGAAATCGGACTTTGGACACAGTCGGATTTGCATCCGAAACCCGAAATCAGTGCCTTGTTACAGCGTGATATCGTAAAAGAAGTGCGCGATGCCGGTGTCCGTGTTTTGAAGACCGACGTGGCTTGGGTAGGTGCCGGTTATTCATTCGGACTGAACGGTGTGGCTGACGTAGGTCATATCATGCCTTATTATGGTAACGATGCGCGTCCTTTCATTATCTCCCTTGACGGTTGGGCCGGTACGCAACGTTATGCCGGTATCTGGTCGGGCGACCAGACAGGCGGCCAGTGGGAATATATCCGTTTCCATATCCCGACTTATATCGGTTCGGGATTATCCGGACAACCGAATATCACTTCCGACATGGATGGTATCTTCGGCGGAAAGAACCTGGCAATGAACACACGCGATTTCCAGTGGAAGACCTGGACGCCGATGCAGTTGAATATGGACGGTTGGGGTGCCAATGAGAAATATCCGCATGCCCTTGGCGAACCGGCAACATCTATCAACCGCTGGTATCTGAAAATGAAATCGGAGTTGATGCCTTATGCCTACAGCATTGCAAAGGAAGCAGTAGACGGTAAGCCGATGATCCGTGCCATGTTCCTGGAATACCCGAATCAGTATACTTATGGTAAAGCAACCGAATATCAGTTCATGTACGGACCGTATTTCCTGGTTGCCCCTATCTATCAGGAAACACAGGCAGATGAAAAAGGTAACGATATACGCGACGGCATTTATCTGCCGGAAGGAATCTGGGTAGACTATTTTACCGGAGAAAAATATGAAGGCAACTGTGTTGTCAACAATTTTGCTTCTCCGTTATGGAAGTTGCCGGTATTTGTAAAGAGCGGCGCCATCATTCCGATGACTAACCCTAATAATAATGTTACCGAGATCAATAAGAACCTGCGCGTTTATGAAATTTATCCGGACGGTAACAGTTCGTTTACTGAATATGACGACGATGGCACGACACAAGCCTATTTGAAAGGTGAAGGTGTAACAACCCGGATCGAATCGGAAGTAGGCAGTAAGAATAATGTAACGATTACAATCCGGCCGGCAGTAGGCAGCTTTGACGGTTTCGTCAAAGATAAAGCAACCGAACTCCGTATCAATGTTTCCGAAATGCCGAAAAAAGTGGCTGCCAAAGTTGGTAAAAACAAGGTAAAGCTGACGGAAGCCCGTTCGATGGACGAATTCCTGAAAGGTGAAAACGTTTATTTCTATGATGCAACGCCCAACCTGAACAAGTTTGCAACGAAAGGAAGCGAGTTTGAAAAGGTAACGATCACTAAGAACCCGCAGTTATTGGTAAAGCTCGCTTCTGCGGATATCACAGCGAACGAAACAAGCATCAGCTTTGAGGGTTACAAATTCGATATGGGTAACAGCCACCGTGTTTCGACCGGTACACTGGCCGCTCCTGTTGCACAGGTTACAGATGAAAACCTGGAAGCCTATTCATTGAAACCGACCTGGAATAAAGTGGCAGGTGCTGACTTCTACGAAATTGAATTCAACAATATGCTGTACACGACTATCAGAAATACAGAATTGTTGTTCGACGGGCTGGAAGCCGAAACTGATTATGCCTTCAAGATCCGTTCTGTAAACAAAGACGGTTATTCCGATTGGTCTTCCTTCAATGTGAAGACGAAATCGAACCCGCTCGAATTTGCCATCAAGGGAATCCGGGGTGAAGTAACTGCCGAAGAGCAGGGTGGTTTCGAAATCTTCCGTTTGTTCGACTTTGCTGAACTGGGAGACATGTTCCATACGAAATACCGCAAGAATGCTATACCGTTCGATATGATCATTGACCTGCGCACGGTTAACCAGCTGGATAAATTCCATTATCTGTCACGTCAGGACGGCGGTAACGGAACAATGCTGAGAGGTTTCGTCTCTTACAGTATGGATAAAGAAAACTGGATACCGGTCGATTCCTTCAAGTTCGAACGCAACGGTGATGTGAAGATATTCGAATTCAAGGATAAACCGAAAGCCCGCTACATCAAACTGAATGTGACGGAAGGTGTCGGCAATTACGGTTCAGGCCGCGAATTGTACGTCTTCAAGGTACCGGGAACAGAAAGTTACCTGCCGGGCGATATCAATAACGACAAGAAGATCGACAGCAATGACCTGACTTCTTACATGAACTACACAGGTCTGCGTAAAGGTGACAGTGACTTCGATTATGTAAGTGCCGGCGATATCAATCAGAACGGCCTGATCGATGCTTACGATATATCCGTCGTTGCCACTCAACTGGATGGCGGCATCGAAGAACAGGATACTGCAAAAGTAGCCGGAACGATCGGGATCAGCGCACCTAAACAGTCCTACAACAAAGACGAGATCGTGGAAGTCAAGGTAACAGGTACAGACCTCAAAGCGGTTAACGCATTGAGTTTCGCTTTGCCGTACGACCAGCAGGATTACGAATTTGTCGGCATAGAGCCGTTAAACCTGAAAGTCATGGAGAACCTTACTTACGACCGTCTGCATACAAATGGTCAGAAGGCCTTGTATCCTACTTTCGTTAATCTCGGTGACAAGGAAGTCTTGGAAGGTACAACCGACCTGTTCATCCTGAAGCTGAAAGCAAAACGCAAAGTCAAGTTCAACCTGAAGGCCATCGATGGCATACTGGTTGATAAAGACCTGAATATGTCTAAGTTCTAAGAACTTGCCATAGATAAAATTCAGAATCCCCTGTTTCGGTATAATTGTCCGGAACAGGGGATTTTTTTATGGCTTAAAATAGTATCTTTGTCTGAACGATATATAAAACGGAAGACTCTGAATATGGAAATGCTACAGAAAATAAGAAGCGTCATCGTTGAAGATGAATCGGCTGCCCGTGAGGCATTGAAGAATTATCTGGCAAAATACTGTCCGGTCATCGAAGTGGTCGGAGAAGCCCACGACTGTAAATCGGCCGTCCCTTTACTCCATGAACTGGAACCGCAATTGGTGTTTCTGGATGTGGAAATGCCCTACGGCAATGCATTCGACGTATTGGAAGGATGTAAAGACCTGTATTTCGAAACCATATTTGTCACCGCTTTTTCTGAATATTCGCTCCGGGCGTTGAACCAGAGTGCAGCTTACTATCTGCTGAAACCGGTCAGCATCGAAGAACTGATCCTTGCCGTAAATAAGGTACAGCAACACATCGTCAACCGGGAGATATTCAATCGCAATCAGATTCTGATTGAAAATATGCGCGAGCCGAAACCGGAAAAGCGCCAGGTGATCCTCCCTACTCTCGAAGGATTTGAAGTGATAAAGATGGAAGATATCATCCGGTTGCAGGGAAACGGAAATTTCACCGACATCTATTTGAAAGATAAAAGCAAGAAGATGGTCTGCCGTTTTCTGAAATATTTCAGCGAGATATTGCCGTTCCCGTTTGTCCGTGTACACAAATCACATATAATCAATCTCCATTGTGTCAGGTCATACCACAAAAACTCCGGCGGTTACATCGTGCTGGAAGATAATACGGAGATAGAAATATCCTCCAGCTATAAAGATGATTTTCTCCGGTTACTGAAATCGCAGTGAAAAAAGTTACAGTTTAACTGTTGCGGTACTCCTGTGGTGTCATGCCGGTATGCCTTTTGAAATATCTGTTGAAGAACGACATATTGTTGAATCCCAGCGAAAAGGCAATCTCCTTGATCGGAAGTTCCGTTGATTTCAGCTGTGCTTTAATGTCCATCATAACAATGGCGGTTATTATTTCGAGCGCCGTCTTTCCTGTTTCCTTTTTTATGGTCGAACAAAAATGGGAAACGGTAACACCCAGATGTTCCGCATAAAAAGCAACGCTCCGTTGTTTCGTATAATTCGACATGACCAGTTTGATAAACTCACGGCACATCACTTTACTGCGTGAATGCAATGCGCTTTTCCACTTGCCGTGATTCTTATACAATTCGGCCGTACCTTGCATAAAAATAGTGAAAACGGATTTAATGATCTCCTTATTCTCCAGCGTACAAGGCAATGAATAAGCATGGATCAACGGTTTGAAGATATCCTGATATAACTGTGAAAGATCTTCCGATAAACAGATGACCGGATTCTCAGCCAGTATAGGAAGTAACCGTACGGTTGTTAAGACCAGGTTATTATTCTCCATGAAATCCTGCGAAAAGCAGGCGTAGAAGAAATGAGCATCCGGAGAAACGTCATTGAGCTGGACGAAACTGTCCGGCGTTAATGTGATAAAATCATCTTTTTTGATTGTGTATTCAGACAGGTTGATTGTAGCATGGACAGAACCTTCTACACAAAATGCAAAAAGCACTGCTTTCATTTTACATGAAAAGCGCACGTAGCGATTCAGCATGTCTCCGGTGATATTGTCGCCTGCAATAAAATCCGTGGGAATGTCAAATATTTGTATGTTTGCCTCCATATTGTCCTGATAAATGATTTTCAAAGATAGCATATTTGAGTTTTCTACACCAATAATCGCAAAAACAGGACATAGAAACCCAATAATAGGTATTGATCGTTCCGTTCAAATCTATGTACTTTGCAAAAGTTTAAACAAAGAAAGAAAAAATGAACCGAAAGAGTTCTCTTTTGTTTTATTCTAGAAAGAGGACATGTATTATCTAATAAAATTATAATTATGGAACTAGAGAAGATCGGAGAAAATGCCGGCAAAGTCTGGCATGTGCTGAATGAAGGAAGAGAGTTGACAATACCAGAACTGAGCAGACGGATTGACCTGAGCCACGAAGATACCACCTTAGCAATCGGATGGCTGGCCAGAGAAAACAAAATTTACATACAACGTAAAAACGGGCAGATATTGGTAAGCAACGGAATACAACAAGGACTATACTTTGGATAATATATCATCAAAAGCGTCAGTAAGGTTCATATGCCTGCTGACGCTTTTTTATTATCCGGCTATTTTATCTCCTGATGTTGCCGGTTATTAATATAGGTCAGTGCCGCACCGATCGCCGTCCGGTATTCTGCATATTCCGGTATCAGGAAATGCCCCCCGTACATTTCTTCCAGCCGGGGAAAAATACTTTCACATTGCGGCAATTTCGTCAGATTCCCGATCAGGACGTAATCATGTATGTCGCTGTTCAGTGCAGCAAGGATCACTGATTGCCCGATGCATTGAAGTACCATGTAAATAATACCCAACGCTACGTCTTCCTGCGAAGAATTGGCTCCCGCCTTTCCGAAAGTAGAGGCTGTCGCATCCAGAGGCAGTCCGGGCAAAGGTATATTACAGATATCCTGGATTTGCAAGTTTATAGTCGTTATATCTCCTTTCAGGGCCAGCTTGACAATCTGGTGAAAATCCTGCGTTTTAAGTAGCAGGCGGGATAACCCCAGTATGGTACCCCCACCGATCCCTATACCGCCGATATGTTCGATCAGCGGACCGTCCACTTTTACAAACGAAGTCCCTGTCCCCATACTGACAACGATCAGCTTATCCAGCTGCGTCAGATACTGCGCCCCGAGTCCGTTAGCCAGAAATTCATCTGTTTTGGCTGTAGGCAAACCATAGAGCGGCTGATTGATGTATGCACTGCCCACACCGGTGAGCATCACTTTCTCTATGTCGGAAAGGGGAATATCATTCTCATATAAATACTTGCCGAAAGCACCGAACAGCGATGTTACCGGGTCGGTTGCCTTGACAAACATGGGATTCCGGATCTCCTTATCGTCGATCCCCACTATTTTGGTAGTGCTCCCTCCTACGTCTATACCAATTACTATGCCCATAACTTTTTGTTAATATCGGATTCAAAGATACGTGTTCTTATTGAAAATTAGTACCTTCACGGATAATAACTTTAAATGGAGGACCGGATATGTTCGCAGATTTTAATTTTCAACAGATGATAAGTGCTTTCATCGTACTGTTTGCCGTAATCGACATCATTGGTTCCATCCCCATTATCATCAATCTGAAGGAAAAAGGAAAAGACGTGAATGCTTTAAAAGCAACGGTTATATCTTTTATCCTGATGATCGGCTTCTTTTATGCTGGCGATTTTCTCTTGAAACTATTCCATGTGGATATCGAATCGTTTGCTGTGGCGGGTGCATTCGTTATTTTCCTGCTGTCGTTGGAAATGATACTGGATATCGAGATCTTCAAGAATAACGGACCGATCAAGGAAGCCACGCTGGTGCCTCTGGTCTTCCCCTTGCTGGCCGGTGCCGGTTCGTTTACAACCCTGCTTTCATTGAGGGCCGAGTATGCCAGTATCAATATTGTAGTCGCTTTGATACTGAATATGCTATGGGTATATTTTGTGGTGCGTATGACTAAGCAGGTGGAACATCTGCTGGGAAAAGGCGGTATCTATATCATCCGTAAGTTTTTCGGCATTATCCTGTTGGCTATATCCGTCAGGTTGTTTACAGCCAATATCACTCTGTTGATTGAAGCGCTGCACGAGTAAAAAGTTACTATAATAAGGATATTTTCAGATCCTTTTTCATTCAATTCAGCTTGATAGTCAAACTATCTTGTTTTCTTTTTGTTTCTATATACCGGATATTTTATTGAATTTACTTGCATTTTTGCCGAACTAAATCAACAATTATGATGGATATAGAATTTAAGCAGATTTATCCTCCGTTACGCGATTGCGTAAATCGCCTGATCGAGCGGAAGATACAAGCAGGCAGGGACAGGACCGCTGCCAATTACCGAAGTGCATGGAACAAGTTTGTGGCCTACAAAGGTCGTAAAGTAAGGGAACTGACTATTGCAGACCTGACGGCAGGGTTGGTACAGGAATTTGTCATGTGGCTGTTGCAGGATAAGAAATCAAGAAATGATGAACTTAGTCCCGGCAGCCAGGACTTTTACCTGCGCAATCTGAAAGCGATCTATAATAATATAAAAAAAGATCTGCATTATCATGATCCTGCCGGAAATCCTTTTGCGGGACTGCATATCACAGTACCTTCCACCCGTAAACGGGCTCTTCCCGAGCGTGACATCAAGAGGCTGGCCCGTCTCGATCTGTCTGACAGACCGGAGCAACTGGAGGCTCTTCATCTTTCCCTTTTTCTTTTCTATGCCCGCGGCATGTGTTTCGTAGATGCCTATAAACTGGAACAGGACAATGTGCATTACGGATATATCCAATATAACCGTAGCAAGACACAGGCTGTCCTACAGGTAAAGATCACTTCGGAAATGCACCATATCATGCAGTTGTACAAACGGAAAGATTCTCGCTGGGTATTCCCGTTCCTGCACGAAAAGCTGGTTGGGAAAGGTGTATTGACGGCTCAATCGTCTTTACATCGTGTGAACGAGTATCTGAAAGAGATCGGTGACAGACTGAACCTTCCTTATCCCCTGACCACTTATGTGATGCGCCATAGTTGGGCGTCGCTGATGCTGGAGTCGGGTTCGGAGATAGGGGTTATCAGCCAGTCGCTCGGTCATATGTCTCTGCAAACGACACAAATATATCTGGGGCAGTTATCCAAATCAAAGATGGATAAGGCCTCCGAAGATATGCTGGATCATCTGGTTCGTGGTAGCCGGAAAAAACAACTTCAGGAACCTTCCGAACCCGTACCCGCGCCCCCTGCCCCAGTATCAACCCCTCCTGTTGTAGTCCGGCAACCCCAGCCTTCTTCTAGTAGCAGATGGAAGAATGTACTGACGTCGCTGGCAACGCGGTTGCTGATGTTTGCAACAAGTTGATAATATAAAAGTGTCAAAGGAGGTATGCCATAACCTTGTTTTGTCATGGCGGACTTGATCCGGGATGACAGGGCAGTGAACTTTGGTATACCTCCTCTACTTTTGCAGCCTCTCTAATGTAGACTTCAATCTTTACGTTTTCCTTTACTATTCAGATATTCGAGCAAGCCTTTGCCCGGTTTGAATTTTACACTGTTACGCGATGGAATGGTTACCGGTATGCCTGTTTTGGGATTCCGTCCCGGCCGTTCGCTTTGCGACCATAATGTGAAGGTTCCGAACCCCTGACTGACCATCATCCCTTCATCAATAAGGGCATCCGCAAGTATATTTTCGTAAGTACCGATAAACGTTAGAGCTTCTCTCTGTGAGATAGATAAACGGGCAGCAATTCTTTTAGCAAATTCAATCTTATTCATAACTTAAAAATCAACAATGATATTTTTTATTACATCTACTTCATCAAAAATAGCCACATTCCCATCGGTGATCTCTACACGCACGTCGGCACTGTTGGGACCGGCAATCCTGAATGTAATGTCATAAGAATAATCGCGGGCTATGTTATAGTCGTTCGTGAAGTTTCCTCCCAGGTAAAAAGTATATTTCACTTTTACACCGTCGGTATGTGATGGATCATATTTGTAAATACCGGCCAGTTCAATATAAGTACATCCGGCTAACTTGTCGGACTCACTTCCCGGACCATTTTCTTTCTGATTCTTTCCCTGCTGGGTGGCAGTAGGATAAGTTTTTTCATTTGTCCCTGCTGCCCTATAGGTTGCCATATTTTGAGGAAGGTTATATATTTTAACGGTTGCATCGCCACTTGTTTCATCCAACGCAAAAAGGCCGGGAGAGACAGATGTGATATTCACTTTTATTTTAGCAAAAGTCCTGAACATCTGCGCCCTCACTTTTATCACACCTTCGTTCGTCGGGGTATAATAAAATGGTTCGGATGTTAGTAGTTTGGGAGATGTTGTCACAAATGGCTTTCCCGAAGTTCCTATAGGCACAGTCTTTGCTTTTAGGTCGCTTTCAGTTATCTTTGCCAACTCTTCTGTTGTCAGCGAATACATAGCATCATCACTTCCTTCATTTGTCAACATAGCCCTGCTTCCGTTCGCAATCACATAAAAGAGGCTATTGTCTGCTGTAAATTTGCTTATATCCGTATCTCCTCCCGTTTTTAGATTGACAATCAGGCCATCCTGATTCTCGTCTGTGGATTTAGAGATGCCGGACTGAGGAACATAAAGCGCTTTTAGACAACTACCGGTACTTTTATTATCATCGTCGTTTACCTTAAACTGAACGATCCATATATTCTGTACTTCTACACCGCCTAAAACAGGCTTCGTGTCACCTGTTCCTTTTGTTTCCACATGGATAGACTCCGGCATGCTTAACTGAATATATAACTGCCTTGTTTTTTCCTGCAAGCCATCTTTTTCGCAGCCGCAGAAACATATGCAAAAGAATAACAGGGATAATATCCCTTTTCCTTCTATCTTTTTCATTTCTTTTCCTCCTTTTTATTATTTGCCGACTTCGTCTGTCGAAAATTTTACAGTCGTATATTCCAGAATAGCCAGTGAAAGGTCTGTCGGTTCCTGGTCTCCGAAGAATGTCAACGTGAATTCGAACTCGTATGTCATTCCCGGAAGGAATGATTTATATACCTTTGGCCTGTAGGGGAATATTTTATGTGTCAGTTTACCATTTTTCATATAACCTATATTCAGATTGAGTTCGAACTCCAACGGATCGGTTCCTATCAATGGCAGTATCACTAAAGGTGTTGTATTTTCACGACCGGCTTGTACATTATCATTGTTGCCATTAGAGAAGTCTGTCTCACCCAATCCGGCAGTACTTGTTTGTGGAACAGTTTCACCATTGTTCCAGACCGTTTCCCCCATCTGATAGGATAAATTACAGGAGAGCTTAGTAATATTTACTGATGAAACAGCTAATGTTGATACGGAAACCAGTTGGGTACGATTCGCTTGTACCTTTATGACCACATTCGAGCAAAGCCGTGTAAACGGTTCAGGCAAGGTAACCGACATCATGTTTTCGCCAGCCGATGTCGGTTGGACAGAGATGCCTTTGAGGTTTGAATACATAAAATCTTTGCCGTTGGATACTTCGATCAGATTCTTTGCCCCATTAGCTGTTGGATAAAAATCCTGACTATTATAGGATACCAGGTAAATATCATATTCTCCGCGGTAAAGAGTCAAGCCTATATCATCGGCAGCCACAGCAGTACCGGCCTCATTGACTACATAGTCACCCGATCCTATCGGTGAACCATACATATAGGATACGGTTTGTGCCTTTGCGATCCCGTGTCGGGCACGGGAACGGGATAGCTCATTTATTTCTATATTTTCACCTGCCGCGAACCCCGCCTATCAACAGAAAACGGCTTTCCATTCACCGATATTGCGGTCTTCTTTGTTGAAGTCGGCGCCGACTTTGACTAACTGGCGGCCATCGACTGTGTATGGGATCAGATAGCCTTTGTCGTCGATCTGTTGGAGGGCTTTGTCTACCGAACCGTCCAGTTTGAATTCGAATACGTAGATGTAGCCGGTTGTTTTTACCACTGCATCCGCACGCCCTCGGGCACTGCGAACTTCGGCTTCTATATATTGCCCCAACAGTTTGAAGACCAGATAGAAGATTATCTGGTAATGCTGTTCGGTCCGGTCGTTCAGTTCATAGGGAATGTCTGCAAAGAAAGCACGCAGCCGTTCCATAAATGCATCGACATCACCGGCACGCAACTCCTGGCTGAACTTACCGATATAAAACGGAGCATTCGCTTCCGATAAAGACGTATAATACGGTGTGATAAAGTTTAACCATCCATATTCCACTTCGGCATTCGGATAGCCAAGACGGAAAAAGTTGAATTCTGAATCATAATCTTTGATCGTCAGATACCCACTCTGATAAATGATCGGCACCGGGTTCTGAAAATCCGCCCGGTAGTCGGTCAGTGCAGCTGCCGGCACTTCTATGCCGTCCAGCTGGCGCAGATCGTAGTCTGTCTTTTTCAGCATATCGACCAGCATCGTAGGGGTTCCCGTAGCAAACCAATAGCTGCTGAAACGTTTCTGTAGCAATGCATTCAATACACTGAAAGGGTTAAAGATACCCTCTGTCCGGAATTCCGAGAAATGATATCCGTCGTAACGTTTCGTCAGTTCATTTACTGTTTGTTCGTATGTCAGCTTGTTCATGGCGGCAAGGGCAGCCAGTTCGGGTTGGAAGTCGCGTTCGATTTCTACCTTTGTCATACCGCAAACCGTTGCATAATCGGGAGCCATACTGATATCTATCAGTTGGTTCAGGTTACTGAAAATACCTAGTTGCGAGAACTTTGTCACTCCGGTGATAAATACAAAACGCAAGTAGCGGTCAGCATCTTTCAGGACGGTGTAAAAGCCGGTCAGCATTTCGCGGTAAACGTTGTGCAGGTCATCATTAAATAATGTACGTAACAGAGGTTTGTCGTATTCGTCGATCAGGACGACTACCTTCTCCCCTGTTTTCTCACAGGCTTGTTGGATGATTTGCATGAAACGACCTTCGTAATTAGTTGATTCCTTCTTTTTTGTGATTTCATATTTATCTTCCCAAGCAACCAGGTGATCATCCAGTATTTGTTCCAGGCTCTCTTTCGTTTCGTAGAATTTCGCATTGAGACTCAGATGAAGCACCGGATACACTTTCCATTCTTTCTCCAGTTGTTCGATAGCCAGTCCCTTGAACAGGTCTTTCCGTCCGAGGAAATAAGCTTCGAGCGTGGAAAGCAGCAGGCTTTTACCGAAACGGCGCGGGCGGCTCAGAAAATAAGGTTTGCCGGTCGTTACCATTTTGTAAACCAATGCAGTCTTATCTACATATAGATATCCGTCTTCCCTCAAAGAGGTAAAATCCTGTATCCCTACCGGGAGTTTTCTGATCGGTGTTGTTTCCATGTCTCTGTTGTTTTTAAGCACGAACACAAAGATAAGAATAATATGCTAATGTTGCATATACCAATGGATATAGTAAATAGTTCATTTCTTTCTAAATTGGCACATTGGCACATTATTTCTTTTCTTTATCAATCTCATCATGTCAAAGAACGCTTGTTTTTGCATCGACAGTCGATGCCGTGTTGCACTGGGTGTAAGTGCAACGTTACACTCGATGTCGATGCAACGCTGCACTTGGTGTCGATGCAACGCTACATCGACCCTCCCTGCAAATCATTCGATTTCAGGACGATCTCCGCCGCCGGAGTCGCCTACCACTAGCTTCGTTGGATATTCCAGGGTACGTGCTTCTTTCAAAGTCGTACTGCTTTGGCTGAACTGTGTGACGATACGCAATGTATAGCTGCCGTCGGCCAATGCCGGAACACGGGCGATCACCTTGCTGGGGTCGTTCTGGGTGAGACGGCGAGTCACTTTGGTCGTTGTGCCGTCGCCAGCAACGAAGAAAACGCCTACCACAGCCTCGTCGCCTGTTATTTTGATGTTATTGCCCGTAATCATAATATCTTCGCTTGCCGTAATCGATCCGTCGAACAGGCCGGTCAGGGTATCGGTAACAAGCCTGATACGGGCCACGTCGGCTTTTGTGCCCATGTTGATCACTTTTACGTTTTTCAAGGCATCGCGAAGTTTCTTCGTCGGAACGATGTCGAATGTCAGTTTGTGGATAGCCGGGTCGAACTGGGCATCCGAGTTCTCGAAAGCACCCAGGATACGCGGGGAGAACTGGCAAAGGTCCGTTGTCACGCTATCGCCGTTCAACAGGGCTTCGAGAATGATATCACTGTCCTGCGACGTTACCGAAAGAATGGTCGGCAACTTCAGCTCGGAGCCGGTGCGCTTGATTTCCCGGGCCGTATCTTCTTTGGTCAGGGTTTTCGGACCGGTTTTCACTTCGGCAATACAGTCTTTTGTATTGTCTTTTGTCAATGGGTTATCACGCAGATAAAATTCCCAGTAATACTCTTTGTTGTAATCTTCCATGATGTTTCATGTTTAATTGTTAATAATAATGTTGTTTATTTAGTCCGGCATAGAGCCGGAGTCTAATTTATTTCTCTTGAATGCAGCGAACAGACATGCCGTAAGCTTTAACTGCTTTATCATCATTTGTCAGAAGAAAAGCGCCATGCGCTTTGATTTCCGTATAGTAAACGTATGTTGTTTTCGATGATTCATGCGCAGAATACATCACAAAACAAGCGGCACTTGTTCTCAACAGGCCTGTTCCAGCCTCTCTCATCCAATACATCGGAAACCAGACAGATTTACAAGAATAGTCCGCATACGTTTCTCCTGGATATAAGTATAAAAGCCCGTTGGTTGCCTTTATCACCGCAGCTGACTCAGCTATTGGAGATGTAAGCCATTTTTTATTGTTCACCAACGCCAGATTACTGCCAAAAGCAAAGCCATCAAACATTGTGTAATTTGTAGCGTTGTAGAAATCCGGCACTTTCCACCCTTTCGGACAAGGATCATAGATCGTCTTCGTTGACGGTCCCCATAATCCATTCTCTAAATACATCTTACGATAAAAAGTAGATGGGTTGGCAATAGAATTCGCCAGACTTCCTCCATCTTCCTTGCCTAACGGTATCGTATATCCGTCAGCATTGAAGATCGTATTGGCTTCTTCATAAGAGCCATCGGCCGAACCTGGCATCGGATCTTTACGCCCCCATTGGTAAAGAACGCCATACGTACGGGCCGACTCCAGATCACTTTCCAATGCCGGGACAGCACGGATAGCACCCAGGTTACGATCCATGATGACTTTTTTATAGAAAGCACCCGACTCTTGTGTCCAGCTGGCACCTTGATAAGTATGTACTATTCCGCCCCGGGTGGTATTCTGAGCTGCTTCGATAGCCTTGGTCCGGCTAGTAGCATCACCAGCAGTAAAACTCCCAAGTAATGCCGGCACGTAATCTGAAACCCATATATGCCAGCTCCAGAGAGCGATTTTGTCATCCGTACCATATGCGGCTATCAAAGCGTTTCCTCCGTTGGTAACGGGTACTTTCAGATGGATACGTGCATCTTTCGCAATATCTCCATTCGTGAGTTTCACCAGATTACTGTGGTCACTCTCACTTATCGGATAACCCATTACCAGTTCACCACTGGTTCCGGCATCTTTATTTTGCCAGAGTATTTTCACCTTTTTAATTTCTTTTCCATCCTTGATCGAACCATCGGTTGTCAGTTCGGTATTCCACCCATTCACTCCCGCTTCATGTTTATAGGGGTTAAAGCAGATGTTCGTACCCGGAAGCATCATGAAGCAGTTGGAAGTCGGTTGTTCGTTGGTGCTTTTTACCGGTGTCTGGTCGAGCAACTGGATGCGTGGGTCGTTGACATAGTCGGCCTTATTGATATTGACTGTCCAATGATAGTTGGTATTTTCCAGTAGGTTGAAATCGTCGGTTTCGTTGCCGCCTAAATAGACACGGTAGTAGAGGCGTTCTTTCTTTTCGCTGTTGTCTACCACAAACTCGGCATAAGTGGCTGCTGGGTTGGCGTTCGTCTTATTACGGTAATAAGGGGAATTGGAATAGGAAGATATGCCGCGGGCATTGGCGGGAATCCAAACGGTCTTCGCGCTGTTGGCATTATCCAGTTCTGTTCCTGTCAAGCGGTAAACATCGACAAACTCGGCAACGGAGCTCGGATAGACGTTGCCCCATTTGGTCTCTTCTGTTCGAGGGATCAAGCGGTAATGGGCAGGAACCTGACAGAGTTTGACTTCTTTCAGGGTATAGCCTTTTTGAGTCATGTCCGAGGCAAAAGTCCAGTTTAATTCTACTTTTGTGGCCAGCCGTTTGAGCAACAGGCGGACGTCTTGGCCTGCCGGACTTTCGATTTTACCGGCGGAGGTGATATTGACGTTTTCCAAATAGAGGTAATAAGTCATATTGGCCAGACTGTTACCGATAGCATTGGGCGCAATGGCATTGATATTGCTTTCCTTCGCTTTCACTGTCATGTTCTGCACTTCAGATAATGTTTTACCGGATAGTGATTCGAAATCGGCGGAAGCCCCCCGGGCGACAAGCAAAAGTTTGCATCCGGTTGCCTGCTTCAGGCTAGCTGTAAAAGTTGAACCGACAGTGACGTTACCTAGTGCTTTACCGCCAATCTGCTTTCCACTTCCATCATATTGCCAGATTTCCAGATTGTAGAGTTTGTCAGGAATATCTGTTCCTGATTTGGTCTGCATACCATAAACAGGAACGGCCTCCAAAGCCGAACGGCTGTTGCTACCTGCCTTACTGGTCGGCGAAGCGGTTGCTCCTGCCCCGTCTTCTTCGTCGGCAATACCGAGATTGAGCGTTACTTCCACCGTCTTTCCTTCCGACGGATTTACCGTCGGAGAGTCGATTTTGTCTTCACAACCTGTGCTTATTAATACCAGTGATAAGAGTGTCATAATAACTCCTTTCGTTTCTAATTTTTGTCCTATACTTGCCATCCTTTTATCATTAATTTACTACATCAAAAGCGCCGTTTTAACATTTCGTCAGAATCTCTTTCTTTTATAAGAAAGAGAGTTGGGACTGACACTATCCGTGTAGTCGTTGTTTTTCAACATATTACACTCTGCAGTAAATCAAAAAACTTCTACGCCCAAAAGGATGGCGTTATTTCAATATTATCAAATTGTAGCAAAATACTACCTGAAAACCTTGCCCCGGTCGTTAAAAGTTGCTACTTTAGCCGCCGATAACGCTAGATTATCAATCATTTTGATACAGTCTCTCTTTCTTATAAAAGAAAGGTATTTTCACTTTTTTCGCTTCCCGTTGAGATTCAAACTGTCGTTCAAACTCTCCGCTTTTTATTTTTACCGTATTTTTCATATACTCTCTTTCCTTTTTTTACGCACATTAACAATCACGTTCAGGCACATGAAAAAGTGGCACAATCTTTCGCAGGACTACAAGGCATACCTTTTCTCTTTGATCAGGAGATACAATAGGTGTATAAATTTCTATTAATATATTTTATCAACTTCTCTTGCAGCATTTTCAGGCTCTTATCCATCTTCATTGGTATAAACATTTAATAATTTAGTGATATTAAGCTATGAAGACGTTGAAATTATTTTTAATGGCCACGGGAGTTTTATTTACTTCTTTAACCTTTCAATCTTGTTTGGATGATGATGATAACTATTATTATGGGTATCTAACGCCAAACGCCCTTGTGACAGTAAAACCGGTTAGTGATAACTCATTCTTCCTGCAATTGGATGACTCAACAACATTATTACCGGCAAATCTGACCTCTTCGCCTTACGGAGATAAAGAAGTTAGAGCACTGGTCAATTTCAGTGTGGTAAACGAACCTAGTGAAGGCTATACTAAAGCTGTCCATGTTAATTGGATAGACAGTATTCTGACAAAACAAATCGCTCCGGATCTGGGAGTGGATAACGATTCTGTATATGGAACAGACCCGGTAGAAATGATTAAGGACTGGGTAACAATTGCAGAAGATGGCTACCTGACACTCCGTTTCAGAACATTGTGGGGAGATCGTAGCAAGGCTCATTTCGTAAACTTACTGGTAAGTAAAGATCCGGCTAATCCTTATGAAGTAGAGTTTCGTCATAATGCTTACGGAGATGTCTACGGAACGGAAGGTGACGGATTGGTCGCTTTCAAACTGGATGAACTGCCGGACACAGAAGGTAAGACTGTTAAGCTGAAACTGAAATGGAAATCGTTCAGCGGCGATAAATCGGCAGAGTTTGACTACTGCACTCGTAAATCTACTCCTGCAAAAGTAGAAATTACAGGCGATAAGAGTGTGCTGAATTTAAAATGAATAGTGTAACAGACGAAGCAGATTTAATCTGCTAAAACAAAAATGCTATGTCTTAAGTGAGACATAGCATTTTTGTTTACATATAATAATGTCTTTTTTCTATATTAGAAAGAATATCAATTTCTCCAATTAACCCGTATAAGTTTTTCCTGAAAAGGATATTTCACCATTGAATATGACCAGGGAACTGAATCCAACAAAACATCGTAAGGTTTTTCTTCCATTTTCAGGTTCCAATAATCTGACATATCCTCCAATACTCCCTCCCGTCTCAGGAATGTTTCCTGAAAGCCTCTATTAGAAACATTTTTCATTTTACTCCAATTTATCTTTAGGCTGTTCAACAGTTCATCAATTAAAGAAGTTTCTTTACTTGTCAGTTCAATATTGCAAGGCAAGGGATCGGATAGCGGATAATTTAACATTATCTTAAATAACATTAATTCAGAATCTTTTACCTCTAATGAATATGTAGCCAGATACTGTAACAAAAAAATTCCCCGAATCTGCTTTTCTTTATCAATAAACTCTCTACGGGAATCCGCTAAATATCCTAACCGATAAAAAAACATTGGTAAAAAGGGAGTTGTTAAAACGATCCCGGCATTTTTCACTTTAAAAATCTGTGCATTTGAATTTTCCATTGTAATAATTTTTTATTGTTTACGTTCTAACTTATCATATGTGAATTCTATAGTTTCAAATTCGACTTCATCCTTGTTGTTTTCCAAAAAAGCAGGCGCATCAAGTTTTATCGCATAAGCATCTGTAGTATCTTGTTTTTGTTCTACCATAATTATCGTTCTTATATTAACAATTTAGGTTACAATCTTCGTTTTATTCAATTGTTTTTTAGATCTGTTATTCAACTAATTGTTCCCAACATATTGAAACGAGATAACGCATCTTTTTTATATTGTCTGCCGATAGGGACCGTTTGATCGCCAATATAAAATATATTACCGATATAACCAACGACATGATTCTTGTTGACAATATAAGAACGATGTACCCGGATAAACAAATCTTTCGATAAATGTTGCATTGTATCCGTCAGTGTGTATGCAACTGTCGCTTTAGCACCTGCCTGTAAATAGAAAGTGCAATAACTGCCTGATGCTTCTATATAGAGGATATCACTGAACAATATTTTTCGGAAGTGATCCTGTATTCTGATAAATATACTATCCACTACGTTTCTATCCACACCTCCTACAACATTGGCTGTAGCCTCCTGTAATGTCTGTTCTTCAAAGTTGAGTGTATTCATTTTGTATCATATTAAAAAGGCTTTATGGGCCCCGGTTATGTATACAAAGGTACTAGGAAAGGGTGTCGGATAGTTCCAATGGATTTCTTATTTAATTTTACATATATTTGATTGATTAACAAGAGACTATGATTGTATATCAAATGGTATAAGTTTACGATTTAAGAAAGAAATATATAATTCGAGAATACCTTTGTCAGGACTTCGCCTTCATTTTCTTTCTCCACTGCAAAGGAGGCATATGATGTCGGGTATTGAAAGCCAGATAGAATGATGATGACGTTTGAAAACCGACTAATTCAGAAACATCGATCACCTTTATATCTGAATTCAAAAGTAATATCTCCGCTTCATCCAAACGAAGAGCGGTTACATATTCAGGGAAACGCATTCCCAACTGCTGACTGAAATATAAACTTAACGAAGTCGCATTCATTCCTAGTCCACTTGCTAATATTTTAAGTGTCAAATTAGGATTATGCAAGTATTTGGGTGATTTTAATAAACGGATCACCTCCTCTTCTTCTTTTTCCGGAGTAAGTGGAATGGGGATCTTGTTCTTCTGTCTGGTTTTAGTGAAAAAATGGGGTAATAGATAAAAACCTATTTTACGTTTTACAGTCCGGTAAAATACAGATTGATTCAACAGATATCCACCTATAAAAATAGTTGATATATTATATAGAATATTACATACATAACAGGAAGTAAACATACTTATTATAGAAATAATATAGAAACATAAAAGATAGAATAAGTCCTTTCTAATAAGTTGCATTTGTGGAGTATTATCATCATTTACTCCATTCAAAATACGTGGAAGATAAACTAATAATTGTACAGCTAAAGATAAATAGCAACCAATACGGAAATAGGGCCACCAGGCAGAATTATTGAGTCCGAATTCAGACCAGCTATAAATTAGCTTATCGGGAACCGGATTGAACAAAGTCATCCCGATATAAACGCCGATCAAGACTCCAGGGAGAAGCAGATGCCGTCTCCATTGCCGTGCATCCGGTAACTGGTTAGTTATCCTGAAACGAAAATACAGGTAAAACAAAGGAGTAAGTAATGTGAAAGCCCAACTGTTCACGCTGGGAATAAGAGCGATCTTTTTGAAAAGAAAGAGTCCTTCATACCAGCTATTATAAAAAGAAACTAAACAAAGAACCCATGCTATGGAAGTTAAAAGTATGACCTTTTTGTTATATCTGCTATATTGCAGCAAACAAATCCCGGCAATGATTAAAACAGCCCAGGCGAGTAAGGAGGTACAAATAACTGAGTGGCTGATACGCTATTATCCCTATAACGGCATTGCTATGTTCGGTGGCAAGGCGGAGTTTACTAACCACCTGCATCATCGGCTGCTGATATTTATACGGAAACGTAACTACTCTTTCTACCTTTCAAAGGCGGAGTTGACCGTTAGCTTTCTTCTGGAAGTGTTTGGTCCGACTTATTATATTGATGTACTGAATACTATCTACTATCTCCAACCCTACCGTGCGGATGGTTCGCCTACGCATGATGGGTATTTCAGTCAGGAACTGTACCGCATCTTCTTGCAGTTGTCCCTACTACACCAACCAGCCGTAACAAAGGAAAACACTTTGTCCGTTGAAGATAAAGCATCGTCCGGTTTGAAAGATCCAACAGACATTATGGATATACTACAAGATGCTAAATGTAGCGATGCGGACAAACGAATGTTCATCCGCACAATCGTCAAAGAACAACCGGAGATACTCATCCAATGGCTCCGATTGGGAATAACCCCAAATATGACAGGAATAGCTATTGTAGCTGCTCTGATCGAGGTTGATACAATGAACTGTATGCTTGCCGCTCTTTCTTTTAACACCCTGCAAGCGGTAGAAGTGATGAGGAATTACCTGCGGCAACAATATTCAGAAGAAAGTGATTGGTTAAAAGGCATAACCGAAACTCAGTTGGAGCTTCTGCTCCGACAATCGGTACTGATGTGGATTCGGAAAGGATACTACCGGCTACCAAACAGATTCGACCAATTGTTGAATCTGTTTTATCAGGAATTGACAGGCAAGGAGGATGAAGCAATCGTTACCCGATTATCCGCCTCCCAGCCTTTGAAGGAAATAAAAGAAGGACTAGGTCTCGAACAGAGCGGAAGATGGAGTATTCAGAGACTACAAGAAATATTATCAGTGTCCGTCGTGACAGATGATATAAAACGCAAATTACTTGTCTGTTTTCTGGAACAATCGTCAAAGGATTACGCTGAAGCGGTACGACTGCTCCATGCATGTGGATTATCGAACTCCCTCTGCCGCCTGATAAGCCAACCGATATGGGAAGAAGTACTTCGACAGTCCACCGTCCGGCTGGTAGGACTCGAAAATACCGCCCTGTTATTGTCCCTCTTCGATGGATTGATGGCACACGAACGTGCTTTGTCTTCTTATTGGAAAGGAGGTTCAAAACCTTTGAAAGCTCGCCTACTTGTATGGTTGGTCGAAACGATACGGTTACAAGAGACACATAAGAAACCGGTAGTGGAATATATCCGTTCTTTATTCGCAGACCTTGTTGGCAGAGAAGAAATATCGGAGGTCATTCTTGCTCTTTGGCGAGAGATGGGACATACGGACTCTCCTGCCACAGAAGAAATCCTGCATCTGCTGGTGGATAATGAATCCCGGCAAATCCGGCTTATGAAAACCGATTACAAGGAATGGCTACGACAAGCGGAAAACGATTCAAATGCCGTTCAAATGCTGTTTAAAAGTCGTTGGAATACAGCGGATGACTTTATTGAATGGCTGGATGGCACTTCCATACCCTATGAGAATAAATCCGGTTTGTTACGACACACTATAACGGAACAACCGGCGAAGTGGATACACCTGCTCCGCGATTTGCCGCATGAGAGTCAATACATAACGGCAATCGCCGGATATGTACCTGCCCCGCTTATGCTACAGGGCATGGCGAAGACGGATTTCTACCAGACCTCCGTATTATCGCAGTTGATGGAGCAGCTGCAACATCAGGAGGAGGAATTGTCACGGATTGTCGGAAGCAGTCTTTCCCTGCCACTTGCACTCTCGAAAGCTCTGCTGCTTTACTTGCAGGACCGCGATACATCAGGCAGAACACTGACGGCTAACGAGATTGCAGGAAAGTTCCTTGCCTTCTTTTATTTCATACAAACCGGCAAAACAGATTATCACAATAATATATTATGGATATCATTTACCAATAAAATTATTTCAAATATGAGTAGTAGTGAAAACAACATGGCTTCAGACGATATAAACAAAATATTGTCGAATGCAAGCAACAGTGATGCGACATTCCAGCAATCTGTCAACTTCTTGATAGACCAACAACCGGAAAAGTTGTTGACTTGGTTAGAGAAGGATGCCAACCTGTCTGAAATAGAACGGATTGCTTTCGTTTCGGACCGGATAATGGCAAAGAGATGGACAGTCTGTTTGTCCGCTACAGCCGGATTCGAACAAGCCGGTGTGTTCCAACGATTGACTTCCTGGTTTCTTGATGGTCCTTCCGATAGGATATCTGTCACCGGATTTATCCGGGTGTTGCTGTCATGGGTTAAAGAAACGGACTGGAAAAGGCAGACACCGGATGAAATGGAAGCGTTTTTCTTTTCCCGTCTGTTCGGTAAATCCAATATCTCGTTACCTTTGGAGAAGATCGCGGACAACGGCCTACCGGAAGATACCCGAAAAAGATGGCTGCGCAATTACATGCGTTTCCAACCGGAAGAATTGCTGAAATATATACAAAAAACGGTATCGCAAAATATGTTGCCGCCGGATAAATGGATAGCATGGCTGGATATCGAAGACTGGCTGCGTCTGGCGGCAAGCCTTTCTCTTTCCGACGCAGAGCTTTTCCGGCAGATTCTGGAACACTTGTCAAAAAGGAATACATTTCAGAAGAGCGAATTGCGACAGGCATTGGCTACCTACATCATAAAGAGCCGTACGGATGAATGGATATATGGAAGTCCCGAAGAAACGGTCCGTTCATGGGTGCAGTCACTGCCGGAAAAGAAGGAAGTCGTAAAGGAGGAATTATTGCTGCAACTCTGTGAGACGTTGCAGCTGTCAAAGGACGGGAGAGTCAGAACGGACGAAGCGACAGAAACTCTGGAGTTCCTTCTGGTGGAAAATGCAGGCCTTTGCTTGCTCGCTCCCTGGTTCAGCCGACTGTTTGCCATGCTCGGCTATCTGGATGATGAACGGAAATCGCTCAGGAATACAGCTTTGAAAATTCGCGCCGTATTCCTACTTCAATATATCGTCTACGGAGAGGAACGGGAATACCGAGAAACAGAACTGGTCTTCAATCGGCTACTTGTCGGATTGCTCCAACATATACCGATCCCGAAACAGCTGCCTCTTACCAGTGAAGAAAAGCAGACCGTCGACTCCATGGTGGCAGGCATAAAGGCTAACTGGCCAAGTATGGACGGCACATCGGTAAGGGGCTTCCGCCAGAGTTTCCTTGCCCGCAGTGGCACATTAGAACAGCAGGAGGAACGGTGGCTGCTTACGATGGAAGAAAAGACACATGACATCCTGCTTGAATCCATCCCGTGGAGCTTCAGGCAGATACACTTCCCGTGGCTAAAGAAATATGTACAGGTCATGTGGCGCGAGAAACAAAAATTCTAATAAATTGACGAAAAAAATATATATAAAATGGCAACTGAAAAAGTATATCAAGAGAAGACGGCACGCACCATCCAGCAGAAACTGGATGGTGGCGGCACATTGCAATTCGTGGATAACCGTCCGATGAACCCGGTCTTGCAACAGGTGGAAGAAGACGAAGAAGATACCCTGCAAGGCAAGTTCAATCAAGCTCTCCAGCGGGAAGAGGATGAAGAAGACATGCTTCAAGGTAAATTCGAACAGCCAGTCCAGCGCGAAGTAGATGAAGACGAAGCCGCCCTGCAAGGCCGGTTTGAAGCTCCCGTTCAGAAAAAGAATGAAACCGGCATGCCCGACCACTTGAAAGTCGGCGTGGAAGAACTTTCCGGCCTCGCGATGGATGATGTAAAGATACATTATAATTCGGACAAGCCGGCTACAGTACAGGCGCTCGCCTATACACAAGGTACGGACATCCATGTAGCTCCGGGACAGGAACAACACCTGCCCCATGAGGCATGGCACGTGGCCCAGCAGATGGCTGGCCGTGTGGAACCTACCACCGAAGTAGGCGGAATGCCGGTGAATGACAATGTCGCACTGGAACACGAAGCCGACGTGATGGGCGCAAAAGCGAACAGTCTTTAATGAAGAATTATGCGTGAGTATATTGAATGGTTCAACCAAGTATTAACTGTCGCCATCCAGCTTTACTTCCATCAGGAATCTGAGTACAAGCAGCTAAAGGATGTGTATCCGCCCCGAAACGGCTGGATGGAGGCGGTGACAGGACAAATGGACACCAATTTTGAAGAACGAATCGTTATCATGCTTGCCTTGATGCCCCATATCTGTCCGCAAATACTGGACATCTTCTTTGTGCAGAACAAGAACTTTGACCGCCAGTACACCGAGTTCGGCGGTTGGAAAGGTTTGTCGCACGGAGGATTCCTTCCTACGGGTGAAACCGCTTCATTCATCCTTGCCGGGGAGGACGTGGAGAAACGTAAGGAGGTTATCCATATGTTCTCAAAAAGCCACTGGTTCTACGGAAAAAATATCCTGCGGCTGGAAGGTGCAGGCGAAGGAGAGCCACTGCTCAGCAGCCAACTCCGTGTATCTGAGGAATTCCTGAGCCGCGTACAACTCGATGTAGAATATAAGCCCGATTATACCACCGGCTTCCCTGCCAAACGTATCACCACGGAACTGGACTGGGAAGATATGGTGCTGGACTACCAGGTGACGACTGAACTGGAAGAGATCAATACATGGATTTCTTCCGGTAAGACCATCATGGAAGACTGGGGGTTGTCGCGTATCCTGAAAGCCGGATATCGTTCGCTGTTTTACGGTCCTCCGGGTACAGGGAAAACACTCGCGGCGACATTGCTGGGTAAGAAGAATAATATGGATGTATACCGGATAGACCTATCCATGATCGTTTCCAAATATATCGGGGAAACGGAAAAGAATCTGGCTAAAGTGTTCGATCTCGCTGAAAACAGGAACTGGATTCTCTTCTTTGATGAAGCAGACGCCCTGTTTGGCAAACGTACTTCCACCAACACCTCCAATGACCGTCATGCCAATCAGGAAGTGGCTTATCTCTTACAGCGTATAGAAGACTTTCCCGGCATGGTCATTCTGGCAACAAACTTACGTTCGAACATCGACGAAGCATTCTCCCGCCGTTTCCAATCAGTGATTTACTTTCCAATGCCGACTGAAGAACTACGCGCTGAAATATGGCGAAAGATGCTGAAAGGTTGGCCGAAGGATGTAGACGAAGACCTGATTACCATGGCTGCCAGAACAGAACTTTCGGGAGGTTCGATAGCCAACGTAGTCAGACGGTGTGCATTAGCAACAGTAAATCAGAAAAATCAATCTCTGGATAAACTTATATTAAAAAATGCACTGCAAAAGGAAAAACTGAAATGATAAGAAGTAGGTATAAAAAGAAAAGCGTCGAGATGATAGTATCTCAACGCTTTTTATTTTTATGTGACCGCGACAGGATTCAAACCTGTAACCGGCTGATCCGTAGTCAGCTACTCT
>ERZ791611.397-NODE-397-length-43694-cov-14.651436_pt1 | contig 43694 bp, 42 predicted proteins | sample MGYA00510275_ERZ791611 | MGnify/ENA primary metagenome ERZ791611 (study PRJEB30046, sample SAMN00791912) | human gut metagenome | study: EMG produced TPA metagenomics assembly of the A metagenome-wide association study of gut microbiota in type 2...
AGCGGGGGCAAATGTTGTCCCCGCTTTACAATTTTAGACCCTATCAGTTATAATATAGGGTATGGTAAACGCTGTTACTGGCGGCGAGTACCAAAAGACTGTCGAAACACACAAAAGGAGTTACCAAATTCGTAAAGGCGAATAGCGCATGTACTGAACGGAGACAGCCGGTTTCAGTTGACGAGGAAGAGGAGTATCGAATCACTCAGCGGATGCCTCTCGGCCGACTCGGGTCGTTATGTTAGTGACAAAGGCCATCGGTGACGATGGAGACAAAGCACTGGCACGCGAGCTCAGCTTAACTAATATTTTTTCCATTCAAGGAGGAAACAGAACATGTGTGGTATTGTCGGTTATATCGGATTTGAAGATGCATCGACGTTTATGATGGAAGGCTTGTCTAAGCTTGAATACCGTGGTTACGATTCCGCAGGTATTGCCGTTCTCGGTGCAGACAATACGATTAAAATTCAGAAAAAAGTAGGCCGTTTGGCTAATTTGGAAGCTATGGTAAAGGCTGACCCGAATCCGGGTCACGTTGGTATCGGTCACACTCGTTGGGCAACCCACGGCCGTCCGTCCGATATGAATGCTCATCCGCATAGCGATGAAAAAGGCTTGTTTGCTGTAGTTCATAACGGCATTGTAGAAAACTACTTGCCGATTAAAGAAGAATTGTTGGCTAAGGGTTATCATTTCAAATCCGAAACGGATACGGAAGTGGTAGCACACTTGTTGGCTGACTTATACGACGGAGACTTTGAAGGTACGGTTCGTCGTATGTTAAAACGCATTGAAGGTTCCTATTCGTTGGTTATTATGTGTGCCGACGATCCGACCCGCATTATCTGCACGAAGCAGGATAACCCGCTCGTAATCGGTCTTGGCGAAGGCGAAAACTTCATCGCTTCCGACATTCCGGCTATTATCAATCACACCCGCGATACGTATATCTTGAACGACGGCGAAGTTGCTATCGTAACGAAAGATTCCGTAAGCGTAAGTGACCGTGCGGGCAACCCGATTGCTAAGAAAGTATTCCATGTAACCTGGAATGCGGAAGCTGCTGAAAAAGGTGGCTACGAACATTTCATGTTGAAGGAAATTTACGAACAGCCGAAAGCTATCCGCGATACTTTGACTGGTCGTATCAGCAAAGACGGCAAACAGGTTGTATACGAAGAATTGGGCTGGGAACCGTCTGATGTAGCATCGATTAACCGCATTTTGATTACCGCTTGTGGTACGGCGTACCATGCAGGCTTGGTAGCTAAATATTACATTGAACAGTTGGCGCGCATCCCTGTTGAAGTGGATATTGCGTCCGAATACCGCTATCGCAACCCGTTAACGGACAAGAACACCTTGGCTATCGTGATTAGCCAGTCCGGTGAAACCAGCGATACGTTGGCTGCTTTGAAGGAAGCAAAACGCTTAGGCGCTCGCTCCTTGGCTGTTACGAACGTAGTTGGCTCCTCTATTTCCCGTGAAGCAGATCAGGTTATCTATACCTGGGCCGGCCCGGAAATCGCCGTAGCTTCTACGAAAGCGTATACGACGCAGCTCGTAGCGTTGTTGCTCTTAGCTGTATATCTTGGCCAGTTGAATGGCAAATTGGATCCGAAATTGGCAGAAACCATTTTGGCGGATTTACACAAATTGCCGTCCTTGTGCCATGAAATTTTTGAAGGCGTTGACGATATTAAAGCCTTTGCTCGTAACTACGGCTTCCGTGAAGATGCATTCTTCTTGGGTCGTTCTATCGATTATGCGGTAGCTATGGAAGGCTCTTTGAAATTAAAAGAAATCTCTTACATTCACGCTGAAGCGTACGCTGGCGGCGAATTGAAACATGGTACCTTGGCTCTTATCGAAGAAGGTGTACCGGTTATCGCCTTGGCTACGCAGGAAGACGTGCGTGAAAAGATGATGAGTAACGTGAAGGAAGTTAAAGCCCGCGATGCCGTTGTTATCGGCGTAGGCTTAAAAGGCGACAATGAATTGGCTAAGTACGTAGACCACACGATCTTCGTACCGAAGGCTGATAAATTTGCCGCACCGATTTTAGCGGTTATTCCTTTGCAGTTGTTGGCGTACTACGCGGCAATTACACGCGGTGCTGATGTAGATAAACCGCGTAACCTGGCTAAATCCGTTACCGTGGAATAATAGCCGGACCGCGTCCGACCGAGCGTTGAGAAGGAGCGGCCGAGTTATTCTCGGCCGCTTATTTCATAGGACGGACCACCAAAAGACTAAAGCGTATTACGAGGAGGCATATAGAATGGCAGTTATTTTTTCCGGCATTCAGCCGAGTGGAGAATTGACCTTAGGGAACTATTTAGGGGCATTGCGTAATTTCTTGGATTACCAGGATGACAACGAATGCTATTATTGCATCGTTAACCAGCATGCCATTACGGTGCCGCAGGATCCGAAGGCTTTGTTTGAAAATACCCGTCGCTTGGCGGCTTTGTATTTAGCAGTAGGCCTTGATCCGAAGAAAGCAACGTTATTTGTACAGTCCGAAGTACCGGAACACGCGTTGCTTGGCTGGGTTATGACTACCATTAGCTATGTTGGCGAATTGGAACGCATGACGCAGTATAAAGATAAATCGCAAAAACGCGGCGATTCCATTCCGGCCGGTTTGTTGACGTACCCGCCGTTGATGGCTGCCGATATTTTGTTGTATCAGACGAACTTTGTGCCGGTTGGTGAAGACCAGCGTCAGCACATGGAATTGACGCGTGACTTGGCACAGCGCTTCAACCGTGTTTATGGCGAAGTGTTCACCATTCCTGAAATTAAAACCGGCGTTGGCGGTGCGCGCGTTATGAGCTTGCAGGAACCAACGAAGAAGATGAGTAAGTCCGATGACAACCAGTGGGCTACGATTCGTCTTTTGGACGATGCGGACACTATCGTTAAGAAGATTAAACGAGCTCAAACTGACTCTGAAAATTCCGTACATTACGATAAAGATAATAAACCGGGTATTTCTAACTTGATGGGTATTTACAATGCCATTACGCGTGAATCCTATGACACGATTCAAGCTCGCTATGAAGGTAAAGGCTATGGTACCTTTAAAAAGGACGTAGCTGATTTGTTGGTTGATACATTGCGACCGATTCATGAACGTTACAATGAATTAATCGGCAGCCCTGAATTGGACACCATTCTTGATGAAGGTGCTCAGAAGGCGCATGAAGTAGCAGCGAAGACGTATCGTCAGGTACAGTTAGCGATGGGCTTACATCGTAAATAACATCATCAGTGAGCCGATTTAGCCTGTTGGGGGACGGCGGAGGTGTGCTATGACAATGGTAGAAGCAGAAAAACATTTTCCGTGTGGAAAAGTTGAGCAAGAAATCAGCACGTATGCACCGGTAGTCGTGTTAGGTCGCCTGTTGTTCTGTGGCTTGGCCGTAGTGGCGATTTGGCATGCACGCCAAGGCGTGCCGTGGGTGCAACAATTAATCGATTACCTATTGGTAATCTTTGCCTTGTGGCGCATTTATCGCCTCGGCGACGCCGTGGCCTTTGTATGTGAAAAGGGCGTAGTTATAAGACGACGTCCGGTGGATATGACAGAGCGCATGGGGTATTTGTGGCATGGTGAAACACCGTATGTATTTTTACCCTACAAGCATATTATGGGCTTTACATCCGATTGGGAAGAAATACATGTCTCTACCGGCGATGGCGGCATCATGATTGTTGTCGTCGACCTACAGTTCGTTCGGTACCGCGATAAGATTAAGTTTTTGGAGCTTATCGAGGACCGGAGTGGCAATGGCACTGATGATTAGCAGTTAACAATAAAACAACCTTAAGCAACGAAGCTTTTTGAGTCGTTTCTTAAGGTTGTCTTTTTTTATGCCATCAGTGCAAGACATATGCATTATTAGCAAAGATTTTTATCTATGTTTCTCTTTACAACTTTATTTTAATAAAGTATAATTAACACAAGTTGAAGTTGAGAACCTCCAAGAGAGGACGTGCGAAAGGGGACGAATCCAATGAAATTTAAACGACTAATTGCTTTAGGTTTAGCTGCTTTTACAATGGTAGCCTTTGCAGCTGGCTGCGGTAGCTCCGCTGATCAAAAATCAGGTGGCGACCAGTTACCGAAAAAGATTATTGTAGGCCTTGATGATAACTTCCCGCCGATGGGTTTCCGCGATGAAAAAGGTAACCTCGTAGGTTTTGATATCGACATGGCTAAGGAAGCAGCAAAACGCGCTAACATGGACATCGAGTTCAAACCGATTGACTGGGATTCCAAGGAAGCAGAATTGAAGAGTAAACACATCGACGTATTGTGGAATGGCTTAACGGTAACGCCGGAACGCGAAAAGAACATGTCCTTCTCTACGCCGTACTTGATTAGCAAGCAGATTCTCGTAGTTAAAAATGATTCCCCGATTAAGAGCGTAGAAGACTTAAAAGGTAAAGTAGTAGCTACGCAGCAGGGTAGCTCCGCTGAAACCGTTATGGACAAAGATCCGGATACGAAACAGTTTAAAGCCTTCAAAAAATATGGCGACTTCGTAAATGCCTTCATGGATTTGGAATTAGGCCGTGTTGATGCCGTTGTCGTTGATGAAGTAGTAGGTCGTTACTTGATGAATAAGAAACCGGGTACGTTCCGCGCTATTCCAGATCCGAAATTCGGCAAAGAAGATAGTGCTATTGGCTTCCGTAAAGAAGACAATGCTTTACGTGAAAAATTCAATGGTATCTTAAAAGAAATGATGAACGACGGTACGGCTGATAAATTTGCACAGAAATGGTTCGGCACTACCACTATGTTGAACAAAGATGCATTTAAGTAACAGAAAATCTTTATCCCGTTAAAGGATTAAGTTCCGTTATAGTCATAGGTGATAGCGTTTTAGGCATACTCGCTTAAGGGAAATTGTATTGACAGCTTTTCTCACAGCGGCTATAATTTAGTCAACATAAAACACAACAACCTTAAGCAACGAAGCTTACCTATTCGTTTCTTAAGGTTGTTTTTTTATGTCATTGATGAATGCGTTATGCTTTATTAGAAAATAATTTTCCAATGTTTTTCTTTACAGCTTTATTTTGATAAAGTATAATGGTAGATGTTGACGATGTAGAAAAAAGAGAACCTCTAGGTGAGGCTGTGGGAAAGGGGACGACTCCGATGAAACTAAAACGACTGATTGCTTTAGGCTTAGCTGCTTTCACAATGGTAGCTTTTGCAGCTGGCTGTGGTAGTAATACCGCTGATCAAAAAGCGGCTGGTGACCAGTTGCCGAAGAAGATTATTGTTGGCTTGGATGATAACTATCCGCCGATGGGGTTCCACGATGATAAAGGTAACATCGTAGGCTTTGACATCGATATGGCTAAAGAAGCCGCAAAACGTGCTAACATGGACATCGAGTTCAAACCGATTGACTGGGATTCCAAGGAAGCTGAATTGAAGAGTAAGCACATCGACATTTTGTGGAACGGCTTAACGGTAACGCCGGAACGTGAAAAGAACATGTCCTTCTCCATTCCGTACTTGGTAGATACGACGGAAATCGTTGTTAAGAAAGATTCCCCAATTCAGAGCGTTAACGACTTGAAAGGCAAGATTGTTGGTACGCAGCAGGGTAGCTCCGCTGAAACTGTATTGGACAAAGATCCGGATACGAAACAGTTCAAACAGCTTAAAAAATACGGTGACTTCGTAAGTGCCTTCATGGATTTGGAAGTAGGTCGTATTGATGCCCTCGTAGTTGATAGCATCGTTGGTCAGTACAACATGGCTAAGAAACCGGGTCAGTTCCGTGAAGTAGCGGATCCGAAATTCGGTAAAGAAGATAACGCTATCGGCTTCCGTAAAGAAGACAATGCATTGCGTGAAAAATTCAATGGCATCTTGAAACAGATGATGGAAGATGGCACCGCTGATAAGATTGCTCAGAAATGGTTCGGCAACACGAACATGTTGGACAAATCAGCATTTAAAAATTAGTTAATGGTTAGTGATTAATTGTAGAGTTATAGGATGAAATAGCGAGGGAGGTCCTAGTTTGACCTCCTTCCCTTGTTTCTAGAATAGGAGCGGATATATGGATTACTTAATGAGTATAACCCCAACTATCGCCGACGGCCTATGGGTGACAATTTCCTTGTTCCTCGTAGTTAACGTATTATCGTTGCCGTTAGGTATCGTTTTATCACTGTTGCGTTTGTCGCCGTTTAGAATTTTGCGACGCATCGTAGCCGTGTATGTGTATGTAATGCGCGGTACGCCGTTAATGTTACAGATCTTATTTGTTTACTATGGCTTACCGTTTATCCCGTACGTTGGCGTACAGCTCGATGATACAACAGCTGCTATTATTTCCTTCGTATTAAACTATGGCGCCTACCTTTGCGAAATCTTCCGCGGTGGCATCCAGTCCATTCCGAAGGGTCAGTACGAAGGTGCCAAGGTTTTGGGCTTCACCTATCGCCAGACCATGTGGAAGATTATCTTACCGCAGGTGGTAAAACGCATTTTGCCGCCGTTGGCTAATGAAACCATCAACCTCTTAAAGGACACCTCCTTGGTATACATCTTAGCTATGAACGATATCTTGCGTATTACCCGCGGTATCGTACAGCGTGACTTCGATACGTCCGCCTTCATCGTAGCTGCCATCTTCTACTTAGGTATGACCTTTATTTTAACTAAAATCTTTGATTACTTAGAAAAACGTTATTCCGTTTATGATGAATAGGAGGCTGCCATGAGTTTTGTTGAAATGAAAAACATAGAAAAAAGTTTTGATGGCTTGTCGGTCCTTAAAGATGTTACTTTATGCATGGAAAAAGGCGAAGTCGTATCCATTATCGGACCGTCCGGTTCCGGTAAATCTACATTCCTTCGTTGTTTGGGCCAGCTTGAAACGATAAATCGTGGTACAATAAGTGTAGACGGTACGTTTTTGGCGGAAACGAAAGGTGACGGCGACGCAGAGTATGCGCCTAAAGCCGTACAACATCAGTTGTTGTTGCGCATGGGTATGGTGTTCCAGTCCTTTAACCTGTTTCCCCATATGACGGTATTGGAAAACATTTGCATTGCACCTCAAATGGTAAAAGGCATGAAACCGGCCGATACATTACCCATTGCTGAACGCCTTTTGAAGAAAGTCGGCTTATGGGAAAAGAAAGATGTATATCCGGGCCGTTTATCCGGTGGTCAGAAACAGCGTGTAGCTATTGCCCGTGCCTTAGCTATGAGCCCTGACATTATGCTCTTCGACGAACCAACGTCCGCATTGGACCCGGAATTAACCGGCGAAGTATTGCGCACTATTAAGCAGTTGGCGGAAGAACACATGACCATGATTATCGTAACTCATGAAATGGCTTTCGCTCGTGAAGTAGCTGATCGCATTTTATTTATGGCTGATGGCATTATCCAAGAACAGGGTAAGCCGGAAGACTTGTTTACCAATCCGCAGAATCCGCGTACCAAAGCTTTTCTCGATTCTATGTTATAATAGCTCGACCATAAGGAGGACGCATTCATGAAGCAATGGGTAAAAATATCTTGCGGTGCAGTAGTCGGTGTTGCCGTGCTGGGATTAGGCTTAGGCACGAGTTCTGCCAAAAGTCTACCGACGCCTGATCAAACGGCAGTACAGGCACAACGGGCGTCATATATGACGGTGCCGGCTGCGAAACAGGATGCCTTACCGGCTGCCTATCAATCTAAGCTTACGGAGATGACCACAGAGGTTCGTGATTATGATGGCGGTTTTAAACTGACCATTCCGTGGCGTGTAACAGGCGGTGTTTACACGGATAAGGATTTAAAAGGTGATGCGGGCCATGTGGCAGGGTATAATTTCACCATTGCGTCCCCTCAGGAAGGCACGCCGTACGTGTTGTCCGTTACGAAAGGTGATAACTTAGCCCGCGACGGTGTTACGCAGGATACGTGGAACACGACCTGGTACGACATGCCTATTGCTAACATGTCTAAGGATACGTACCTCTCTTTATGGCGCAAGAATAACAGCAGTTTGGCCGGTTATGATACGGATGGCGATTTGTTTGACCATCCCGGTACGGTGTCGGCGCGATGGGATTACATGGCCCGTCACGACGGTACGCCGGATGACCGTAGCGGCTTATTTGAAGCGGAATACATTATGAAACAAGATCCGCTTCACAAATATACGGTGTTTATGATTTTCCCAGACCGCTACAAGGACTACATGGAAAATGGTTTGGTAACCACTGTGTTGCCGTCCTTTAGCTTGCTGACGGACACCTACCGTCCGAAGGGCGATTTGGTGATTTCACCGACCGTAAGCTTCATTAAGCCGAAGGGCTTTAAGGTGGATAGCAAGTCTACCGATGGCGCAGTGCTCAGCAAGGGCACTATTACTTTAGAAGTGGGCATGTTCCCGCTTAGCAGCAATGTGCCGGGCTTTAAGCTGGCGTATCCGACTTTGGCCGGTCGCGAACAGATGGCCGATTTGTATGTACAAGAATTGGTAGGCAAGTATGGCGCTACCATTCAGCAGTACAAGGCCGTTATTGACAATAAAAACGCCGGATTTTTGATTAGCGGTGTTATGAAGCGCGGACCGGAAGCGGGCGATATTAAATTCGCGTCCTATATTACATTAACTGATGAAGGCGATGCCGTAGTAGCTCGCTTGCTCACGCCGGGCAACAATGCGATTACTGCTGATGAAATGATGAATATTGTTAGCGGCTTGCGCGTTCAGCACCGAGAAGTAACCAATGAAGGAACAACCGTTTTATAATCAAAAATAGTGATAAATGTATGGTATACCTCGGTCTTTTCGCTTTCCTCGACTTTGATTCTACGTTGGTATGTGGTATCATTAAAGAGGTCTATGGAGTTCGTGAAAATTTTACAGAAAATTTTTTGAAAAAAGAAGGATTTTCGTGAGACGGTGGCGAACTATTAAACTATAGAAAAAGGTGCAATGCGGATAAGAAATCCGTTATTGGGAGGGATTAGTATGCAGAAGGTAGAATACAAAACGATTGTTGTGCCGGTAGATGGTTCTGAAAACGGTAAACGTGCATTACAGCATGCCATTTCGGTTAGCGAACGTAACGAAGCACAGCTGATTATCGTCCATGTAGCAAATATCGTATCGGCTATTTCCAATTTTGACCAGACACCGATTAGCGGTGGCTATGTATCCGAACAGATTGCGGAAGACATGGAAGAAACCGGTAAAGAAATTCTTAACGATATCGTTAAGGACGTACCGGCGGACTTGAAGGTGAAGAGTGTGTTCGAAGTAGGTTCCCCGGGACCGGCTGTATTAGCTGTTGCTAAGAAATACAACGCCGACCTCATCGTAATGGGTAGCCGTGGCCTTGGACCTTTGAAAGGCTTGTTCATGGGTAGCGTAAGTAGTTATGTTACCAGCCATTCCACCTGTCCGGTATTGGTTGTTAAGTAGTTGATTTCTTAAGAAGAGGCTTTGCTCGCCGTAGGGCAAAGCCTCTTTTTTAAGCCGGAGGAATTATGAACAAAACAATATACGCATGGCTTCACAGCCAAATCCCGTATTGGGAGGAGCGTGGTTGGCTCACCGCCGAAGGGGCTGACGCGCTTCGAGAACGGTACGCCGCGCATTTGATCAAAAGCGGACCGTCATTACAACGGATACTGGTTTTGTTATTAGGCGCAGTCCTTATAGGGCTGGGCGTATTTTTGCTGTTTGCCGGCTATTGGTATGGCTTTTCGCCTAATGGGCGTTTTGACTGGTGTTTAGGCCTTGTATTGTTGGCTTTAGTGGTTGTAGCCATTGCAGTAGGTAAGGCACCGCCGGGCAGTATTTTCTCGGAAACGGCAGCTCTGTTTTATTTGATTGCCGTAGCAGGCTCTACCTTTTTGATTTCCGATACCTATTATACCGGTGAAGCACCGGGTTTGTACTTGCTCATTATCTTGACGGTTACGTTGCCCATCGTGTATTTGCTCGACGCCGGCTGGGCCATGATTGCTTGCCTGTTTGCGTCTTTGGCGTGGAGCTTATCGACGCAGGAGCTTACCGTTTGGGGCGAACCCTTATGGCTGTGGGGCGTTCTCGCCGCCGGTATTCCGTTCTATGCGCGGAAGTTTAAGGATCGCGACCGTCATCAGAAGCTCTTGGTCGGGCTTTCATGGGCCTATGTAGCCGCTATTTTCGGCGCTTTCTTTTTCACCATTCAGGCGTACCACGGTACGTTGAATTTGCTCTTCATCGCTACGCTGGCATCCGGTGCCTTTGCGTGGGGCAGTTTATCTCGTTATGAAGGTCGCTGGACTTTGCCGTTCCGCGGTATTGGCGGTGCTGCCTTAGTATACGTGGTTGTGTACGGTACGTTCCTCGGCACGTGGGCCAATGAAGCAGCAGTGCCGCACGGTTGGCTGAGTATTGCTTTCTCCGTGCTTCTCATGGTGCCGGTGGTTATGTCTCTTCGTTATTTGGTGGGCAAGAAACAGTTCATCGAAGCGGTTATCGTTTGCTGTCCGCTCGTTATCTCCATTTTGATGATTCTCACTCATTGGAACGTAGGCCCATTGATGGTGTCCGTACTGTTTAACGTGTACGTCATCCTCTTGGCCATTGCCATGTTCCTGCGCGGTTCCTTGACGGGCCGCATCGGTCTCGTTAACGGCGCTATCATCGCTGTTGGCGCCATGGTCGGTGCTCGTTTCTTCGACCCGGGCTTCACCTTTGTGGAACGGGGCCTTACCTTTATCATCATTGGCCTAGCGATTTTCAGCGTTAACTTCGTGTACATGTGGCACAAGTTCTCCACGGTTCGCACCGCTACGAAACGCCGTAAGGCTAGCGAAGTAAAGGCGAAGGTAACGGAGACGAAGGCTAAAATGGATGAAATGAAAGCCAAAGTAGAGGATTTGCAAAGTAAAATAAACGACACCGCAGCGCAGGCTAGCGCTTTTAAACCGAATGATACATTTAAGCCAGGTGCTGGTACGACGAAAGACGGCGAAGGGAGGTCATCCGATGAAGTATAAAAAGTGGATTGTATTCGGATTGACTGCTATTGTCGTTATCGTATCGCAGTTCTTTGTACAGCAGCGCTACACCGGTCTCTTGCAGGTTGGTGCTGAATACCAGTGGCCAGTTACGTTGTCTCGTAGTGCCGGCTGGATTCCGTCAGATTATTTGACGGTTACCTTCTTAGGGACTCGTACGGCGTGGACCGGCGCCAGACCGCCGGTGGTGAACCAGGAAATTTATGTAACCGTAGAACCGAAGCCGAATGGTATTTTACGCATTGTGAATGCATCGCCGGATAAACCGACCTCAGGTGATTATATTTTGGCGCGGGTGACGAAGTTTGAAAATAACGCCGTTGAGTTTTCCGTACCCTTCAATCGTGTACAGCTTGATTTGAGCAAGGTGGACCCCGCATTCTACACGAAATACAAGGGGATTTTGTTGGCTACGGTTAAGCTGAAGGATGGTCATGGTGTTGTAACCGGTGTATATTCTCGTGGTGTGTCTATTGATGCGGCGAAGCCGTTAAGTACGGCACAGCAACAGAAGGATAGCTTAATCCCATTGCAGCAAATCGGGGAAGCACCGGTAGCGTCGATTAGCGTGACTACCGCAGATCCTAATGCGCCGGCTAACGCCAATGGCGCCGGTGCGGCAACGAATGGCAATACGCCGCAAAATCAAGTAGCGCCAAAACCGGCTTCCGGTATATAATAGAAATAGCGATAGGGGGTATACCCCTATTGACACTAGGACGGGAGAGGACACATGGAATTACAAGAACAATTTGATGTGCAGCAATTAGCCGATTTATTTAAAGTACTCGGCGATCCTACGCGCATTCGCATTGTGCGCCTATTGTTATTGCACGACGAGATGTGTGTTACTGATATTGCTGAAGCCATGGAAATGGGTCAGTCGGCTATATCGCATCAGCTTCGCGTATTGCGGCAAGCACGGTTGGTGACGTTCCGCAAGGAAGGCAAAACGGCTTGGTATAGCTTAAATGACGAACACGTTGTCGTATTGTTGCGACAAGGCATTGAACATGTGTCTCATCAATAGACAATTGCCATATATGGATAAATTTCGAAAAGCTACGGGGGTAAGCCGTAGCTTTTCTTTATTTCAGGTTTGGCGCACCATGGGTCGCATGTGGTATAATAAATTGTTAATATACAGTGTACATGAGGAGTCATAACTAATGATAGATTATAAACGGTATGATGTGGCAATTGATGACCCCATTGCCGTTTGGCAAGCCGTACCGGCTGCAGAAAGAGCCTTTTGGTACGACAGCAGTCGCCAGACGGCGATTGTAGGTATTCATCGATTAGCTGCGGTAACGGCGGAGCAAATTGGCGATTATCCCTTTGTGTGGTATAGTCGTACCTTTTTTGACACGCCGGCGCCTACGGTGTCTCAGCGATGGGGCACTATGGGCAATGAAATCGTAGCGTTTGCCACGTATTTTGTGTGGCGCCCTGACGGCGCCTATTGGCTAATCGCCGATGGTGAAGAACCACCGACGGTAGCGCCGTTGACGTTACAGCCTAAAATGGCATTATTGGAAGAAATTCCCCACCCTTACGAAGAATGGCAACACGTATTTGGTGCTATTCAGACGGCGATTAAAGAGCAGCGACTCATTAAGGCTGTTGCGTCGCGGGAAGTGGAATTCGATAGCGGTCGCCCTGTTGATGTAGGGGCTACCCTATATTGTTTGCGCCGGAACAATCCCGGTTGCTATATCTTTGCTTATGAAAAGGATGGTCGTACCTTCTTAGGGGCGTCGCCGGAAATTTTAGTGGCTAAGGATGGCATCGATGTATTGAGCTATGCCTTGGCAGGTACTATTACGAAGGATGGCGTTGATGACGAAGCACGAGGCCGCGAGTTATTGGCTGACGACAAGAATCAACGAGAACATAAAATTGTAGTGGAACGCATCCGTCGTGCGTTAGCGGCTCATAGCTTATCCGTAACGGTAGGCATTACAGGGCTTATGGAGCTGAAGAATTTATTTCACCTGCGCACCATTTTGACGGCGCACAGCAATGGTCACTCTATTATTGAGTGGTCCAATTGGTTGCATCCGACACCGGCTATGGGCGGTGAACCGAAGGACGTAGCCATGCCGTTATTGGCCGAAGCAGAACAGCATGACCGCGGCGTATATGCATCGCCGTTAGGCATGATTGACCGCAACGGCGATGGCGTGTTAGCGGTAGGTATTCGGTCGGCCTTGGTAGTGGGCACGAAGATATATGCGTACGCAGGCTGCGGTATTGTAGCCGGTTCCGATTGCGAATCGGAATACAAGGAAACGACGGCGAAGCTGCGCACCGCAACGGAGGCATTGGCCTATGAATGAGTATTTAGCAACGGCTGTGGACGAAGCGTATCGCTTAGGCGTGCGCGACGTGGTATTTAGCCCCGGTTCTCGCTCCACGGCTTTGGCGCTGTTATTTACGGCGTACGATAAATTTAATACATATATGAACATCGACGAACGGTCGGCAGGATTCTTTGCTTTAGGCATTGCGAAGGAAACCGGTCGTCCGGTGGTGCTGGTGTGCACGTCCGGTTCCGCTGGGGCTCATTATTATCCGGCGGTGACGGAAGCGAAGCATAGCCGCATACCGCTTATCATTCTGACGGCTGACCGGCCGCCGGAATGGCAAGGTATCGGGGCACCGCAGACGATGGACCAGGTTCGCTTGTTCGGCTCCTTTGTGGGCCATAGCGAAGTTTTGGCAACGCCGGCAGATGGCGATTTTGTGTACCCGCGCCGGGTCATGCAAAAGGCCGTCATGGCAGCTACTACCGGTGCGAAAGGGCCGGTGCACATTAATGTGCCTATGCGCGATCCCTTGGTGCCGTCCTTGGACGCGGAACATTTTGTAAAAGGCCGTGATGCGGTGCCGTTCCGCATCATCCCGGGTTGCATGATGACAGCCGAACCGCCGGTTATTGACGTCGGCGCGCGCGGCGTGTTGCTCTGCGGTCCTGATTACGATGAGTCTTATCGGGAAGCGGCGGTAGCCTTGGCTAAGCGCTTACAGATTCCGCTGTTGGCGGATCCGTTGTCGCCGGTGCGCCGCGAAAGCGACCCGGTGATCATCGATAGCTACGATGCATTCCTGTCGCCGCAAAACGTTAAAGACGAGCTGAAGCCGGATTATTTCATCCTCTTTGGCCAGATTCCGGTATCGAAGCGCCTGCAGCAATTCGTACGAGCGAATCCGGATGTGCCTTTTTACCAGGTTGACCCGGTAGGGGAATACCGCAACTTTGCGCTTACCACGTCCACCGTGGTCATGGCGCACCCTGCTTGGTGGGCTACGGCAGTGCAAGGCGAAACAGCACCGGCAGACCACTTAGCGAAGTGGCAGTCCTATCAGAAGGCCATGCGTCAGCAGCTTAACACCGCTAGTGATGAACCGGCCCTCTTTGAAGGTCGCTTGGTGAAGGAACTGCAGCAGCTGTTAGGTAACTATGGCGAAGAGACGCGCTTAGTGACGGCGAACAGCATGTCTGTGCGTGACCTGGATTATTTCTGGGAAGCGGGCACGAAAGCGACGCGCATTCTTGGCAATCGCGGTGTTAACGGCATTGATGGTACCGAATCCACAGCCCTTGGCGTAGCCACCAGTGGTCATCCAACGGTGATGATAACCGGTGACCTGTCCTTTACGCATGACCTCAATGGTCTGGTAATGGGCAAAACCGAAGGACTTCATTTGGTCATCGTGCTCTTTAACAATGACGGCGGCGGTATTTTCGAATACTTGCCACAGCGCGATACGCCTTATTTTGAGTATTTATTTGCAACGCCTCACGGCCTTGATTTCAGCGGCTTAGAACGCTTAACAGGGCTGACGTATAAGCAGCCTACAACCTATGAAGCGTTTAGGCAGTGCGTAACGGACGGCTTAGCCGGTGAAGGCGTTCATGTCATAGAAGTGAAGACCGATCGCGAACGCAGTCGTTTACTTCACGGAAAGTACACGGTGCTTCATGAGAGATGATTGGGAAATACAAGACGAGGAGCTTTTAGAAGACGGTGAGACAAAGGAAGACTTGGTTCAGGCTTTAGAAGAAGCGGGCCACGCCTACGTGTCCATCGACGGCTTAAGCTATCACATAGCACTCCGGGGGGAAGGCTTACCTTTAATTTGTTTACATGGCTTTGCTGAAGATAGCAGCACCTGGGATAAACTGGATGTGCGCGGCTTCCGCATTATGGCCATCGATTTTCTGGGCCACGGCTATTCGGACCGACCGAAGAATCCGGAAGCCTATGAGCTGCGGACCGTCTTGCGGCATTTGTATCTACTGATACAGACGCTGGTTAACGATGAGCCCTTCGGCATTTTAGGCTATTCTATGGGCGGTCGCATGGCCATGCAGTACATCGTATCCTACAAGCCGGAAACGCTGATGTTCCTTATCGCGGAATCGGCGTCACCGGGCATTCAGAACTACGACGAGCGCATGGAACGCCGCCAAAGTGACGAAGCGCTGGCTAAGAAAATCGAAAGTCATTCGGCGGAATGGTTTGCAGACTTCTGGGCGCAGGTACCTATTTTTGAAAGCCAAAAAGCATTACCGGAAGCGGTACAGCACACGATTTGGGAACGACGGGCCAGCAATGAACCGTACGTGTTAGCCAATACGCTGCGCGGTACCGGACAAGGACAGACACCCTATGTAGCAAAGGACTTGCTACATTTAGGTATAGAAATTTTGTACATTGCCGGGTCTTTAGATACGAAGTACGCTCACATCGGGCGCACCATCTTTGACCACGAAAATGCCGTTGTGCATGTAGTGGAAGGGGCTGGGCACAATGTGCATGTAGAAAAGCCAAAGGAATTTAATGAGATTTTAGCGTTGTTCCTCAATGATTATGACGAACGGCGGATTAGTTAAAAGGAGGCTATTTATGAGTCAGTTTGCATGGGAAAAATTAGATCGCGGCTACGAAGATGTTATTTATGAAACATACAATGGCATTGCGAAGATTACGATTAACCGTCCGGAAGTGCGCAACGCATTCCGCCCGAAAACGGTTGTAGAATTGATTGATGCGTTCACCGTTGCTCGCGATGATGCAGAAATCGGTGTTATCGTGTTGACCGGTGCTAACCACGGTCAGGGTCAGGACAAAGAAGCGTTCTGCTCCGGTGGTGACCAGCGTGTACGCGGTAACGGTGGTTATGTTGGTGAAGACCGCATTCCGCGCCTTAACGTATTGGATTTACAGCACTTGATCCGCATTACGCCGAAGCCGGTTATCGCTATGGTTAACGGTTATGCTATCGGTGGCGGTCACGTATTGCACATCGTTTGCGACTTAACCATCGCTTCTGAAAACGCTAAATTCGGTCAGACCGGTCCCCGCGTTGGTTCCTTCGACGCCGGTTATGGCGCTGGTTACTTGGCACGCTTGGTTGGTCACAAAAAAGCGCGCGAAATCTGGTTCCTCTGCCGTCAGTACACCGCACAGCAGGCTTTGGAAATGGGCCTCGTTAACACCGTTGTACCGTTCGAAGAATTAGAAGCCGAAACCGTTAAATGGTGCGAAGAAATCTTGCAGTTGTCCCCGATGGCACTTCGTTTCTTGAAAGCATCCTTCAATGCCGACACCGACGGTTTGGCTGGCTTGCAGCAGTTCGGCGGCGACGCTACGCTTATGTACTACACGACGGACGAAGCAAAAGAAGGCCGCGATGCGTTCAAGGAAAAGCGCAAACCGAACTTCAAACAATTCCCGAAATTCCCTTGATAGGAGTGTATTGGTAAATGCGTTGGTTACGTGAGCGCGCGCAGGCGTTTCCTACGAAGTCGTTTTTGAACGGCTTAACCTTCAAAGAAGTATATGACCAGGCGCTATTATTGTCGGCGCGCATGGATTTCTGGCTCCAAGGGTCCCATCGCGTGGCCCTTTGCGCAGAAAATTCGCCGGCTATGGTGACGCATTTATTCGCCCTGTGGTTACTGGGCAAGGAAGTGCTGCTCCTCAACACGCAGCTAACGGCTAGTGAGTTCAATGGCCAGACTGTGAAATTAGGCATCACGAAGGTGATTTGCTCGCCTGCTCAAAAGGCGGCGCGCCAAGAGTCAGCGCCGGAAGGCATGACCTTGTATGAATTCTTCAAGATTCCCTTGTTGTCGCCATCGGCTCGGGCAAATCTCATTCCCGATTTGGAACGTCGTTTGCCGCCGGAACCGTCGGACAGCACCATTGCGGCTATTATGAACACTAGTGCCACCACCGGTGCCTTTAAATCGGTACCGCTACGGTGGGGCCAAATCGAAGCGCATGTGAAAGCATCTGCTCAGGTTTTAGGTGTTCAGGCTGACGACAATTGGCTGGCTGTATTGCCTATTTTCCACGTGTCAGGACTTTCCATTGTGATGCGCAGCTTGTACAATGGCACCGCCGTGTCGATTTTGCCGAAGTTTAGCGCCGACGAAGTGCTCATGGCACTGAACAGCAACCGCATTACGATGGTATCCTTGGTGCCTACCGTTTTGCAGCGCATCGTTAATGACATTCACAGCGATAAGCTCCGCGTCATTCTCTTAGGTGGCGAGTTTATCCCGGCGGCGCTTATCGAAGCGTCCTTGGCTAAGGGCCTGCCGATTTATAAGACCTATGGCATGACGGAAACCTTTGCCCAAAGCGCGACGGTGAGCCTGGTGGACCATCCGGATAAGCGAGATTCTGTGGGCTACCCTTTGCCGGGCGTGTCCTTTGAAGTGCGTAATGCGGACAAGGACGGCATCGGCGAGGTGTGGGTGTCCACGCCGACCTTGATGTGGGGCTATTTGGAACAAGAGCCTATTGAAGGGCCGTTTAACACGGACGATGTAGGCTATGTCGATGACGATGGCTATTTGTACATCGTCAATCGCCGCAAAGATATTATCATCTCCGGCGGCGAAAATATCTATCCGAAGGAGCTGGAGGATTGCCTCTATCGCCTTGATGGTGTCCGCGAATGTGCCGTCGTGCCCGTTCAGGATGACTATTGGGGCCAGATTCCGGTGCTCTTCTATGCCGGTGACGTGACGGAAGATAGCGTGCGCGACCATATGCTGGCTAGCTTGGCCAAGTATAAGGTGCCGAAGCGCATTCATCGCTTGGAAGCACTGCCGCGTAACGGCTCCGGTAAAATCGTGCGCCGTGCCTTGACGGAACCGGCTACTGAGACTGGTGAAATGACTAGCCTCACCGACGGACCGTCGAATAAGGGCGCTGAGGACTAAGGCTATGAAAATCGTAAAAGCCGAGCTTTGGCACGTTCAGCTACCGATGAAGTTTACGTTTCGCACGTCCCAAGGGGCGGTTGCTCGTCGCGATACGCTAATTCTAGCGATTACCGACGACGAAGGCCGCATCGGCTATGGCGAAGCAGTTCCCTTTGTGGATCCCTTCTACACCGCCGAAACCTTGGACGCTAGCTACCAGTTTTTGCAAGAGCATTACTTACCGCTCTTGCCGGGACGAGAGCTAGCAGAGGCGTTAGCGCTTCATGACGAACGCATCGCGCTGTTAACAAAAAAGCTCGGACAGTCCATACAAGCTTTGTACCCTATGGCTTTAGCCGGTGTTGAAAACGCCCTATTAAACCTTTGGTACGAAGTACATAACGAAAACACCGTAGCAGCCATGCTCGGTGAACCGCTGGGGACAGTGATTCCCGGTGGTGTCGTTATAGGCGACATGTCCATTCCAGACGTGCTAATGACTACGAAAAAGTATGTACAGGCAGGCTATAAGCGGGTGAAATTAAAGATTTCCCCAAAGGACGGCTATGACCGATTAGCCGCCGTGCGTCAGGAATTTCCCGATTTAGTTTTAGCCGCCGATGCGAATCGAAGCTATCCCCTAGAGGCAGCGCCATTGGTAGCGCGATTACAGGATTTGAAGCTAGCTTCCTTGGAGGAATCCTTTCAGGTACCTTCGGGGATGAAAGCAGCTACAGTGTATCAGAATTTACAAGCCCAAGGCTTTGACTGTAAAGCATTGCCCTTGTGCTTTGACGAAAGCGTGCAGTCACTGCGGGAGCTACAGGAAATGTATGCTACCGGTGCGATGACGGCGCTTAATATAAAGGTTGGCCGCTTAGGTGGTTTACGCCAAGCGGTGCAATGTATTCAATTTTGTCGCCAAAACGGTATTGGCTTTTGGATTGGTAGCATGGTGGAAAGCAGTATTTCCAAAATGCTCCACGTGCAGCTCGCAGCCCTTAGCGATGTGTGGATGGCCGGTGATCTATCTGACTCGTCGCGCTATTTCGCTGAGGACTTAACCGAGCCGGCACTAGTCTTTACCGATGGATATATGGCGGTTCCGCAAGGGCCGGGACTGGGAACCGTGGTACAGCGTCAGCGTATTGAGCAGCTGGCGGTGCGTCACGTTGATTTCACAGCCTAAACGAGCGGGCAGTAGGATGTATCACCGAGCAGGTTTTACGGTGGTAAAAGCAAGTAGTATTAAGAAGCAGGAGGCAGGTAATGACGTTAATCGATTGCTTGAACATTGAATTCGTCCACGTAACCGATGAAGGCTTTGAAAGTGCTATGACACTTTCTGAATTTCATGCACAGCCTATGGGCTATTTGAATGGCGGAGCAACCTTAGCCTATGCGGAAGTCGCTGCAGGTATGGCATCCATGAAGATGGGGGCGGGTGCATACGTAGCAGTGGGCCAAAGCGTAACGGCACAGCATATTCGGCCGATGAAGGCAGAAGGACGATTGTTGGCATTTGGTGAGTTATTACATGCCGGTAAAAGAAATCATGTTTGGTCTATTCGCATGAAAAATGAAGCGGGGCAGTTGATTTCACAGGTAACGGTAGTAAATGCACTACTTCACGAAAAGTAAAGTAGTACGCATGGTGTTTTGAAACACACTGTGTTGGGGCTTGATGAGCGTTGAGAGAAAGGTTTGAGAAAAGGAGGAATCAGTAAGTAATTCAGGAGGCGCAAAATGTCTGAGGAAACAAAAGCAGTAAAAATGCAAGACACAGCGATGGATCCACACCGAGAGTATGTGGAAATTAACAGTTACGTTATCTTTTGGGGTTTATTCTTTGCAGCGTTATTCGCGTTAGCAGTAGGGTACTTGTGCTTGAAAATCGGGCAAACTGTCGATGCCTTTGCACCGGTATCCGTTTTAGCCATGGGTATGGCTATCATGTTCAAGCGTGCCAATGCGTTCCCGGAAACGGTACACATTCAGGCAATCGCTAGCTCCGGTACGAACGTGCTCGCAGGGGCTATGTTCTTCTTGCCGGCGTTGTATATTTTAAATATGCCGAACATCTCGATTTTGCAGATGATTGTGCCGGTCGTATTGGGCGGCGTGTTAGGCGTATTCTTGTCCGTTATGTTCCGCCGTTATTTCTGTGAAGAAATGGATGGCGTGTATCCGTTCCCGTCCGGTCGTGCTGCAGCAGAAGTATTGAGCAGTGCCGGCGGTAACAAAGCGAAGCTCATGGTTATTTCCGGTACCGTTGGTGCCGCTTTCGACTTCGTGTTGAATACCTTGGGCTGGTGGAGTGAAAGCTTGAACGCGCACTCCTTCGCATGGGGCCGTTTGTTGGAAGAAAAATTCAAGATCACCTTTGGTCTTGACAGTGATGCGGCATTGCTCGGTATCGGTTACTTCACCGGTCTTCGCTATGCAGCCATCATCTGCGGCGGTTCGTTCTTTGCTTGGTTCGTGTGCATGCCGACCATTTACTTCTTAGGTGGCGACCATGAAATGATCGTTAAAGGACAGACGGTGTTGTTGGCGAATGCACCGATGAGTGCTGTATTTACGCAGTATGTGCGTCATATCGGTATTGGTATGCTCGCTATGGCCGGTATTATCGGCTTGCTCACTATGTCCGGCGTTGTTAAAAACGTTGTAGTTAATGCCATTCGTGACATTTTCTCTAGCAACAAAACAACGGCTAGCGTAACGTTGCTCCGTACGCAGCGCGACATTCCGATGTCCGTATTGGCTGTTGGTATTTTGGTAACCGTTTTACTTTTCGGTGCGTACTTCCATTATTTCTTCGCATCGACGTGGACGCAGACCATCATTGCTTTCATCATGGTAATGGTGTTTGCATTCCTTTTATCCGTAGTTGGTATTAGCTCCATTGCCTTCACCGGTAATGAACCGGTTTCGGGCATGACAATCTTCATGCTTATCGTGTCTGCCGTTGTTTTATCTTCGGTAGGCATGGGCGGCGACATTGGGGTTATGGCAATCTTGATGATGGCATCCTTCATTGGTACCACCATCGGCGTAGCCGGTAACTTCATGTCTGAATTGAAGGTAGCTCACGTATTGGGCGCTACGCCGAAAAAAATGCAGCAGTGGCAGATTGTTGGCTGTATCGTATCCGGCGTTGTATCCATTGGCGTATTGCTCTTGTTAAATCAAGCATACGGCTTCACCGGTCCTGATGCGTTACAGGCACCGCAGGCTAATGCGATGGCTGCTATTGCTCAGCCGTTGATGGCTGGTGGCAGTGCGCCGTGGCCGCTTTACATGGCTGGCGCGTTCTTCGCTATCGTATTGTGGATGATTGGCGTTCCGCCGTTGGCTTTCGCCTTAGGTACGTACTTGCCGATGGACATCAACTTACCGGTATTGGTAGGTGGCTTCTTGTCCTGGCTCGTATCCAGCCGCAGCAAGGATGAAAAATTAAATGCGTTGCGCTTAAGCGAAGGTAGTACCGTTGCTTCCGGTTTCGTAGCCGGTGGCGCTATTGGTAGCTTGTTCAGCGCTGTGCTTCACATTGCCGGTGTTGACGTATTTGCCGAAGCTTGGAACAAAACGCAGGGTAGCTTGTTGTTAGGCGTATTAACCTACTTAGGCTTGTGCGCGATGATCTATTTTATTGCTATGAAGATTAAAACTTCTAAGTAAGATACTAATTCGAGACAATAATAGCTTTCCGCTGGCTATTATGCGCTTTAGGGGGATTTGTAGGCGTAAGCCTATCGTAGGCTTAGATTTATGATAGGCTTTGCCTATGCTTTTGATGAAATAAAATGAAGAGGGCACAATTGATTTCACAGACAAATCGGTTGCAGGTGTCTTACTCCGGGGCTTAAGCGAGTAAGGCAGTAGGATGGTTGAGGCTTGATGAGAGAAAAATTTGGGAACGAAAGATTATTAGAAACGATTAGTAATCAGGAGGCTCAAACATGTCTGAAGAATCAAAAGCAGTCAACAACCATGGCAATGTCATGGATCCACACCGTGAGTATGTGGAAATTAACAGTTATGTTATCTTTTGGGGCTTGTTTTTTGCGTCGCTTTTCTCGCTAGCCATTGGCTATCTCGGTTTGAAAATTGGGCAAACCGTCGATGCCTTTGCACCGGTATCGGTGCTGGCTATGGGGATGGCCATCCTCTTTAAGCGCGCTAATGCATTTCCGGAAACGGTGCATATCCAGGCTATCGCCGCTTCCAGTACCAACGTATTGCCTGGTGTTATCTTCTTCTTACCGGCGCTGTATATTTTAAATATGCCGGAAATGTCATTTTTACAGATGTTGATACCTATCGTCGTCGGTGGTATTTTAGGCGTATCCTTGTCGGTTATGTTCCGTCGGTATTTCGTAGACGAAATGGATGCAGTATATCCATTCCCGGCGGGTCGTGCCGGCGCGGAAGTATTGAGTAGCTCTAGCGGTAGCAAGGCGAAGCTGATGGTTATCTCCGGTACCATTGGGGCGGCCTTCGACTTTGTGCTGAACACCTTGGGGTGGTGGAGCGAACATCTCAATAGTAATGCCTTTGCTTTAGGGCGCATGGTAGAAGAGAAGTTCAAGCTTACATTCCGCTTAGATAGCGACGTAGCGTTGTTGGGGATTGGTTATTTCACCGGCCTTCGCTACGCAGCCATTATCTGCGGCGGTTCGTTCTTTGCTTGGTATGTGTGCATGCCAACGATTTATTACCTCGCCGGTAGCCACATGATGGTTGTGGACGGCCAGACCATTGCTTTAGCCGATGCTCCGCTAAGCGCTGTATTCTCGCAATATGTGCGCCACATCGGTATTGGCATGTTGGCCATGGCAGGTATTATCGGTATGCTTACTATGTCCGGCGTTGTGAAAAAAATCATGACCAACGCCATTCGCGATATTTTCTCGAAGAATAAGAAAACCGCAACGGTTACGTTGCTTCGTACGCAGCGCGACATTCCGGTGTCCGTATTGGCTATTACTATTATCGTAGCGATTATACTCTTTACGATTTACTTCCATGTGTTCTATTCAGCTACGTGGGTACATACCTTACTTGCCTTTGTGTTGGTATTGGTATTCTCGTTCTTGTTATCCATTGTAGGTATTAGTTCCTTGGCCTATACGGGCAATGAACCGGTTTCGGGCATGACCATTTTCATGCTTATCGTATCGTCTGTTGTATTGTCGTCAGCCGGTATGGGCGGCGATCTTGGTATTATGGCGGTGCTCTTGATGGCAGCCTTTATTGGGACTACCGTAAGCTGTGCCGGTAACTTTATGTCGGAACAGAAGGTGTGCTACCTGTTGGGCGCTACACCGAAGAAAATGCAACAATGGCAGCTTTTGGGCGTTATCGTATCGGCCATCGTGTCCATTGGCGTTATGATTCTGTTAAATAAGGCATATGGCTTCACCGGCCCTACAGCTTTACAGGCACCGCAGGCTAACGCCATGGCCGCTATCGCACAGCCGTTAATGGCCGGTGGTAGTGCACCGTGGCCGCTCTACATGGCAGGCGCTTTCTTTGCCGTTGTATTGTGGATGATTGGCGTACCGCCGTTGGCCTTTGCCTTGGGCACTTATTTGCCAATCGACATTAACATGCCGGTATTAGTAGGTGGCTTCCTATCCTGGCTCGTATCCAGTCGCAGCAAAGACGAAAAACTTAACCAGCTTCGCTTAAGCGAAGGTAGCACTGTTGCCTCCGGTTTCGTTGCCGGCGGCGCTATCGGCAGCTTGGCCAGTGCTGTACTGCACATCGGTGGCGTTGATTGGTTCGCTGATGCGTGGAACAAAACCCAAGGCAGCTTGCTGTTGGGCGTTGTTATGTATCTGGTAATGTGCGCTGTTATATATGTAGCGGCGATGAAGATTAAGAGCGCTAAATAGTGCTGGCTTTTCCGAGGCGTATAGTGCCTTGGTGTAAGAGCTGAAAAACGGCACCCCATTGGACTTTCTATAAAGTCGTGGGGTGCCATCTTTTTGCGTGCTTTTAGAAAACATGAGTAAAGGGTTCTGTTAACGCAGGTCAAAGCCTTCTGTTTCACAAATGGCTGTTGCCCTCGCGTTAACAGAACCCTTTTTGACTCTTGTGTAAGCCAAAGCCAACGCAAAAAAGATGGCACCTTCCTTAATAGAAATCGGCTAGGGTGCCGTTCTTTCAGCTGCGTTACACAAGATCGACAGCGCTGTTCGGAAAAGCCAGGCACTATTTTAGCGGTTGGGGGGGGGCGGAATTTAGAGCAGCGGCGCTATCGGTGGACTTGTTTTTTGCACCAATACTTCGAGCAATTTATGCTTATGTAAGTAAAGACCTCTGTTAACGTAGGTCAAAGTCTACGGCTACGCCAATGACTATTGCCCTCGCGTTAACAGAGGTCTTTTTACTTTTCGTGCATCATAAAGCCTCACTCGAAGATGTTGGTACCGTAGCAAAGCCGTTAGCTGTAGGGACCGCTTTTATTGAAGCTGCGTTACACAAGATCGACAGCGCCGTTCGGAAAAGCCAGGCACTATTTTAGCGGCTTAGGGGGAGAAGAGCGGAATTTAGAGTATCGACGTTCTCCCCAACCCCATTGTCCCTTGCGAGAAAGTATCTAAGCAGTAAATCGGACGAGCCTCCGAGCAAAGTAAGTCTGGCTTACGTGCTAAGCCGTAAAGGATGTGTAAATGGCTTGGGAAGGCAAGAACGATCTTGTGTAACGTAGGCGCAAAAGGACTGTCCGTAAATATAAAGGGGCAGCACTGGTATTTGTCACTTCGAGGAGACGATAAAGGAGCGGTAACGTTAAAAAGGGTTCTGCATGCGCAAGGTCAACAGTCATTGGCGAAGCCGTAGACTTTGACCTGCGCATGCAGAACCCTTTATTAGTGACGTAGAGAATACTCGAAGTGACAATACCAAAGGTGTATTTTATTTTATATTCGGACAGCCCTTTTTCGCCTCTTACCGAGTCGTGCTAGGCTAACCCAAGCCATGAAACACCGGAACGGACTGAGCCGTTAAGCCAGCCGCTTTGCCCCGAGGCTCAACGCATTTACGATAGATACTTCCGCAAGCGACAACACTATTATCATTAAGAAATCCGCCGGAATGTCAAATGCAAAGGCCACTTGGAAGATGTGTAACAGCGGCACTGTTTCATTCAAGTACAGCGCCAAGATGGCGACTTTATAGCTTAAGCCAAACACATAGGTGATGACAATACCTAAGCAGTTAAGCCAGAAATAACCCTTTCTGGTATGAACGTCGTATTTTGATTTCACATAGGCTAACACACCGGCTGTAGCGATAAAACCAACGAGATAACCAAAGGTCGGGCGCACAACATAGCCGAAGCCGCCGCCACCGGCGAACACAGGAATGCCGATGAGACCCATGAGCACATACGTCGCTACTGCACCGGCTGCGTAACGAACCGGCAACAAAACGCCACACAGCAATACGAACGTGAACTGTAACGTGTAATAATCGAAGTAGGGCAGTGGAATCTGAATGCGAGCCCCAACAGCAATCAACGCAATGAGTAATGCAGCACGAAACAACAATCTAGTTTTCATAATAAAACCCTCCTCTTAAATACCTGCCTTCAGTATAGAAAAGGAAAAACTGTTTGTCAACCAACTAAAATAGTATGGTTTACATATAAAACGGGCACATGGAGGAGGACCCAAATGTCGGCGCGTCCTATTACATGTAGTCACACCATTGCGAAACGCACTAAATTCCCCATTCTTCCCACCTAAGGATTCTTACGCAGAAAAGCGACTATGGCCGAGTATCAAAGTAAGACTTGCTAGAATGGCCCGGTATAATTTTCGGGACAGCAAAAACGATCTTGTGTAACGTAGCCGATAAAAAGGTGGTCCTCAGCGGGAACGTTGGGGCGGAGGTAGCGTTCACTTAGCGGAGGCGCTGAGAAAGTAACAATGTAAAAAAGGAGTCTGTCGACGCAAGGGCAACAGTCATTGGCGTAGCCGTAGACTTTGACCTGCGTTGACAGACTCCTTTACTTGTAATTTCCAGAACACGCTAAGTGACGCTACCAAACGTCTTTTAACGATAGCGATAGGACCACCTTTTTACGGCTCTTCACAAGAAGCCGTTGAGAGCCCGAAAATTAACCGAGCCTAACTAAAAGGATTACATGATCAAGGCCATAATCGCTTTCTGCGTATGCAACCGGTTCTCTGCTTCATCAAAGATCACATTCGCATTGAGTTCAAATACTTCATTGGTAATTTCTTCTTCTCTGTGTGCCGGCAAGCAGTGCATTACGATAGCATCCTTAGCTGCTACGTCTAAGAGCTCGCGGTTAACCTGGTAACCGTTGAAGATGGAAAGACGTTTTTCGTATTCTGCTTCCTGGCCCATGCTGGCATATACGTCGGTATAGAAGATATCGGCGTCCTTAGCAGCGGCTAAGGGGTCGTGGGTGATGGTAATGGAACCACCGGTTTCCTCTGCATCTTCCTTGGCTAACGCTACGATACCGGCATTCGGTTCGAAGCCTTTCGGCCCGGCGAAGACGAAGTGCATGCCCATTTTAGCGCAAGCGAACATCAACGAATGCGCCATGTTATTGCCGTCGCCGACGAAGGTCATTTTACAGCCTTTCAAATCATTGCCTTTATATTCCGTGGCGGTGAAAATATCCGTCATGGCCTGACACGGATGGAGCAGGTCAGTTAAGGCATTGATAACGGGAATGTCCGCATATTCGGCGAATTCCGTAACGTTGGAGTGTGCAAAGGTACGGATCATAATACCGTCTACGTAGCGCGACAATACGCGGGCCGTATCTTTGATTGGTTCACCACGGCCAATTTGTAAATCGCGATTGGAAAGGAAGAGACCCTGGCCGCCCAATTGATAAATACCGGTTTCGAAGGAAACGCGGGTACGGGTAGAGGATTTTTCGAAAATCATGCCTAATGTTTTACCGGCCAACAGCTGATGAGGAATACCGTGCTTTTGTTTATATTTTAACTCTTTGGTGAGTGCCAATACTTCCTCGACTTCCGCTACGGACAGATCGTGTATTGAAATAAAATCGTCACCTTTTTGCATAATAAAACTCCTTATTCTATATGAAATCTCCTTATTCTTTAGTAAAGTCATGCGGAGCAAGCCGTGCCGTCGGAGCGACGAGGCATGCTAAGTCAATAATCCGAGTCGTAGTGTGCTAGCAGCGGGCGCTAGGCCCGCTCATTAGCGATTAGTCCGCATACTTCGGTAATACTTTTTTGAGGCCGTTGATTAAGATATCTACGTGAGCTTTCGTAATGTTCAACGGCGGTACGAAACGCAATACATTGCCGGCGGTGCAGTTAATGATAAGACCTTCGCCAAGGCAAGCGTTTACGATTTCGCGGCCCGGTTTCGTTAATTCGGCGCCGACGATTAAGCCAAGACCACGAACTTCTTTGATCAAAGTCGGGAATTGTTTCTGTAATTCTTCAAGCTGTGCTTTAAGGTAAGCACCAACGGTAGCTGCGTTTTCCATGAGGCCGCCGTTGAGGAGTGTATCAAGCACTACATTGGCACCGGCGCAAGCTAAGGGGTTGCCACCGAAGGTAGAACCATGGTCGCCAGGTGCGAAGGTGTGAGCCAATTTATCGGTTGCAAGGAAGGCACCAATCGGCACGCCACCGGCAAGGCCTTTAGCCAAGGTGATGATGTCCGGTTTTACGCCGAAGTTTTCATAGCTACCGAATTTACCGGTACGGCCCATACCAGCCTGAATTTCGTCGAAGATGAGCAGCGCATCGTGTTCTTTACAAAGAGCAGCTACGCCCTGGATGTATTCAGCAGTCGGTACATGTACGCCGCCTTCGCCTTGAACAGCTTCGAGCATTACGGCGCAGGTTTTATCTGAAATGATTGCCTTAAGAGCGTCTAAGTCACCATACGGTACATAGTCAAAGCCTGCCGGCAACGGACCGAAGCCGTGATGGTAATGGTCCTGACCGGTTGCCGTCAAGGTAGCCAAGGTACGGCCGTGGAAGCTGTTAAGTGCCGTGATAATCTGAACTTTTTCAGGATCCTTAGAAGTAGCGTATTTACGAGCCAATTTGATAGCCCCTTCGTTAGCTTCCGCACCGGAGTTAGCGAAGAATACGCGGTCCATGCCGCTTACTTTCTTCAATTTAGCGGCAGCGTCAGCCTGCACTTCTGTGTAGTACAAGTTGGAGCAGTGAATCATTTTACTAGATTGGGTAGCAATAGCAGCTACTAACGGTTTGTAGTTATGACCAACTACGTTTACGGCAATACCGGCCAAGAAGTCCAAGTATTTGTTGCCGTCAGTATCGAAAACGTACGGGCCATCACCATGGTCGAGTACGATGTTATATCTAGCAAAGACCGGAAAATAATCGGCTGCATCGTGTTTGATAATTTCTTCGTTAAGCATTGTAGATAACGCCTCCTTGTAAAGTAGCGGTTAATTCATAGTCGCGGGTAATTCATAGTCGCGAGTAATTCTGAGTCGCGAGTGATTTAGCGGGGCTAGTGCATAGCCGTTCGCTCTTAGTGGTTAATTTCAGTACCGATACCGTTATCGGTGAAGAGTTCGAGGATGATGGCGTGCGGTTCGCAACCATTGATGATGCTAACTTTGCCAGCGCCGGTTTTCAATGCATGTAAGGAAGCTTCCACCTTCGGAATCATGCCGCCGCTAATCTGGCCTTTGTTAATCATGCCAGCAGCTTCATAGCCGCTCAAGGAGCTTAAGAACGTGGACGGATCTTCGAATACCTTGTAAACGCCTTTGGTGTTCGTTAAGAGGATAAGCTTCGTAGCTTTCAAAGCGCCGGCGATTTCAGCGGCTGCATAGTCAGCGTTGATGTTGTACGTGCTTTCGCCCTTGCCAGTGCCGATAGGGGAGATAACCGGTACATAGCCGTTGTCCAAGAGGTCGTTGATGATCTTGGTATTAACTTTCTGAACTTCGCCAACGAAGCCGATGTCTACTAAGTGGCTGTGGCCGTTATCTTCGTGAATTTCAGCCAATTTCTTCGTAGCCCAGAGGAGGTTAGCGTCTTTACCGCTAAGGCCTACAGCGGGGATGCCCAACTTGTTGAGGCGGTTAACGATTTCAGAGTTCAATTTGCCAACCAATACCATTTCAGCGATGGTTACCGTTTCCTGGTCCGTTACGCGAAGGCCGCTAACGAAGGTGGATTCTTTGCCGAATTTTTGAAGGAAATCAGTGATGTCAGGGCCGCCGCCATGTACGATAACCGGGCGGATACCGATACATTTCATGAGGGCGATGTCCTGCATAACCTGAGTTTTCAATTCGTCGTTGATCATAGCGTTGCCGCCGTATTTGATAACGATGGTTTTGCCGGCGAATTTCTGGATATACGGTAAGGCTTCAACTAAAACGGAAGCTTTTACATTCGGATCGAAGTGATCGGTCGGTAAACCGAATTCCGGTTCGATTTCCGGAGCTACCGTCGGGTTTGCCGGATTCTTTTTATCAGTCGTTTCGTTTACAGTCGTTACATTATGGAGATTTAATTCAGTTATCATGAGTCTCATCCTTTCAGATAGGTAATGGAGTAGTTAGTATATCAGGTGTGATATTCGCCGTTAATTTTTACATAGCCGTATGTTAAGTCACAGGTCCAAACCGTAGCCGATTCCGTACCCTGGTTGAGGTCGATGTCGACAACGATGTCATGTTCTGCCATAATCGCACGAAGTGCTGCTTCGTTGTAATCGGTGCCCATGCCTTTGGTGAAGATAGGGATGCCGCCAATGGAGAGGGTCGTTTTTTCCGGTACCATATTTGCGCCGGAGTAACCAACGGCACAGATGATGCGGCCCCAGTTCGGGTCTTCACCGAAGAACGCTGTTTTAACGAGCGGCGAGTTTGCTACTGCCATACCTACCGTTTTAGCGTCGTTGAAATCAACAGCGTTGTGGATGTTGATGGTAATGAATTTGCCAGCTCCTTCGCCGTCAGCAGCGATTTGCTTAGCTAATTCGATGGTAATATTCTTGAGGACTTCTTTCACGGTTTCAAAGTCTTCATTTTCTGTATCGATGATGTCGTTACCGGCAAGGCCGTTAGCGAGGACGATGCACATGTCGTTGGTGCTCATGTCGCCGTCAACGGAGATCATGTTAAAGGAAAGGTTAACAGCGGCGCTTAAGGCTTTTTGCAACAGGGCCGGCGTAATAGCCAAGTCCGTTGTAATGTAGCACAGCATGGTGGCCATGTTCGGTCGAATCATGCCGGAGCCTTTAGCGATACCGCCGATGTGAACTTCTTTGCCGCCTACTGTAAAGGTTGCCGTAGCAGTTTTGCTCTTCGTATCGGTAGTTAAGATAGCAGCGGACGCATCAGCACTACCGGTAGGGGAGAGCTCAGCGGCTACTTTAGGAATGCCGGCGGTGATGGTGTCCATCGGAAGCTGAACGCCGATAACGCCGGTGGAGCCAACGATAACTTCTTCCGGTTTGCAGCCTAAGGTCTTTGCCGTAACTTCGCCCATGTTGTGAGCGTTTTTAAGACCTTCGTCGCCGGTACAAGCATTGGCGCAGCCTGCATTGGAGATAACCGCATGAGCGGTTCCGTTTTTAACGGTTAATTTGGAAACGTGAACCGGTGCAGCGGCCACCTTGTTCTGAGTGAAGGTGCCGGCTACAGCAGCCGGTGTTTCGGTGTAAATCAAAGCTAAGTCTTTGTTGCCACTTTTCTTTAAGCCGGCTACGATACCAGCTGCTTTAAAGCCCTTTGCAAAGGTAACGCCGGCAGGGTCGTTTATTTTAATTGGGATCATAATGTCTACCTCTTTGTTATATGTTAGATGATGTCAGATGTGAGCCAGCGTTACATCAAGGGAACATGGGGACAAGCTTTAAGCCCGTTGCTTCCGGGAAGCCGTTGGCAATATTAAAGTTCTGTACAGCCTGGCCGGCAGCGCCTTTTACCAGGTTGTCGATAGCGCTTAAGACGATAACGCGTTTGGTTCGTTTGTCATAGTGCCAGCCAATGTCGACGAAGTTGGAGCCGCGAACGAATTTCGTGTTCGGATAGGCGCCAAGACCGAGAAGTCGGATGAACTGTTCGTCGGCGTATTTCTTTTCAAAAGCGGCGGTAATCGTTTCTGCGGTAACGCCGTCGTTGCATTTGGCATAGGCGGTAGCTAAGATACCGCGGCTCATTGGTACCAGGTGCGGCGTGAAGTTCAAGGTAATGTCCTTGCCACAAAGAGAACCGAGGGCCTGTTCGATTTCCGGTGTATGGCGGTGCGTTGCTACGCCATAGGCTTTGAAATTATCGTAGAATTCAGGGAAGTGGGTGTCCGGTTTAGCACTGCGGCCGGCGCCGGAAACACCGGATTTGGCGTCGATAACGATGGAGTCCGTATCGATTAAGCCAGCTTCTACTAACGGCGCTAAGGCCAAGATGGAAGCGGTGGTGTAGCAACCGGCATTGCCAATGATCTTGGCGTCCTTAACCTGGTCACGGGTTAATTCGGCTAAGCCGTAAACGCGCGGTGCGTCAGGATAGGTGTGCGGCACATGGTACCAAGCTTCGTAGGTGTTAACGTCGTCGAAGCGATAGTCGGCACCAAGGTCGATAATTCGGACTGGAAGGTCCTTAACGGCGAGGCCGATTTTCATAGCGTGGCCATGGGGCAAGCCAACGAACAAGAAGTCGCTGTCTTTGGCAATGGGTACGATGTCAGCGGCGCTTTCCAAAACCAAATCGGTGACTCCTCGCAAGTGGGGATACACTTCGCAAAGCGGTACGCCAGGATTGCTTTCCGACGTTACGTGTGTAATTGTTACCTCCGGATGCTGCAATAAGAGTTTTACCAATTCGGCACCGGCATAACCGGTTGCGCCGATAATACTTACTTTTACCATACTGTCCCTCCTGCCTGCGACCTGTGAAATAAAGGGCGGTCGCTGTGAAAATGCTTACCTATATCGTGAATTAATATTCGTTCCGTGTGAATATTTACCAAGTGATTGAAATTATAAACTTTTATGCATAAAAATGCAAGTACATTTTGAAAAAAATTCGTTTATGTAGCGAAAATTTTTCGTCGAGGTGGAAAATAGGGTCTAGAATCCCCTTATATATAAGGTTTTGTATAGAGGTTTTTTGAGAGTGCTGTGAAAATTAGCTAGGAGCATAAAAAAACAGCCGACTCACGGAGTCGGCTGTTGGGTTTTGTATTACACTGTATTATGTATACTGTGTAATATGAATATTAATAATCGGGACGCTCGGAAAGTGAGCTTGGTTTCGCTGTACAATTATACAAGGGGGAACATGTTGTACGCGAAGATGATGGCGATTGGCAAGGTGATGGCCGATAACACGGTGGTGGCCATTACAATTTGCGTAGCCAGCTCTGGGTTGTTTTTCATTTCAAAGGCTATAAGGGCCGTATTGAGCGCCGTCGGCACGCTGTAGGTAATGGTAACCGCTTGGGCCGCAATGGGGCTTATAGGGCCATATAGGTGCATGAAAATGAGGATGAACACGGCGGCTACGATAGGACCACCGATAAGGCGAAGTGCGGTGCCAACCATAACGTCGAATTTGAAGAAATTGTACGGTGTACGGTTCAGTTGCACGCCTAAGGTGATGATGGCCATACCAACGAAGGCGTGGCTAATAATCGTAAGGGGCGACCAGAACATGAAGGTCGTAAAGTCTACAGGTAGGAGCTTTGCTAAAATAGCGGCCGGAACGACGTAGAGCATGGGCATGCGGAATACCATGCGCAATGCGTCGCGGCTTGTCATGTTGCCGGTGCCGGCCTGGTAGAAGCCTAAGGTGTTACAGAAGATAGTCTGCACAACGAAGGTAGCGATAATGGCTACGATGCCGGCTTGCAAATACGGCGTCTGACCGTTGACGATGTACGGATGATTGGAAAATACGAAGCTGGCAATGGCGATGCCGATGTTGCCGCCGTTGTTGAACATGGTGCCGTTCTTGATGATCATCGTTTTTTTATGGTCATAGCCTAATAGCTTTGATACGGCAGTGGCCATGAAGCCATTAGAAAAGAGTATGAGGAACGCACACAGCGAAATTTCTATACTTTCGTGATCTAGATGCGCCGTGTACAACGACGCGAACGCATAGGTCGGTAACAGGATATAGAAATTTAATTTGCTGAGCGAACGTAAATCAAGTGTGAATTTTCGGTCTAAAATAAACCCGACGGCTACCATAATCAGAATCGGCATAATACTTGTCCAGAATATATGGATTACCAGCAGCATAGCATCATCTCCTATCTATTTATATCTTAACTATACAGGATTGACAGAAAGTTGACAAATAATAAATCATGCATAGATAGTATAAAATCCAAAAAAGTTTAATCTCCGCTAAAAAATAGGGAATTAAACTCTTTCAATCCGCTTGTAAATCTTTTATAATGAAGTTATCAAGGCCGATGATGATACTGATAGTTAATTAGTAGGAGTTACTGTTATCGATAACAATAGGTATGAAAAGCTTTATATAGGCTCGGTATATTCAGTAGCCTATAGATTTTATTGAGGAGGTAATAGAATGCAGTTTAAGCGTAAAGCATTAGCATTGTTATTGGGCGCAGCCGTTATGGTGGCGGCCGCCGGTTGTGGCCAGTCCGCCGATAAGAAGGATGCCGGTGCTGCTGATAAATCGCAAACAATTACTGTATCCGCAGCAGCAAGTATGCAAGCTGCTATGAATGAATTAAAGGATAACTATGTGAAGGCGCATCATTTAGATGCTTCGCAGATTGCTATTAACTATGGTGGATCCGGCACCTTGCGCCAGCAGATTGAACAGGGCGCACCGTCCTCTATTTTCGTGTCCGCTGACGAAAAGAACATGAAAATGTTGCAGGACAAACAGCTGGTAAGTAATGTAAAACCGTTGACGGCTAACTCTTTGGTATTGATTGTACCGAAGGGTAAACCGGCTATTAAAATTAACCAGTTGGCTAACGTAAATCGCTTGGCTATCGGTACTGTTGAAACCGTACCGGCTGGTCGTTATGCACAGCAGACCTTGACGAAGTTGGGCATGTGGGATTTATTGCAGTCTAAGATTGTATACGCTAAAGACGTAAAAGCAGTAGCGGCTTATATTGCTGCCGGCTCTGCTGATGCAGGCTTCGTATATAAAACCGATGCTATGGATATGAAGGATAAAGTGGATATTACCGATACGGCGCCGGCTGATTCCCATTCGCCGATTATCTATCCTATCGCTATGGTTACGAAAAATGAAAATCAGCTTACCAAGGAATTCTACGCATACTTAACGAGTCCGGAAGCACAGCAGATTTTACAGAAATACGGCTTCACCAGTGTGCCGAACTCGGCTAAATAATCTACTCAGTAGGGTAAAGGCACCGCCAGCATTTGTGCGGTGCCTTTTTCATAGCACTTTGCGTGCCTAAGTGGCATTGTGGTTTAGTATTTGAATAGATAAGGAGGGCACTGTATGAGTCCGTTGTGGCTATCCATTGAAGTGGCCGCCTTAGCGCTCGTTAATATCGTCGTTGTTGGCTTGTTCCTTAATTTCTTGCTAAAGCGATATAAGTTTCGCGGCAAGACGTTTATTGATTCGATTTTAACACTGCCTTTAGTACTGCCGCCGGTAGTGGTAGGCTTTGCGCTACTTATCGTGTTTTCGCCGGGCAATAGCTTTGGTTCCTGGCTTCAGGCCAATGGCTTAGGCGTTGTGTTCACGAAAGCCGGTGCCGTTTTGGCGTCGTCCATTATAGGCTTTCCGCTCTTTTATCAGACGGTGCGGTCGGCCTTGGATTCCATCGATCCATCTGTAGAAGATGTAGCGCGTACCTTAGGCGCTTCGGAGCTGCGCATATTTTTCACCATTTCCATGCCATTGGCGTGGAAGGGGATCTTAACCGGTGCCATTTTGGCCTTCAGTCGTGCCCTTGGTGAATTCGGTGCAACCATTTTAATTGCCGGTAACATCCCGGGCGTAACACGCACTATGCCGCTCGCCATTTATTCTCTCGTTGAATTTGGCGATTATAACGGTGCCTTGACGATCGTTTGCTATATTTGTGCCTTAACCTTAGCGTTGCTCTGGACGGTTCATTTCTTGACCAAGGGCAGCTTGTTCCGCCAAGGCGAGCAGCGATAAGGAGGTGCGACGATGATTACATTCAACATTACGGTGCACCGACCTACCGTTACGGTGGCTGGCAGTGGCACCTTAAGCAGTGGCATTACAGCTCTTACCGGGTCCTCCGGTAGCGGTAAATCAACGATTATTAAGAGCTTAGCCGGCCTTGTAAAGCCGGACGAAGGCTTTATCAAGCGCGATGACATGGTGTGGTTCGATAGCACCAAGAAGCAGTTTTTGCGGCCTCAAGAACGCCACGTAGGCTATATGCCGCAAGGGAACATCATCTTCCCGCATATGTCGGTATACAAGAACATTACCTATAGCAAACGAGGCGATGAGGGGTTACTGCAACGGATTATGGACCGCTTGCAGCTGGAACGCTATCGGAATACGAAGGCCGGCGATTTGTCCGGCGGGGAACAGCAGCGTGTAGCGCTGGGACGAGCGCTTTACGCCAAGCCGGTTATCCTGTTGTTAGATGAACCGCTGTCGGCGTTAGATTGGAATCTGCGCGCCCAGGTGCGTCAAGACTTGGTAGATATTATCCGCGAGTGGGATATTCCTTGTCTGTGGGTAACCCATGATAAAGAAGAAGCCGATGACGTAGGCGACTTCCGCTGGTACTGTGAGCATGGTGAGCTTACGACCAGTGAACCTGTGAAATAACGAGACGGGGCTCCTTGGGGAGCCCCGTTTTTGCGCCTTGAAGGTTGGCGTTCAGGATACTAAAAAAGGTGGCAACGATTTCGTTGCCACCTTTTGTGCACTTGCACTAGGTTATAAACCACTTGGTTTAGTTATGGAAACGCTACTTAGCGAATCTAGTGTATGGTGTTACCTGCTTAGGTTATTCAATTAAGAATTAGAGCAAGGTTTCGCCGTGCTGGGAGAAGAAAGCCTGCGGATGGCCACATACCGGGCAAACCTGCGGAGCTTCAGTACCAACATGGATGTAACCGCAGTTAGCGCAGATCCAAGCAACCGGCTGTTCGCGTTTGAATACTTTGCCGCCGTTTACGAAGGAAAGAAGATCGTTGTAACGTTCTTCGTGGCGTTTTTCGATAGCGCCAACCTGTTCGAACAAGTAAGCAATCTTAGTGAAGCCTTCTTCTTTAGCGGTTGCTGCGAATTCCGGATACATGGTAGTGTTTTCGTAATGTTCGCCAGCAGCAGCGTCTTTCAAGTTAACTGCTACGTCAGCGTTAACGTCGCCACCCTGCAATAATTTGAACCAAATTTTAGCATGTGCGCTTTCGTTAAGAGCTGTTTCTTCAAAGTAGTCAGCAATTTTATTTAAACCTGCTTTGCGAGCAGCAGCTGCATAATAGGTATATTTACGGTTAGCTTGAGATTCACCGGCAAAAGCGGCTTGCAAATTCTGTTCTGTTTTCGAACCTTTTAATTCAGACATCGTAATCGCTCCTTTTCATGTACTTACATCGGATGCATCAGTATGGGAATGTAGTAGTAAACTTTTACTTACATAAAACTAAACTTTTAGATGACAATGAAAAACATAACTTAATGAATAATCATTGTTGATTACATTATAGCGTCAGGAGTTGAGAAATGCAAGAGGTATTTTTAATATTTTTGATATAAAATTATAGTTGATAATGTTTATCAATACAGCGTTTACGCGGTATTTTCGAATTCTAATAGATATAAATGCAATAAAACACCTATTTTTAGTTATTGAGAATAACTATCACAAGAGAAGAAAACTAATTGAGAATACATAGAGATATCAAACAATATGGTATATATATAATAGCCATAAGAGGGGCTGTTAAAAGGCGCTGAGTGTTCAGTAGTACTACACAGTCGTTGCCTATGACGATAGAAAATTTGAAATATAATTTGAAAAACTATGGTATGAATATAAGGGAAAGCGTATAATAAGACATAGAAATAGAGAAAAATAGAAATACATCACAGAATGTGGCGTAAGCGAATAAGGTTTACGCAAAAGGAGGTACGTATGGCATTTGTTCGGTATTATGTAGGCGATGTGGTAAAGATGAAAAAAGCCCATCCTTGCGGTAGCGATGAATGGGAAGTTATGCGCATCGGCACTGATTTCACCATTGTGTGCAAGGGCTGTGGTCATCGCGTTATGATTGCGCGACCGAAATTTGAAAAAGCGGTCAAGAAGCTAGTGCACCGAGCAGCTGTCGACGGTGAAGGTGCAGAAAAAGCTGAATAATCGCGTCCCAACAGGTGACGCTAGCGAGGTGAGGCGATGATACAGTTAACAAAATATGCGGCAAAAGGGGGATGCGCTTGTAAAATCGGACCCCATATTTTGGCGCGCGTTTTACAAGGTGTACAGCTACCGACCAGTGATAAGGTGCTAGTCGATATGAGTGGCGCCGATGATGCCGGCGTGTATCAGCTGGATGATAAGCAGGCATTGGTGCAGACGTTGGATTTCTTCACGCCTATTGTGGATGACCCGGAGCTGTTTGGGCGCATTGCGGCGGCAAATAGTGTCAGCGATGTGTATGCTATGGGTGGCACGCCCATAACGGCCATGAATATTGTAGGCTTCCCGGTGCCGTTAGTCGAACAAGGGGCTTTGACGGCTGTGTTGAACGGCGCGGCTGACGTACTGCGCGAAGCCGGCGTTGCCGTTGTCGGTGGTCATAGTATTGAAAATGAAACGCCTATTTACGGCTTATCGGTAACAGGGCTTATCGACCCGAATCGCGTGTGGCGCAATGAAGGCGCTCAGGTTGGGGACGCACTAATCTTGACGAAGCCTCTGGGCACGGGTGTTATGAGCTTAGCTTTAAAGGGCGGCTTATATGATGACGGCGTCGCTGAAGCGGTGCAGTCTATGCAGACGCTTAACCGCAAGGCTGCTGAAACAGCGAAGAGCTTTACAGTTCACGGCTGTACAGATATAACCGGCTTTAGTCTTATGGGGCATGGAACGGAAATGGCCAATGGCAGCAATGTGTCGCTACGCCTTGAAGTGGCGCGGTTGCCGCTGTTCAGCCATGTTCAAGAAGCAGCAGGAATGGGCCTCGTGCCGGCTGCTACCTATGGGAATCGGAAAGCCGTTACCAGCGTATGGTTTGATCCGGTGTTAGCACCGGTTTGGAGCGATATATGTTACGATCCGCAAACGTCGGGCGGCTTGTTGTTAGCTGTGCCGGATGACGAAGCGGACGCGCTCGTTACGGCGTTACACGAAAATGGTGTACCCCAAGCGGCGCGCATTGGTCGTGTTATTGAGAAAGGAGACTTTGCAGTTTATGTCTATCAGTGATATCGTAGTGGATGCCCGCGGCGTGTTGTGCCCGGTGCCGGTAATTGAAACGAAAAAAGCGATGGATGCTAACCCGAATAGCGTCATCGTCACGCTTGTAGATAATGAAGTAAGCCGCGATAATGTTAAGAAGTTCGGTGAATCGAAGGGCTGTGCCGTGTTGGTGTCCCAGGATGGCAAGACCTTTACGCTTCGCTTAGAACCGAAGCAGGACGAACCGGCGAATACGACCGCTGATGCGGGTAAGAAGGCAGCTATGGCAGCCGCTATGGGTACCGTTGCAACCGCTGCTGTTGGTGGCGGCGTAGCAGCAGCGCCTAATGTGGGTCCTGTGCCGACGACGAATGGCATCGGCCATAAGGTATTGCTCATGACCAAGGATTACTTAGGTGAAGGCAATCAGGACTTGGGCCGTACGTTGATGAAGACGTTCTGGTTCTGCTTGACAGAAGCAGCAGTGAAGCCGAAGAAGATTTATTTCATCAATAGCGGTGTTAAAATGGTAGCCGAAGGCTCTGTGCATCTGGATAACCTGAAAGCCTTGGCTGACGCCGGCGTTGAAATTGCGGCGTGCGGCATTTGCCTTGATTTCTATGGCCTCAAGGAAAAGGTAGCCGTTGGCAGCATTACGAACCTGTACGCTATTAGTGATGATTTGCTTACAGAAGCTACGGTAGAGCTGTAAGCGCGAGGGACCACCTATGGCACAGACCTCGGTTTGGGACACAGTGATTCTCTTTACAGACTACTATTTCGGGACGAAAGCAGAAGCGGTGCTGAGCCCTCGTTTCAATGTGAAATTAATCCCCACACCGCCGGCCTTGCACAATGCTTGTGGCTTGTGTTTGCTCCTAGAACGGTCTTCCTTGAAGGATGCCTGTCAGAAATTAGCCGACGAAAAAATAAGCTATTCCGGGGTGTATGAATATTTAGGACCGCAGGTAGAAGGGCCTAAAATCGTTATGAAATAGTAAGCGCTATGCTACGTGTTATGCTGCAAGGCGCATCGTAAATTGCATAAACTACAAAAAGGAGCTTGAACGCAAATGCATTCAAGCTCCTTTAGTATATATAACTATATACGTGTTATTGTATTATACATTGAAGCGGAAGTAGGTTACGTCGCCGTCTTTCATGACATAGTCCTTACCTTCCAAGCGAACGAGGCCTTTTTCTTTGGCTGCATTCTGGCTGCCGCAAGCGATGAGGTCATCATAGGCTACGATTTCGGCACGAATGAAGCCTTTTTCGATATCGCTGTGAATTTTACCGGCTGCCTGCGGTGCTTTGGTACCTTCTACGATGGTCCAAGCGCGAGCTTCCATTTCACCGGCAGTGAAGAAGTTGATAAGACCCAACAAGGAATAGCTAGCTTTGATAAGTTTGTCCAAGCCGCTTTCGGTAACGCCTAAATCTTCTAAGAAGGCGCGCGATTCTTCGTCGGATAATTCGGCGATTTCCGATTCGATACGAGCGGATACAACAACGACTTCGGAACCTTCGTTAGCAGCGTATTCCTGTACGCGTTTAACGTATTCGTTGCCGCTGTAATCGCTGATTTCATCTTCGGAAATGTTAGCTACGAACACCGATTTTTTAGCGGTCAAGAGGGTTAACTCTTTGATCATTTCCAATTCGTCTTCGTTGAGGTCTAAGGCGCGAACCGGCGTAGCGTCGCCTAAGGCTTCGATGATGCGGTCCAATAACGGCATTTCAGCGCGCGCTTCTTTGTCGCCGCTCTTGGCGATTTTTTCGATGCGCTGACGGCGTTTTTCCACCGTATCGAGGTCGGCGAGGCACAATTCGGTGTTGATGATTTCAATATCGCGGATGGGGTCAACCGAGCCGGATACGTGAGTTACGTTAGGGTCGTCGAAGCAACGAACAACCTGCGCAATAGCATCAACCTGGCGGATATGGCTAAGGAATTTATTGCCCAAGCCTTCGCCCTTGGAGGCACCGGCAACAAGACCGGCAATATCTACGAAACGCATAGCAGCCGGTACAATCTTCTTGGATTTGAACATTTCGGCTAACACATTGATGCGTTCGTCCGGCACGTCTACAACACCAACGTTTGGTTCAATGGTGCAGAACGGGTAATTGGCAGCTTCGGCGCCGGCTTTGGTAATAGCATTGAACAGGGTACTTTTCCCTACGTTAGGCAACCCAACAATGCCAACTTCTAAATTTGTACTCATGACAACTCACCTTTATAGTATAATCAAAATAGGAACGCACCTACAGCGAGGTGCGTTAAGACTCAAAATATTATAGCATTATATATAGTGACGATGCAACCGCAGGCCGTTCATTTCACCGGTGAAATAAGAAAAATCCGTTGACACGGCGCGTCTACTTGTGTATAATAGAAAAGCTTATTGATGGTAAGCGCTTCCTACCCCTATGAGAGATAGGGGCTTAAGTCCGAAAGAGGAGGTGATTTTGTATGAACAAATACGAAGTCATGGTTATTGTGAAACCGGCCGAAGAAGAGGCAACTAATGCTGTAATTGAAAAAATTGAGGCTTTAATTGCTCGTGTAGGCGGCACAGTAGAAAAGGTAGATCGTTGGGGCAAGCGCCGTCTTGCTTACGCAGTGAAAAAATTCACTGACGGTTTCTACGTTTTGGTTAATTTCGAAGCAGATCCTGCTGAAATCAAAGAAATCGACCGCGTATTGAAAATTAACGACGACGTCCTTAAACACCTGATTGTTAAACACGACAAATAAGAGCCGAGGAGGTATCTTATGAACTCAGTACAAATCTTGGGTAATTTAGCTCGTGACCCTGAAGTGCGTTTTACGAAAACCGGCCGTGCCGTAGCAACGTTTACGGTGGCTGCAACGAATACGTATATCGATTCCGCTACGAATGAAGCGAAAGAACAAACCGCTTTCATCAACTGTGTAGCTTGGGGTCGTTTGGGGGAAGCTGCTGGTAACCTTCGTAAAGGTAGCCGGTGCTTTGTTGAAGGCCGTTTGAACACTCGTTCCTATGAAACGCAGGACGGGCAGAAACGGTATGTTACTGAAGTAGTTGCTAACTTTGTTGGCACTGCCTTAGACGCGCAGAACTCCGATTCCTTCGGCGGCGGTTCGTCGAATTTCGATAGCTTCGGCGGCGGTAACAACAACGAAGAAAACATTCCGTTCTAGTGTTTAGGACTCCTACTACTTCGAAAAGGAGGATTCACAATGAGAAGAGACAGAGGCAGAAAGCCGAGAAGAAAAGTCTGCAATTTCTGTGTAGACCATCTTGATGAAATTGATTACAAAGATGTGGCAAAACTTCGTCGTTTTACGACTGAACGCGGTAAGATTCTTCCGCGCCGCATTTCTGGCACCTGTGCAAAACATCAGCGTAAATTAACGTTGGCAATCAAACGCGCTCGCGCAATCGCATTGTTACCGTTCACTGCTGAATAGTAAACAGATAAATCGGGACTGTTATACGAGGCCGTTCTCCTCGTATAGGCAGTCCTTTTTTATTGCCAAAATACGCTATGGGGCGATGGGTTATTTCACAAAAGGTCGTTGAAATAACGAACCAGGTATAGTATACTGGAGGAGTACATTGCTCTATTGTAGAACGGAGCATTGGGTAGTACGGTAGTGACTGCAGGGCAGTCGGTAGAAAGGAGAATTTTATATGGGTAAGCGTAGTATGGTATGGGCCATGGTAGGCATGTTAGCGGCCGGCCTTTTGTTAGGTGGTTGCGGCGGCCAAGGTGGCAGTGTTAGTAATGATGGTAAGATTCACATTGGGGTTATTCAACCGGTGGAACATCCGGCGCTGGATGCTTCGGTCAAGGGGTTTGCGGATGGTTTGGCACAACGTGGCTACAAGGATGGCGATAAAATTGTGCTGGATAAGCAGAATGCTCAAGGTGACCAGTCCAATATGGAAACCATCGTTAATCGGTTCATCGCAGATAAGGATAAGCTAATCTATGCGGTGGCTACGTCGACGGCGCAGGTTGCGGCCAATAAGACGAAGGATATTCCCATTGTAGGCGCAGCGATTTATGATTACCAGAAGGCAGGCCTCGTGAAGAGCTTGGAAAAACCGGGCACAAACGTAACGGGGACGACGAACTTCAATCCGGTGGAAAAACAGCTTGATCTTATTTTAAAAGTATTGCCGGGTACTAAAGAAGTGGGCGTTATCTATGCGTCTTCGGAGGTAAATTCGCAGGCGCAAATCGAAATGTTCAAGGCTTACGCGGCTAAGAAGAACATTAAAATCGTAGAAGGCACCATCAGCAATGTTAACGACATTCAGCAGGTGGCTACGAACATGATTCAGCAAGGCGTGAAGGTTATCTTCGTGCCGACGGATAACTTGGTGGCTTCGTCCATGGCTAATTTGACGGCTATTACAGACAAAGCGAAGGTGCCGGTATTCGTAGCTGATGACAATTTGCTTAAGAGCGGCGGTCTCATGGGTTACACCGTTGATTACTACAAGCTAGGCGTGCAGGCTGGCCAGATGGCAGCGGATATTTTGGATGGCAAATCCAAACCGGAAGACATGGCCATTCAGTCGCAGCCGACTATGAAGTTAGCAGTCAACAAGGATGCGTTGCAGCGCTTAGGCATTACCTTGCCAGCCGATTTACCACAAGAAGCTAAGTAAGTTTCCTGTGAAATGACGGCATCAAAGTGCTAAGAGTATGGGATATCATAAAGGCAGACCGGGCTTTCCGGCCTGCCTTTAAAATTTCTCGAAAAAATTTTTGAGTAATCATAAAAAATGCTTGCCAAGGGTTCTAAATTATGATATATTATAAAAGTACCTGATGTGACAACATCAAGTGCTTGCGGCCCCGTGGTGTAGCGGTTAACATGTCGCCCTGTCACGGCGAAGATCGTCAGTTCAAATCTGATCGGGGTCGCCATAGTTGCCTCGGTAGCTCAGTCGGTAGAGCAATGGACTGAAAATCCATGTGTCGACAGTTCGATTCTGTCCTGAGGCACCAT
>ERZ791611.400-NODE-400-length-43478-cov-12.914792_pt1 | contig 43478 bp, 31 predicted proteins | sample MGYA00510275_ERZ791611 | MGnify/ENA primary metagenome ERZ791611 (study PRJEB30046, sample SAMN00791912) | human gut metagenome | study: EMG produced TPA metagenomics assembly of the A metagenome-wide association study of gut microbiota in type 2...
GCTTCTACAGTCATTATACCACGTTGTCGCAACTCCTTGTAATTACTCATTGTCATTTTGGGCAATTGAACAAAATACATCAACTTCACAAAATTCATTGCTAATCGTGTATCGAACCAGCACGAACCTGCAGCACGAATAACTTTCTCTGTTTCTATAGGGCTATCAATTATCCAATCTATAATCCAAATTGATATAACACGTTTCATAGCAAGGTATTCCGTACCTTGTTCATTATATCGAGTTAATAAATTTGACGCATACGATTCCGCACGCTGAGGTAAATAAGCTTGTTTACATCTTTGAATCTCTACATTTATAAGTTCACCGTCTTCAGTTTCCGCAAGAACATCAAACAAAACACCTTTACCACCAGCAACAAGAGGCGCTCCATCCGTATTCAAAAGTGTCACCTTTTTAAACTTCGTAGGAAATACAGGTCCTCCAGAAGCAAAATCAAGATTATTTATTCCAACATCTGTAGATAACAATCCATTAATCAGTGACAAGAGCAATTCCTAATTACATTCACGACCGAAGAAATATTTAAAAACTGGATCCAATGTCCTGTCATATTTTTTAGGTACACTTTTTTCTTCAAGAAAGGCTGCCTGTTCAGGCGTCAACGCAATGGCTTTCTCCTCAACAGAGTCTTCTTTAACAGTCTCTGTTTTATCAGACCCGCTTTTGTCCGCTTCTACTTCAACAATATCAACTTCAACCTCTAATTCTTCTTTTCCCATATCCCGTTTTGTGTCTTTTCTCATTGTTATGTCCTTTCTTAAAACACAGCCACAATAATAAAAGCTTGCCTCTAAACCTAATACTATTGTGCCACAAAACTTGAAATTTGAAAATTGACCAGTGGTCACATGATACGACTCACAGTAGACATTTATCTACAGGTCCACGCCACAAGGACTTTCATTACAATACGAACAAAACTGAATCTAGAATACGACTCCATCTAAATCCACTAACTCACCAGCGCGAGCGTAGCAAGCGCTACCATACGGCCTAAAATTACGGGGAGAATTGTCGGTACAACTATCGCCCCAGAACCAAATTCATCAAATGCAACCACCGTACCGACAATTCGAACCCTCCACTAAATAAACCAACCGCTCGAGGCAGTATGTTGATGTTTTCCCCCCTCAACAAAAGCGCAAAGCGCCCTAAGCAGTATGTAGAGACTTTTCACTCCACCTAGGTATACTAAGTTCCATCAATAGTGCCATGGCTACTATGAGGGCAGCGTCGTTACAATTGACTGGCAAAGACCAGGAAACCTAGGCACGGATTTATTGTCACATTTCGCTGGCGCTATGACATAACGAACAAAAAAACACACTCCGAATTTAAGTGGAGAAAACATTGCGTTAGCGTAGTTTTCGGAACTTAATTCGGAGTGTGTTTACCCGTAGTCAAAGACCACGAAATGTGACAAAAATCAAAGTGTCAAGAACACTGGACTGCCAGTCAATTGTAACAGCTGACCACCCATATAGCTTATTGCACTATTGTGGAATTAGTAACCGTAGCTACCATCCTCTACATTCTGCTTAGGAGATTTACGCGCTACACCAGTCTTGATTGCTACTTCAGCAACAGCCTTAGCAACAGCCAACGGAACACGTTCATCAAACGCATTCGCTACCACATAATCCTCACGCAAATCTTCGTCAGAAACCAAAGCAGCCAAAGCATCTGCTGCGGCGAGCTTCATTTCATCATTAATCTTAGACGCATGAACATCAATAGCACCACGGAACACGCCCGGGAACACATTCACATTATTAATCTGGTTCGGCGCATCACTACGGCCCGTACCGGCAACCTTAACACCGCAAGCCTTCATCACATCATACATAGCTTCCGGAACCGGGTTAGCCATAGCGAACACAATAGCATCCTTAGCCAAATTCTTCAAAATATCTTCCGTGAAAGCACCGGCAGCAGAAACGCCCAACAATACATCGGCACCCTTAGCGATTTCAGCCAAATTACCGGACTTACCTTCCTGACCGAGCAAATCAATGAGTTCTGCCTGCAACGAATCAAGACGTTTGTAAGACTTCGTCAAAACACCGGAACTTACCATCAACGTAATATCGCGAGCGCCTGCCAAGTAAAGCAAACGAGCAATATTCGCACCGGCAGCACCAGCACCATTGACTACAATCTTAACCTTCGACAAATCCTTCTTAACGAAACGCAATGCTGCTTTTACCCCAGCCAAGCAAGCAATGGCCGTACCGTGCTGATCATCATGGAAAACAGGGATTTCCAATTCTTCCTTCAAGCGGTTTTCAATTTCATAGCACTTCGGCGAAGAAATATCTTCCAAATTAATGCCAGCGTAATTCTTCTGCAATAATTTCACAGTATGAATGAACTCTTCAGCATCCTTCGTATCGATAACAACCGGTACGCAATCCACATTGCCGAAACGTTTGAAAAGCAAAGACTTACCTTCCATAACCGGCATAGCGGCAGCAGCCCCGATATCGCCAAGGCCCAATACACGAGTACCATCGGAAATAACGGCAACCATGTTACCACGGCACGTCAAATCAAAGGACAACTCTTCCTTTTCCTTAATACGCAAGCACGGTTCTGCTACGCCCGGCGTATAAGCAACCGACAAATCATGCGCATTCTTCAACGGATACTTAGTACCTGTTGTCAAAAAGCCGCCTAATTCCAACTTCTTTTGTACTGCTTCTTCACGTACGTCCATTCAAAATTCCTCCTTACTGTTTTAACGAAGGCAGATTGCGGCCGTAGAAAATTTCGGCCATTTCCTGCTTTAATAACTGATTGATATGCTTCCGTTCCTTCGGCGTCAAATCATCCTCCGTAATCCCAAAGAGATAATTGTTAATATCATACTCCTTGAGCATCATCTTCGTGTGGAAAATATTTTCCTGGTACACGTTCACATCAATCATGTTGTACAGATTTTTTGTCTTCGAATTAATATAGTTTTGAATCGAGTTAATGCGATGGTCGATATAGATTTTCTTGCCCTGCATATCACGCGTAAAACCGCGCACACGATAATCAAGGCTGATGATATCGGAATCGAAACTGTCGATAAGATAGTTCAATGCATTAAGCGGCGAAATCTGGCCGCAAGTGGACACATCAATATCGGCACGGAACGTACTAATACCGCGATACGGGTGGCTTTCCGGATACGTATGCACCGTCAAATGACTCTTATCCAAATGACAAACTACGTCTTCCTTCTGCACTTCTTCCTCTGAAATCAAAATCGTCACGCTAGCGCCCTGCGGATCATAGTCCTGCTTAGCAATATTCAAAATATTGGCGCCAATGATGTGCGATACTTCGGTGAGAATATCCGTCAATCGCTGTGCATTATAGACTTCGTCGATATACTCGATATACTGGCGTTTTTCCGCTTCTGTGCGGGTATAACAAATATCGTAAATATTAAAGCTCAACGTTTTCGTCAAGTTGTTAAACCCGTATAATTTCATCTTTTTAATCGGCTTAACCGAAGTTTCCATGTTCGTCCGTACACCTTTCTTATCAATACCATACCCTACTATTATAGCTAACTTTACTACTATATTCAATACTTTCAATATAAACTTTACTAATCAAAGCAGCCAATTTCACGCTTTTTCAATCAAATTCTGCTCACAAACGTTCATCGCAATATGCCCTGGCGGTAAGCCGTCCCCTATAGCATATCCTTCAAGTAGCAAAATTCCACTGTGAAATGACCATCCTCATAGGTAGCAATGGCGAAGGTGCCACCGCTGCCATCCCGCGGTAAGGCGGGGCTGCCGGGATTCACAAATAAGCAATCGCCGGCGTCATAGCTGCCATGATGATGGCTGTGACCGGCAATGGCCAGCTTAGCCCCCATGCCTCTGGCAAGGGTAATCATTTCAGCTATGCGATTATACGGCGCAATACGGTCGCCGTGCGTCATGTACACATAGGTGTCCGCAAAAGGAATGAGCTGCTCCCGCGGTTCCAAGGGCTGCTGACGGTCGTTGTTGCCGCGAACCGCCATAACCGGAATGTCCGTCTGCGTTGCCATGTACCGCGCATCGTCGCCGTAATCACCGGCATGAAGCCACAAATCCACCGGATCATCGGCGGTAAGGGCTAAAATTTCATCAATGGTCTCCGTATACCCATGCGTATCGCTGAGAATACCAATCCGTTGCTGTGCCATACTGCTCACCATCCTACTGGTCTTTCAGCAAAGCAACCAATTTCTTAAGCGCTAAACCGCGATGGCTAATGGCGTTCTTTTCAGCCAACGGAATTTCCGCCATAGTGTGACCAAGGCTGGGCACGTAGAAATACGGGTCATAGCCAAAGCCGCCTTCGCCGTGGGCTTCGTCAATGATAACGCCTTCGCAAGTACCTCGGGCAGTCAGTTCCTTGCCGTCCGGATAGGCTAACACGAGTTCCGCCACATAGCGACCGGTGCGCTTATCTGCCGGCACGTCCTTCAAGGCGTTCAATAATTTCTTATTGTTGTCTTCATCTGTGGCATGTTCGCCGGCATAGCGTGCAGAATACACGCCCGGCGCGCCGTCTAAGGCGTCCACTTCAAGACCGCTGTCATCTGCTAAGCACGGCAAACCACAAGCCTTCATATAATAATGAGCTTTAATGCGCGCGTTCGCAGCAAAGGTATCGCCGTCTTCCACCGGTTCCGGTACCGTTACCAATTCACCGATGCCCACAGCTTCAATGCCAATTTCTGCCAAAGCGGCTTTAAACTCTCTGATTTTTCCTTTATTATGCGTTGCTACTACTATCTTCATATACTGCTACTGCTCCTACCAAAGCGGCGCGGTCACCTAAGGCTTCCTTCTGGAACTGCATGAGCTGATCCGTCGCCTGTTCGGCCATATCCAATAATTCATTTAACTCAGCGCGCGAGAAAGTACCGTGTTCACCGGTCCCCTGCACTTCGATTAAGTTACCGGAGCCAGTGCGGACTACGTTCATATCCACGACGGCTGCGCTGTCTTCTACGTAGCACAAATCCGTAATCGGTCCGTTTTCACCAATACCTACGGAAATAGCGGCGCAGAAATCACGAACCGGGAACACGCCACTGGTATAAATGGAATATACCGCATCAACCAAGGCTACGTATGCACCGGTAATGGATGCCGTACGAGTACCACCGTCAGCCTGCAACACGTCGCAGTCCAACGTAATGGTTACTTCACCTAAGGCTTCCAGGTCTACAACGGCGCGCAACGCACGACCAATGAGACGCTGAATTTCTACAGTACGACCGGTTTGCTTGCCCTTAGCGGCTTCGCGATTCGTACGGGTCTGCGTGGACCGCGGCAACAAGGAATATTCCGCCGTTACCCAGCCACGGCCTTCACCTTTCATAAAGCGAGGCACCTTATCTTCAACGGTAGCCGTGCAAAGCACCTTCGTATCACCGCATTCGATAAGTACAGAACCTTCCGCATACTTCGTAAAATTTCTAGTTATTTTAACAGGACGTAAATCCAACGTGGTTCGTCCGTCAATCCGCATGTTATTCACTCCTAAAGCTAGCGAATGCTATCGCTATATCGTTATTTATTCACTCTATTATATCATATTTTCTAAATCTGAAATATGTATTCGTTCTATTTCAGTTCTTCTTGCGTATCCTTCATAGGGTCTACGACAACAACGCGTTTGCTGATGCCGTTTTTCTTGGCCCGCCAAGCTTCATCGTACGCATCACGGCGGCACTGTTCATCAGCTTGCCACGGAATAAACACGGCATACACGTGCTGACGGCCAAAAGGCCCACCATTGCTGGACGATTCGATGCTGTGCCAGCCCAGCTTATCCGGGTAAATGCGCACCGTTTCCTTACGCTGTTCCGAAATGCCCGTTTCATCGTAGTACACGCTGTACGAGTCGTGATACCTATCGCCACAGCCAACGAGGAAGTCCGCCTGCATAGCCTTGCGCCGCTTCCATTGCTGCTGTTCCTGACGAATCAAGTCATCGATATATCGCGTCACGTCAGCAGTCTGGCGTACCCGCGCTTCATCGTACGCCGGTTCGATAACGTGGCTATAATCGAGGCCCGCCATGGCCAGCACGATGCCTGTATTAACATACGGCAACGCTTCCTGCACGGAGTAGCCCCCTTCGAGGACGGCGATGTCCGCCTTCAACTCATCGGCTAATGTGGCATAGCCTTTAGCGGTAACGCGCATATTGGCCAACGGGTCGCTGAAATGATTATCCTGCCCAGCGGAGTTGATGATGAGTTCCGGCTTGAATTCATCCAGCATAGGAAGCACCAGCTCGTGCAGAACTTTAAGAAGGCCTTCATCGCCCGTTCCCGGCGGCAACGGAATATTCACGGTACCACCAATGGCCTGAGGACCACCGAATTCACTCATGAAGCCACTGCCCGGATACAAGGTACGTCCATCCTGGTGAAATGAAATGTACAGCGTGTCCGGATCGTGCCAGAACATGTCCTGGGAGCCGTCGCCATGATGCACGTCCGTATCGACAACGGCAATGCGTTTAACGCCATGCTTGCGGCGCAAATACGCCAGCATAACCGCTTCGATATTGATAGTACAGAACCCACGAATGCCGTGAACCATGCGCATGGCGTGATGTCCTGGGGGACGAACCAGCGCGAAGGCTCGTTTTACTTCACCACTCATAACCGCCTCGGCAGCTGCCATAGCGCCACCGGCCGACACCTGGTGCGCCGCTGTTACCCACGCATCAAGAGACGGTGCCCCTACGTGAACGCGTTCAATATCTGTCATGGACGCTTGCCATGGATTGTATTCGCGGATGGCCGGATGCTCCAAGAGCCCTTCTTCTGCCAATTGGTCACGCGTATATAGCAGTCGTTCCTGCCGTTCCGGATGGGTTGGCGAAATCTTCCAATCAAAGGCAGGGAAAAAGACTAAACCTAATTCAGTCGACATGAGTAATCACCTCCGCCCGTAACTGTGCCTTTACCGTTATCATATGGTCCGCTGCATCCCAGCCGGACACAACCGGTACGTCCTCCGCTTCGATGATTTCACCGGAGCCGGCTTCACAAGGAATACCGAGCTTAGCCGCTGCTTGGGCCAAGTACGTAAGCGCCACTTCCTTAGCCTGCGTCAACGTGTACATCCGGCTGCCCCGTTCGGTGAGACCTAATTCCGGCACCACCAATACCTGCTTAGCCGTATCCACATGAACCGTGATTTCCGTCGTTTCACCGGCTACTGCCGCACCAACTGCATTGGCTACGGCTGCCGCTTCCGGGATAACCAACGGTAACGCACACGCCTTCGCCAAGGACGGTGCCAGCGACGGCGCCGTACCACCAACGGCGATTAACCGCTGCGGCGTAAATACCTGCGGATCTACAATATCTTTAACTACGTAAACAGGGCGTTTATTTTCACGTTGCACCGCTTCGTTAATAGCCACCGTAATCACGGCCACTGCGGCGGCCACAATGTCACTAGCTTCGGCCTGTAAAGTCGCTTCATCAACAGCCGTAGCGTCAACGCCTTTGCGCTGAGCCACAATCTCCGCAATAGCTTCTTTAGCCGCTGCCGTATCGCCATAATCAGCGTGACCTAAGGTAATAAGCGCATCGCCCAGTGTCGGCACGGTGCCACCCAAGGCCACCGACGGGCCTTCGCGCTTCGGACCAACGGCGTAGTGATCATCAGCGGTAATAGTTACCGCCGATTCACCGCCAATGCCGACGGACGTGACCGCAAAGGAACGAACGGCACTAGGATAGTTACGAATCATAGCACCGCTGCGCGCCATGAGTGGCATCACTTCGTGCCACAGCGAAATATCCGTGGTCGTGCCGCCCATATCGACAGCTACCGTATCTTCCTGCGGTAAATCATAAAGAGCACCAATGCCAAGCACGCTGGCGGCCGGGCCCGTAAAAGCCGTTTCCACCGGTCGGTTGGCTACCGCATCAAGAGGCAGCGAACCGCCATCAGCCTTCAAAATATACACCGGCGCCGTAATGCCAAATTCAGCCAGCGCTTCGCGGACCGCATCACGGAACTTCGCGAACACGGGCTGTACAGCGCTGTTAAAGTACGCACTCACTGTGCGGCGCAGAAAATTCAAGGAACCACTCAGCGCCGCCCCTTCGGATACAACATCATAACCTGCATCGCGCAACGCTGCGGCAGCCTGCCGTTCTGTTTGCGGATTACGCACGCTGAATTTAGCCGATACGGCCGCATTCGCATGGCGGTTAGCGGGTACCTTTGGTGCTACGGTCTGTAAGGGCGCCGTCACAATACCGCGATGGTCCGTATAGCCACTGAGTACTATGGGCGTCACCGGGAATGCGTGCATGACGTTCATGCCCGGACCCGGTACAATATATAAATCGACAGCATCTTCCTTGCTTTCTGCCAGCGTATTCGTCACTACTGTCGTCGACAAGGTAACGCGCGTTACCTCGGACGGCACGACTTTAGCCGAAATCGCCCGCAACGCTTCGGTAATGCCTTCCATCAAATGTTCCTTCGTAGTACGGCACTTCGCCTTAGCTACCAATTTGCCGTCTACAACGGCCACCGCATCGGTAAACGTACCGCCTACATCTAAGCCTATTCGCATGCTCTCCCTCCTTTTTAGCAAAAAAGAGGCCCGTAGGCCTCCTCTTATCTGCCTTCCGAAACGGAAGCAAAGTTTTTAATAATAACAATCGGCGTCATCTGGCTGTCATTGCCAAACGGGTTGTCGATTAAGATTTTAGCAATCTTCTTCGGATCCATGCCGCGGCTATGGCCCAAAACAGCGGAGCGTTTCAAGTCATTAACGTCGGCTACAACGGCGCCGTAGCTACCGGTGCGCTGTACGATTTTTTCAGCCACCTGATTCGGATTTTTCGGTCCGTATACGATGTGCTTATCGAACGGCGGCATCGTACCCGTAACGTCGTCAGTTAAGGAAGCCTGACGAGCCAATTGGTAAAACACGCCATTTTTGCGGAAAATCTTAGCAATGGCACCAGCGAAGAACGCCGCCATTACCTTCCATTTACCTTCTAATTCCATAGCAGCCTGCATACCGTACACGGAGCTCATAGAGCCTTCAGCCGGTACGAAGCGGCACAAGAAACGAGCCTGCCAGGTCGGTTTCAATTCTTCCGGTCTGGTGAAATGACCCTGCGTAATAGCCACAACGGATTCGGCGACACATACGATGTCTTCCGGGCCAATCTTATCGCCTGCATAATGAGCGATTGCTTCTACAATATCATCTTTATCGGTCAGTATACGAGTATGGACCGGTACTAGTTCTAACGTTGCCATAATTGCCTCCTCCTACTGCCGCATTGCCTGTTGCAATTCTTCGGCGGTCAATACAATGCGATTCTTGGTAATGTGCCAATCACTGCGACCAACCACCTGATACACGATATCAATACTCATATCCGGGAACCCAACGAGATCCTTATGAATATTGCCATTGCGGCTTGTTAAAATAAGGCGCAAACGCACGGTACCACCTTTGCGCGGTTCGATAATAACGGCTTCCCAATAGCCATCATGACGATTCTTCGACGCATCTGTCGTCCACGATTCAACATGTACGTTATCGAACTGTTCCTGCGGTAACAAATGACGGGGATACAAGTCCATAATCGTACCGTTCTGGCGTCCTTTGTTCACGAACGGAATATCGCAAACCAAGGTTACCTGATTGAACGTCAAATCTTCAACAGCAAACGGCGTACGGCGTTTAGTAAGCATTACAATGCGTTCATTGCCTTGTTTCCAAGCAAACAACCGAAAAGCCAGAATCAATACAGCGATAATGACGATAATCGCCACAATTACATTAATCAACGTATACAAAAACATGTCCGTCAACAACTCCCTTACAGTTTAATACTCCGAATGGTAAAATCCTTCGGGGGAATAAGGCACGAGGCCATCTTAGCAGCCAAATCCACATCCTGCGTAAAGCACAGCTCTAACTTGCCGGAAGTGCGCTTCGGATTCATCAAATCGTTCGCTTCCAGCACGCGTTTTACTTCATTGGCCGTTTCATAAGACGGGTCCACATACACAATATCATGGCGCGTCATCTTTTCCATTAAGCGTTTCAAGAACGGGAAGTGCGTACAACCTAACACAATCGTGTCCGCTCCTTGCTCAATGATAGGCTGCAAGTACTCGTCGATTTTTTCACGGATAACTTCATCCGTCAAATGCCCTTCTTCGATGAGATGGGCCAAGTCCGGACACGGCTGTTCCCAAACCTTAACCGCCGGATTAATCATACGAGCTGCCTCTAAATGCTTGTGGCTATTAATAGTAGCCACCGTCGCCATAATCGCAATCGACTTGCGCGGGCTAATATCTACCGCCGTATGCACACCCTTGCAAACGCCGACGATAGGATAGCCAAATGAATTACGAAGTACGTCCAGTGAAATAACCGAGAACGTATTGCAAGCTACAATAGCCATTTTAACCGGCACTTCATTGAGGAATTCGCCAATGCGAAGCGCGATGCGACTAATCTCTTCATTGGAACGATTCCCTACCGGGTTATTCGCATTATCACCTACATATACAAAATCTTCATGAGGAAACATCGTACGTAATACAGTCATAACCGTCAAACCGCCTACTCCAGAGTCAAACACTCCGATCGGCAATTTACGTCGATCTACGGCCTGCGCCACCATTCCTACTCACCGTCCTCTACTTTTGCCAACATGGGTTTATAATATCGATCCTGCAACCGGACAATCTTGCCTGTCGCCTTATCAGTGAACACATTCTGTGTTTCGCCGGTAGCGATAAGTGCGTCATCACCTTCGCGTACAATGCGATACGTAAATACACATTGCGCCCTAGTTACGCGCGTTGCCTTAACTTCAATTCGCAGCACATCATCAAACCGCGCCGGTTCCTTGTACTCACAAGCAACACGGGTTATAGGGAATACAATACCTTCATCCATCATATCCCACAATGAAATCCCGCAATCTCGGAAAAACGCAATACGCGCCATTTCAAACCAACGCAGATGATTCGTATGATGCGCCACTTCCATCATGTCGGTTTCGTAAAACCGTACCTGTAACGATGTAGTGAACATTCTTTACATCCTCATCTCTTTTGTAAAATAAAATAATTCAAACTTCATTGTACGCTACCCATGGCTACGTGTCAAATAAAAAAGACCGAGCGCTGAGCGCCCGGCCTTTGGTATTTGTTATGACATGCTTTATATGTAGATTCTTACAATGCTCTCTCTTAGAACTTGAAGTTGAGGTCTGCACGGTAGTAGTTGCCCCAGTCTTCGCCAGTGCTAACCTTTTTGTTGTTGAAGCCATAGTAAGCAGCAAAGCCCACATTTTTGTACAACGCATAGTCAACGGTTGCCAACCAACCCTTGAAGTCACGAGGCTGTACCTGTGCCCAACGGCTTGTGTAAATCGGGGAGTTTTCGCCTTCATAGAAGTACTGGAGTTTAACGTCCCAAGTACCCTGTTTAGCCATGTTGTACGTGCCGTAGCCTAAGCCAACAACCCAAGCCTTAGCATCGTCAGTGCCTTTAGCTTTCCAGCCGTCTTCGATAGTACCGTCAACGTTGATGATCTTAGCGTATTCGCCGCCAAGCCACCAGTTAGCACCAAGCTTCGTATCCAAAGCAGCACCAACTACATCAAACGGCATGTTCTTGTTGCCCAATACATAGTACGCATCAACACGAGTCTGCGGAGCCAACTGAGCACGAGCCTGGAGAATCGTTACCGTCGGGTTAACGTCAGCATTTAATTTACCGGCAATCTTCTGCCACGTATTGTAGCTTTCCGGATACGTCGATGCATAGTAGGAAGTCATCGCACCGTAGTTAACACCTAAGTTAACTTTGCCAGCCTGGTAGGAAATACCAGCGCCATCGAACGGTTCGTCATTGTACAATAAACCTTCGCCAAGAACTACGCCATAACGACCAACGTTAACAGCTACGTCTTTGCCGAATTTGTGATTTACATACATGCGGTCAAAGCCTACGCTGTTAGCCGTAGCATCGCCGAATTCGTTATCGCCGGTAGTGGCGGTACGAACGCGAACAACTGCTTTCGTGTTGTCATTTACAGTGGCTTCGAACTGTACGCGTGCACGATAGTCGAACAAGCTCTTTTTATTCGGGGAGTTTTTAACAAGAACGCCACCATTTTCAGTGCTTCTAGCACGAGCACGAGCGTCACCGGTAATTTTTACGTTACCAATTTTGTTTTCCAAGTTGGAAACGCGAACGCCCAAATTGTTCAATTCCGTAGAATATTCATCAGCCAAACGGTTGATCATAGCCTACTGTTCTGCATTAGCGCGGCTTTCGTTAGCCATAGCCTTAGCAATCATCTGCGCCATTTCAAAACGAGTGATATTGTTCTGGCCTTTAAACGTCCCATCCGGATAACCGTTGATAACACCGGCTGCTGCCAACTGTGCTACACTCTGGTACGCCCAATCGGACGGCGTTACATCGCTAAACGGATTTGCTGCGGATACAGAGCCAACGCCCAAAGCAGCTGTCATGGCCAAAACGGCCCACATAGATTTTTTCATAATACAACTCCACGCCTTTCTCGGTGCCCGTCTACACAACCTCGTGCACCTCATGAATGAATAAGTACCTTACACTTATCCTTCTCATCCTAATACCGAACCTCGCTCCTGCCTAACTGCGCATAACCTTCGTGGCCCCCTAAACGGTCTCAAAAGCCGTACCAATCTCCAATTACGCCACAGGCCCTACACACAGTTTGTACAGTAGCAGTAAATTCATGTACATTATAAACATAGCGCCTGTGAAATAACAAGCTTTCTTGTATCCACAGGCGCTAAATTTCTATACCAAATTAGCATTGCTATATGCAATTATAGCTACTTTAGTTAATGTAATTGACAAATTTTATCAATATTAGATTACAACCAAGTTACCAAGTGCCAACCAACAACTTTATTTCACAGGCAATTAGTTGGATTTACACAGCTTTAGCCTACTACTATTGTAAGCCACCATGGCCCAACGCAACACATTGCGCTTTTGTAATAGGGTCGTTCGCGGCGAGGCGCGGCAACAGCACATCAAAGGCGGTAGGCTTACTAAAGAGCACACCACCGGGCAAACCAACGATAGGCGTGCCATCAGCCATGTACGCAATGCACACCATGGAGCCCGGCAACACCGGAAGACCGTGAGTAATCACCTTGTCGGCACAACGCGCAATGGCGCCTGGCGTCAAATCGTCCGGGTCTACGCTCATACCACCGGTACAGAAAATCAAATCTGCGCCGGCTGCTTTCACCTTGCGAATCGCTTCAGCAATGAGCTCCGTATCATCGGTTACGATTTCATGGGCTACCTTTTCCATGCCAAACGGCGCAATACGTTCCTCGATAATCGGCGTAAACGCATCCGCAATGCGGCCGGTTGCTACTTCAGAGCCCGTCGTCACAATGCCTACCTTTTTGAGCACAAAAGGCTTAACCTTAAAAATCGGTTCGCCATTCCAAATCTTCGCTGCTTCATCGAGCTGCCATTTATCCATTAATAAAGGAATGCAACGCATGCCGGCCAACTTGCCGCCCTTTTTCACTGCCGTATGGGTGAATTTAGTAACGATTGTCAAATCGCCGATGCCGTTAATGGCATTTAAACGGTCCACATCAATATCTAACATGCCATCCCAAGCAGCGAAAGCCTCAATTTTGCCTTCGCGCACGTCGGACGGATAAATACTCTCATTGGCACAATACGAATACAGCGCCCGCGCTACATCCTCTTCGTGCACCTTGTCTTCATCGCCAGGCTCAGCAATAAAAATATGCTCCTTGCCCAATGCCAATAAGGCCGGAATATCTTCTTCCGTAATTTTATGACCACGGCGGAACGGTGTATCTTTAACCTCGCCAATTACAATACGTGCTATGTCGTGGATCAAAATCTGTCCCACCGCATCTTCAACGCGTACTTTTTGCATGCTATCGCCTACCTTTTTTAAGATTTAAGATTTATAATCTGATTAATTTTCAAATTTATATGTCTATACTACCATGTGAACCAACTAATTTGCACTTTTTTGTAAAAATTTTTAACGCTCTTTACTTTTTCGCAAGGATATCCTACCATTTCACCGTACATTGAAAAAACCTTAGTGATATTTTCGATAATCTATTTTTCAGTTTTTATAATCTCTTAAATTAATGTTAGTTTCCTAATATCCTATATGTTATTCCTTTCCCAGTATAACTGACTTTTTCACCTTTTCCCTTGCATGTATATTACAAAAATCAAAGCCAACGCTGACGACTTATCACTAAAATTAGTCTAAGGCAAAATGTCTACTACAAAACTACACCTATTATGTACTGTTTGATTTACTTATTACTTTTCATATCAAATACATCCTCTTCAACAGCCAAAAATCAGCATAATCACCGCATTTAAAGCGCATTCAACCGCTAAAATCAACCTTGCGCATTATGTATTTGACCATTAGACATATTAGGAGTTATGATGAGTGCGTTGTTTTTACTAAACACCTCTCCCCATTATTTGGTTTAGCAAAAACAACGAGTGTTAGTACCTTTTTCCTTACAAATTTGGTACAAGTTGTGACATGTGTAAGAATCTGAAAAGATTCTTAGAAAGGGTGATTGAACTGAAAAAGTTACGCTATGAGTTCTTGAAAGGGCTGCGTAATCTGGCAGATAACATGGCAGATAAACCAGTCCAACCGGATGCTGAAGAGAAGAAGAAGTTCTCTAAAGGTCCGATCAATGAATCAATGTTAAAAGCTTGTTTTTGTCAAAACCTAATCAAGCTCCGCACAGCAGCAGGCCTTAGTCAGCGACAACTGGCTAAACGCGTCGGCGTTACGCCGGGCTATATCAGTAAGCTCGAAAAAGCCAATAAAATTGACGGCTTAAGCTTTTCTATGCTTATAAACCTTTCACAAGCTCTCAAGGTCCTCCCTATAGCCCTCATATCAAACGAAGAAATTGAAAAAGCATGGGCTAAACAAAAGGAAGCTGAAGCTAAAGCAAAAGAAGCAGAAGAAAACAAATAACATATAGTATATACCATTGATACACTCTTTTAAGGGCTATCCCCTCCACCTTAGCCCTTAAAGAAAAATAAAATACTTTTCGATTGTCAGAATCTTTCTGAATCTAGAGCCTATTTGAATGCTGAACGAAACACCCCATTAACACTTCGTTCAACATTCAAATAACTCCACCTTACATTCGATAAACATATTCTTTATAAACACACACAATACAATCACATACACAACAAAAGCACCTACTCCCAATAGGTGCTTTTGTTGTCTCTCGCTACAGAAACGATTTCCCCGGTCCTCAGCTTAGAAGTTAAAATATTTTTCTCTATACATTTTAAGATTTTTTTGGTAACTGGATATTTCTCCGATTTCTTCCCAATTAGTACCGGCATTAGATAATGGATTGCAGCTTGTTATAACATAGTAATCGTTGTCGCATATGAATAGCTTAGAATGTGAACTAAAATATTTTACTCGAATTTTATCTTCACCAAATTTTTCCTGCAATTCTTTAAGAATCGATTCAGACTCTTCTTGACGATCCTTCATATTATTCTGAGAGTAACTATTTGCGATACCATAAACAATCTTTAAAATGGCCCCTCTGTCAATTAAACCTTCTACGCAAGAAATAAAATGCGAATTAACAATTTTTCGATTAACCCAAGGTGACATAATATCGACTTCATATTTTGCTTTGTTCAAAGCATCTAATAGCTTTGCGTGAATTTTCTTATTAGAAATCATATTATTGCCTAAATTCGTATTTTTTTCAGTCTTTTTACGAAGTATTTCACTTTCCAGGATAAATTTGTCTTGCTCACTTAATATGCGTTTTATCATAGATTCTTGTTCTTGAATTTTATTGCTTAAATTCTGAATCGTATTACTTTGCGCTTGTAATTCTCGTTCCTTCTTTCCTATTTCTTGATGAACTTCTTTTAATTGATCTGTTATTTCTGCCTTTTCTCCTTGCACAAATAAAGCCAAAGCAGTTCTAATAATTAAACTTGCACCGATGAAAATAGAAATTAATTGAAACTTATCAAACTCATTAACAACAAAAAATGCACAAGCAATAAAGCAAGCACCAGCTACTCCATGAACCCATTCACTTGATGATTCTTGCTTTTTAAAATACATATAGTTTAACATCAATTGAATGGCTATCATTATAAGGCAAATAACTAGTGAAACCTTAAGTGGCAAGAAAAAAAGGCTTATTCCGGCAATCAATATGGTCCCATAAAAGCAAAGCTCAAATTTTGTGAAGCTCATGGCGTCCACACTTTCCAAACCTTAATTTCTAAAGAGCCTTTATATACGTCTATTTCGCCTTGTACTTTAACTGTTTTACCGCTTCTCAATAAATCAGCGCGACCTTCATTATCTTTATTTGTTTTTCTAAACATAACACCTTTAATACTATCATTTGTTTTTTCATCATACAAATCAAAGAAAATCGTATCTTTTGCTTCCGTTACATTTTTCGCAATGCCAGATGTCGTAATGGTTTTACCTTGTAGCGAGGTCGTAATATTCCCTATTCGCACACTACCGTCTGGTTCCACCACTGGTGTAGTTGTTGATGCTGTTGCTGGCTTCTTTGTCTCAGAATCTTTCGCAACTGCTGTGGATTGACTAGTTGTTGGTTTGCTTTGTTCACTCTTTAAATAAGAATTAGCACCAAAAAAGGCAATTATAGCAATAACGATAAAAATAAGTAACACACCTACTGATTTTTTCACAACAAATCACTCCTTTTACACTACTGCAACACTATTGTCAAAATTTTAATGTATATTATCTCATTTTCTACTTTATGCAAATCTATACTGAATGTCAAGTCTCCAATTACAAAGCCGCTAATGCGAATAACTTAGTTTCTAAACGCGAGGCGAAGGAAGTTGCCACTAACGTGTTGCTACTTCGAAAGGCAGATGCCTTATATGCGGCGTAAGACAGATGGGCTGTAGGCGTAACATTCTACTATATAAAGTGGCTCCGTTCGTGGGGAACTAGATATAAAAGTATGAGACTTAAAGTTGTATGGCTACACATTCTGACTTGTAGAAGTGTACCGCCCCGTCGGGACAGACAAACTCTAAGGTAGAAGTGCTAGACCGACATTTTCTATTTGCTAAAAAGGCTGTATACGTAACTGAAGCTCCTATACATCGATTCGAAGACCTTGCGTTAGCGACAGTCGAGAAGCGATGTATAGGAGCTTCAGGCGTAAACAATATGCAATTAAAAATGTCGGACTAGCAACTACCGAGTTAGACACCCGGCGAGCGGAAGACAAAATATGGCAGAATGCCAGCCATACAACTTAAGCCACTAAGTACTTATGTCTTTCCCCGCGAGCGGAGCACAAGATATGGCAGAATGTTAGCCCTACAGCCCGATGTACCAAGCCGCACATAAGACATCTACTTCGAATGCAGCTCGTTCGGCAACAACTTCAACACGCGCTTCGGCAAATTCAGTCCTTTTTTCTTCTTCGCCGGCACGTATACTTTCAAGAACCCAGGCAGTACTTCCATATCTACCGGCATATACGGCCCTTTATTTCCATCCATATTCGTCGGCAACGGCACATTTTCCAAAAGCTCAATGTACGCTTTTTTCACCTTCAAAATCGTGACGTACTTAGATGTATAAATAGAACCACGTAAAATCAACGGCAAAATCCGCAGAATATCCATGATGAAGTACTCGCGGAAGATTACGATACGCATGTAGCCGTCGTCCACCGAAGCCGGCGGCATGAACTTTTCGAAGCTGGATACCACGTTGGTAAGAAGAGCCAGCACCAACGGCGACCGCGTCGTGAAATCGTGGCTTTCCGTCTTAATGCGGAACGAATAATCTTTAGTATTAAATAAGGCTTGGCCACCTTTTACGAAATACGCCAACGGGCCTAACAGCATCTTTTCCTTCGGCGTTACCTCTTCGACAACCTTAGGAATAACACCGGCAGCGATGTTATTGCAGAAGTATTGATCATTGCAACGGCCAATATCTACTTTGCGAATAGTGGCGTGTTTGAACGCTTGAATGGCGGCCATTGGCTCCAAAGGAATGCCCAAGGCGCGCGACATATCGTTAACGGTACCAACCGGTACAAAGCCAAACTTCGCCTTGCCGCCGGCCTGTGCAATGCCGTTAACCGTTTCATTGATTGTGCCATCGCCGCCCATACAAAAAACAGCGTCACAGCCATTTTCCGAAGCTTCACGGGCAAACCGCGTTGCATCACCAGCGCCGGTGGTGAACTTTATTTCCATATGGTCGAAGAGATGGCTCAGTTGCCATTGCAGCTCCATCGCGTAGTGACGGGCGCGACCACCGCCGGATACCGGATTGATGATGATTAAACAGCGACTCATGTGATGACATCTCCTATGTCTACATAGCAGTAAATACTAACCATTAGTTGACGATTCTTAATACAAACCTTTATAATTGAATTATATACAATACAGACTGTAGAACCAATTGGGAACCGTGGTCTGTATATATTCATGTATATTATAATATACCCGCATCATAATGTCATGACTATTTTACAAAGTGTACACAAACCTGTTACATTGGGCAAAGCCAGAGACGTCAGGATGCGGCGATAGTTACTCTTAGGGATGGGGGCAATTATGGATAAATACGATGATTATCAATTAAGTACAATCGATTCCATCGGCCGCTTGCCGTTAAGCGAGCAAGTGTATGTAACTTTGAAGCAAGCAATTTTGACCGGCACATTGAAGCCGCAGGTGAAATTAAATGAAGTAAAGATTGCGGAACAGCTCAATGTGAGCGCTACGCCGGTACGTGAAGCATTCCGTAAATTGGCAAAGGATAACTTGGTCGTAATCAAACCTTGGAAAGGGGTTACGGTTAAAGGCTATACGCCTGAAGAAATCGTGTCCATGTACCAGTGCCGCGAAGTTATGGAAGGCTTAAGTGCCCGTCTTTGCGCTGAAAATTGCACCGATGAACAGATTGAAGAACTGCAGGCTACTTGCGATGCCAGCATTGCTACCAAAGATCCGGAAGAACGTGTTCAGGCTAACAGCCGTTTCCACACGTTGATTTCCTACTTCTCCGGCAATGACCGCGTAGCTGATTATTTGGCTGATTTCCGTGAAATGGTTAATCGCGACATGTACATCAGCACCATGGACCAGACTCGTACTGACTTGTGCGACCAGGAACATGCTCGCATTATGAATTGCATTCGCAATCATGATGGCGCTGGTGCCGAAGAAGCGATGCGCGAACACATTCGCAACGCTTTCGTATTCAAACGCGCTCATGCCGAATTGCGCGCTAAGAAATTTGGCGAAACTGAAGCTGTTGATGCATAAGTAGCGACTAGTTAACTCGATTATAACAACTGTAAACTGATCCATCGTTGCCCTCATGTGTAAAATTCAACGTACACGTGAGGGCAACAATCAAGTATGAAAAAAAGTACATTTATCTATCTATTTAGTGCAATATTTTATGTATAAATGAGCGGTTGTTCATACACAGTAGACAAAGACTACAAAAAGTTATAAAAAAATAGGAAAATACGGCTTGGGACTGTTTACAAGTGCAACGGAGTTTGTTATAATCACTGTAGGACGAAGGTGATAAACCAAAGTCCGGGGGCACCCCCCAAAGCCCCTTTAACATTTGAATGTGATTCAAATGTTCTCTCTCTTTTTTCTCAAGCACAAAAGCCCCGGTTATCCGGGGCTTTTGTGCGTCTAGAATGTAACATACAGGAAGGCCGCCTATAACGTTGCGATGACCTTGCGTAAGCAACAGTCGAGTAACGTTATAGGCGGCCTTCCCGTAGTAGTATGTTGAATTAGAAAAGACGAATGCATAGCTATGTGTTAGCCGGCTTTTCGTCCGGAGCTGTCAATCTTTATCTATGATAAGTCCTGACAGCAGTATATAAATAAACAACCAATTCCATTACGATTTACTGAATAATGTATACAAAAAATCGTAAAAGAAAAGGGCTCAAAACACGCAGTATCTGCGTAGTATTGACTTAATTATGCTTGTACTGCCACTGCTTCTTCTACAGCCTGGCTTTTCAAATACGCTTTAATATCCAAGTTCATAATCGAATCATATTCGTTGTGATCGTCCGGATTTTCAACGGCTTTGAAGTCGAATTTTTCAACAGCAGATTTACGCGCTTCGTCAGCGGCTTCTTTCTTCGCTGCTTTTTCGAGAACTTCCGGTACGATGCCTTTCGGAATAACCACAATGCCATTCGCATCGGCTACAACGATGTCACCGGATTCGATGATAGCGCCCTGGATAGTGATAGTATCGTTGATGCTACCTTCCTGTTCTTTGCGCGGCGGATTGGGACGGAAACCACGAGCCCATACCGGCATATCAATGTCCTGCAAGCCCTTGCGGTCACGTACAGCACCATCAACGATAATACCACGGCAACCATTGCGAGCGGCGGTCAACGCCTGAATATCGCCAAGATAAGCGCATTCGGTGTAGGCCGGTTCGTCAGCTTTAGCACTGGCTACTACTAATACATGGTCTTTAATTTTATCACTATACATCGGCAAGAAGAACGGAATGCAAGTCCCTTTCGGTGCATATACCGGCAAAGCCATGCCAACGACTGTTTTTTCACTGCGATGCTGCGCTTCGTGAGCGGAGCCTTTCATTTCAGAGGCAACTTCGGACGGCGTATACGGCAAGCCCCAGTCCTTGTGGCCCGACACCTGATGAATTTCCACCGGCAACGTGTTACCATTGTGATAACCCATACCGGTCAAAATGTCCGCGATGGACGTGGAATCCAGATGATCCACAGCCTGTTCAACCATTTCCAATAATTTCTTGTCGCCGCAATATTTCTTTTCAATAATCATAGCTAACACCTCGTTTGAATTGCTATTTACACATTAACGGCACCGGAAGTCTTTGCCGCCATCCACACCTCACCCACCATCGGAACCGCCTCCATGTCCGAGAAAGGCTCCAAGATGGGCATTGGCTTAGCAGAAATCGCGTGAACCAGTGTTTTACCATAACTAAACGGAATACAAACTGGCTTTCAGGACTCACGGACTTCTGCGCAAGGCTCGGTGTCAATCTTTTGACATGACTATAATACTCTTTACTTTCCCATAAGGATAATATATAATTATGATTAGCTGATAATATTTTGTTATTAGTTTTTAGTTATATGGTGAAAAGTTATCATAGAGGTTTCGCATTATAGTTTTTAGCTATACGGCGCTATAACTTTTTACCATCTGAAATAAAAATCCTGCGGAGGCGCTTATGGACATCAAAGATTTACAATACGTAAACAGCATTATCGAGTGGAATTCATTCTCTAAAGCAGCCAAACAGCTCTATATTTCGCAGCCTGCATTGAGCCAGTCCATTAAACGACTGGAAAGCGAGCTGGGCCTCACCCTTTTCTTGCGCGATCGCAACTACGTTATCCCAACAGATGCGGCGCTCTTAATACGTCAGCAAAGCCAGCCTATTCTGCAAGCCTTCCAGCGTTTGCAGCAGGACCTAGCCAATTATTCGCAAGCGCCGTCCACGGTAACCTTAGGCATTTCGCAGTTCTACGGGCATCACATGCTGTCCGTCATCCTGCCCCACTTCAATGAAAATCGCCCGGAAGCGCAGCTGACCATCATGGAAGGCGAATCGCATTTCATCGAAACGCAAATAAACCTAGGCCGTATCGACATCGGCATTTTCCCGGTGCCGCTGTTCAGCACGAATTTGACGCACTACGAGCTCTACACGGAGCGCTTATTGTTGGCCATTCCTACGGCCAATAAGGAAGCCATCGAGCTGGCCGAACAGTCCATGAACTCCGATGAAAAAGCCGTGGTCATCGACTCATTCCAGAATGCGCCGTTCATATTGCTGAAGCCGAACCTCAAGTTCCGCGACTTCGCCGACCGCCTCTTCCACCACTACCACATGACGCCCCACGTAGTGGCCGAAACCGAAAACATCGACACCTGCCTGTCATTGGCAGCCAGCAACTATGGCCTTTCCCTAGTTTCCAACACGATTCTGTTAAATGAAGAACCGCCGGCGTCCATTCGCTTCTTTCCGCTGGCTGAGCCCTTTACTACAAGGCCCATGCTGCTAGTGAGTACCGAACAAACCGCTAAAAAATTAAATTTGGAAGAGTATGTTCCGCTGCTGCGCCAAAAGTTCGCCCACATCTTTTAACGGCAAGGGTGCGGCTTGGTACGTTGGTGTTGGCGGACAGGGAAGAAGATTTTGTGTTCTGAAACGTCGGTAACCAACGTGCTTAGTCGTGTATCCTGTGTTTTTAATTTGCATATTCTTTACGCCTGAAGCTCCCCTATATCGCTTCTCGACTGTCGCTTACGCAAGGTCTTCGAATCGATATAGGGGAGCTTCAGTTACGTTACAGCCTCTTAATCAAATCAAAAACACAGGATACACACTCCTACCTGCTACGTTTTCCTTACCGACGGTTCAGTACACTTCAGCTTCTCGCCATGGTCCGCTTCACTCCATACGCCCTGTGGCCGTTTAGCCCGTTCGTTACAAAGATGCTTGAGCTTTCTCTATGACTCAGATAGCGGAACATACTTCTTCCCAATTTATTTGGTGCGAGGACAAAACACGCAATCATTAGCACTTAGTGCATTAGTGTTAACTGACATATTGCTTCTAGGCAAGATGATACACCCTCTTTCCCCTTCCCCTTAAGTTTCAAAGATACGAGAAGCAGGCTTTTCTAAAGCCTGCTCGAGTATCACTAGTACAGGCGCTGTAATCGATGGCGCGCGCTATAGTTCTAGGCAGCGGTGTTCCGAACGAAAAGCACAGGCTGAGGTTAGTGGTAAAGGTATGTTTTCGTCTTTTCGAGGCTCTAAATTTAGGATAAACGTGACGGAAGGTCGCCTATAACGGGGCGAAGACCTTTCGCAAGAGACAGTCGAGCAACGTTATAGACGACCTTCCGGTCGTTATCTATTGAGTTTGAAAAGACGAAAACATAACTATATACGAAACTGGCTTTTCGTTCGGACCACAGCATCCTTATCTATGAGAGCGCCATCCATTACAACGCCTCTAGGGATGCCAGCAGCTTTTGAAAAGCCGCTTCTGTATCTTTAAAATCTTTTCCTGTTACTTCGTTAAAGTGTATTCCCACGGTAACGGTTACGGCGCAGTTCCATCGCTTGGCAAGGCGTAGTGCAGCTTCGCGGGCCAGCAGATCTTCTTTGTGGCCTACGCGGCAATAAACGGACGCTGATGAGGAACTGTTAATTGGGTTGTCTAGGCTAGGCCGCGGCTCGCCAATAGCTACGGCGCCAATGTGCGGTTTGTCGCCACCTCCCATGACGACAACCGCATCAGGGCCTACAAAGGTAACAACACCATTGAGTGTGACAGTACCGGCTGTGGACTGAATTGTGTGTGTACTTATACTGATATTAGACTTTGATGAGCCGGTACCGGAGTAGGATTGATGTGAATTTTTACGGGTAGTACCACCTGCAAATTCTTGTGGGGTTTTTACGTTAGCGTCCATTTGCTTCACCTCCTTGCCAAGGCCGAAACGGCGCGTAATCGATATCAAACTGCATGAGGACCTTGCCAATAACGTGCTGGATTTGCTCTTCTAGCGTGTCGGCGTGGTTGTAAAAGGTGAGCATAGGCGGCACGATGGCACAGCCAACTTCAGCAAGGGTATTCATATTGCGTAGATGGATACGGTTCAGCGGCATTTCGCGGGGTACGACGACGACTTTGCGCCCTTCCTTAAGGCACACATCGGCGGCGCGCAGGAGTAGATTTTCTGCGTAGCCGGAAGCTATGCCGGCCATGGTTTTCATGCTGCAGGGCATGATAATCATGCCATCGGTTTTAAAGGATCCACTGGATATAGTCGCTGCCAAGTTGCGGTTATCGTGAACAACGTCTGCCAGGGATTTTATTTCAGAGAGAGGAATTGTGGTCTCCATGCCGAACGTCAATGCCGCGCCGTCGGTCATGATGAGATGGATTTCCATATCCGGCACCGCACGCAGCGCCTCCATGAGCCGATAGCCCATAAGCACGCCGCTGGCGCCTGAAATACCTACGATGATACGCATAGTGCCTCCTAATAGTTAAAAAGAGATTGTGAAATGACTTGTGCACCAATGGATGTTTTATACGTTAGCAACGCTTAAAGCACCCATTTTTTGTGTTACCAAATGCCGATGACCTTCCACCACGGCAATTCGATAACACAGGATATGATAAACAGCACGACAATGAAGGGAATGCCGAAACGGACTGTTTCCTTTTCGGAGTACATACCATTTTCGGGGCCGGTCCCGACGAGGATGGCCAAATTGTGGAACGGGAGTACAAAGTGTGTGTTAACCACGCTATAAGCAAGCATGGTGGGGATAATGGGCGAAATGCCCATGGATTGGGTAAAGGCGAGCATGGCCGGGATGACGATGCCCATTACGGCGATAACGCTGCCAAAAAGCATGTGAATGACGAGGGCGATAACTGTAATGAACGCGCCTAAGACGAACATGTTACCCGGCACTTGAGACGGCAAGAACGTCTGCGCCAGCCACGCATTCATGCCGGTAGCGCCGCCAACCTTACCGATAGCTACAGCGGCTGTTAAGAATAACAGTGTCTGCACCGGCACGCCGCTCCAGCTAGCCGGTGTGAGAACGCCGCCGATTTTCGGAAATGCCATGATAACAGCGATAAAGAGTGTAACCCAACCAATATCGATGCCATGGATGGAGTCCGTCATCCATAAGATGATGGCCACAACAACCCAAAAGGCAGTGCGTTTTTCTTTGCCCGTCATAGGCCCTAACGCCTCGCGCTGGCGGTTTATTTCATCATGGTTGACGATGACCGGCTGAGACGGCTTGAACATGACGAGAATCATGCCCAATGTTATCAGGCTGGTAATAATCATGGGCACGCCCATCACCTTGAACCACATCATCCAGCCCATGTCCACCGGTGCCGTGTATTGCGCTGCCAACGGGTTGATGGACGCATCGCCGGTGAGGAATATCATGGACACCGGAATAGACGCGGTAAACACGGTGAAGCCAATTTTCACTGCATCCACCTGCGGAATGTTCGCGCTCTTAATAACCACGGCCATAACGGACATGATGAGGAACGCGCGGGGCCACGGATGCGGGATTAAGAGCGATAAGATAAACGTGAGAACGAATATCGACACGATAATGCTATTATAACCAGACACGTACTTGTCGATATACCAGTAAGCGATTCGTTCGCCCAGGCCCGACTCCTTCACCGCCGTAGCGATGAGATAAGCCCCGATGATCAAGTACATCATGGACGTGGTCCACGTTGAAAATATTAGCGTCGTTGGCGCCACTTTCATGGCCGCCAAGAGCACTAGGTATAGGCCCGATGTGTAGCCCGGTTGCGTCACACCGAAAGCCCAGAAGATGACCGTCATGAGCGACAAAGCCAAGCAAAGATGCCCTTCCGTGCTCAGCCCGGCCAGCGGCACAAACCAAATAAGAATGGCTACCAGTACACCTACAATTAAACCGGTAACACTTTTATTGAATTTCATAGAGTACCTCATTCAAAATCCGGCAACCAGTGCTTCGGATCCACTTCCTTGAACGCAGCACGATGGAAACGGTGTTTTTCGCTGTATGGAATGGTGGCGTCGAAGATGGTCTTGCACGCAATGCCATGGTCGCGAATGGTGTAGCTGCACGTTGGGTCATTGGACGGATCCAGCGGATGACAGCGAACGCCTGGAATATTGATGATGTCCACATCGCCTTGCATACGCGTAACCATAGCCCACATTACGTCTTTAAGGTCGAAGATATCCACGTCTTCATCGACTAAAATAACCTGCTTCAATTCAGGGAAGGCGGAGAATGCCAGTAAAGCAGCTTGACGTTGACGGCCTTCATCAGACGGTACACCTTTTTTGAACTGCAACACAGCGAGGAATTTCCCGCCGCCCGGAGACGCTGCGTAAACGTTAAGTAAACGACCCGGCATGGCTTTTTCAACCATATCAAAGATGGACGCTTCTGTCGGAATACCGGCCATGCTTACATGTTCTTCAGACGGTCCAATGCAAGTCTGCATAATCGGGTTCTTACGAGTCGTAACGGCTTTAACCTTGATGACCGGTACTTCCGGATTAGCCGGTCCCGTGTAGCCCGGGAATTCCGGCATCGCTTTGCCAGTATTGGTGTTAATGTCTTCGCGCATACGGCGGCCTACTACCAATTCGCCTTCAATAACATATTCAGCGTGAGCAATGCATTTTTCGTCGATGGTCAAGCACGGTACCAATTCAACGGCTTTGCCGCGAATTGCGCCGGCAATGGATAATTCATTGAAACCGATTGGTGTGGTTGGCGGTTCAAAGCACGACGCAATTTCGATAGCCGGGTCAACGCCAATGCTGATGGAAATCGGTAACGGCTTGCCCAATGCTTCTGCCCGTTCGCGGAACGTACCCAAATGACGAGCACCCGGGGTGAAGAACATGGTGATTTCATCTTTGGACTGCAAGCACAGACGGTGAATCGTTACGTCCGATTCGCCAGTTTCCGTGTCCGATGCATAGCACATGCCCAACGTGATGTACGGGCCTGCATCTTCCGGCGTGTTCGTCGGCGCCGGCACTAATTTGCGAATATCGAAATCAGGGTCCGTAACGTAGTGTACCACTTCTTGGCACTGCGCTTTTTCTTTGCCTACAACGATCGGCTGAATCGGATTCTTAACAGAATTGCGCAATAACTTGCCCAAATTTTCCGGCTTTTCGCCTAACAACATGCCTACGCGTTTGCGGTCTGCCAACAAACCAATGGCAACCTTCGCATCCGGATGGCCTTTTACGTTATTGAATATCATGGCCGGGCCCGCTTTCGTCGGGCGCGCTACCGTGCCGCCAGCGCCTACATATCGATATACACCGGCCAATTCAGCGGACGGATCTACTTCCACGTCCGTTTCCACCAACTGTCCCGGCGTTGTCTTCAACAAATCTAAAGCGGAACGCAAATCATACACGGCCGGCTTAGCCAACGGTGCGCTTACTTCTTTTGCTACTTCACTCATACTACTGCCTCCTAACTGTGTTCTTATAGGTGAAATTAACTGCCCTAACACATAGCGCCTATATGCTAGACGCTCTTCGTTAGGTGAAATAATCTGACCTATTACTTAGCGGATATCCTGTTTGTGAATCGATTTCTGGTGTAAGCGTAAACTGTATGGCTACAATACAGTCAAGAGGTTTTTTGAACGGCTTGGCACTTTTTTCCTTAACGGACTTTGCGGCTACGTATGTTAGTACTATTAGCTTATGGGCGGCTAAGTATGTGGACATTAACGGACATAGAGCAAGATTTTGTGCTCTGAACCGACAGAAATCTTCTTCGGTAGCTGTGTTTTGAGCTTTTCCATGTCTTCTTATGATACGTCAAAAGGATGGCTACAGCGCCTCTCGACTGTCGCTTACGCAAGGTCTTCGATTCGCTGTAGCCATCCTTTTGTTACGTTTTATCTTAAATTTCGACTCTGAAAAGCTTCAAAACACACTTCTACCATTTACAGAATTCTTTCTGTCGGTTCAGTACACTTCTGCTTCTCGCCTTAGTCCGTTACGTCTACATACTCCAGCCCATAAGCTTCGTAACTAACATTAGCACCCCTAAGTCCGTTAAGGAAAATAGTGCCTTCGTCCGTTTTGCCTGCGGCGCTTAGCGGATAAGTCCGTTGTCGATGGGGTTTTCGATGTGGACGGGGATTTGGAGGAAGCAGAAGTCGGTTGTGACGTCTTGTTTGTAGAAGGTGGTGTCGAGGAGGCAGGCGTCGATGGCAGGACCGTTGACGGTCATGTGCTGGTCGGCAATCCACCGCAGAAGTTGCTTGATGTATTTCATTTCATAGGGCATGCCGTACTTGTACATGCACGCGTAGTAGCCGGGCGCGATGTCGATGCAGTCGCAGTTGAACAGGTCCGGCGAGGCGTTGCTGGACACGATGATGTAGCTGCCGGCATTTTTCAAGTAGTCCCCTGAAATGAGCGATTCGGCCTGGAGTATGGTACCGAAGCCGCGGGACGGCAGGAGTTCGTGGTGAAATAATTCGCGCCACAGTTCCATCAGGGTCAGGTGGAGCTGTTCGCGGTCCACGTTGTCGTCGAATGATTTGAAAATAACGCGCCGCGGTTCCTCAAAATACTGAATAAATGGCACTTCGAGGGTCATTTCGGTGGCCGCCGAAGCTTCTTCGTAAAGGCGCATGCGATGGGTTATAGCATCGCGCAGGTACCCCAGATGGATAATCTCTTTGATAATCTTTTTCTTTTGCTGTTCTAACAATTCGCGTTCCCGATTCGGATCGCGGTCTAGCAAATGAGCAGTAATGTCCTTCAGACTTATGCCTAAAGTACTTAAGAAGCAAATTTCCCGGAGCAACGGGATTTGCCGCCGACTGTAGTATCGATAACCCTTATCATCGACAAAAGCCGGCTTGAACAAGCCTATGGAATCATAATGAATCAACGTCTGCCGCGTAATGCCATGCAGCTTCGCCATCTCGCTAATGGAAATTAAATGCGAAGTCATCCCTTAACCTCCTCCTTCGTGGTACGTATTTGTGTTTATCATACAACAGTTTTATGAAATTTTCATGCGCTGATTGGCGGCTTGTGCGTTAGCGAAAACGGACATTGAGCAAGATTTTGTGTTCTGAACCGACAGTGTAAAAACCACATTGTCCGAAGTCGACATTTTTTGTCTTCTCTTATAAAAACCTGAAGCTCCTACACATCGCCTCTCGACTGTCGCTTGCGCAAGGTCATCGATTCGATGTGTAGGAGCTTCAGTTACGTTTTTCTCTTACTTAGAGACATAAAAATGTCGACTTCGTACTTCTACTGCTCTCTTTTAACTTTCTGTCGGTTCAGTACACTTGTGCTTCTCGCCTAAAGTACGTTTTCGTTAATACACAAAAAGCCGCCATCATCGTATGGTATTTCATAACCTACTGTTGTATGGATAAACACAAGTTACAATGGGGGGGCGAATATAGTCAATATCACCGATGCTCTAAATTCCCCTCTCCTTTCCTCTAGTAGCTTCGACCAAACGCTTGTAGGCGTCGGGCTACCCGTCGTACTAGGTAGGAATGTACTGAACGAAAGAAAAAGCTAAAAATTTAAAGCAGAAGTGTGTTCTCGTTTTTTCTGAGGTGCTAAATTATGACTAACGTGCAAGAAGGTCGGTCCACAACGATTTCGATGACCTTGCGCAAGCGACAGTCGAGAAACGTTGTGACCGACCTTCGGCACAACATAAGTAGCTCACGAAAAAACGAGAACACTACTTTGTATTTTAGATTTTCTTCCGTTCAGAGCCTTCGATCTTGTACGCAGATAGCCCGACACCTATTAGCGTTTGGCTGAAGGTATCATACCCACAACACAAAGAACTAAAAATACGACGATGGCGAATTGGATGTTGTGAAGTAGGACGGCGGTGGCGGCGCCGGTTTCATGGCGTGAGAGGATTAAGGCTACGATGGCCATGCTGAGGACTTGGCCCAGTAGGCGCACGGTGCCTACGACGGAGCTGGCAAGACCGAAGTATTTCGGCGGCACGGATCCCATGATGGCGTTGTTGTTAGGCGCGGAGAACATGGCGAAGCCAAGTCCAATAACGACGAGAGCGCCCACGATAAAGCCAACGGATTCGATGTGCGTACCATAAAGCATGATGCCAAGCCCAACGGCAATAACGCCCATGCCGGACGATGCGAGCCACGCGGAACCATACCGGTCAGATAGACTCCCCATGACCGGCGACAAGAGCGCCATCATTACAGATTGAATCAACAATAGCATGCCCGCCTTTTCCGAGTCAAAGCCGACTATCATCTGAAGGTATAGGGACAGCAAAAAAGCAATGCCAAACGTAGCACTATAATTCAACATAGCCGCTAAATTAGAGAAGGAAAACGTCCTATTTTCAATAAAGATTCGCACCGGTAAGAGGGGTAATTTCACAGAAGCCTGACGCCACACGAATAACGCCAGCAGCACGATACCTCCTACGAGAAAATATTTACCGAGCGGGTTGGTGATTATTTCAGAAAGGCCGTACATGACCCCAAAGAGCGCCGCCGCGTACAAGATTACGTCGCCGAAAGGAATGTGGATTTTCTCTTCCGTTGTCCAGTTTTCCGTGAAATTACGCCACGACATAACGAGACCGATAAGGCCCACAATCATGGTGAAATAAAAGATGCTGCGCCAGCCAAAACGGTAATTGAGGAAGCCGCCAATGACCGGCCCAATGGCGGCACCGATGTACACCACGGCAACCGCCATGCCCAGCGCCTTACCCCGTCGTTCCGGTGGATACGCCTGCGCGACGATGGCCATGTTCGTGGCGAACAGCATCGACGCCGCCACGCCTTGCAGCACTCGCACCGCGATGAGCATCGGCACCGACGTGACGAAATGAATGACGATGGACGCCACCGTGAACAGGCCCATGCCCGTCATGAACACGCGCTCCTTGCCCCAGCCGTCAGCTAGCCGCCCCATCGGTAAAATCAACACCATGCACGTCATGAGAAAACTTTCCACAATCCAGCTCAGCGCCGACGTGCTGGCGCCGAACTCCTTCGCCATGTCCGGCAACGACATATTCAGCGAATTACCCGTGAACGGCGTCAAAAAACACGCCGTCATAACCGTTAATAAAATCTTATTTTCTTTCGTAATAGTTAGCACAATAACACCTCCGTGTACAAACCTCGCGCATTGCCCTACGCGAAGCGAACGATGACCACATCGTTCTGAAATAACAGTTACATTCTTTTTAGTACACAGATAGCGTAAACTGTATGGTCGCTATACAGTCAATACCGTTGATGCTCCTATTTATCGGCTAGGCATGTTGATGTGAGCGGACATAGAGCAAGATTTTGTGCTCTGAACCGCCAGAAGGATTCGTTGGTAGTAGTGTTTTGAGTTTTTCTGAGTTTTCTTATGATACGCCAAAAGGATGGCTACATCGCCTCTCGACTGTTGCTCACGCAAGGTCATCGATTCGATGTAGCCATCCTTTTGTTACGTTATATCCTTACATTCTCCTCGGAAAAACTCAAAACACACTCCTACCTCTAACGCTCTCCTTTCTGGCGGTTCAGTACACTTCAGCTTCTAGCCATAGTCCGCTTCACACCATACGACCTTCGCCGATTACCCTTGACGTTAAAAAGATGCTTGGGGCTCAGTGGCTTAGTAGCGGAACATACTGCTTCAAATTTTGGGTGGCGAGGACAAAACACGCAATCATTAGCACTTAGTGCATTAGTGTTGACGGACATACAGCTTCGTGGCACTATGATACGCCCTCTCTTCCCCCTTAAGTTGCAATCGATGGCGCGCACGCTAGTTCTGGGTTGAGAGGTACCGAACGAAAAGAATCGGCTGAGGCCAATGGTAGCAGTATGTTTTCGTCTTTTCGTGGCTCTAAATTTACAGCAGACGTGGTGAAAGGTCGCCTATAACGGGGCGATGACCTTGCGTCAGCGACAGTCGAGCAACGTTATAGACGACCTTTCAGTAGTCATATATTGAGTTTGAAAAGACGAAAACATAGCTATCGACGAAACGATCTTTTCGTTCGGAGCTCTCAATCTTCATCTACGTGAGCGCCACCGATTACAACGCCTCCAAGGCCTCAAGCAGCTTTTGAAAAGCCGCTTCTGTATCTTGGAAGTCTGTTGATTTCACGTCGTTAAAGTGTATTCCCACGGTAACGGTTACGGCGCAGTTCCATCGCTTGGCAAGGCGTAGTGCAGCTTCGCGGGCCAGCAGATCTTCTTTGTGGCCTACGCGGCAATAAACGGACGCTGATGAGGAACTGTTAATTGGGTTGTCTAGGCTAGGCCGCGGCTCGCCAATAGCTACGGCGCCAATGTGCGGTTTGTCGCCACCTCCCATGACGACAACCGCATCAGGGCCTACAAAGGTAACAACACCATTGAGTGTGACAGTACCGGCTGTGGACTGAATTGTGTGTGTACTTATACTGATATTAGACTTTGATGAGCCGGTACCGGAGTAGGATTGATGTGAATTTTTACGGGTAGTACCACCTGCAAATTCTTGTGGGGTTTTTACGTTAGCGTCCATTTGCTTCACCTCCTTGCCAAGGCCGAAACGGCGCGTAATCGATATCAAACTGCATGAGGACCTTGCCAATAACGTGCTGGATTTGCTCTTCTAGCGTGTCGGCGTGGTTGTAAAAGGTGAGCATAGGCGGCACGATGGCACAGCCAACTTCAGCAAGGGTATTCATATTGCGTAGATGGATACGGTTCAGCGGCATTTCGCGGGGTACGACGACGACTTTGCGCCCTTCCTTAAGGCACACATCGGCGGCGCGCAGGAGTAGATTTTCTGCGTAGCCGGAAGCTATGCCGGCCATGGTTTTCATGCTGCAGGGCATGATAATCATGCCATCGGTTTTAAAGGATCCACTGGATATAGTCGCTGCCAAGTTGCGGTTATCGTGAACAACGTCTGCCAGGGATTTTATTTCAGAGAGAGGAATTGTGGTCTCCATGCCGAACGTCAATGCCGCGCCGTCGGTCATGATGAGATGGATTTCCATATCCGGCACCGCACGCAGCGCCTCCATGAGCCGATAGCCCATAAGCACGCCGCTGGCGCCTGAAATACCTACGATGATACGCATAGTGCCTCCTAATAGTTAAAAAGAGATTGTGAAATGACTTGTGCACCAATGGATGTTTTATACGTTAGCAACGCTTAAAGCACCCATTTTTTGTGTTACCAAATGCCGATGACCTTCCACCACGGCAATTCGATAACACAGGATATGATAAACAGCACGACAATGAAGGGAATGCCGAAACGGACTGTTTCCTTTTCGGAGTACATACCATTTTCGGGGCCGGTCCCGACGAGGATGGCCAAATTGTGGAACGGGAGTACAAAGTGTGTGTTAACCACGCTATAAGCAAGCATGGTGGGGATAATGGGCGAAATGCCCATGGATTGGGTAAAGGCGAGCATGGCCGGGATGACGATGCCCATTACGGCGATAACGCTGCCAAAAAGCATGTGAATGACGAGGGCGATAACTGTAATGAACGCGCCTAAGACGAACATGTTACCCGGCACTTGAGACGGCAAGAACGTCTGCGCCAGCCACGCATTCATGCCGGTAGCGCCGCCAACCTTACCGATAGCTACAGCGGCTGTTAAGAATAACAGTGTCTGCACCGGCACGCCGCTCCAGCTAGCCGGTGTGAGAACGCCGCCGATTTTCGGAAATGCCATGATAACAGCGATAAAGAGTGTAACCCAACCAATATCGATGCCATGGATGGAGTCCGTCATCCATAAGATGATGGCCACAACAACCCAAAAGGCAGTGCGTTTTTCTTTGCCCGTCATAGGCCCTAACGCCTCGCGCTGGCGGTTTATTTCATCATGGTTGACGATGACCGGCTGAGACGGCTTGAACATGACGAGAATCATGCCCAATGTTATCAGGCTGGTAATAATCATGGGCACGCCCATCACCTTGAACCACATCATCCAGCCCATGTCCACCGGTGCCGTGTATTGCGCTGCCAACGGGTTGATGGACGCATCGCCGGTGAGGAATATCATGGACACCGGAATAGACGCGGTAAACACGGTGAAGCCAATTTTCACTGCATCCACCTGCGGAATGTTCGCGCTCTTAATAACCACGGCCATAACGGACATGATGAGGAACGCGCGGGGCCACGGATGCGGGATTAAGAGCGATAAGATAAACGTGAGAACGAATATCGACACGATAATGCTATTATAACCAGACACGTACTTGTCGATATACCAGTAAGCGATTCGTTCGCCCAGGCCCGACTCCTTCACCGCCGTAGCGATGAGATAAGCCCCGATGATCAAGTACATCATGGACGTGGTCCACGTTGAAAATATTAGCGTCGTTGGCGCCACTTTCATGGCCGCCAAGAGCACTAGGTATAGGCCCGATGTGTAGCCCGGTTGCGTCACACCGAAAGCCCAGAAGATGACCGTCATGAGCGACAAAGCCAAGCAAAGATGCCCTTCCGTGCTCAGCCCGGCCAGCGGCACAAACCAAATAAGAATGGCTACCAGTACACCTACAATTAAACCGGTAACACTTTTATTGAATTTCATAGAGTACCTCATTCAAAATCCGGCAACCAGTGCTTCGGATCCACTTCCTTGAACGCAGCACGATGGAAACGGTGTTTTTCGCTGTATGGAATGGTGGCGTCGAAGATGGTCTTGCACGCAATGCCATGGTCGCGAATGGTGTAGCTGCACGTTGGGTCATTGGACGGATCCAGCGGATGACAGCGAACGCCTGGAATATTGATGATGTCCACATCGCCTTGCATACGCGTAACCATAGCCCACATTACGTCTTTAAGGTCGAAGATATCCACGTCTTCATCGACTAAAATAACCTGCTTCAATTCAGGGAAGGCGGAGAATGCCAGTAAAGCAGCTTGACGTTGACGGCCTTCATCAGACGGTACACCTTTTTTGAACTGCAACACAGCGAGGAATTTCCCGCCGCCCGGAGACGCTGCGTAAACGTTAAGTAAACGACCCGGCATGGCTTTTTCAACCATATCAAAGATGGACGCTTCTGTCGGAATACCGGCCATGCTTACATGTTCTTCAGACGGTCCAATGCAAGTCTGCATAATCGGGTTCTTACGAGTCGTAACGGCTTTAACCTTGATGACCGGTACTTCCGGATTAGCCGGTCCCGTGTAGCCCGGGAATTCCGGCATCGCTTTGCCAGTATTGGTGTTAATGTCTTCGCGCATACGGCGGCCTACTACCAATTCGCCTTCAATAACATATTCAGCGTGAGCAATGCATTTTTCGTCGATGGTCAAGCACGGTACCAATTCAACGGCTTTGCCGCGAATTGCGCCGGCAATGGATAATTCATTGAAACCGATTGGTGTGGTTGGCGGTTCAAAGCACGACGCAATTTCGATAGCCGGGTCAACGCCAATGCTGATGGAAATCGGTAACGGCTTGCCCAATGCTTCTGCCCGTTCGCGGAACGTACCCAAATGACGAGCACCCGGGGTGAAGAACATGGTGATTTCATCTTTGGACTGCAAGCACAGACGGTGAATCGTTACGTCCGATTCGCCAGTTTCCGTGTCCGATGCATAGCACATGCCCAACGTGATGTACGGGCCTGCATCTTCCGGCGTGTTCGTCGGCGCCGGCACTAATTTGCGAATATCGAAATCAGGGTCCGTAACGTAGTGTACCACTTCTTGGCACTGCGCTTTTTCTTTGCCTACAACGATCGGCTGAATCGGATTCTTAACAGAATTGCGCAATAACTTGCCCAAATTTTCCGGCTTTTCGCCTAACAACATGCCTACGCGTTTGCGGTCTGCCAACAAACCAATGGCAACCTTCGCATCCGGATGGCCTTTTACGTTATTGAATATCATGGCCGGGCCCGCTTTCGTCGGGCGCGCTACCGTGCCGCCAGCGCCTACATATCGATATACACCGGCCAATTCAGCGGACGGATCTACTTCCACGTCCGTTTCCACCAACTGTCCCGGCGTTGTCTTCAACAAATCTAAAGCGGAACGCAAATCATACACGGCCGGCTTAGCCAACGGTGCGCTTACTTCTTTTGCTACTTCACTCATACTACTGCCTCCTAACTGTGTTCTTATAGGTGAAATTAACTGCCCTAACACATAGCGCCTATATGCTAGACGCTCTTCGTTAGGTGAAATAATCTGACCTATTACTTAGCGGATATCCTGTTTGTGAATCGATTTCTGGTGTAAGCGTAAACTGTATGGCTACAATACAGTCAAGAGGTTTTTTGAACGGCTTGGCACTTTTTTCCTTAACGGACTTTGCGGCTACGTATGTTAGTACTATTAGCTTATGGGCGGCTAAGTATGTGGACATTAACGGACATAGAGCAAGATTTTGTGCTCTGAACCGACAGAAATCTTCTTCGGTAGCTGTGTTTTGAGCTTTTCCATGTCTTCTTATGATACGTCAAAAGGATGGCTACAGCGCCTCTCGACTGTCGCTTACGCAAGGTCTTCGATTCGCTGTAGCCATCCTTTTGTTACGTTTTATCTTAAATTTCGACTCTGAAAAGCTTCAAAACACACTTCTACCATTTACAGAATTCTTTCTGTCGGTTCAGTACACTTCTGCTTCTCGCCTTAGTCCGTTACGTCTACATACTCCAGCCCATAAGCTTCGTAACTAACATTAGCACCCCTAAGTCCGTTAAGGAAAATAGTGCCTTCGTCCGTTTTGCCTGCGGCGCTTAGCGGATAAGTCCGTTGTCGATGGGGTTTTCGATGTGGACGGGGATTTGGAGGAAGCAGAAGTCGGTTGTGACGTCTTGTTTGTAGAAGGTGGTGTCGAGGAGGCAGGCGTCGATGGCAGGACCGTTGACGGTCATGTGCTGGTCGGCAATCCACCGCAGAAGTTGCTTGATGTATTTCATTTCATAGGGCATGCCGTACTTGTACATGCACGCGTAGTAGCCGGGCGCGATGTCGATGCAGTCGCAGTTGAACAGGTCCGGCGAGGCGTTGCTGGACACGATGATGTAGCTGCCGGCATTTTTCAAGTAGTCCCCTGAAATGAGCGATTCGGCCTGGAGTATGGTACCGAAGCCGCGGGACGGCAGGAGTTCGTGGTGAAATAATTCGCGCCACAGTTCCATCAGGGTCAGGTGGAGCTGTTCGCGGTCCACGTTGTCGTCGAATGATTTGAAAATAACGCGCCGCGGTTCCTCAAAATACTGAATAAATGGCACTTCGAGGGTCATTTCGGTGGCCGCCGAAGCTTCTTCGTAAAGGCGCATGCGATGGGTTATAGCATCGCGCAGGTACCCCAGATGGATAATCTCTTTGATAATCTTTTTCTTTTGCTGTTCTAACAATTCGCGTTCCCGATTCGGATCGCGGTCTAGCAAATGAGCAGTAATGTCCTTCAGACTTATGCCTAAAGTACTTAAGAAGCAAATTTCCCGGAGCAACGGGATTTGCCGCCGACTGTAGTATCGATAACCCTTATCATCGACAAAAGCCGGCTTGAACAAGCCTATGGAATCATAATGAATCAACGTCTGCCGCGTAATGCCATGCAGCTTCGCCATCTCGCTAATGGAAATTAAATGCGAAGTCATCCCTTAACCTCCTCCTTCGTGGTACGTATTTGTGTTTATCATACAACAGTTTTATGAAATTTTCATGCGCTGATTGGCGGCTTGTGCGTTAGCGAAAACGGACATTGAGCAAGATTTTGTGTTCTGAACCGACAGTGTAAAAACCACATTGTCCGAAGTCGACATTTTTTGTCTTCTCTTATAAAAACCTGAAGCTCCTACACATCGCCTCTCGACTGTCGCTTGCGCAAGGTCATCGATTCGATGTGTAGGAGCTTCAGTTACGTTTTTCTCTTACTTAGAGACATAAAAATGTCGACTTCGTACTTCTACTGCTCTCTTTTAACTTTCTGTCGGTTCAGTACACTTGTGCTTCTCGCCTAAAGTACGTTTTCGTTAATACACAAAAAGCCGCCATCATCGTATGGTATTTCATAACCTACTGTTGTATGGATAAACACAAGTTACAATGGGGGGGCGAATATAGTCAATATCACCGATGCTCTAAATTCCCCTCTCCTTTCCTCTAGTAGCTTCGACCAAACGCTTGTAGGCGTCGGGCTACCCGTCGTACTAGGTAGGAATGTACTGAACGAAAGAAAAAGCTAAAAATTTAAAGCAGAAGTGTGTTCTCGTTTTTTCTGAGGTGCTAAATTATGACTAACGTGCAAGAAGGTCGGTCCACAACGATTTCGATGACCTTGCGCAAGCGACAGTCGAGAAACGTTGTGACCGACCTTCGGCACAACATAAGTAGCTCACGAAAAAACGAGAACACTACTTTGTATTTTAGATTTTCTTCCGTTCAGAGCCTTCGATCTTGTACGCAGATAGCCCGACACCTATTAGCGTTTGGCTGAAGGTATCATACCCACAACACAAAGAACTAAAAATACGACGATGGCGAATTGGATGTTGTGAAGTAGGACGGCGGTGGCGGCGCCGGTTTCATGGCGTGAGAGGATTAAGGCTACGATGGCCATGCTGAGGACTTGGCCCAGTAGGCGCACGGTGCCTACGACGGAGCTGGCAAGACCGAAGTATTTCGGCGGCACGGATCCCATGATGGCGTTGTTGTTAGGCGCGGAGAACATGGCGAAGCCAAGTCCAATAACGACGAGAGCGCCCACGATAAAGCCAACGGATTCGATGTGCGTACCATAAAGCATGATGCCAAGCCCAACGGCAATAACGCCCATGCCGGACGATGCGAGCCACGCGGAACCATACCGGTCAGATAGACTCCCCATGACCGGCGACAAGAGCGCCATCATTACAGATTGAATCAACAATAGCATGCCCGCCTTTTCCGAGTCAAAGCCGACTATCATCTGAAGGTATAGGGACAGCAAAAAAGCAATGCCAAACGTAGCACTATAATTCAACATAGCCGCTAAATTAGAGAAGGAAAACGTCCTATTTTCAATAAAGATTCGCACCGGTAAGAGGGGTAATTTCACAGAAGCCTGACGCCACACGAATAACGCCAGCAGCACGATACCTCCTACGAGAAAATATTTACCGAGCGGGTTGGTGATTATTTCAGAAAGGCCGTACATGACCCCAAAGAGCGCCGCCGCGTACAAGATTACGTCGCCGAAAGGAATGTGGATTTTCTCTTCCGTTGTCCAGTTTTCCGTGAAATTACGCCACGACATAACGAGACCGATAAGGCCCACAATCATGGTGAAATAAAAGATGCTGCGCCAGCCAAAACGGTAATTGAGGAAGCCGCCAATGACCGGCCCAATGGCGGCACCGATGTACACCACGGCAACCGCCATGCCCAGCGCCTTACCCCGTCGTTCCGGTGGATACGCCTGCGCGACGATGGCCATGTTCGTGGCGAACAGCATCGACGCCGCCACGCCTTGCAGCACTCGCACCGCGATGAGCATCGGCACCGACGTGACGAAATGAATGACGATGGACGCCACCGTGAACAGGCCCATGCCCGTCATGAACACGCGCTCCTTGCCCCAGCCGTCAGCTAGCCGCCCCATCGGTAAAATCAACACCATGCACGTCATGAGAAAACTTTCCACAATCCAGCTCAGCGCCGACGTGCTGGCGCCGAACTCCTTCGCCATGTCCGGCAACGACATATTCAGCGAATTACCCGTGAACGGCGTCAAAAAACACGCCGTCATAACCGTTAATAAAATCTTATTTTCTTTCGTAATAGTTAGCACAATAACACCTCCGTGTACAAACCTCGCGCATTGCCCTACGCGAAGCGAACGATGACCACATCGTTCTGAAATAACAGTTACATTCTTTTTAGTACACAGATAGCGTAAACTGTATGGTCGCTATACAGTCAATACCGTTGATGCTCCTATTTATCGGCTAGGCATGTTGATGTGAGCGGACATAGAGCAAGATTTTGTGCTCTGAACCGCCAGAAGGATTCGTTGGTAGTAGTGTTTTGAGTTTTTCTGAGTTTTCTTATGATACGCCAAAAGGATGGCTACATCGCCTCTCGACTGTCGCTTACGCAAGGTCATCGATTCGATGTAGCCATCCTTTTGTTACGTTATCTCCTTACATTCTCCTCGGAAAAACTCAAAACACACTCCTACCTTTAACGTTCTCCTTTCTGGCGGTTCAGTACACTTGTGCTTCTCGCCTTAGTCCGCTCCACATCAATATGCCTTCGCCGAAAACGTCGCAAGGGGCAAGGCAATCATTAGCACTTGAGCTGTTGTTCTTAATTTGGCACCTAACAACCGTATCATTGATGCACTGAATTCCCCTCTTCCCGCTCCCAGCGGATTCGAAAAAGCGCTATTAGCTGCCGGGCTACTCATTGTGCTAGGAGAAAGTGTCCTGAACGAAAGAAAAAGCTAAATGTTAAGAGTAGAAGTGTGTTCTCGTTTTTTCTGAGGCGCTAAATTATGGCTAACGTGCAAGAAGGTCGACCGCAACGATTTCTAAGACCTTGCGCAAGCGACAGTCGAGAAACGTTGCGGCCGACCTTCGGCACAACATAAGTAGCTCACGAAAAAACGAGAACACTACTCTGTATTTTAGATTTTCTTTCGTTCAGAACTTTTGATCTTGTACACTGTTAGCCCGGCAACTAATACGCCTTGAGAAGTCGCGTTACGAACTCTTGGGCACTTTCAATGGCATCCACCGGTATATGTTCATTAACAGCATGGGGTGTGCCAAATCGTTCATCCACCAAGAAACCACCAAAGCGGAAGACTTGGTCTGCCACACCCGCCGCGGCGTAGTAGCGCGAGTCGGTTGCACCTAGCAAAAGAAACGGCACTACCGTTGTATCGGCACCGTAAATGTCGCGAATCACCGACGCCAGAAGCTGGAATTCATCGCTATCCACGGTCGACGTAGGCTGCGGGTCCAAGCCAGAAATGTGGTTTATTTCAACGGAATCGGGAATGATGCTCCGAATGTACTCGGTGACGGACGCCACGGTGTCGCCCTGCAAAATGCGGCAGCTAACGCCAACAGACGCGCGGGACGGCATCACGTTCGGCTGCGTGCTCCCGGACGCCATGGTCACCGCAAACGTCGTGTGAAGCATCGCGTCCAGCTCGTTGTCGGTCTTCGCCAACGCCGTCAACTCGTCCCAATATTTTTCCGGATCTGCGTAAATGCGAGCCCTGTCGCCGGACAACGTTTCCGCAAGCGCCTGAAGCTGTGATTTCACAAGCGGCGTCAAACGATACGGGAACGGGTGCTCCTCGAGAGCCACCGCTGCGCGCGCCACCTGCCCAAGCGCCGTGCCGGCTCCCGGCTTACTGGAATGACCGCCAGCCCGATTGCACACTAATTCAAAATTGACCGCCGCCTTTTCGCCGAGGCCCACATACGCCGACGCGTGACCCGATTCGTCCTTGATAATGCGTCCTCCTTCATCGACAAGGCACCCAATCTGCACGCCCGTATCACGCAAGTACTCTGCTAGCAACCGGCCACCATCCTGCCCATCGGCGCGATAAATCTCCTCGCTATAGCCCAGCGAAATGTAGAAATCAAAATCCGGCCGCCAGCCGTCGCGCAACAACGCCTCAACCGCCTCTAACTGCGCAAACAACAAATGCTTGCAATCCGTCGTGCCACGGCCCCAAACCGCTCCATCGTGAAATGAAGCGCTGAACGGATTTTCGTGCCACTGCGTTAAATCGCCAGGCTCCACCACGTCTTGGTGTGACATGATGAGAAATGGCTTGCGGCGCGGCTTCTCAACCGTATAGCGTAGCTGAAGCCCTGCATCGCCAACCTTCGTCTCCTTAAACAACTCAAAAATCGTCGGATAAAAAGTCCGAAGAAGTCCCTGCAAACGATCAAACTCCGACCAATTCACCTTAGACGGATCCGCATTCGACACCGTCTCACAACTAATAATATGACGAAAACGGTCAACCTTATTGGCCGTCTTCTGATCTACATCTATATGCATATAATCACCTTTTTCTCTCATTTTAAGATTTAACTCTTTTTACTCAAACTTTTCATCAATCCAGATTATCTGACTAAGTTGGCCTCATAAGAACTCCATACCAAGCCGCCCACAAGACATCCCCATCCCCCAATTTGCTATTGGTGAGGCGTGCTATCGTACTAGGTACAGGTGTACCAACCGAAAAGCACAGGCTAACTAGGAACGTAGAAGTATGTTTCCATTTTTTCAGAGGCTCAATGTAAGCATAATATGGAAGAAGGTCGGCTACAACGATTTCGATGACCTTGCGCAAGCGACAGTCGAGAAACGTTGTAGCCGACCTTCTGTATTAAGTTAAGTTTTCCCGAAAAAATGGAAACATGACTAACGCGTTAACGTGCTTTTCGTTTGGTCTCTGTATCTTTATCGATAGTAGCCTCACCCAACAGCAAGGCATCTCATTTTACCATACCGGCACTAAGGCTTTTTTAAACTGCGTATTGATGTAATCTTTAACGGCTTCAGACTGGAAAATCTTCACAAATTTCTGGTATGTCGGGTTGTCTTTGTCCTTCGCACGAGCAGCGATGATGTTTACATACGGGCTAGTGTCAGCTTCAACAGCGATGCCATCTTTAGCACTGTTGAGGCCAGCAGAAATCGCATAACCAGCATTGATAACAGAAGCGGCCGTATCATCCAAGGAACGCGGCAACTGCGCAGCTTCCAATTCAGTAATCTTCAAATGTTTCGGATTATCCACGATATCCTGAACCGTCACTTTCAACGGGTCTTTCTTCGGGTCAAGCTTAATCAAGTTTTCCTTAGCCAACAATACCAAAGCGCGGCTGCCGTTCGTCGGGTCATTCGGGATTGCAATCGTAGAGCCATCCGGAATATCCGCTACTTTCTTGTACTTATGAGAATACAACGCCAACGGCGCTAAGTACGTTTTACCGATGCTTACAAGATCCGTGCCGTTCTTTTTATTGAATGCATCGAGGAACGGCTGATGCTGGTACATGTTCAAATCAATGTCGCCACTAGCCAATGCCTGGTCCGGCGTAATGTAATCATTGAACGTCTTAACATTAACCGTCAAGCCCTGCTTAGCCGCTTCCTTCTTAACAACTTCCATAATCTGGTCGCTCGAGCCCGGCGTGATGCCAACCGTAATTTCTTTCTTTTCAGCCGGTGCTGCCGACTGTTTCGAAGTATCGGCGCCGCAACCTGCTAACACGCCCACCGTAGTTACAATGGCCAATGCGGCCACAATCCATTTTTTCAACTTCATACCTACATCTCTCCTCTTTCTCAAAGTGAAATAATCTCTCAAATAAGTCCATAGCGCTTCATCAATTTCTGACCGACTCGATGCTCTTTTTGTAAAATTACCATCGCCATTTGCCAGTCTCTCACCTCTGACAAATTTAAATCGTAAGCCTCTCTCATAACAAAAAAAGCACCTTCGCCGATACGAAGATGCTTACTAAACTCACTGTGTATCATCTATCGAATCGCGATTCGTCGGATTTAGCACCTTTCCTACTAGAAGGTTGCTGCAACGTCTTTGGGCCGATCCCTCAGTTGCTCTTGATGAATATGCAATGAATTTTAGCATGGTCCGATGTATTTGTCAACGGCTTTTTGA